>PVBE011296236.1_pt1 | contig 35648 bp, 36 predicted proteins | sample 1631181 | NCBI WGS metagenome assembly PVBE01 (sample SAMN08397723, study PRJNA350692) | Marine metagenome, whole genome shotgun sequencing project. | isolation source: water | place: Pacific Ocean | collected 2012-04
CGGGTTAATAAACCTAGACCACTTTTTAGGGGTTACCCCAGTTCGATGAAAAACGCTTCACACTTTTTTACACTATTACAGATACTTTTTTTTTAATAGATATGATAAAGTGCGGATAGAGCCATTTAGAAATTCTATATAACGCTTTTAATTAAGTCTTCCAGAGCATTATTGCGGATTAATCTTAGGAAAAACATACACTTAGTGTGGATGGCCACACAATAACTACCTTACCTAAAAGGGAGAAAAACGATGAAAGTAGATCAAAGAAAAAAAGTTAGCGCATTTCAGCAAGACTTCAAAAAAGAGTTTGGGGTTGGCATCCGTGTCTATAAGGGACGGCACCTGGCTGATGATGTCGCGCTCAAAAGTCTTACAGAAAAAGGAGCAAAGGGTGGAAGCATTGACTTTGGTGGAAATACCAAGGTTAAAAATGTGGAAAAAATTTTTATGGATGCAATGGGTATAAAGGTTCAGGTTGAAGACAAGAAAGGTGGCCTTGCAGATAATGACGCGACCCTAGCGTCCTTAATAAAGTAAGCATTAAAATTTCACGCGGTGCCAGGAGGAAAAAACCATGGGATTTTTTAATTTTGTCCTTGGATTGGAAGACATTGAGGTGAACGGGAAGCTGCACGTGGGAAAACTGTGCTCGAGGTTTAAACAATCTTTCGGCACGGAATTACGTGTGTACAAGAGCACTAACACCGGAAAAGGTTCTAGAAGGGCTGATGAAAAGGCCACATTGGGCAGCATCTGCGAAAAGAGGGTAGACCCTATTACCATCAAAAAAGGTCACTCTGTCGGAAACATTGAAAAGCAGTTCAAAGATGAGATGGGAATTGGGATTCAGATTATGTCACCCGACGGCAAAGAATTTGCTCCGAACAAAATTAAGCTCAAAGACGTAGCCAAACACTTCAGCTAGGCTTGATGCAATTCGGGTAATTCAGAAACCCTGCCGGCCTCAAAAATATTTGTATGGAGGCAAAGATGAGAATTGATCAGCTGGCCAGAGCTACAGCAGCTGTTCTCTGGGCCGACGAGAAGGACACGCCGGAAGAATGGGCGGCAGCCGAACGCATCTTCACCGACAATGGTGCAGATTGGGAAGTGGCCAAGCCGCTTCTCGAGCAGGAACTGGAAGCACTGATTGATGAAGATGAAGACGAAGCGGCCGAGGAAACCGAAGAAGATCTGGATTTCGGAGTTATTGACCTCGGTCCCGGCGTAGATTCCTATGAAGTCCTCTGCGGACTGGCCCAGCTAGCCTGCTCCGATAAAGAACTGACCTGGCAAGAAATCGATATCCTGCACCAGCTGGGTGAGTCGATGAATGTCGGTAAGGAACTCGTGACCACGGCATTGGTCAGGGCGGCAGCCATGACCGACGTCACCATCGCGCTCGATTAGGGGTGAAGCTATGACAGAGGCACCTTTTTTATACAGGTTTCGTCAAAGGGCTTCTACTGATCCGGCCAACGAGGAGGAAGTGGAAGAACTCTATTATTGTCTCGACCGGAAACTTAATGTCACGCGTGACGGTCGTATTTCCTGGTCAGCACGTACACGCAGACGTCCAACCCACTGCTATACGTCTGGACATCGCCTAAAAGCCGGTTACACGCGTAGTGGAAAGTATAAACCATCACGATACATCAAAGGTAAATCCGACAAGCGCGCCGGAAAGTAAGGCCAAAATTGATATCAACAAGCACATTCCGGATATTTTGAATGAGCAATGGCGTAATACCGTTATTGCCTCCTCACCGAAGACCATCAGTCTTGGCCAGGACTGGCTCATTGCAGACCTCCGCAAACTGCTTTCGCACGAGACTGAAGCCGGCGGTCTGCTGAGCCCCGAGGCCGTATACATCGAAACAGGAGACCAGGCATCCGTCTCGGCAACGTCTGGGACTTTTACCTGGCACAGTCATAATGAAGAGCCGTGCCTGTTTTCCCTGCAGGACTGGTGCTCCTTCATTTTTTCCTCTTCTCTGTGGTCGCTGCTGGTCACTCCTGAAAATTATCGGGTCTACGTAAAAACCGATAATCAATTAATAAAAAAGGCTCAGAATACAATTTCCGGTTATTCCGGGGGGATGCCATCGACAGAACTAATGTCCCGTCGCTTAAATAAATTCGTCGCAAAACAGTTTTCCGACACCGATCCTGAGACAACAGAATTGAACATTGGTAGGGTGGTGGGTATCACTGTAGGCACCTCGTATCAATTATGAGCCGGAGCCTCCTTATCCTCGCCAAGGATCACGATATTCATGCCGATGCCGTTCATGACCGGATTGAGCGACAGGGCTACCCGTCGTACAGACTGGATCCGGAAGCGGAATGGACACCTTCGGAAAGGTCCGGTCCGGAAGAAGAGTGGGCGCCATCCGGACGACTGCAATGGTCCTTAAGTCAGGATGACCATTCGTCATCACTGACATGGCATGAACAAAGGATAGACCTGAACGGGATCGGAGCGGTTTTCTGCCGGAATTTTCAGTTTGCAAAGGCGGGTGACGATGCCCCCCTGGACAAGCATCTGAAGTTTGCAGAAATGCGGGCCGGTTTGTCTGGACTGTTAAGAACCCTCGGTGGCTGCTTCTGGATGAACAGGCCATGGCTCGAAGACTTTGTTGACAATAAAATTATCCAGGGGAGGGATGCTAAGCGTTTCGGACTTCGGGTACCAAAAACCCTTGTCACAAACGACGAAGACAGTGCGAGAAAATTTATTAAAAGCTGTAATGGTGGTGCGATCATTAAGCAACTCAGTGAAATTGGACTGATTGACGACAACCCTGGAACACCAGAGACATATGGCTTCTATACCTCCCGTGTGACAGAGGACACGTTAAAGCATCTGAATGAGGTTAATCATGCGCCCTGCCTGTTTCAGGAGGACATTCCGAAAAAGGCGGATATTCGGGTAACCGTGGTGGGAAAAAAAATATTCGCTCACGCGATCGATTCCCAATCAAGACCAGCATCAAAGACAGATTTCCGGAGAGAACCGGACCTCCCCTACGAAAAATTTAATTTTCCGGAAGAAACAGGGGCGGCTTTATTGCAGATGCTGCAATCGTGGGGAATAGTTTTTGCAGCCTGTGACATGGTCTTAACGCCGGATGATGAGTTGATTTTTCTCGAAGCGAATGTCGCCGGCAACTGGCTGTGGCTGGAAAATGGTGACGACCACCCTATACTTGATGAAGTCGTTCGGCTTCTATCATGCAGGTTACTTGAATAGCAGTGTTAGGCATTAAAACTAATAAGCACATCTAAAATGGACTACCGGCGGCAAGGCAGAATGTAGTGCACCAGGGAAACGGGGTATTGAAAGTAAACAAACAGCGGGCGCATCAGTTAATAACCCCGACGCTCTCATTTTCAATAACTGACATGGATAGTGATATGGGAGGCTAATTATGGAAAACATAAGAGAGAAAGCTATAGAGTTTCTTGATCATCCGACAACTAGAGCAGGAAAAGCCTATGCAATTTTTAGCATTATATTAATATTTTTAACTGTCTTTCAGATTGCTTTGGAGACGAAAACTCCAGATTTTGTGACAGGTTACTTGGCTTTATTTATTGCGCTTGAAAATGCCATTTTGTTTTTCTTCTCACTGGATCTGTTGCTCAGGATAATATTTTACAAGAAAAAATTCAGATATCTATTCAGCTTTTATGGACTTGTCGATGTTATAGCCGTCGTCCCTGGCATCATTAGTTTGTTTTTTCCTCTTGCAACTAATGCAAGTTGGGTTCGCGTCTTGCGAATTGTTCGCGTCGGCCGAGTACTAAAATCAACGGGTAGTAGTGGTGTTTTAGGTGGCTTTAATGGTCGCTTAATGCCGTTTATAGCAGCGGCCATTGGTTTCAAAGCACTAATTCTGGTCTTGGAAGAGTATCCCTGGTGGCCTGAAATCAAACATCTTGGGGTGGTGTTGGGTGTAGTCGGTTTTGCTCTCGCTGTTCTTTTGGGAACAAAACTTCGTCTTGTTACCAGCCGAATGTACTCAATCGAGGATGCAATTTGCAGAATAGTGGGCGCCTTACGGCTCATGCGGAATAACCAATCCGTTAAAACAGCTGTCGATAACTGGGCCCAACTATTTGAAGATACCATCCGTAACCCAACGACCGAAAGCATCCATAAAATCAGGCTTGTTACTGATAAGCTGGCAGTAGAGTTTGCAACAGAATCAGTGTCAGGACCCAATATTGCCGGTTTTAGCCGGGATGTAGCTTACGTGTTGCATAGAGCAACAGCACATACACCAGAGGCATATGAAAAATTTCTTCGGACTGTAACCTTTGCTTATGCTGGGGCTATCGTTTTTGTCGTGCCGGGACTGACTGGTTTTTTAACCGCAATATTGACGGTCTACACGCTTGTCGGAATGTACATGCTTATTGAGGATATGGACACTTCCCTGAACTATTCGGAGAATTCATTGGTCAAGGCCGATCTTGATCCAATAATCCAATTTAACCTTAAGCGCTAGACATGACGGGTACGCTGGGAACGACTGTGCTTAATGGTAAAGTTACGTTTGAGGTTTCTTTCGTGGACTCAATTATTGTGTTATCGGAATCATAAATATTCGGCTTAGGACAAATATGAAATAGTGACATGTGAATAGCCAGGTATGTCATATTTTGACCTAGTCTACACCTATAACATTTAGGCATATTGAATCGCCCCTAGATTTCTAGACACCTTGCTAGGTAAAAATGAAGCAAGGAGAATGATATGTCTGGACGTATTCGTTACACGGAAGAATTTAATCGCTAAATCCCGGCTGGGCCATCGCTATTGATGGACTACCGCCGGATTAAGGCCCTACCCTCAGCTATTTATATATTCGTCATAAACGTCCAATTTTTTACTTGTTCGTAAAACGAGGTCCCATTCTATATCCGATATGTTGCTTTCGTCGTCATCTTCTCGAGAAGCATTCGCCATGCCCCCCATATATGTGACAGTTTTTAGTCGCTCACTCTTGCTTGCTCTTTTCATTACATTACAAGCCTTGGCCCAAAGTTTTTCTTCATCGTCAACCCAATCACCCATTTGATCAAGGAACACCGACCAGTCAATTTTTAACTTTTCTTTCTTGCTGACTGATTCAAGGTATTTCTCTTCTTCGTCTGTGATGAGGTCACCCTCACCGATACCAAACCAACCTCCTGATTTAAAATCCGATCTAGCAACAAGGTACACTAAATGAAGTTTAGCTTCATCTCTGTTAAGTCTTTTCGCCATCACTAATCTCCCTATTAAGTGTTTGATCTGTTCCGAACCGCTCGCTCACTCTAATTTATTCTCGGCTTCAGCCTGTTGGACTTAATTCGCCTTATAAGAAATGCGACAATGCCGATCACGCCTATCGGTACAGCGATTTTTAATCCAGTCATTGCGGCGATGAATATCTTTTCACTCAGCAATGAGGATACCGAGGTGGCAACAATGGTGACCCCGGTCAGCACGTAGTACCAGAGAAATATGAGATCGACTGTCGTCATCCGCAGGGGCTGCGGTCTTTCAGTAGAAAAGTATGTTAGCGGGTCTTCGTTCCACCAGGTACTTTGCATGTAGGTAAGGTCGTCATTCAATTCAATTTTTTTCGATTTCCGGATTAACCCGACTTGTTCCTTGGCCTCGATGTCCACCTGCAGGCCATCGGAGCAACGGTTCGTGTTGGAGATAACATACAAGCATACTGCGGCATGGTCATATTCGAAATCGACATGGGGCTAAGAAAATTATGAATTTTTGTTGGACCCGTAGGCCCTCTACGGTTTTTGCCCGACAGGAAGATACCGATGGAGGTGGGTAATGGGTAACGGAATCTGGGCGACCTGGTACGATTTAGCCGACGACGCCAATGACCCCGGGCGGGACGCCTTCATCGATTGGCTGCACGGAAATTACCTGCCGGAAATACAGGGCCGGGCGGGCATCGCCTGGGCGGCGCATTACCAGATTACCGGCGGTGGTGCGAAGATGCAGGCCATCCATGACCGCCTCGTCCACGCCGAGGATGAAAACGTCGGCACCGGTACTCAATACCTGATGCTGGTCGGCGCCGCCTCACCGCATGTTTTTGCCGACCCCCGCATCGACGAATGGGAACGCGGCCTGCCTGAGCCGGCAAAAGGCATGCTGGCACGCCGCATCGGAACAAGGACCTGCATTTTCACCACGGAAGAATTCGTCACCGGCCCCGAATATGACGCTCGGCCCGCCGGATCGACCCCCGGCCCGGCGATCCAGATGGGCAGTTTCCGGACCCGGTCCATCGACGATGAATTTGATCTGGCGGCTTGGTACGCGCAATACAGGCTTCCCAACATGTCACGCATGCCGGGCTGCATCGCGACCCGCAAACTGGTCTCCGTCGCCGGCTGGGCGAAGCATTCCGTGATGTACGAATTTACCTCGCTCGACGCCCGTCAGCAGCATTTCCAGAACCATGAATCCCTGGCCCTGGACGATACCGAATGGACCAACAAGATCATCACCTACACCATCCACGCGCCGGGTTCCCCCAGCGTCGGTAAGCGGCTGTGGCCCCCAGTGGACAAATGAGGTGGACGACTGAGTTGGAAGAATGAGCCCGCGGAAATAGGCTGCAAAAATAAAAGGGCGCCCCTGACGAAGGGGCGCCCTTGGAGTTGGAGCATTTGAAACGTTATTTACCGGCTAGGCTCTTGACCAGTTCCTTATACGCCACGCTCTGTTTCGGGCGCATTTTTTCGTATTCTTCGCCAGGAATGAAATCGGTGATTTCACCGATCGCCTTGATCAGGCGCTTATAGGTCTTGAAGCCCTGGATATCTTTCATGGCTTTGCGCAATTTCGCCAGACGGTCCGCCGGGATGCCCCGGGGTGCCATCAAGATACGGCGCATTAGCCCCAGGCCTTCGCTGTAGCCCAGATCCTTAAAGGTCGGCGCGCCGGGGAACGAGGTCTTGGAGCCGGCACTGATCAGGACACGCACATTTTGCTTCTGGCCCAGGATGGTGGACTTGAACTGCATGGTGAAATCGGCTTCGTCGGCGAGGAATCCGCGCATGGACGGTCCGCCGCCCTTATAGGGCACCATGGTGATCTTGCCGGCGATGCCTGATTCTTTGAACAGCTGCAGCGCAGGCGTATGGGTGGCGCCCCAGTTGCCGCTGTGGGCGAACTTCAGCTTGCCGGGGTTGGCCTTCGCGAAGCTGACCAAGTCACCCCACTTTTTGAACTTGCTGGAGGATTTCACGATCACCGAGAAGTTGCCGGAATTCAACTGCGCAACGGTGACAAAATCCTTGGTCGTGTTGTAGGGCAGCTTCTTCACATGCTGCTGAAGCTGGTCATAGTAATTGTGGGTGAAAATCAGCGTATAGCCATCCGGCTTCGCCTTGGCCGCGGCGGCGGTGCCGACTTGACCCGAAGCACCCGGCATCAGCTTCACAATCAGCGCGTTGCCGAGATATGAAGGAATAACGCTGGTGAAGACGCGGGCGTTGCGGTCATGCGACCCACCCGCCCCTAATGGCAGGATGAGGGTAATGGGTTTATCAGGGTATTCAGCTTTGACGCTGCCAACCCCAAGTCCCAAGACTAGAGCTGCCCCCAAAAACATCAGTGAAATCTTACGGAACGTCATCGTGGAATCTCCCTGTGGTTCTCTTCTGTTTAAAAACGGTTATTGGTACGATCTTTTATTAACGTAAATAGTACGGGCAACGGGCTATGAAAGAAAATTCGTAATCAATCTGATTCTATGACGAAATCTCATCGGCAAGCCCGTCGGTCAGTTCACGCCGCAATCGCGTGCTTCTTCGCCACATCAAATACGTAAGCACCGGCGTGCCCAGGATAATGACGGCGGTGATCGGGCGCTCGACGAAGAGGTAGTGCAGCATATTTCCCTGTGCCAGGACCGTGGTTTGGCCGAAGGAATATTCCAGGATCGGGCCCAGGATGAAGCCCATCGCCATCGGCGTGACATCGAAATGAAGTTTCCTGGCGATGTAGCCAAAAGCGCCGAAGAACACCAGCACGCCCAGGTCGAAGGGCTGGCCGCGGAAGACCCAAGTACCGGCGAAGGCGAATACCAGGGTCAGCGGCAGCAGGAAGGATTTGCGGATGGTCACGATCCTGGCGAAGAACGGGATGCAGAAGTAGCCGATGAAGAGAAACAGAACATTGGCGACAATCATCGACACCAGGATGGCGAAAACCAGGGGGCCTTGTTCCTCCATCAACAGGGGGCCGGGGCGCAGGCCCTGGGCGATGAAGGCGCCGACCAGGATGACCGTCAGGTTGTCACCGGGAATGCCTAGGGTCAGCAGCGGAACCAGGGTTGGGCCGTTGACCGCGTTGTTGGCGGCTTCGGCGGCGGCGACGCCTTCCAGTTCGCCCTTGCCGAATTTTTCCGGGTGGGGCGAGGCGTTCTTGGCCGCCGCATAGCCCATGAACGCGGCGACAACCTGGCCGACGCCCGGAATCATGCCGATGCTGGTGCCGATCCCGGTAGACCGGATGATGGTTCGCCCGCAGCTCTTGAATTCGGCCCAGGTCAACCGCGCCCCGGTGATCTTCAGATCGGACGCCTTGATGAGCTGGCCCGCCTTACGTTCGATTCCGATGAAGATTTCCGGCAGGGCGAAGACGCCGATCAACATCGGCAGGAAGGGAATTCCCGATTCGATGGAGGTGATACCGAACGAAAAACGTGACAGCGCGCCAATCGGGTCCTGGCCAACCATGGCGAAGAACAGACCCACCGCCAGCATCAGCAGGCCCTTGACGAAGACACCGCTGGATGTCGCCGAGATCACGATCAACGCCAGGAAGATAACGGCGGCCAGTTCGGGCGGCCCCATCATCAGCGCGACAACGGCGATCGGGCCGATCAGGGCGATGGTGATGATGTCACTGGCCAGATCGCCGCTGACCGAAGCAAACAGGGCCATTTCAAGCGCCTTCCTGGCCTTTCCCTTCTTGGTCAGGGCGGGGCCGTCGAAGGTCGTCGCCACCGCGGCGCCGGTTCCCGGCATGGAGACCAGGATGGCGGGGATGCTGCCGCCATAGATGCCGCCCTTATAGACGCCGATCAGGAACGGAATGCCCAACAGCGGATCGAGAAAGAACGAGACCGGCAGAAGGATCGCCATCGCCATCAGCGTGGTGAATCCCGGCAGCGCGCCGACGAACATGCCAAGGAAAAGCCCGACCGATATGTAAAGGTAGGTATCCAGGCGCAACGCCAGGCCAACACCCTCAACGAATGATTCAAACATCCAACATCCCTATTCCGCTTTTGTTATTGAACTCGAACACCAGCCCTCCCTATATCAGCGACCAATGGGTCAGCGGATAGATGTCGATGGGAAAGGGCGGAAGCTCGACCAGAAGCACGCGCCGGAAAAGGAAGAAAAGTGTCATCGGGATGCCGATGCTGACCCCGGCCGTGAGATAGTAATTCCGGTTGCCGAAATAGGTCGACATCACGGTAATCATGGCGGCGCTGCCGAGCACGAAGCCGATGTTGACCATCAGGAACACGTAGGCCGCCATCATAGCCAGCGTAATGCTCACGTTGGTGACCGCCTCGCGGTCGAGATCGCGCAATTCGTTCCTTTGATCAATAGAAAAACTTTTTGCGAGAAGCCAGATGCCCAGAATTAGAAACGAAGACGCCACCATTTGGGGAAACAATTCCGCCGACAAATTCGACTGGCTGCCGGCCAGAACGATCAACGGTTTATCGATATGGAATGGGATTAGCAGAAACAAGGTGATGGCGAAGGTGATGAAGAAAGCCGCCGCCACCGTGTTGAAGTTGACCCTTTCTTTCAATCCCACCTGTTGATTCCCCCTGTTATAAGCCGTTTGGCTTATTACTATTTCCCGGTTTAGACCGGGGCCGCCTCGGTAACATCACGCGTGTTCATAGGCAGCGTAACCGGCTCATTGCGTTCCGCCGACAGGTCGGCGGCCATGTAGACCTCCATCACCTTGCGGGCCTGTTCGGGCGTCACCATCACCGGGCGGTCATAGCTGACGGCTTCCAGGAAATGAATCGTTTCATTGTGCATGGGGCCGGCGAATACATGTTCCACCTGTTCGCCGGGCATCGTCGACATCGGATGAACGATGCCGCCGTCCATGGTCGTCAGCATAACGTCTTTGTGGCTGTCGTCGATCATCAAGGCGCCCTTGGAGCCGACGAATTCGATCGTCGTGGTCGAGAAATTGGGATACGCCGGCGGCATGATCCAGCCGGCGCCGACGGTCAAAACCGTTCCATCGTCCATGGTCACGACGATCCACATGCAATCCTCGACACCATGGGTCGGGCGCATCACCTTGTTCACGGCTTGCGCATAAACGCGGATCGGTTTCGCCGGTTCCAGACACCAGAGAACGAAGTCCAGGTCGTGGGTGGCCTCCATGGCGGCAGGGGAAAGCTTGATCCGGCCACCGATCTTGTTCCCCAGATTACGGCTGATATGGCGGCTGACCAGGGCGCTGACGGGATCGCCAAGGATACCGTCGTTGAGGCTCTTTTTCACATAGGCGAACTTCGGATTGAAGCGTTGTGAATAGCCGATGGTGAATTTCAGGTCGTTGTCGTTGGCCAGATCGACCAACTCATCGGCTTCTTTCAAGGTTAGGGAAATCGGTTTTTCCAGAAAAACGTGCTTACCCGCCTGCAGGCATTCCAGGGCCATGGGATAGTGGGTGATTTCCGGGGTCGCCGAAATAATAAAGGTGTCGATGGCATCGATGGCCAACAGGTCCTTATAATCCGTCGTCGCCGTCTTCGGCCCGGTTTCCTCGACCACTTCGTCAAGACGCTGTTGATTGATTTCGGCAATATGCAACTCATCCACCAGCCCACTGTTGGCGCAGGTGTTGGCACGAATGCCACCACACCAGCCGGTCCCGATGACGCCGACATTAATCCGTTTCATTATTGTTTTTCCTTACTGTCCATAATCACCCGCCTCGATTTCTCGAAGGATCGAGTTCCAGGGTGCATGCTAAGAGTTACTTTGTATGAAATAAAATTCAAAATAAGGCTTATAATATGCTAGTATTGCATAATAGTGAAGCACCGGTTACGCTACGCCGATCTTGAGCCTGGGAAATACCAACATGAAATTGAGGCAACTGGAAGCCCTACGCGCCGTTGTCGCCAGCGGCACCACGACCCAGGCTGCGGATTTGCTGGGCCTGACTCAATCGGCGGTCAGCCGCCTGATTACCCAATTGGAAAGCGAGCTGGGCCTCAACATTTTCGACCGCCGTCATGGCCGCTTGCGGATCACGCCGGAAGGCCAGCATTTCTATGACGTCGTCAAAAAGCTGCTGTCGGGCATCGACCAGATCACCGCCACGGCGCGTGACATTCGCACCCTGAAGACCGGCGCGCTGAGAATTATCGCGATGCCGGCGCTGGCCTACGGGCTGTTGCCTCAAACCATCACCACCATCAACAAACGATTCCGGCAAATCAAAATTTCCGTGGAAATGGGCACCCGGCTGGATGTCGAGGAAGGGGTGGAAAGCGCGCAATTCGATTTCGGCATCGCCACCCTGCCCATCAACCGCCAGGGCATTGAGGTGGAACCGCTGTTCACCGCCGATGGGGTGTGTGTCCTGCCCAAGGGCCATGATCTGGCCAAGAAATCGGAAATCGTCGCCGAGGATCTCGCCGATCTTCCCTTTATCTCGATGAATTCCGGCTCCTTGCTCCGCTACCAGACCGACGAGTTATTCGGACGCTTGGGAATCCACCGCACGCTCAGCGTCGAGGCACCGTCTACCTTGTTGGCGACGAACCTGGTGGCCAAGGGCCTGGGCGTTTCAATCGTCCATTCCTTCATTGCCAAGGCCTATGGTGAGCAGGTCATTTCAAAACCCTTCACGCCGACGATCCGGTACGAATACGGATTGCTTTTTCCGACCGCCCAGACCCGGTCGCAAATCACCAATGCGTTCGTCGAATCGCTGCGCGAAGATCTAAAAGCCGCCTAACGCCGTCTTTAATCAGGCCGGCACCCAGCGGACGACGCCGGCGACCCCGTCAACGGCGACCTGGCCGCCATCCGGAATTTTGTTGGTGGCGTCAAGCACACCCAGAACCATGGGGATGCCGCGTTCCCGCGCCAGCGAGGCCAAATGCGTGGTGCTGCCGCCAAGTTCCGCGACGACGCCGGATACCTTGGGCAGCACCTGGCTGATTGCCGGTCCGGCAACCTTGGTCACCAGGACATCGCCCGGCGCGACCCGGCCGAGCTCACATTCGCAATTGATGACGCAGGCCCGGCCGGTGCCCCAGCCGACGCCGGCCGCTTGCCCTTTCATGCCGGGATGGCGTTCCCAGATTTGATCCGGCACCGGCGCCGCTTCCGTATGCAGAGGACGGGCTTGCAGCATCTTGATGCCGGCGTCGTCCATCGCCCATTCGATTTCGACGGGTCCGCCCTTCAAGTCTTCCGCCACTTTCATCATCGCGCCCAGCTCCTCTGCTTGCGCATCGCTCAGGCACGGTTTGGAGACCTCGTCCTCGGCAACCGCTTTCGTCGTCGGGGCGGCATGGTGGGTGCAGTGGATGGTATGGCTTTTGCGGCCAGTCTGCATGTCGACAAGCTTTCCGTCTTCGCTCAGGTCATAGCGGTCCGGCACCACTTCACCCTGGGCAATGGATTCGCCAAGGCCCCAGGTCGCGGTCACCGACATGCCGCCGTCGGCGGTCTGGCTGATGCCGCCGCCCGACGCGATCGCCTGAACCAACGGCTGCACCAGAACCGACATCGCCGTATCGATGGCCTTGATGTTTTTGCTTTCCATATAGCGAAGCGCACGCGACGACCACAACGCCCCCCAGCAAGCATGCACCGTGGTCAGGAAATCTTTTTCATTGTCGATGCCAAGATAGGTCTGAAACTGTCCGGCGAAAGACGACCCTTCGGTGTCTTCCATCAGCGAAGACGACCGCACCGCCACCAACATGCCGGCGTCCCCGGTTAAATCCCGGTACGCCTGGATCAGGGGCTTTTTGATTTCGTCGATCATCGGCGCGTCGAACATGGCAATCCTGATCTGCGATATAAATGGCCGGGCATCGAAGAATTCCAGGCTCACGGCTTTTTCCGCGACCTCGGTTAAGCCCAAGGCCTCGACCTGGGCCATGTAGGCCTGGGCACTGAGGCAAAACCCGCCCGGCGTCGGCAGGCCGGCATGATCCAGCATCGCCTGATTGGCGGCCTTGGGGCCGAACCGGCCGGCGTCTTCCGCGGCCGGGTCGGACAAGTTGACGATATAGTCGCTGGCTTCGCTCATGGCATTCCTAAAACCGGGCCTAAAACCGGGTATCCCTAAAACCATATTTCTAAAAGCGGGCGGCCCGGACTGAGTTCAGCCCGAGCCGCGCCGGAAATATACACCGCAAACCGGCGCAGGTTACACCGGCGCAGGTTACATCGGGTCGACGACCGTGATCTTCTCGACCGGGAAGTTGGAAATGATCTCGACTTCGTCGTTGTGGACGATCAGCATCTCCTCGATCCGGACACCATACTGATACGTCTTGCCGTGCTGAGTCTCGAGCGCGAAGACCATGCCTTCCTTGATCTCGATCGGGTGATCCAGCGACCAAATCCGCGAAATCACCGGCGGATCGTACTGGGCCAGGCCGAGACCATGGCCCCACAGGTTGGCCGCCGCCTGGTCTTCTTCGTCGTAGCCCCAGGCTTCTTTCGCCGACGGCCACTTCGATGCGATTTCCTTGGTCGTGGTGCCGACCTTCACCGCCTCGATGGAATCATACAGCCAGCCCAGCGCTTGTTCGTAGGTGTCGTTCATTTCCTGGGTCGGCTCCCTGCCGACGCAGTAGGTGCGGTAGTAGCACGACTTGTAGCCGTTCCAGGTCAACGCCGCCAAATCCATGAACACGATGTCGCCCGGCTGGATGATACGGTCGGTGAAGTTACGCCAGTTCGGCCAGGTGTTGGGGCCGGACGAAACGATCACATCCTCGACGTCTTCCATGCCGGGAATATTAAACAGAAATTGCATGATGTGCGCGGTCACCTGGTTCTCGGTGATGCCGGGCTTCAGGAACTTCATGGTTTCCCAATGCGCGGCATCGCCGATGGCGGCGACGATGCGCATGCACTCCTGTTCATCGACGTTCTTGATCGACCGCGCCTCCATCATCGCCGACATGCCGTCGGCCCATTCGAGGCCGGCTTTCTCGAACGCGCCGATCATGTTGATGTCGATGAAGTCGACGCCGAGCTTTTCACCGGCGACGCCGAAGCGTTTCATTTCTTTGACGATGGCGTTGGTGAACTTGGTGACCTGTTGTTCGGACGCGCCACCGGCGGCGCCTTTGATCCAGGCATAGGAATAGCGAATGTTTTCTTCCGGAATCCACGGCGAATGGCGTGAGATCTGAGCACCGATATCGCCTTGTTCAAACAGGACCGGTGCCCCGTCGCCACACAGAAGCGCATACCGGAGGCCGGGTTTAAGGCGGTTCCAACCCGGTGTCAGGGTGCTGGTGATGTAGCGACAGTTTTCGTCGTACATGCACAGCATGGCGCCCAATCCATGGGCCTTCATGCGCGCGCGGGCGCTTTCTAATCTGTAAGTACGCAGGCGGTCCCAGTTAACCTTCTGCTGCCAGTCGGTTCCGGTGATGCCGAAATTCGCGGTGCCGTGCCTCATGATATCCCCCTGCCTTTGGTGGTTGGCAATTGCTCATAAAAATTGGGATTTGGTTATGCCCAGTAATTCGTTGGCGCAAGCGTAGCAGGTTGCCAAAAAAAAACGCAAGACACTCCGCCCGCCAATTTGATGCTAATTTCTCATTGCCATAGGCAAATTTGGAATTTTAAATCATACCCAGTTACTTCTAGTGTCTGCGCTGTATAATAATGCGGCGTGCGTCAAACTCTGGGAGACGCATATCCGAAACAACCCTAATGATAATTCTATACTCAGGAGTTTACTTTCATGACCGATAAACCGTGGGAAACAGATAACTGGTTCACCAGTTCCTGGAACTTCGAAGATGAAGTGACGGCGGATTTCAAATTCCCCGACAACATCAAGATTCATGACGTCACCCTTCGCGACGGCGAACAACAAACCGGTATTGCCTTCAGCAAGGATGACAAGCTTCGTATCGCCGAGGGCCTTGCCGAGGCCGGCATTCATCGGATTGAGGCCGGGTTGCCGGCGGTCTCCAAGGATGATTTCGATGCCATTTATGAAATCAACAAGCGCGATCTCGGCCCGGAAATTTATTCCTTCTGCCGCTGCATGAAAGGCGACATCGACGCCTCCGTGGACTGCGGCGTCAAGGGCCTGATCATGGAGGTCCCGGCCAGCACCCACCTGATCGAGCACGCCTATAAATGGCCGCTGGAAAAGGCCCTGGAACTGTCCATCGAAGCGACCGCCTATGCACATGAAAAGGGCCTGGAAGTGGTGTTCTTCCCGATCGATTTCTCGCGCTCGGAAATCAACTGGGTGATGGATTTGATCCTGAAGGTGGCGGACGAAGGCCACATGGACGCGCTCGCCCTGGTCGATACCTTCGGCGTCGTCTCCCCGCACGCCATGCAGTACTTCGTACAGCAGGTGCAAAAACGGATTCCCGAGGGCACCCGCCTGGAAACCCATTTTCACCAGGATTTCGGCATGGGCGTCGCCAACACCATCATGGCGCTCGCCGAAGGCGCCGAGGTTGTCCATTCCACGGTCCTGGGTCTCGGCGAGCGCGCCGGCAACGCACCGACCGAAGACGTCGCCATGGCGTTGCTGACCATGTACGACATCGACATCGGGCTTAACTATGACAAGCTCTATCCGCTGTCCAAACTGGTCCAGGAAATTGCCGGCGTCGAAGTGCCGTCCAACCGTTCGGTGGTCGGCGATCAGCTGTTCCAGGTCGAATCCGGCATCATCGCCAACTGGTTCAAGAACTGCGGCATCGAGCACCAGACCGAACTGTTCCCGTTCAGGCCGGAATTCGTCGGCCAGGAGACGGCGGATGTCGTCATCGGCAAGGGCAGCGGCATGGACACCGTCAACATCTGGTTGGAACGGCTGCAAATTCAGGCCAGCGAAGAACAGACCATGGCCATCCTGGCCGCCGTTAAGGCTTCCGGTTTGAAAAAGAAAGACCTGTTGACGGTCGATGAATTCAAGGCCATCGCCAACGACACCATCGCCGAGGTGGCCTAGTAATTTTATGGATCAGGGCTTGATAAAAAGACCTCAAGAACCAACCTGTTCCATAAGGTAAAGACATACCGCCGGCGCCGCGGGAAATGCCCCGGATTGGGATGTTTTCCGCGGCGTTTGGTTTGAAAGGGGATCGAAGGTGAAACCTTTTGAATACGTCGCGCCCGCCACCGCCGATGAAGCGGTCGCCATTCTGACCGAGAACAGCCCCGATGCCCGGCTTATTGCCGGCGGCACCGATTACCTTGTCGAACTCAAGCATTCTTCCGGCGTTCCCAAGGTCGTCGTCGACATCTCCGGAATTTCAGAATTCAAAGGCATTGAACTGACCGATCAGGGGCTGCGCATCGGCAGCACCGTCACCCATACGGAAATCATGGAATCCGACCTGGTGGCGGAGCACGCGCCGGCTATGCAGGAGGCGGCACGGACCATCGGCGCCGTACAGACCCGTAATTTGGGAACCCTGGGCGGCAATCTTGTTACCTGCGTGCCGTCCATGGACAGCGGCCCGGTGCTGATCGCGCTCGACGCCTTTGTCACCATTGCCGGGCCCCAAAGCCATACTGAGGGCAGGAAGACGATGACGTTAGCTGAATTTTTCGTCGGCCCGCGCAAAACGGCGCTTGAACCCGACGAATTGCTGGTCGATATCGTGGTGCCGACGGCCATGCTCGGGCGCGGCTGTTCGTTCCGCAAGTTCGGGCTGCGCAAGGGCCAAGCCCTGGCCCTGGTCAACGCCGCCGCCAGTCTCGATCTCGATGCCGGCAACATCGCCGATATACGGATTGCGCTTGGCGCGGTGGCGCCGACGGTAATCCGGGCGCCAAAAGCCGAAAAACTGCTCAACGGCAAGGCGCCTACCGATGAACTTTTCGCCGAAGCCGGCGACATCGCGGCGACCGAGGCCAAGCCGATCAACGATTTCCGCGCCTCGGCCGGCTACCGGCTGGATTTGATCCGTACCGGCACCAAACGGGTTCTCGCCGAGGCGCTTGAGCGCGCCCAGCGTTAAGCAATAAAGAAGGAACGAGTTCGATGGACGTCACGATCAAAGTCAACGGCAAGGAGCGAACCGCCAGCGTTGCCGCCGAAACGACACTGCTTAGCCTGTTGCGTAATTCCTTGGACCTTCCCGGCGCCAAGCTGGGCTGCGATGTCGGCGACTGCGGCGCGTGCACGGTTCTGGTCGACGGCGTGTCGGTCAATTCCTGCCTGATGCTGGCGGCCCAGGCCAATGGCCGCGAAGTGACGACGATCGAGGGATTGGGCGAATACGATCACCTGCACCCCTTACAGGCGGTGTTTGAACAGGCCTCGTCTTTTCAATGCGGTTTCTGCGCGCCGGGCATGATTATTTCCGCCAAGGCGCTTCTCGACGCCAATCCGAAACCGACCGAATATGAAATTCGCGAAGCGTTGGCGGGGAATCTCTGCCGTTGCACCGGCTATACCAAGATCATCGAAGCGATTATGGATGTCAGCGGACAATCTGACAGCCATGTCGGCAACCGGGCCGACAGCAAATCCGCCTGACGCTTAGACAAAAAGGGAAATATCATGGCGCCGAAAGTCGATGTCAAAGAACGCAAAGAATCACTGGAATCCCTGAAGCAAGCGGACGACGGTCCGGTTCCCGCGGTATTACGGGATATCAGCAAGGGATTGCTGCCGCTGACGCCCGAGGTCAACAAGCAGACCCCCGCCGTCGGCCAGCGGGTGACGCGCCCCGACAGCCGCCCCCATGTTCTCGGCAAAACCGTCTACATCGACGACATGTCCTTTCCCGGCATGCTGTATACGAAAATCCTGCGCAGTGAATACGCGCATGCCAAAATTCTCAGCATCGACGTCAGCGAGGCCGAGAAAATGCCGGGCGTGGTGGCGACCCTGACCGGCAAGGAAATCCCCGTCGTCACCTTCGGGCCGTCCTATCAGGACCAACCGCTGCTGGCCGACGATAAGGTCCGCCACATGGGCGACGGTATCGTCGCCGTGGCCGCCGAAACCGAACAGCAAGCCCAAGACGCGCTCGCCAAGATCAAGGTCGAATACGAACCGCTGGAAACCGTTTTCGATCCGTTGGAAGCGATGAAAGACAGCGCCCCGAAAGTTCATGGCGACAGCAACATCTACGCCACCAAGACCATCCAGAAAGGCGACGTCGATAAAGCCATGGCCGAGGCCGATCATGTCTTCGAAGGCCAATTCAAAACCCAAATGGTCGAACACGTGCCGATGGAACCGCATGCCTGCATCGCGCTGTGGGAGCCCACCGGCGGCCTGCATGTCTACTCATCGCTGGGCCGGATCACGCTGGGCCGCGCCGACATCGCGCGCACGCTGGATATGCCCATGAACCGGATTCGCATTACCGCGACCATCGTCGGCGGCAATTTCGGCGGCAAAAACGAAATTACCCTGGAACCGATCCTCGCCTTGTTGGCAAAAAAAACCGGCCGTCCGGTCAAGGGCGTGTTCACGCGCGAGGATGAATTCATCTCATCGACCACGCGCCACCCCTTCGTCATGGATTACACCACCGGCGTCACCAAGGACGGCATCATCGTCGCCCGCAAGGTGCGTATCGTGTGTGACGGCGGCGCCTATTGTTCCTGGAGCGAAACCACGCTGGGTAAGGGCGCCATCCTTTCCGTCGGTCCCTATAACATCGAAAACATCAAGGTCGAGGCGTCGGCGGTCTACACCACCAAGACCACCACCGGCGCCATGCGCGGCTTCGGCGCGCCGCAGGTCTGCTTCGCCTATGAATCCCACATGGACGACATCGCCTTTGAGCTGGGCATCGATCCGCTGGAAATTCGCTTGAAAAATGCCTTCCACGAAGGCTCGGCCAGCCCCACCGGACAGGTCCTGGAAAGCGTCGTGGTCAAGGAATCGCTGGAAACCGCCGCCGAAAAATTCGGCTGGCAGGAAGGCGCTAAATCAACAAACAAGCGTCGCGGACAAGGCGTCGCCTGCATGTGGTATCCCATCGGTTTCACCGTGTTGGCCAACTCCAGCGCCGCCGTGGTCAAGGTCAACGAAGACGGCACCGCCACCGTGCTCACCGGCACCGTGGAAACCGGGCAGGGCTCGCTGACCGTGTTGGGCCAGATCGCCGCCGAGGAACTGGGCATCGCCGCCGACGACATCAAGGTGGTGTCCGCCGACACCGACACCACGCCCATGGACACCGGCGCCATCGCCAGCCGCACCACCTATGTGACCGGCAACGCCATCATGCTGGCGGCGGGAAAAGCCAAAGCAATTCTGTTCGAAACGGCGGCGCCCATGTTGGGCGTGAAAGCAGATCAGTTGGAAGCCCGCGACCGTAAAATCCAGGTCAAGAATTTCCCGCAGAAAGCCCTTTCCATCGGCGACGTCGCCCAACAGGCCCAATTCGTCAACGGGCAGCCGGCGTTAGGCAGCGCGTCCTTCAATCCGCACACCGTGGCCATGGACCCGAAAACCGGGCAGGGCAAGCCCTTCGGCACCTATGTCTACGCCACCCAGATCGCCGAGGTCGAAGTCGATGAGGAAACCGGTGAGGTCGAAGTCCTGCGTATCGTCGCCGCCCACGACTGCGGTACGCCGATTAACCCGGCCCTGGTGGAAGGCCAGGTCGAAGGCGGCATTTCCATGGGCGTCGGCTTGGCGCTGTATGAGGAAATGCTGTTCGACGACAAGGGCAAGCAGATCAACCCCAACCTGACCAACTACATCATGCCGACCAGCCTGGACATGCCGGAGGTTGAGGTCCACATCGTCGATAATTTCGATCCGACCGGACCGTTCGGGGCCAAGGGCGTCGGTGAGCCGACTTCGGTGCCGACGGCGGCCTGCATCATGAACGCCATCTATGATGCCGTCGGGGTGCGCATCACCAGTCTGCCGGCGACGGCCGAGAAAGTGCTGAAGGCGATCCAGGAAAGAGACCAGGCGTCGCCGAAGCAGATCGCGTCCTGATCCCTGTCGTCCGGCTTTATTCCCGATCGGATTGCTGTAAACTTTTCTCCTTCGGTTAAAGAGAAGGGGCAATTTCCATGACGGATACCATCGGCTTTATCGGCTTGGGCGTGCTGGGCTCGGCCATGGCCGGAAACCTGGTCAAAAGCGGGTTCCCGGTCATCGGCTGCGATATCGACCCGGAAAAAATGGCGGCGCTTGAGGACGACGGCGGCCAATCGGCAACCTCGCCCAAGGATGTCGCCGAGCGCGCCGACGTTGTCGTCCTGTGCCTGCCGACGGCGGCGGTGCTGCACGACGTGGTCGGCGGCAAAGATGGGGTCAAGAACGGCGGCAAGGAAGGGCAGATCGTCCTTGAAGTCAGCACCTTTGCCATCGCCGATAAGGAACAAGCCCGCGACACCCTGGCCGCGGCCGGCAAAATCCTTCTCGATTGCCCGGTCAGCGGCAACCGCATCCTGGCCCTGAAAAAACAACTGACGGCGTTTGGCAGCGGCGACGAAGCCGCCTATAAGGCGGTCGAACACGTCATTGACGGGTTCGCGCATCGCAAATTTTACGTCGGCGAATTCGGCTGCGGCATGAAGATGAAATTCTGCGGCAATATCCTCAACCTGGTCCATAACAGCGCCGCCGCCGAGGTCATGGTATTGGGCATGAAGGCGGGGCTGGACCCGGCATTGATCCACAAGGTGATCAGCGGCAGCGGTTCCAGCTCTTCCATGTTCGAAACCCGGGGCGCCCTGATGGTCAACGAGGAATATGAAACCGAGGGCATGAATTTCTCCATCCCGCTGAAGGATTCGAAGCTGATCACGGCGCACGCCGCCGAACACATGGTTCCCCTTCCCGTCTATCAGGCCGCCTTACAGCCCTATTACGCCGCCGTCGCCCAAGGCCACCATGACGAAGACGCGTCCTCGGTGCTGGCGGCATTGGAACGGGCGATCAATTTCACCCGGCCCAACAAGAAAAAGAAGGATTGAACCGATGGCGTCCGCAAGCGTTATTCCTGCTGAACGCCTAAAGGCCTTTATCGCGGCAGCCTTTGAGGCCGTCGATATCCCGGCGGACGATGCCGACACCATCGCCAATTTGATGACCGGCATCGATCTCAGGGGCCTGGACGGCCACGGCATCTTCCGCTTGCCCCCGACCATTGAGCGTATTAAAGCCGGCGGCATCAATCTTAGGCCCAATATCAAAATCGCGCGGGAAACCGAGTCTACGGCGCTGATTGACGGCGACAACGCGGTCGGTCATCTGACCGTCAACAAGGCCGTGCAGGTGGCCATGGACAAGGCCGAACAATGTGGCGTCGCCTGGGCCGGCACCACCAACAACAACCACGCCGGCGCCGCCTCCATTTACGCGATGATGCCCCTGCAACGCGACATGATCGGCATTTACATGGCCGTCGGCAGCGCCAACCACCTGCCGCCGTGGGGCGGCATCGACATGCTGCTCAGCACTAATCCCATTGCCTGCGCCATCCCCGGATTGGAGGAACCGCCGATCGTGATGGATATGGCGACCACGGTGGCGTCTTACGGCAAGGTCAAAATGGCGGCCGACCGCGGCGAGACCATGCCGGAAGGCTGGATGATCGACGCCGAAGGCAAACCGCTCACCGATCCGACGCGGATGAACGACGGCTTCCTGGTGCCCATCGGCGGCTACAAGGGGTATGGCCTGGCGCTAATCATCGGGCTATTGGCCGGCACCCTGAACGGCGCCGCCATGGGCGAGGACGTCGTCGATTTTAATGCCGATTTTAAATCCCTGACCAATACCGGCCAACTCATCATCGCCTTCGACATCAAGGCCTTCGCCGATGTTGAAACGTTCAAGCGCAACGTCGATATCGTCATCCGCTCCATGCAGGGTTCGGCGACACTTCCCGGTTTTGACCAGGTCATGGTACCGGGGCAGCAAAGCCATGAAAAATCGGAACGGTTCACGCGTGACGGCATTCCGGTGGCAGCACCCCTGATGGCGCGGCTGGATACCCTGGCCGCCGAGCTGAAGATCGAGCCGCTCATCTAAACCAGCACCGTCAGCAGCACCGCCAACGTCAGCATCGATAGGGTGGACGAAATCACCACCGCCGATGTCGCCCTGGCCAGATAGACCTCATAATGATGCGCCAAGTTGAAGACATTGGCGCCGATGGGAGCTGCCGCCATCAGGGTCGCGACGGCCAACACAACCGGTTCCAGGTCAAACACATAGTGGCCCAACAGCCACACCGCCGCCGGATGAACGAACAGCTTGAAGGCGACCATGGTCAGGCTTTCACTCAATGCGCCGCCGATCCGGTATCCGGCCAGCGATGCGCCAAGCGCGAATAGCGCCGCCGGCGCCACCGCCTTACCCATCAGATCGGCAAAAATATCCACCGGCCCCGGTAAACCCAGACCCGTCAACGCCCAGGCAAAGCTGATCGCCAACGCGATGATGACGGGATTTTCGATGGTTCCCCGAACCGCCGACATCAGCACCGCCCCGGCGCCGAGTTGGGAAGCCTGCCTACGGCCACGGCCGATTTCGATAAAGATGATGACGACGGGAAATAAAAAGACGGTGTGAAAGGTGATGATCAACAGCACCGGGATCATGCCGTTGTCGCCGAATACGGTAAAAACAATCGGCAATCCCAACAGAACCGAATTGGAATACATCCCCCCCATGCCCAGGATCCCCAGTTGATCCAGGGGCAACTTGAACACCGCCCGGCCGAACAGCACCGAGGCCGTAAAAACAACAACACAACCGCCGTAATAGGCCAGCAAGACACTGAGATCATTGAGGCCGGGCAATTCGTTACTGACGACGATGCGGAACAACAACGCCGGGATGGCGAAATACAGGATAAAGGTCATGATGCCCTTGATGCCTTCGTCGCTAATCAGACGGAAGCGCCCGGCACCGTACCCGCAAAGGATAAAGCCGAAGATCGGCAAAAGAATTTCGATAATGATTCGCATTTTTCGGAAACTTATTAATTATGCATTTGTGGCATAGGTAAAACAATTTTTTGAATTGTATTTCATAGGGTTAAGCCCTTACCATAAATGCTCTAGACCAAAATAATAGACATTTTCTTTTTAGTGGGAGGCGTTTTATGAACAAAAATATCGGCAAAACCAGGGCCTTAGGGCTGGCCGTAGTTGCGGCCTCGGTCATGTTGCTGCCGGGGACGTCACAGGCGGCGTGGCCGGAACGGCCGATTACCGTCGTCGTCATGTACGGCGCCGGCGGCGGCACCGATACCGTTATCCGCACCATCACGTCGGAAATGGCTAAATCCACCGGCTGGACCATTAACGTCATCAACAAGCCCGGCGCGGTTGGCGGCGTCGCCACCAAGTATGTGCTCAACAAAGCCGCCGACGGCTACACCTGGCTGGGCGCGGCCAACTTTAACAAGTTCGTGCGTGTCATGGGCCATTCGAATTCGAAAGCCTGGGAAGACTGGCAGTATTTCAAAGCCGCCAATTCACTAGGCAGCTGGTCGGTGCGCACGGATTCACCGTACAAAAATATGGGCGACATTCTTGCTGCGGCGAAAAAGAATCCCGGCAAGGTCAGTATTTCGACGTCCGGCTCCGGTGGCCTGTGGCAGGAATTGGCGGCTACCGTTGCCGTTGCCGCCGGCATCACGCTGAAATATGTCCCTTATAAGGGCGGCAAGAATGCCACACTCGCCGGGCTCAATGGTGAAACCGACATCGCCGGCGGCGGTGTGCACGAACACATTGAGTTCATCCGCGCCGGTAAATTGCGCCACATCCAGCAAACCGGTTCCGTCGACATTAACGACGCCAAGGCCGGCACGTTGACCTCGGTCGGCAAGTTGGTCCCGGCCGTCAAGGCATCGCTGCCGTTGGGTGGTATCTACAACCTCGCCATCCGTCGCGGCGCGCCGAAAGACGTTCTTCAAAAAGTGCTGAAGGCGTTCACCGCGGCGGCGACATCCGATACCTTCAAGGCGGTTGCCAAGAAGAAGTACTTCACCATCGACGTCCAGTCCGGCGCCAAAGCGGACAAGACCGCCGCCATGATGGAAGTGCTGACGGCCAATACCTTCGCCAAACTGGGCATCAAGGGTTCGGTTCCGGCGTCGAAGCTGGACATTCCTTCGCCTGGCGATTTCGAAAAGTGGTGGCCGCCCAAGGGCTACAAAGCCAAAATGTAAGTTAACTCTGACGTAATTGTCACTCTCCTCTCCGGGTGGACTGTATTTGCGAATACGGTCCACCCGGTTATTCTGTCTGGCCCCTTTTTTTCCGCTCCCCGCAGCGGAGGGAGGAATTGATTGCAAGACTCCGTTCAAGAAAGCGAACAGAAATCCGTCTTCGTCGGTGAAGAGGACGTAGAGGAGCGTTCAACACCGGGCAAGGACCTGGCCGCCGCAATCGTCATCGGCGCATTGAGCGTTTTCGCCATGGTTCTGGCGCTTCTCCTGGACGTCCCGGTTGACTTTCTGACGGCACCCGGCCTGTTGCCGTTCATCACCGGGTTCACCCTGTTTTGCATGGTTTTCGGCCTCGGCAAGCAAGCCGCCAAGCGAGGTGGCGTTCAAGCCTTGCGTGAAGGCCGCGGAAAACTATTGAAGTCAATGGTCGAAGGCGAAGAAGACCGCCGGTTGTTAATGCTGATCGGCATCGTCGTCGCCTACATCGTTCTGGTCGATGTCATCACCTTCGACCTCCGGTTTCCCACCGCCATATTCACCTTTCATTTTTCCAGTTTTGAATTCGTCTCCATTCCGATATTGACGTCCGTGCTGAAAATATTCTGGAAGGCCACGTGGACGCGTTGCTTGATGGTCGCCTTACCGGTGATTATCGCGCTGGCGTCGGTATTCCGTTACGGGTTTAAAATTCCATTGCCGGGGGCAGGCTGATGGAAATGGGCATCGATTGGAGCCTCATCCGGCTCGCGTTCACCCCTTATATGCTTTGGATCTGCCTGCTCGGCACCACCTTGGGCATCCTGTGGGGCGCCATGCCCGGCCTGTCCACGACCATGGCCATGGCCCTGCTGATCGGGCTTTCCGCCGGCATGGATCAGTATCCCGCGCTGATGTTCATGCTCGGCGTTTATACAGGGTCGGTTTTCGGCGGCGCCATCTCGGCGGTGCTGATCAACATTCCTGGCACACCGGACGCCGTGCCGACCATGATCGAAGGCCATCCGCTGGCCAAGCGAGGCGAAGGCGGGCTGGCGCTCGGCACCGCCATCGCCGCGTCGTTCCTGGGCAACTGGGTCGGGATTCTGCTGTTGATCGCTTTTATTCCGGCGATCCTGCTGTTGGCGCTCAAATTCCGATCCTGGGAAATGTTCCTGCTGGCGATGTGGGGGATTGCCATTTGCGGTTCCATGTCCGCCGGCGAGCGCCCCTTGAAGGGCTGGATTTCGGGATGGGTCGGCCTGATCATCGCCTTCGTCGGGCTCGATCTCATTCACGGTGTACCGCGCTATACCTTCGGGGTCGATATTCTTGAAGACGGCATTAGCTACATTCCGATCCTGATCGGCCTGTTTGGCCTGACCGAGATTTTGCGCGTCCTGCCGCAGAAGGTTCCTTATTCCATTCCCGCCGAGGTCGGCCGCGTGGTGCCGCCGTTCTCGACCTTGTGGAAGTATTCCCGCACGGCGGTTCGTTCCGGGTTAATCGGCACCATCATCGGCGCCATCCCCGGCGCCGGCGCCAATGTCGCGTCGTTCCTGTCCTACGATATCGCCCGGCGCAGGGCCAGCCCGGAAGAGCGCGCCAAATGGGGCAAGGGCAGCTATGAAGCCATCGTCAGCGCCGAGGTCGCCAACAACGCCAATGTCGGCGGCTCGATGCTGCCGACGCTGGCCTTGGGCATTCCCGGCAACGCGGCGGCGGCGGCCATTCTGGCGGCGTTGGAGCTGAAAAACGTGGTCGTCGGCCCGACCATCCAGACCGAAAACCCGGGGCTGATCTATTTCATCTATTTTACCCTGATCATCGCCAACTTCCTGATGTACGGGATGGCGATCGTGTTGGTGAAACCCTGCGTCAAGCTGTTCAGCCTGCCGCGCACCCTGCTGATGCCCCTGATCATCCCGATCTGCGTGATCGGCGCCTATGCGGTGAACCTGAATTATTTCGATGTCTACATCATGCTCGGCGCCGGGTTGGTTGGATATCTCCTGCACCGGTATGGGTTTCCGCTGGCGCCGATGGTGCTGGCCGTTATTCTGGGGCCGCTGGCGGACGAAAACATGCGCCGGGCACTGTATGTATTCGAGGACAAGACGCTGTGGTGGATTTTGTCCTACAACTGGATCGGCACAATCTTGATCGTTGTCGTGCTGTTCACCTTCTATGACGGCATCTTCCGTAGAGGTAAAACTTAAATCTGAAAGGTAGAGAATGACGGGTAAGAAAAAAGAAATCGGCCTGGCGGTGATCGGCTGCGGCACCATCGGGCGTATCCGCGCCGTGCTGGCCAAGGAATACCCCGGCGTCGGTTGGGTCGGGCTTTGCGATATCAAGGAAGACATCGGCAAGAAACTCGCCGAAGACATCGGCGCCGATTTTTTCACCACCGATTACAATGAGCTGATCAATCGCCCGGAAGTCACCGCGACGATTATCGCCACCGATGAAAACCTGCATTTCGGCCCGACCATGGCCGCCATCGAGCAAGGCCACGACCTGTTCATCGAAAAGCCGCTGGCCACCGAAGCCAAGGAAAGCCTGGAAATATTCAACGCCATCGAGGCCGCCGGCCTGGACGCCGTGGTCGGCTATACGCAGCGCTTTCGCCGCCGCTTCCTGGCCATCAAGGAACGCCTGGTCACCGGCCAGATCGGCGAGACCACCGCGGTCGTCACCCGCGCCTTCATGAACCGGATGGTGCCCATCGCCACCACCCGGCGCACCAACCAGCGTCACAACCTGACGCCGATGGTGGTGTCCGGCACCCACAGCCTGGATATGAGCCTGTGGCTGATGGAAGGCCTGGAGCCGGTATCCGTCTTCGCCCAATCGTCGGACAAGGTGTTGGCCGAACACGGCACCAAGGACGCCACCTTCGGCATTTTCACCATGAACGACGGCACCATCTTCTCCATGAACATTAGTTGGGCCCTGCCGGTGGTGTGGCCGGGCGCCGTTTACGGGCTTGAGATCGGCATCGTCGGCACCAAAGGCGTTATCGACGTCGAAGACACCCACCGCGACCTGGTGATGGCGACGGAGATTTCGCAAGGCGCCGGCTACAGCCCCGAGGGCTACGATCCGGGGTTCGAGCGCCATGTCGAATTCCTGACCAGCTATCCGCCCGGCGACATTTGGAACAAGCAGCTTTGGGGGCCAATGCGCGAGGAAACCAACGCCTGGTACGGGCGCATCTATAACGGCCTGGAAACGCCCCACGCCACCGCCGCGGACGGCCACCGCAACCTGGTCCTGACCATGGCCATGGACCTTTCCGCCAAGCGCGGCGAGATCGTCGAGCTGCCCTGCGACCTCAATGACCTGGGGAAGGGCTAATCCGATGATCGTTGACGAGAGAATTTACACCCTGCACCCCGGCAAGACGGCGGAATATTTGAAACTCTATGAAGCCAAGGGCATGCCGCCTCAGGTCAGAATACTGGGCAACATGCTGGGCTATTTCCAAACCGAATTCGGCCCCTTGAACCAGGTCGTCCACCTGTGGGGTTATGCGACGCTCGAAGACCGGCGCGAACGCCGCGAGAAGCTTTTCCAGGACGAAGACTGGCTGGCCTATCTCAAGGAAATGCGGCCCCTGTTAATGAGCCAGGAAAACAAACTGCTGATCCCGGCGCCGTTCAGCCCGATCGGAAATTGATCGCGGCTATAAAAAAGGAACAATCGACAATGATCGATTTCTACACTTGGACCACGCCCAACGGGCGCAAGGTCTCCATCATGCTGGAAGAACTGGGCCTGCCCTATACCACCCACGCCATCAACATCGGCGAGGGCGACCAAATGGCCCCGGAATTCCTTAAAATCGCCCCCAACAACAAGATTCCGGCCATCGTCGATAACGACAACGGCATGACGTTAATGGAATCGGGCGCCATTTTGATGTATCTGGCGGATAAGACCGGTAAGTTTATGCCCACCGATGCAAAGGCCCGCTGGCACACCATCGAATGGCTGATGTGGCAGATGGGCGGCCCCGGCCCGTTCCTGGGACAGGTCCACCACTTCGTCAAATACAACAAGGGCAAAAGCGCCTACGCCGAAGAACGCTACCTCAACGAAGCCCGGCGCCTCTATGGCGTGTTGGATAAACGCCTGGCGGAGCATCAATACATCGTCGATGACTATTCCATCGCCGACATTGCCGTCTGGCCGTGGATCTCCCGGTTCGATTGGCAAACCCTGGACCTCAACGATTACCCCAACGTCAAACGCTGGTACCTGGCCATCGCCGAACGCCCCGCCGTGCAGACGGGCTTTCACATACCGAAAAAGGTTCAGGAAATTCCGATGCCGTGAGGCGGGTTGCAATCGCCTGACCCTAGGGCCGAGGCGAATTAATGCGGCGGGTTCGGTGAGGTCTATAGCTCCTTGCCCTCGAACGGGTGCCAGCCGTCACGGGATTCTATTTCCACCACCCACAGGTCGGGATCGCGGTCCCTGGCCCGGCTAATGTATTCATCGGCCTCGGCCTCAGGCGCCAGGTTTCCGGAAAACGCCACCAGCCAGCCCGCCGCACCGTCGATATCGCGGGCCTGGGTCAATACCTTGCAGCCGGCCTCGAACTGATTGATTTTGAGCACCAGGGTGCCGCCCTGGCTGTCGCCGCGGTGGATGACCATGGCCGGAACGCCGGCATCGTTACAGCGCCGGACATTGGCCATGATCCAGAATTCGGCTTTCGGGCGCTCGCCTCTCATATCAATTTTCCCCGGGGGCTCCTCATGCGGCCCCCTGCTCATATTCTTCCAACAAGGCCTCCCAGGCATCCTCGGCGGATTTGAGGTCCTTTTCCAGCGTGCCTAACTGGTACTGCAATACCGCCGGCTGATCGCCGCCGCCTTCATAGAGCTTGGGATCGGCCATCGCCTGGCGCAGCACGTTCCTCTCCTTCTCCAGCCGGTGAACGGTCTTTTCGGCATTGCTGAGTTTCTTTTTCAGCGCCGATAGGTCTTGGCGCCTTGCCGCCGCCGCCTGGCGCCGTTGCTTCTTGTTGCCGGTCAGCTTGGTGCCGTTTCCATTCGCGCCATTTCCCTTGCCATTTCCCTTGCTATTTCCCTGGCCATTTCCCTGGCCGCCCAACAGCAAGGCGCGGTAATCGTCCAAGTCGCCTTCATAGGTCCGGACCCGGCCTTCATCGATCAGCCAGAACCGGTCCGCCGTCAGCTCGATGATGTGCGGGTCATGGCTGACGATAATCACCGCGCCTTCATACACATTGAGCGCCTGGATCAGGGCCTCGCGGGATTCCACGTCGAGGTGGTTGGTCGGTTCATCGAGCAGCAGGATGTGCGGCTTATCGCAGGTCATCAGCGCGAACAACAGCCGCGCCTTTTCACCGCCCGACAGGTTTTCAACCTTGGTTTCGGCGCGTTCCTGGGAAAACCCGAAACGGCCGAGTTGGGCACGGATCGAATGATCCAGGTCGTCGGGCCGTTTGCGGGCCAGTTCGACAAACGGGGTCGCGTCCAGGTCCAATTCGTCGGACTGGTGCTGGGCAAAATACCCGACCCGGAGTTTGCCCGATTTAGCAACCCGTCCGGCCATCGGCTGCAAGCGGTCGGCCAGCAGTTTGATCAACGTCGATTTACCGTTGCCGTTGGCGCCCAACAGCGCGATACGGTCATCGGCATCAAGCCGGAAGGACACCTCGCTCAGCACCGGCGTGCCGTCATAGCCGATTTCGACCTCGTCCGCGGTATACAGCGGCGGCGCCAGCGGCTTGGGGTCGGGAAAGGCGAAGGTGATGCTGCCTTCGTCCAGGTGTTCGGGGATCGGCTCCATCCGCGCCAGCATCTTGATCCGCGATTGCGCCTGTTTGGCCTTGGTCGCCTTATAGCGGAAGCGGTCAACGAATTGCTGGATGTGGGCGCGCTGGGCATCCTGTTTGACCTTGGCCTTGGCGTTTAGCTCCAATTGCATGCGCCGGGTCGCCTCAAACCGGTCATAGCCGCCCTGATAGAGTTTCAGCTTTCCCTGTTCCAGGTGCAGGATCTCGCCGACCACCCGGTTCAACAATCCCCGGTCATGACTGACCAGCAACACGGTGCCTTTATAACGCCGCAGGTATTCCTCCAGCCACAGCCGCGCTTCCAGGTCCAGGTGGTTGGTGGGCTCATCCAGCAACAACAGATCGGGCTGGCTGAACAGCAACGACGCCAGGGCGACGCGCATCCGCCAACCGCCGGAAAAATCGTCGCAGGGCCGTTGCTGGGCGTCCTCGCTGAACCCCAGCCCGGCCAGGATACGCGCCGCGCGGGCGGGCGCCGAATGGGCGCCCTTGTCATGCAGCCGGTTATGGATTTCGGCGATCCGGTGCGCATCGGTGGCGGTTTCAGCCTCGGTCATCAGCTCGGCCAGTTCCGCATCCCCCTTTAGCACCGTATCGATCAGGCTTTGCGGCCCGCCCGGCGCTTCCTGGGTGGAAACCCCGATCCGCCAGGCGGTCGGCGTCTCGGCGCTGCCGCCGTCGGCGTCCAGCTCACCGGTGATCAGCCGCAACAAGGTGGTCTTGCCCGACCCGTTGCGCCCAACCAAGCCGACCCGGTGGCCGGGATTGATCGCCGTCGTCGCCCGGTTCAGCAGGGTCCTGGGGCCGATTAGGTAGGTAATGTTATCGATCCGCAACATCAAAAAAGTCCAATACGCTTCGTTGACCGGGGTTAGAGGCGAAATTCGCGCCAATTTCAAGCAGCGAAAGGGCGAAAGAACGTTAAATACCAAGGATTACTGATAATGACCCCTAGAGACGGCTTCCCAAGGTTTTCGGCTAGGAGCGTACGCTGTGGCGATGCGGGATATCGCGAAGCGTGCGCGACGACGTCCGAAAGTCTTGGGAAGCCGCCGTCCCGGTCGCGTATGCGGCCCGTCGGAGGGCGTTGAAAAGTTTTGACGATGCACCGCATCGCCTGCAAAATTTCTCCTACCCGACGGACCGCCTACACGATCTCTATGGGTTATTATCAGTAATCCTTGGTATATGATGCCGCGCATGCGGTTTTTCTATTATCTGGGCGGGTTTTTGTTGATGCTGGCTTTCGCCGGGGCGGCGGCCGAGGCCATCCCCCGATCGCTCCCCGGTGGCGCGGCCAGCGGCGGCTGGTACGTTTCCGCCTATGAGCTCTGGTATGCGATCATGCCGGGAAACCTGGTGGTCACCCAGATTCAAGTTGAAAAAATATCGCCGGCGCTATGGGACCCGCTGCTGGTCGGCCTGTTGTCGTTGCCGGCGTGGTTATTGTTCGGCCTCCCCGGCGGCGTGCTGGCGTGGTTTAACCGGCCCAACAAAGAGATGACGGCGGAGCAACTGGAAGAAATGAAAAAGCATGAGGAATCGCTATTCCTGTTCGACGATCTGGCGAAGGAGGCCCGTGAAGCCGGCTACGATACCGACGAGGCCAACCAGGCCGCGGCCAACTACAATTATAAAAACATGGAAATTTTGGAAACCGAGGGCGGCGCCACGCCCTATTCAGCAGATCAGGTCATTGACGATCTCGACTTTGATGGCCCCGATGGCGCCGGCCCCGACGGCAAGGGCTAAACGTCGGTTTTCAATGCTTCCAGAAACGCGCTTTGCGGGATTTCGACGTTGCCGAATTGGCGCATTTTCTTTTTGCCCTTCTTTTGCTTATCCAGCAGTTTGCGTTTGCGGCTGACGTCGCCGCCGTAGCACTTGGCGGTGACGTCCTTGCGCATGGCGCTGACCGTGGAACGGGCAATGATCTTGCCGCCGATAGCCGCCTGGATGGCGATCTTGAACAATTGGCGCGGCACCAGGTCCTTCAATCGTTCGCAGATGGCGCGGCCGCGGGTTTCGGCGTGGCTGGCGTGAACGATGAAGCTCAACGCGTCGACCAGTTCGCCATTGACCAGGATCGAGACCTTGACCAAATCGCCCTCGGCGTAATCCGCCAATTCGTAATCGAAACTGGCGTAGCCGCGCGACACCGACTTCAGCCGGTCGTAAAAATCAATCACCACTTCGTTCAACGGCAACCGGTATTGCAACATGGCGCGGCTGCCGACATAGGTCAGCTCCGTCTGTTCGCCGCGGCGGTCGGTGCACAGCGTCAGCACGGAGCCTAAGTATTCGTCAGGCACGATTATGGTGGCGCTGATCCAGGGTTCTTCGATGAAATTGATGTGGGTCGGGTCGGGCATGTCGACGGGATTATGAAGTTCCTTCACCTCGCCGGCGTTGGTGTGAATCTTGTAAACCACGCTGGGCGCGGTGGTGATCAGGTCGAGGTCAAACTCGCGCTCCAGGCGCTGCTGGATGATTTCAAGATGCAACAGGCCCAAAAACCCGCAGCGGAAGCCCAGGCCCAACGCCGCGGATGATTCGGTGTCGTAGTGAAAACTGGCGTCGTTGAGGTGCAGCTTGGCCAGGCTGTCGCGCAGGTCCTCGAACTGCCCGGCATCGACCGGGAACAACCCGCAAAACACCACCGGCACCGAAGGCTTGAAACCGGGGAGCGCCGCATCGGCCGGGCGCTTGTCCTCGGTGATGGTGTCGCCGACCTGGGTGTCGGCGACGGTCTTGATGGCGGCGGTGATGAATCCGACTTCGCCGGGGCCGAGTTCGCCGACATCGACCGGCTTCGGCGCGAAATAGCCGACTTTCTCGACCTGATAGGTGGCGCCGGACGCCATCATGCGGATTTTGGCGCCTTTTTTGAGGACCCCGTCCTTGATCCGGACCAGGATCATCACGCCCAGGTAAGAATCGTACCAGCTATCGACCAGCAACGCCTGCAGGGGGGCATCGGCATTGCCCGTAGGCGCCGGCAGGTGGGTGACCAGGGCCTCCAGCACGGCATCGACGCCGAGCCCGGTCTTCGCCGAAATTTCCAGCGCCTCGGAAACGTCGAGGCCGACGACCTCTTCGATTTGCTTTTTAATACGGTCCGGCTCGGCGGCGGCGAGGTCGATCTTGTTCAGCACCGGCACGATTTCATGATCGGCGTTGATCGCCAGATAGGCGTTGGCCAGGGTCTGCGCCTCGACTCCCTGCGTCGTGTCGACCATCAGCAGCGAGCCCTCGCAGGCCGCCAGTGAGCGGCTGACCTCATAGGTGAAATCGACATGGCCGGGGGTGTCCATGAGGTTGAGCTGATAGGTCTCGCCGTCGGCGGCCTTATAGTTCAACCGCACGGTCTGGGCCTTGATGGTGATGCCGCGCTCGCGCTCCAGTTCCATGGAATCGAGCACTTGTTCGGACATTTCACGGTCGGTCAGCCCGCCGCACATCTGAATCAGGCGGTCGGCCAGCGTCGACTTGCCATGGTCGATATGGGCGACAATGGAAAAGTTGCGGATATGGGCGAGGTCGGTACTCATGGGTGGCGCTTTTTACAACGCCTAGCCCCCCGGCTCAATGCCTACCTCAATGCCTGTTGAGGCCTAAATCTCCGGCGCGTCGAGGCCGTTTTGCCTACACGCCGCGATGACGGTGTTGCGGAGCAGGTTGGCGATGGTCACCGGGCCGACGCCGCCCAGCACCGGGGTGATGTGGGCGGCGACCCGCTTGGCTTCTTCGAAGTTGACGTCGCCGACCAATCTGGTTTTCACAGAGCCGTCGTCATTGGTGCCTTTTTCCGGCGCCTCGATGCGGTTGATGCCGACGTCGATGACGGTGGCGCCGGGCTTGATCCAGTCACCGGGGACCATTTGCGGAACGCCGACGGCGGCGATCAGGATATCGGCCTCGCGGCAACGTTCGCCCAAATCCTCGGTGCGGGAATGGGCGATGGTGACGGTGCAGTGTTCGCCCAGCAGCAGCGCCGCCATCGGTTTGCCGACGATGTTGGAACGGCCCAATACCAACGCCCGCTTGCCCTTCAAATCGCCGAGCGTCTCTTTCAGCATCTTCAAGCAGCCGTAGGGCGTGCACGGCACCGGGGCCACGGCGCCGGTCCACAACCGGCCGACGTTGACGACGTGGAAGCCATCGACGTCCTTGTCAGGGTCGATGGCGGCGATCACCTTGGCCTCGTCGATCTGGTCCGGCAGCGGCAGTTGCACCAGGATGCCGTGGACGGCGTCATCGTCGTTGAGCGTATCTATAAGATCGAGAAGGTCTTGCGTCGGGGTCGCGGCATCGAGGCGGATGGTGTCCGAAACCATGCCGGTCTCTTCCGTCTGTTTGCCCTTGTTGCGCACGTACACCTGGCTGGCCGGGTCCTCGCCGACCAGCACCACCGTCAGCCCCGGGGTCAGGTTATGGTCGGCCTTCAGCGCCGCCACCGCGGCCGTGACCCGTTCCCGAAGAGGCGCGGCGAACGCCTTGCCGTCGATGATTTCCGCTTCGCTCATGAGTTTTCCTCGAGTCTTTTTAACAGGTCTGCCACCGGGGCGTCGATCAACAGCGTTTTACGCCGGTCCCTTGCGCCCTTTGTGACCGACATGGCGGTTTTCGGCAAGCGCCACGATTTCGCCAGCAATTTGATCAACGCCTTGTTGGCCTTGCCGTCTTCCGGCACCGCCGTCACCGCGACCTTCAATACAGCAATACCGTCGGCATCCGTGACCACCGGGCCGATGCGGTTTTCCGACGCTTTCGGCGTCAGTCGCAGGTTCAGAAACGTGCCGCCGGGGGCGTTACTAAAAGGCGAGTCCTCAGCCACCCTGGGCAAAGCCCCAGAGGATAAACCGCTGCAGGAACATCAACAGGATGATCAGCACTATCGGCGAGATATCCATGCCGCCCAGGTTCGGGATATAGCGCCGGATGCGGCCCAAGGCCGGTTCGGTGGCGCGGTGGGTGAAATCACCGACCATATAGACGAAACGGTTGGTGGTGTTGACGACGTTGAAGGCGACAAGCCAGCTCAACACCACGCCGATAATCACGATCCACATGTACAGGTCGATGAACGTCAGCACCAACCAGATAAAAGGATTCACCATGTCCTAGCGCCACCCAGCGATTATTCAAAAAATCCGCCCAGAGCCTAACTTTCCGTCCTGCCCGGCGCAAGACCTGGGGTTTCGCCGGCGGTGCCTGGGCGGCCTTGACAGCGGAGAGGGGCGGACACATTATCCGCCCCGTCTCAACATTCACGCCGCCCCGGCACATAGGGGCGGCGATTGGTGAAAATAATCGGGGCCGTAGCTCAGTTGGGAGAGCGCCACGTTCGCAACGTGGAGGTCAGGGGTTCGATTCCCCTCGGCTCCACCACCCCCATA
>PVBE010988779.1_pt1 | contig 35641 bp, 40 predicted proteins | sample 1631181 | NCBI WGS metagenome assembly PVBE01 (sample SAMN08397723, study PRJNA350692) | Marine metagenome, whole genome shotgun sequencing project. | isolation source: water | place: Pacific Ocean | collected 2012-04
CGGAATGGCGGTGACGCGAACTTGGCAACCACGTCGGTGTTTTACCTGTAGAGCCACGGAACCTAACGGGGCGACACAGGCACTCCTCGACCGGTCTTCGATTCGCAGCACACACAGCGCCCTTTTGGGTGCCAGGAGAATTCATGTCCATGTTTCGCACCAGCTTCGGCGGCGACGAAGAGAAGCGCAGCTTTGGCGAGCGCCTCACAGCGGAAGAGGAGAAGGACATGGCGCGGAAAATCCGCCGCGCTGAGGATGGGGCCCGTGAAGCCATCATGGACATTCCCATCGCCCGCGAGATCATCGCGCGCCGCCCCGACCGGGCCGAGCGCACACGCGCTGGCGCCGTGAGCCGGCTCGAAGAGGCGGTTCATAAGGTCCAGGAAGAGAGCCGCGAAAAGCCCGAGTGGCGCAAGGCTGCGGGCGTCGCGACCTTCGCCTGGCAAGAGGCCGAGAACCTTCGCTGGCGACTGGCGATGAGCGGCCGTCGCATCGCTCATGGCGAGGCACGCAAGCTGGCGGGTCCCTTCATGGACGAAGAGGACCTGGTCCAGGAGGGCTACATCGGCCTCCTGCGCGCCGCCAAGCGCTTCGATCCCGATCGCGGCATCCGCTTCTCCACCTACGCCCGCTGGTGGGTTCGGGCCCAGATGACCCGCGCCATCGACCACACGGGTCGCCCCGTGCGCCTGCCCGGCTGTGCTGTGGAGCAGACCCGGAACCTGCGCAAGGCCATGAAGCGCTTCGAGTCCAACGGTGTCGAGTACACCATCCAGGATCTCGCGGAGGAGGTCGGCATCGACAAGGAGCGCGCCGAGCTGCTGCTGTCGCAGGGCAACACGATCTCGCTGGAGCAGCCGGTGGACGACGGCCCGCGGCCGCGCCCGCTGGAGCGCTTCCTCAGCGACGACGATGCCCCGCAGCCCGACTCCGAGGCCATCAACACCCAGGAGCTCCTGCGCATGCACGAAGCCTTCCTGACCACGCTCAGTGACCGCCAGCGCTTCGTGCTGACGCGCCGCTACGGCCTGGACGACGGCGAGTTCCGCACGCTGTCCGAGGTGGGCAAGGAGATGGGTCTCTCGCGCGAGCGCGTGCGCCAGATCGAGAGGGAAGCCCTGCTGCGTCTGCGGGACCACAGCGGCATCCGTGATGTCCAGCCCCGGCTGACCGCCGTATCGGGCATGCTTCGTTCCTCCCGCTCTCGGAGCGCCGCGCGCGCCTGAGGGCCTCAGAGGAAAAGCCTGCACCAGCGCCTGGTTTTGTGCGCTATCCTGCCGACATATGGCTCGCTGCCCCGATGTGGATCTGGTCCACGCTTATCTAGAGCACGACGACCGAAAGGCCTTCAGTGAACTGTACAGGCGCTATTCGGCGGATGTACGCCGGGCCATGTCACGCGCGCTCAGCGGTTTCTCCTCCGCCGAGGTGGACGAGTTCGCCCAGGAACTGTGGGCGCGTGGCCGCAAGCTCTTCGAGCCCTACGACTCTGAGCGAGGGTCCGTCCGCACCTACCTGGTGGTTCAGGCCACCTGGGGTGCCCGCAGCGCGGAAGCCAAGCGCATGCGCCGGCATGCCAGTCGTCGCGCGGCGCAGATGCCCGTGAGCGGCCAGGACCCGGGTGCGGTGCGCTGCATGAGCGCCTGGTCTCTGGACAACAGCGACGGTGCACTCGCCGCCATGAGCAGCAATGGGGCACGCATGGCCAACGCCAGTGCCGCCATTCAGGGCTACCTGCGCAACAACCACGACAGGCCCGCGCGCGTCCTTCGCCAGTGGCTCGATGGGCGCTCCGGTCGGGAGATCGCCAAGGATCTTGGCGTTCATCCCGCCCAGGTCAGTCGGGATCTCGCCAGGGCCCGTGTGGCCATGGGCGACTACCTCCCCGCGATGTCCTCGAGCACCCGCAGGAAGTTCTCCCCGTAGGTCTTGAGGATCTCCTCGGGGGTCCATCCAGCGTCGAGAAGAGCCTGGGTGAGCGCCGGCAACTTGTCCGCCGAGTTGAGCCCCTTCGGGTAGAGGGCCCAGCCCTCCCAGTCCGTTCCGAGAGCGCAGTGCTCGACGCCGACCCGGTCCTTGATGTGGGTCAGGTGGCGGACGACCTGCTGGATGCCTCCGGGGCCCAGGAAGAAGCTGACGAAGATGACGCCGATGACGCCGCCGGTGTCGGCGATGGCCTCGATCTGCTGATCATCCAGCCCGCGTGGGCTGTTGAAGATGTGGGTGCAGGCGGTGTGGGAGCAGATGACCGGATGCCTGGCCCGCTCGCAGAGCTCCAGCACTCCAGCGCGGTTCACGTGGGCCACGTCCACCACCATTCGCAGGCGCTCGCACTCCGCCTGGAGATCCCGGCCGAAGTCGCTCAAGCCGGTGCTCCGGTCCGCACCCCACCCGACCATCGGACGGCAGGCCTCGTTCTTGCTGAAGTGGGCGAAGCCGACGTAGCGCATGCCCCGGTCGCGCCAGCTCTCGAGCTGGTCCAGGCGCCCCTTCATGGAGTGCACACCCTCCAGGCCTCCGAAGCAGGCGATGCGACCGCGCTTGCGCGCGCTTCGGATGGCCTGGGCCGTGGTGGCGAGCTCGAGCTCGTCAGCGTGCAGCTCCAGCTTGCGCTCCATCCGGGTGAGCATGCGCTCGATGGCGCTCGGGCCGGCCAGGGGATTGGTGACCACGCCCAGGCCGAGACAGCCCACGTTCCCCTCCTTCATCCGGGGGAGATCGCAGTGCCCCATGAGCGGGCTGCCCAGCATCGTTCTGTGCCGCTTCGCCCAGTTCCAGCGCAGGAAGGTGGTGGTGAGCAGGATGTCGCAGTGAAGATCCACGATCAGGGCGTCGGCGTGCAGCGCGCGCGCCTCCTGTCCGATCAAGAACAGAGCTCCGACAGCACGTCGATTCCGTCGTGCACCCGGCGGAGCGCCGGTCGCTGCATCTCTCCGGGTTTGCAGGTGCGCCAGAAGGGCAGATCGATGGAGACATCGGTGGCGCAGGTCGACAGCGGCAGGGACTGCAGGAAGTCCAGCTCCGCCAGGTCCTTGATGGGGTGGACGGGCAGCATGCGCGGCAGGACCTGGTTTTCGGTGTAGCGGGCAGGCAGCAAGGGGACCGCCCAGCCTTCGCCTTCCCAGCAGCGTCCGTGGATGCGAGCGAGGCCGCAGCGACGCCTCCAGTGTGGGCCTGTGCCGTCGCTGACCTCGCCCCTGGGGAGCTCCAGCTCCGCGGCCTGCATCTCCTTCGCCAGATGGGTGGCGAAGCGCTCCGCGTCGCCCAGGTGAAAGACCGCCGCAGGACTCATGCAGCCCGAGCCGTCATGGATCGCTGCGTCCAGAGCCAGCTTGCGTGCGGTGTCCCGGTCTTCGCCGCTGACGACCGCGAAGCTCACCCGGTGTCCGAAGAGGCATCGCTTCAGGCCCGTGCTGCGGTGACTCAGCACGCTCATCGCTTCGTCGCTGCCGAAGGCGATCATGGCGTCGTGGTGTTGCAGGAGGTGGAAGGCTCGCTCGTGCTGCAGCACGGCCACCTCGCAGCCGAAGCTGTCGGCGATCTCGATCACCGGGCGAGGGCAGACCATCGGGGCCTTCAGGGTGATGCGGGGACAGCCCAGATGAGAGAACCACGCGACCCACTCCAGAGCGGCGGTGAACACGTTTCCTGCACACCAGATCAGGAGACTGTCGGGAGGCTCATCCCCCGGCTTCAGGGGAAAAGCGCGCAGCGGCCAGAGGGCCTCGTGCAGAGCCCTTCGGGCACCTTCCGGCGAGAGCCCGGTGCCCCAGAGCGCCGGGTCCTTCGCACCGAGGTGCTTCAGCTGGTAGCGCACCTCAGACATGGGCCTCCTCGTAGGAGAGGGAGCAGCCCCGAGCCAGGGAGGAGGGAAGACGTCCCAGCAGGCGCACGCGACCTTCTTCGATGATTCCCAGGTCTTCGGTCTCGATGCACAGAACGCTGCTCCAGTTCGCCAGGTCGACGAAGCGGATCAGCCCCATGCCATCGATGGGTCGACCACTCACGGGGTCTACCGTGTAGGCGTGCAGCCAGGGCGGTGCCGCGAAGCCGAGCCCGTCGACGTCCCACAGCTGCGAGCTGAGCTCGGTCATGCCGTACTCCTCGATCACCTGGACCTCGCCCATTTCACGTGGAACCCGGTACAGCAGTTCGTCCCGCTCGATGCGCTTCTGTCGTCCCTTGAAGCCACCTGTCACCATCACGACGGAGCCTGTGGGGAGCTTCATGTCCACGCCCAGCAGGTCCGCAAGGGCAAAGGCCGTGGTGGTGAGGAAGACGGGCTGCAGGCTGATGTAGCGAGGGAGCTGTGTGACGTCGGGGAAGCAGGTGACCGCTCGGGGTCGGAGGATCTTGATCATGGCGCCCAGGCTGGAGTCCGGCGCGTCCGTGATGAGGCTGACGCAGCCGAGCGGTGCCGTGACCACGGCTTCGAACCAGGTCTTCACGGCCAGGGCATAGGCCTCGTTGTCCGCCATCCAGTGCTCCCCGCGCGCACCGCTGGTGGTACCGCTGGTGCGGTAGACGACCGTGGGGCGCTCGACGCAGCTGAAGCTCACCTGTTTCATGAGCGAGACGGGCACCGCCGGGATCTCTTCCAGGGTGGTGGGTTCGAGCCCTCCCGCGAAGCGGCGCATCGTGGTGCTGTGCTCGCACTGCCAGCGGAAGAGCTCGAGCGCGATCGGCTCCAGATCCCCCGGGGAGCGGATGAAGTCCAGGACCTTCTGCTTCACGCTGCGCTCAGTGCGGAGAGGAAGGCCGCGACCTGCTCTTCGCTGATGCAGAGAGGTGGTGTGACCGCGAGCACCTCGGCCTCCTCACCGGCGGGCAGGGCGATGAAGCCACGCTCCAGCAGGCGTCGACTCAGAGCGGGAGCATCGGCGTGTTGGAGTCCCAACATCAGCCCTCGGCCGCGCACCGGCCCGTGCGCACGCAGGCGAGCGGCGAGATCCAGGGTCCCGACGCGGGGCAGCAGCTCCAGGACCCGGTCGATGCAGGCCAGTGCCATCGCGCAGCCCACGGGGTTGCCCAGGAAGGTCTGGGTGTGAAGGGCTTCACCCCGGCTGGCTCCCCAGGCGTCCATGACCTCAGCGGTGCCCAGACAGGCGCTGATCGGGAAGCCGCCGGCCATGCCCTTCCCCACACAGAGCAGGTCGGGCCGGGCCTCTTCGGAGAAGGCGAAGAGCTGCCCGGTGCGTCCGAAGCCGGTGTAGATCTCGTCGTAGATCAGCTGGGAACCCGCGCCGCTGCAGGCCCGGCGCAGGGCCTCCAGCCAGCCATCGGGCGGCTCGCGCATGCCTCCACGGCCCTGGATGGGTTCGACGATGACCGCACCAACCTGCCTCAGGTCGGGGAGCGGGCCACCGAAGGGCGCGTGCCGAACGTGTTGACCGAGCTGTCCGGCGAAGGGAGCCCGAAAGGCCTGAGACTTGTAGTCCGTCGCGCTCAGCGCGCCGTAGGAGAGGCCGTGGTAGCTGCCGCCAAAGGCCAGCACGGCATCCCGACCTGTGGCCATGCGTGCGGTCTTCAACGCGGCCTCGACGGCATCGCTGCCGCTGCTGCCCAGGATGCCGCGTTCCATGCCGGTGAGGGCGCAGAGCCTCTCCAGCAGACGCACCCGCATGGGGTCGGGAAAGGCGTCGCCCATGGCGTGGACCAGCCGCCCGGCCTGCCGCTGAGCCGCTTCGACCACGGCGGGATCCCGGTGCCCCACCGTCGCCACGCCAAAGCCGGAGCTGAGGTCGATGAAGCGGTTGCCGTCGACGTCGCGCACGTTGGCGCCCAGGGCCTCGTCCCAGACGATGGGGTCCGTATCGGCCACGCCCAGGACGGCGGCCCGTCGGGCTCGACGTGCCGTAACCGCCGGGCATTCCCGCAGCGCGAGCCGGTCCACCCAGCTCCGGGAGCGAGGGCCCGGAATCTCGGTGAGCAGCTCTGGAAGGTCCGCGCCGGTCATACTTGCGCATGCTTCTAACCCTCTTGGCCTGCGCTTCCGAGGAGCCGGTCGCGCTGCAGGCTGGGAGCATCGGGGTCACGCTGGTGAATCCGACCCTCGGGGATCCCTGGGAGGGGGTGGAGCGCCTGAGGGTGGAGCTCGAGGGTGAGGAGGGGGTCTTCGAGAGCGCCACCTTCGGCGTGGACGAGGCCTTGGAGCTGCCGGGGATCGAGCGCTTTGGGCGCATCCACGTAAGCCTGAAGGGCTTCGACGCCGGCGGTGCGATGGTGAGCTACGGGCGCACCGCGGACCTCCTTGTGGCGCCCGAGCAGACCTACGAGGTCCCGATGCTCTTCCTTCCGGTGGACCGGGAGCTGCTCCTGGAGCGGGCCTCGGTGGAGCGCTCGGAGCACGTCGCCCTGCCTCTGGAGGATGGCAGCGTGTTGCTGTTGGGCGGTGGAACGGTCACGGTCGAGCGCTTCTCGCTGGAGGGGATTCAAGAACAGGAGGAGCTTCAGAAGCAGTCCTCCCGTGCCGCCTGGGCCCGCACCAGCGATCGGAGCTTGCTGGTGGTGGGGGGCCTGGCGCTGGTGGGAGACACCCAGCAGCCGGTCCGCATGGGCTTGGAAGTCGACCCGCAGGATGCCCTGGTCTCCGAACTGACGGGGCTGGAGGAGGCCCGGGTTCCGGTCTGCTTCACGGTGTTCAGACCGGATCTCGGACTGGTCCTGGGCACCGAGGAGACGGTGGAGACGCTGCGATTGAACCCGGACAGCGGTGGGTGGGAGTGGACCCGCGTGCTGATCTCGGACTTGGACGGCTCGGCGGTCGACAGCTGCGTCACCTCGGTGGATGGGCGGGTGGTCATGCTGGGGGAGAGCTCGGGCATCTTCGACTTCCGAGCGGAGCAGGCCAAGGCGGACGACCTCGAGCTCTCGGATGCCTTCGCCCCCGCAGAGATCGAGGGAAAGCTGGGCGTGGCCCTGTCCACGGGGCTGGTGTGGACCGATGCGGGCGTCGAGGTGGACCTGGACACGCTCGCCCACCGGACCACGGTCGTGCCCTTGGGCACCGTGGAGCAGGTGGCGCTGGTCCGGACGGACGTCGTCGCGCTCCTCGGACCGGAAGAGGTGGAGATCCTGGACCTCTACAACCGCGTCGAGGGACCCTTCATCGGGCTGAGTCCCCGGGAGGGGGCGCGCCTCACTCCTCTGCCGGATGGCACCTTGCTGATCTCCGGTCCCTCGCCGGCCCTGGTTCGACCGCGGCCACTCCCCTAGGGCTGTTGTGTTTGGCCGGCACACCGCGCCGCTCGGCCCGCTCGGTACCTTCGCCGACTGGCTCTTCCTGGAGGCCTACATGCGCCGCTTCCTGGCGGTGCGGAACGAGCTCATCAAGAGCGTCGCCGAGTCGGATGGAGCTGACGAATACCTGAGGGAGTCAGAGTTGGCGCCGAAATCCGATCGAGAGGGGTCCTGAGCGGCTCTGCGTTCTGGCTGTTGCCTAGAGGCCGAAGCGCTGCTGGAGGGCGGAGGCGAGCTTGTCGTGGATGCCCTCGAAGCTGCCGTTGCTGTACACGGCGATGACGTCGCCCTCCATCGCGTTGGCCGCCACCGTCGCGACGATGTCCTCGACCTCGTCCAGGCAGGCCGCTTCGTAGCCCAGGCCGCGAAGATCCATGGCCAGTTCGTGGGGATCGAAGCGCTCCAGCTCGGGGATGCGCGTGTCGTAGCTGGCCTTGACGATCACCCGGTCCGCGTCGGCGAAGCTCTTCGGGTAGACCTTCTGGAAGGTGCGGCGACGGCTGGTGTTGCTGCGGGGTTCGAAGACCACCCAGAGTCGCCGGCCTCCGAAGCGGAGCCGCAGGGCCTCGGTGGTCACCTTCACCGCGGTGGGATGGTGGGCGAAGTCGTCGATGATGCTGACCCCGCCGATGGTGGCTCGGATCTGCTGACGCCTCCGGATGCCCTGGAAGCTCGCGAAGCCCTCTTGCAGCTGTTCGGGCGTCACCCCTTCTCGGGCCAGTGCCGCCACCGCCGCCACCTGGTTGTACAGGTTGTGCTCTCCCACCAGGGAGCTGTCGAAGGTCCCGAAGACCTGGCCGTCGCGGAGCACCGAGAAACGCATGGTGCCGGTGTCGTGGTCCATGGCCTCGATCCGCCCGTCCCAGAACTGGCCGACGCCGTAGCCTTCGACGGCGCAGGGTGCGTCTGTGCAGACCTCGCGCACGCTCGGGTGGTCCCAGCGCGCGATGAGCAGCCCGTCCTGTGCCAGTTGGGCCACCAGCTGGCGAAAGCTCTCCTGGCAGTGGGCCAGGTCCCGGTAGATGTCGGCGTGGTCGAACTCGACGCTGGTGATGATCGCGGTGTTGGCACGGTAGTGAAGGAACTTGGGCTTCTTGTCGAAGAAGGCGGTGTCGTACTCGTCCCCCTCGATCACGAAGTGCGTGCCTGCACCGGCCCGCGCCGTGCGGTCCCAGCCCTGGACGATCCCCCCGACCAGGTAGCCGGGGTCGAGGCCCGCGGCGTCTGCCAGCCACGCGGCGATGCTGGTGGTGGTGGTCTTGCCGTGGGTCCCGGCACACACGATGCTGCGGGCCCGGTCCAGGAAGAGCTCTCCCAGGATGTAGGGGAAGGAGCAGTACGGCAGGTCCCGTTCGACCATCGCCACAGACTCCTCGTAGGTGGACCGCATCACGTTGCCCACGACCACCAGATCCGGGTTGTGGTCCAGGTTGGAGGCCTTCCAGCCCTCCATCACCGGGATGCCCAGCGAGGCCAGGTAGTCGCTCATGGGCGGGTAGATGCCGGTGTCCGACCCGGTGACGGTGTAGCCCGCATCCTTGAGCATCCCGGCGATCGAGCCCATGGCGGTGCCACAGATTCCCAGGATGTGGATGGTCTTCAGATCGTCGGGGAGGCCCTGAGTGAGGAGAGGCATCGTCGGGTCCGGTAGGCGGTGTCGGGTGGGAGGCTTCGGAGGTGTTGGCGGAGGAAGGCCAGGGAGGTTGGTGTGTCCACGTCGTACCAGAAGGGCAAGGTGCAGAGGGACAAACCCCGAGCGCCAGCACGCTGGACCGTCTCTGCGTAGACCGTCTCGGTGGACCAGGCAATGTCCTCGAGGAGCGCTGGAACCGGTTCACGCCAGCCGATCGTCCAGTAGCCGCCGTCGAAGGCGGGTCCCACGACCACATCGTGCGTCTTCAGCGCGTTGGCGGCCATGCGGAGGTAGTCGATGGGCAGGGTGGGGGAGTCGCTTCCCAGCGCGAGGGCTGGTCCCGGCTTCAGCGCGCGGGTCATGCGCTCGCCCAGATCGCCCTCGCCCTGGGCTTGCCACGGCGCATCGAACCAGCCTGCTGGACCGGAGAGGGAGACCTGGATCTCGAGCCCTGCCAGGCGCACGGTGTCCAGCACGTCCAGCGTCATCGCGCGGTGCAATGCGGCGGCGCCCTCGGCCCCGAGCTCGGGGATCAGACGCGTCTTCACGGCGCCCGGGGTCGGGGACTTGGTGAAGACGATCGCCTTCATCGGTAACGCCAGGTGGCGCGCAGGATCCCGATCCCCGCCTTGAGGGTGCCGGAGAGCGTGCCGCTGATCTTCGACTGGCCAATGCGGGTGCGGTAGCGCACCGGCACCTCCCGGATTCTCAGCCCCGCGTGCACGGCCTTCATCTGCATCTCCACGTTCCAGCCGTAGGCGGGGTCGGACATGTCCAGTCTCGCCAGGCTGCTCCAGCGAAGGGCTCGGAAGGGCCCCATGTCGCGGTAGCGGTGTCCGGTGTGGAACGCGATGAGCGTGGTCGCGAGCCGGTTTCCAAGGCGCTGGTTGAGCAGCAGGCTGCCGCGTTCCCCCAGGCTGACCCGCTCGCCGAGGACCATGTCCGCTTCGTCTCGCTCGATGGGGCCGGTCAGCGCAGGAAGATCCGCCGCGAAGTCGCTGTTGTCCCCGTCCATCACGACCACGATCTCCGGTGGCTCCGCCGCCAGGTGGGCGAAGCCCGCGAGGCAGGCCGAGCCGTAGCCCCGCACCGGCTGGGAGACGAGCTCTGCGCCCTCCTCTCTCGCCACGCGGGCGGTTTCGTCCGTGCTTCCGTTGTCCACAACGACCACTCGGAGATCGGGGCTTGCGTGGCGCAGACCCGCCAACACCGCAGGAAGGGCTTTCTCCTCGTTGAGGGCTGGGATGACGACCGCCCGGGACACACCTGACGGCTAACTTGCGCGAAGGATGACGCGAAGCGGCTAATCCGTCATCCTCAAGAGCCAGGGAGAGAGCATGCTGAATGTCCTGCTGCTGATCACCGCGGCCCTCGCGGCACCGGAGAACCCCTTCCGCATCACCACCCAAGCGGTGGAGATGACGGCAGGCACCGAGGCGAGAGCGCAGATCACCTTCCACGTGCCTCAGGGCACGTACCTGTACGGGGACATGACGGGTCTCACCGTGGCCAACCCCGGCGAGCTGCAGGTGGGCGAGCCCTCGCGGCCCCCCACGCTGGTGACCGAGGACCCCGCCACCGGGCTGGAGCGCCGGGTCTGGGACCTGGATGCGGTGTTCGAGCTTCCCATCGAGGCGCCGTCGGAGCCGGGCACCCACGAGCTCCTGGTCGAGGCCTTCTACCAGGGCTGCAAGGGTGCGCTCTGCTACCTCCCGGAGACCGAGCTGTTGCCCATCGTGGTCACCGTCGTGGACTTCATGGTGGGGGATGCCCAGGCCGCTGAGCTCAGCGATGAGAACCCCGTGGCCATCAGCACCCGACTGGAAGGGGACAGGATCGTCGCCAGCTTCGAGCAGCTCGATGGCTGGCACATGACCCAGATGATGACCAGCATCGACCTCCAGCCCCGCGAGGACACCTCCACGCCCCCCACGGTGCGCTTCTGTCAGCAGGTCTGGCCACCCGCGATCCAGCGGCCGGACCCGGCCATGCCGGAGGCAACCCGGGGCGAGTTCGACGGCAACTTCCAGGTGACCGCGGACATCGCGGGTCCCGCGGGCACCCACGTGCTGGCCGGCTCCGTCGCCTACCAGGCCTGCAAGGCCGAGAAGTGCCTGCTCCCGCAGTACCACGACTTCGAGGTCGAGGTCACGCTGGACGGCAGCCGTCCCTGGGACGAGGAGGCCTGCGCCTGGGTCATCGAGGAGGTGCAACCGAACACCGAGCAGCACCCGGAGGTCACGCCGACCCTGGAGGACTTCTCGGGCGGTGAGGAGCAGGCGGCTCCCGCCACGGCGAGCTTTGGTGGCGACGCCTTCGCCGATGCGCGCTCCAAGGGGATCCTGCCTCTGTTGGCCCTGGTCTTCGGAGCCGGCTTCCTGGTCAGCCTCACCCCCTGCGTGCTGCCCATGGTGCCCATCACCATCGGCATCATCGGGGCCACAGCCTCGGGGAACCGCCTCAAGGCGATCTCCCTCGCCGCCACCTACGTGCTCGGCCTGGCGGTGGTCTATACGGCCCTGGGGCTCTTCGCGGCCCTGACGGGCTCCATCTTCGGTGGGTGGATGCAGTCGCCCTGGGTGGTGGGCACCGTCGCCCTCTTCTTCGTCGTGATGGGCTTCTCCATGTTCGGCTTCTTCGAGTTCGGGGTGCCCAGCAGCCTGGCGACCAAGCTGAACAGCAAGGGAGGCGCGGGCTATGGCGGGGCCTTCGTCGTCGGTGCGGTGGGCGCCGTCGTGGCCGGTCCCTGCAGCGGCCCGGTGATCGCCAGCCTGATGGTGCTCATCGGGCAGCAGGGAGAGCTCCTGCTGGGGGGCTTCCTGATGCTGGCCTTCAGCCTGGGCATGGGTGTCATCTTCCTGGTCGCGGGCGCCTTCAGCGGTGCCGTGATGCGGCCGGGTGCCTGGATGGACACGGTCAAGAAGGCCTTCGGCGTGATCATGTGGCTGGGCGCCATCTACTTCGTGTCCGCGCACCTGGGCGAGACCCTGACGGCGCTGGTCACGGGGCTGGTGCTGGTCGTCACCGCGAACTTTGCGTGGCCCGCGGCACACGACGAGGGTGTACTCCGCGGAGGAAAGAAGACCTACGCCGTGCTGGGCAACACCGTCGGCATCTACCTGGTGGTCGCCCAGATGATGACCGAAGGCTTCATCGTGCCCCCGCTGTCGGTGGGTGGCGGGGCCGCGGTGGAGGAACCGCACGTGGACTGGGCCAGCGACCACGACGCCTCCCTGGCGCTCGCCAGCGAGCAGGGAAAGCCGATCATCATCGACTTCACCGCCGACTGGTGCGCGGCCTGCAAGGAGCTGGAGCACTTCACCTACACCGACGCCCAGGTCATCGCCTTGAGCGAGCGCTTCGTGCCGGTGATGATCGATGCGACGGACAAGAAGGACCCGGTCGCCAACGCCCTGCTGGAGAAGTACGAGGTCAAGGGCCTTCCCACGGTGCTCTTCCTGGCCCCGGACGGCACGGTGGACGACTCCCTCACCCTCACCGGCTTCGAGCCCGCCACGCCCTTCCTGGCGAGGATGCAGGCGGCCCTGGACTGAGACCCGGCGTCTAGCTGTGCTTGGCGACCATCACCCACACCGCGACCGTCGCGGCGAGGAAGGAGGGGACGCCCAGCGCGGTCCAGATGCGCCGGTCGCGGTGGAAGGCCTCGGGCAGCTCGGTGCCCTTGGCCAGAGCCTCGTCGGCGAGGCGTCGCATGCGCAGCTGCAGGAAGGCGGCGGGTAGCCAGGTCAGCCCCGCGGCGGCGAAGAGCCCCAAGCCCAGTTGAATCCAGAGGACCTCGAAGGACCAGCCCCCCTGGATCACGAGGGCGATGCCGGACAAGGGGAGGATCAGGCCGGAGGGGACGGTGAAGAGCCAGTCCGCGAGGACGATCTCACGCTGACACCAGGCCACGACCTGGACATCACCGGAGCGATCGGCGCGGAACTTGTACCAGGCCGACCCGGCCCCGGTGCCCAGGAAGAGCACCGCGGAGAGAACATGAATCCACTTCAGGACGATGTAGAGCATCGACTCGCCAGTACGAAGGTCCCGACGAGGATCGGGACGTTCTTGATGAGGGGTCCGAAGGGGTGGACCCACAGGGAGGGTTCTTGCCAGGACACCAGCGCGGGGAGGACCACCAGGGCCGCCATCTGGGCCACGAGCAGCAGCTGCAGGAGGCGCCCGGAGAGGAGAAGGGCCGCGACCCCCGAGAGGATCTGGGCAAGCCCCATGACGATCAGGAAGTGGGAAGCCTCCATGGGCACGAGTCCGCTGGCGGCCACGGTGTCGATCTCCCAGGGCTGCTGGAAGAGGATCTTGGGAAAGAGCCCCTCGGTCACCCAGATGATCGCCATGCCGACCCTGAGGACCCAGCTTGCTCGAGGGCTCCAGCCCTCGCGCTGCAGGAGCCAGCAGCACCCCACCACAGCGAGCAGGGGCAGGTTCTTGCTGAGCACCCCCACCGGGTGCGCCAGCAGCAGGGGGTCCAGAGCGGCCAGGATCACCGTGAAGCCGGCGACCAGCACCAGTTGGGTCAGTGCCAACCAGCCCGACATGGGTCCCAGGAGCAGGCGCAGACCCAACACCAGCTCGCCGGCACAGACCGGGAACATGATCCAGGCGGGCAGCGACAGGGGCTCCAGCCACTCCGCACCGATGGCCCGGTAGGTCGGGTGCAGCACCAGCAGCGCCGTCGCCAGCCAGACGAAGGCCACCGAGCCAGCGAGCAGCCGCTCGTGCCGCTGGGGCGGGCTCACGGCGTGCCTGGGCGTCATGAGGGAATGAGCTGCTCTGTCTCCTGGGCCAGCTCCAACAGGCGCTCCTTCGGCACCACGTAGCACTCGTTGCAGAAGTGGCAGGTCACCTCGCCGCAGCCCTTCTCTTCGGCCAGGCTCCGGAGGTCCTCGGGGCCCAGGGCTTGGAGCGTTCTCTCCACCCGGTCGACGTTGCAGGTGCACTCAAAGCGCAGCGAGGTCTGCTCCAGCACGGTCAGGGGATCCAGTTCATCAGAGCTGGGAGCAGCCCCGGGCATGCGCTCGACCAGTCTGCCGACCGGCCCCTCGATGCGGACCTGGCCCTCGGTCTGCTGGGACTGCAGCAGGTAGTGCTGCAGTGAGGCTGCAAAGCTGCCCTGGAGCCGAGCGACGCCTCGGTAGGTCTCCCGGTGTGCGTCGTGCTTGATCGCCACCAGAGTGCCCTCCAGCTCTCCCTCGCCGACCGAGTTGGGGGTGAGCCTGGCGCGAATACGTCCCTCGGATCGGGCTTCTGCTGTGAAGGCGAAGCGTGGGCTCTCACCCTGGACCTGCACCAGCATCCGCTCCTGGCCCTTGATGTGGGCGGACAACAGCACCGTGGCCACCAGACCTTCTGTCGCAAGCTGAGCGGCCCGCCCGCTGAGGCCGTGGCGGCGAATGGTCTCTCCAGCGATCTCGGTGAGGTCTGCATCGAGCACCCGCGTCCCCCCGCCCTGGGCGAGAGCGCGGCGAAGCATGTCGCTCACGCGCGGGCCTTCGCGTACCAGTTGCGCGCGTCCGGGAATGCGGCCAGGACGGCCGCTGCGCGGGTGTCGATCCAGACCAGGTAGTCGCTGGTCTCGGTCTCGACGATGGCGGCCACGAGAGTGCCTCGAGGGGCGGTGCGTAGAGCGGCGATGATCGTGCTGGTGGCGATGACCCCGCTCAGGTTCCCGCGAGCCGCGAAGGTCGCGCGATAGGCTTTCCAGACGGCCTCCAGGCGCATCCGGTCCTCCATCTGAAGCGCGTTGACCACCCGTAGCTTGCGGGCGCCCTTCAGCTCGGACTTGAGGATCTGGATCAGGCTCTTCACCATCTTGGGGGCGCGCTTCCGGATCCGGTCTGCCTCGGCCTCTTCGGCATCCTTGGCGGCTTGGAGGGCGCCCTTGGGACGGGCGGCCCGGGCCGAGAGTTGCTGGCCCCGGGTCTTCGGGGCCTTGGGGGCCGTCTTCCTGGGGACCTGGACGGCTTCGGGCGATCGGGACAGCGCCACCTTGGCCAGGTCCCTGGCCAGCTGCTGCACGTCCCGCTCTTCCGTGGCTGGGGTGGGCTCCTGCTGAGGCACGCTCACGGGCCCTGCTGGCGCAGCCGACATCGCTGCCCTCGCCAGAGCGCGGGCAAGGTCCGCGCTGTCCACGTGGGTGTGGTCATCGGTGGCTTCGTCATCCTGGTTCACGGACACCGGCTCGAACTCCGAGAGCATCGCGCCGGACCGGGCGGTCATGATGGTGTCCTCATCGGGGAGCTTCAGGGACCTGGGGCGCACGATGACCTGGGTCTCGTGTGCCTCGAGGGGATCCGCGGGGATGGCGTCGGTGTGTTCGCTGTCGCTGATGAAGGGGGCCAGGGAGACCTGCTCGCCGCGCAGAGCAGCGAGTGAGCCATCGGCGGGCATGGAGATGCCCGGATCGCTGCTCTCCGGATGCGGGATCTCCACCTCTTCGGAGCCGGGCTCGGTGAAGTCGCCCAGATCCGGGCCGTCGAACAGGCTCGCCAGCGGATCGAAGCCCTTCTTGGAAGACATGGCCACAAGGGTTGCACAGCGCTGCAGGGCTATGGTGCAGCCGATGCAAAACCTGGAATGGGAAGCTCTGGCGCAGGATGGCTACACGCCACTCGTCCTGGTCCGGCACGGGCGAACCGCGGCGAACCGCGAGCGCCTCTTCGTGGGTCGAATGGACGTCCCGCTCGACCAGGAAGGGCTCGACCAGGCCAAGGCTCTGGGGAGAAGGCTGGTCGATCTGCCGCGGCAGGGCCTGTATGCGAGCCCGCTGTCCAGGGCTGTCGAGACCGCCAGGGTGCTCGGTGAGCCCGTCCAGGTGCCCCCGCTGATGGAGCTCGATCAGGGAGACTGGGAAGGACGGCGAGGCATGGAGGTGGTCGCCGAGCACCCGGACTTCTTCGCCCAGTGGGCGACGGACCCCTCCAGTCTGCGCATTCCCGGTGGGGAGACCCTCGGGGAGTGCCAGGACCGCGCGGTGGCGGCACTGGAGGCTCTGCTGCAGGCTCACGAGCCTGGGCCTCCCCTGCTCGTCGTGTCGCACCAGATGGTCATCCACACCGTGGTGCTGCGCGCCCTCGGGCTCCCCCTGCGGCTGCTACCGAAGCTCCGGCAGGGCAACACGGCGATCAACCTCTTCGGCCTTCGGGGGGCCGACTGGGTGGTGCGCCGCCTGAACGACTGCGATCACCTGGCCTGAGTGGCCTTGGGTCCCCACGGCCCGTCGAGCCAGTTCGCGAGGGTCAGCAGCGTCCAGAGTCTGCGCCGGTGATCGCGATGTCCTCCAAGGTGTTCGCTGCAGAGGCGCGCGATGGGGTCGGGCTCGAAGAGAGGCTCGAGACGCTCGTCCAGGCCTCTGAGCATGCGGCTGTGCGGTCCGCGTAGCCACGGACCCAGCGGTGTGCCGAAGCCCTTCTTGGGCCGCTCCCGGAGCTCCGGAGGCAGCTGGGCGGCGAAGCTGTCCCGCAGCAGCACCTTGGTCCGTCGCCCGCGCACCTTCAGCTTGACCGGGATCTCGGCGCTGAGCTCGCACAGGCGGTGGTCCAGGAAGGGCGAGCGCAACTCCACGCTGTTCATCATGGTGGCTCGATCGGCCTTCACCAGGACGCCCTCGGAGAGGTACAGGCGCTGATCGATGGCCATGGCCTGCTCCACCGGATCACCCAGCGCCGAGGCCTCTCGACCAGCCCGATCGACCGGCTCCCAGACGGCGGGATCCAGTCCCAGCAGCGCCTGGACCTCCTCCGGCAGGAAGGCCCCCAGCCAGATCTGGTTCCGTCGGGCGAGGGTCTGGCCCAGCCCCGCGGTGAAGCGTCGGGCCAGGTAGCCTCGGGAGAGGTTGTCCGTGCTCGCCGGAATGCGCTCCACGATGCGCTGCAGGACCGGTTTTCCAGGTACCCGAGCCAGGCGGTGGGCGAAGTAGGTGGGGTAGCCACCGAAGTGTTCGTCTGCGCCGTCGCCGGAGAGCGCGATCTTGAAGCCAGCGTCGTGGACGGCCTTGGAGAGCAACCAGGTGCTGGGGAGGCTGCCGTCGGCCATGGGCTCGCACAGTCCGCTTCGAATCGCTGCGAGCACCTCGGAGAGCCGTTCGGGGGGGAAGGGCACCTCGGTGTGGTGGGCGCCGATGTGACGGGCCATGGCGCGCGCTGGTCCGGATTCGTCGAAGCTGGGCTCGGAGGGGAAGACCAAGGAGAAGGTGGGAAGCGGCTCCGGACGGATCGTCGCCACGAGCTGCGCCACGACCGAGGAGTCGATGCCTCCGCTCAGCAGCAGCGCCACGGGCAGCGGGGTCGTCACGCGCTTTCGGGTGGCCCCGTAGATGGCCGTGCGCACGCTCTCGGCCCAGCGCTCCTCGCTCAGGCCCCGCTGGCTCCTGGGGCCGGGGGGAGTCCACCACGGCTCGACGTGCAGCTCCCCCGAAAAGTGCAGCAGGGTGCCGCGCTCGAGCTTCGAGATGCCCTGGTAGATGGTCCGTGGGGCGGGGATGTACTCCCAGAGCAGCAGCTGCTGGACCGCGACGCTGTCCAGGTTTCGAGGCTGGTCGGGCCAGCTGAGGAGGCCCTTCAGCTCGCTGGCGAAGCGGAGGGTGCCCTGGTGCAAGCACCAGTAGAGGGGCTTCTGGCCCAGCCGATCGCGGGCCAGCCACAGCTGGTGCCCGTCGGTGGCGGCGATGGCGAACTGGCCCTCCAGGCGCTCCAGGGCCCTGCGAAAGCCCACCTCGTCCACGAGCGCGGCCACAACCTCCGTGTCGCAGGTGGTCTGGAAGACCCGGCCGTTGGCCTGCAGCTCCTTGCGCAGGTGGGAGTGGTTGTAGATCTCGCCGTTGAGTACGGCGGTGATGTTCCCCTGGCTCAGCGGCTGACGCCCTCCCTCGATGTCCACGATGGAGAGTCGGCGGGCTCCCAGCCAGCCGTCAGCGAGGCGAGCGTGGTGGCTGTCGTCGGGTCCGCGGTGCCCCAGCACCGCCAGGACTGCGGCTTGGGGTGTCGCGCCAGCCCCAAAGGCTCCGGCGATGCCGCACACTCAGGCTTCGACGGGGTCGCCTTCGACGACCTCTTCCCGGGTTCGGAGGTTGTGCACGCGCCGGATCCTGTACGGCGCCTTGTCCCGGATGTCGTAGTGCATGCGGATGAGCACCTCGGCGATGATTCCCAGGGTGATCTCGACGATCCCCAGCATCGCCATCAGCACGCCGCTTACGGCGAGGGCGGGCTGCAGAAGCGCGGCGCCCACCCCCAGGGTGATGACGCCCAGCGCGATGAAGGCGAAGCCCGCGTAGCCGAAGAAGTAGATCGGCGTGACGTAGAAGTCGCGGAGGAACTTCACCGTCGTCAGGTCCAGCAGCACCTTCGGAATGCGCCCGAGTCCGTACTTGCTCACCCCGCGAACCCGGGCGTGATGACGGACCGGCATCTCCACCAGGCGCGCACCGGACCAGGTCACGTAGATGGGGATGAAGCGATGCATCTCGCCGTAGAGCGGGATGTGCTGGATGTAGGCCCGCTTGTAGACCCTCAGGGTGCAGCCGTAGTCGTTCAGCTCCACCTTGCTCAGCCAGGAGATGAGCCGGTTGGCGAGAGCCGACGGGATGTTGCGCCGCAGCACGGCGTCCTTTCGATCCTTGCGCCAGCCGCAGACCACGTCGTAGCCCTCGCCCAGCTTGTCCACCATGGCGGGGATGTCGGCGGGGTCGTTCTGCAGATCGGCGTCGATGGTCACCAACAGGGGGGCTCGGGCATGCCGGATTCCCGCGGTGAGTGCTGCGGTCTGGCCGTAGTTGCGCACGAACTCGATCAGCCGGATGCGCTCGTCCTTCTCCGCCAGCGCCCGGATCTCGGCCGGGCTGCCGTCGCGGGAGCCGTCGTCCACATAGATCGCCTCGAAACTGAGCCCCGCTCCATCCATCGCTTCGACCAGCGCGGCGTGGAGAGGGCCCAGGTTGCCTTCCTCGTCGTACACGGGCACGACGATGGTCAGGGCCGGGACTTCACCCGTCAGGAGGCGCCTCGCCCTCGTCGTCGCTTCCTTCGCCTTCCTCGGGTGCGTCTTCGCCGCCTTCGGGTGCGTCGTCCTCGCCACCTTCAGGCGCGTCCTCGCCACCTTCAGGCGCGTCCTTGCCGCCTTCTGGCGCGTCCTTCGGCGGCTCGCCACCCGCTGTGGGAGGAGTGCCGGGCGTCAGGCTGCCCAGATCCGGGTCGTCGATGAGCTTGAGCTCCAGGTCGGTGAGGGACTCGGCGCCCACGGTGAGGGTCATCGAGGCCGCGGGATCGGTGGGAGAGGGCCCATCGGCGTCCGGGTCCAGGAAGCCCACGATGTGGAGCTCGCCGTAGTCCTTCGGCACCTCGATGCTCCAGGGACCGAGCGAAGAGAGACTCTCGGCATGCACCAGGCGCGGTGCGGTGCCTTCGTCCTGGACGAGGAAGTCCAAGCGCACCGCTCCCTCCGCATCTCCGTCGTACGCGATGCTCCCAGCCAGGGTCACGCCTTCGCCCTCTTTGACCTCGAAGTGAGCGTGATCCGGACGCCCTTCGCCCGTGCCTGCGCCGGAGCCAGCAGGAGCGGGTCCGGTGGCTCCGCCTCCGCCCGCTTCGGGCCCCCCAGCGGTCGGACCGTCGGGACCAGGGCTCTCGGGACAGCCTGTAATCAGCAGGGTCATGCAGGTGAAAGTCAGGAATCGACGCATGCAGTTCTCCGGGCTGTTCGTCGAAAGAAGGGTACAACGGAGCGCCCTTCCCTTGACCCGCTCCTCCCCAGTTGGTAGGAACGCAAGCCAAGCAACCCGGGTTCGCATGTCTGTCAAGCTTCGCGGTCTCGTCTTCATCGATTCACTGCAGCCGCAGCTCGCCGCCTTTACCGGCACCACTTGCCGCGGCTTCCTCCCCCTGGCGGGTCAGGCCTCGCTCTGGGTGGAGACCGCTCCAGGAATGATCATCAATCGGGTCACCGATGTGGCGCTCAAGGCCACCAGTGCGGTGCCTGCGGTGCAGGTCGTGGAGCGCGCATTTGGTCTGCTCGAGGTGCACCACGACGACAAGGGCGAGGTGCACAGCGCTGGTGACGCCATCCTGGACTACCTCCAGCTCACCCGCGAGGACGCGCTCAAGCCCAAGGTCGTGAGCAACCAGATCATCCGATCGGTGGAGCCCTACCAGTCCCAGCTCATCAACCGGAACCGCCAGGGGATGATGCTCATCCCGGGGCAGAGCCTCTTCATTCTCGAGACCGAGCCGGCGGTCTACGCCTGCATCGCGGCGAACGAAGCGGAGAAGGCTGCAAACGTCAATCTCGTCAACCTCCGTCCCTTCGGGGCCTTCGGGCGTCTGTGGATGGCCGGCACGGAGTCGGAAATCGACTCCGCCGCCCAGGCCGCCCAGGCCGCCATCGAGGCCTACGGGACTTGACCGAACTGTTCACCTCTTTTGACTAGGAGTCCCCTGTGGCTGATGCCCTTGGAATGATCGAGACCCGAGGCTTCGTTGGAATGGTCGAGGCCGCCGATGCCATGGTGAAAGCCGCCCGCGTCGAGCTGGTCGGCTACGAAAAGATCGGCGGCGGCTACGTGACCGCCGTTGTGCGTGGCGACGTCGCTGCGGTGAAGGCCGCGACCGAGGCCGGCGCTCGACAGGCCCAGCGCGTTGGCGAGCTGGTCAGCGTGCACGTCATCCCGCGCCCGCACACCAACATCGACGAGGTGCTTCCACTGGGCCGAGCGGCCGAGTAGCTGGATAGCTCATGAAGCTCGGTCGGATTGTCGGCACCGTAGTGTCCACGCGCAAGGACCCCAAGATCGAGGGGCTCCGGCTCTACCTGGTCCAGGACATCAGCCTGGACCTAGTGGGCAAGGAGAGCTTCGTCGTGGCCGCAGACGCCATGGGCGCTGGGGTCGGCGAGGTCGTCCTCTACGCCTCCGGCTCCTCCGCGCGCCAGACCGATCAGACCAACAACCGCCCGGTGGATGCCGTGGTGATGGCGATCGTCGACTCCATCGATCGTGACGGTGCACCCATCTACACCAAGTTCGGAGAGGGTGACACCTGATGGAGAAGAAGGACATCGCCCTCCTCGTCGAGCGGGTGCTCGAGCGTGTCCAGAGCGGTCAGCTCTCCAGGAAGGCGGAGGTGCCCGCCAACCCGCGCGGTGTCTACAAGACCGTCTCCGAGGCGGTGGACGCGGCCACCACGGCCCAGAGCATCCTGGTGGCGATGCCGCTGGAGAAGCGGCGCGAGATCATCGCGAACGTCCGCCGTCGCTGCGCCGAGGATGTGCACAACCTCGCGGGCCTGGCGCACGAGGAGACGGGCCTCGGCCGGGTCGAGGACAAGATCAAGAAGAACCTCCTCGTCATCCACAAGACGCCTGGACCCGAGATCCTCACCCCGACGGCCTGGACCGGGGACGGCGGGCTGACGCTGATGGAGCGCGCTCCCTACGGGGTGATCGGCTCCATCACGCCCTGCACGAACCCCACCGAGACCATCATCTGCAACGGCATCGGCATGGTCTCCGGCGGCAACACGGTGGTCTTCAACACCCACCCCGCCGCGAAGGGTGTCTCCGCCTACTGCATCGATCTCATCAACCGCGCCAGCATCGAGGTCGGGGGACCCGACAACTTGATGTGCTGCGTGGAGTCCCCGACCATCGCCAGCGCCGGGGAGCTCATGAAGTTCCCGGGCCTGCGCCTCATCGTGGTCACCGGCGGCGGCGCGGTGGTCAAGGCGGCGATGAACTCCGGCAAGAAGGCCATCTGCGCCGGTCCGGGCAACCCGCCGGTGGTGGTCGACGAGACCGCCGACATCCAGCAGGCCGGCCGAGGCATCGTGGCCGGTGCCAGCTTCGACAACAACGTGATCTGTACCGACGAGAAGGAAGTCTTCGTCGTCGACAAGGTGGCGGACCAGCTCATCGACGTGATGACCCACAGCGGCGCGGTGCTTCTGAAGAATCACCAGATCACGCGGCTGGAGAAGGTCATCCTCACCCCCGACCGGGAGCACATCAACCGCAGCTGGGTGGGCAAGAACGCCGGGGAGATCCTCAAGCACGCCGACGTGCCCTTCCGTGGAGACCCCCGGCTGGTCATCTGCGAGGTGCCGGCTTCCCATCCCTTCGTGCAGCTCGAGAAGCTCATGCCGGTCGTCGGCATCGTCCGCGTGCGCGACGTGCACGAGGGCATCGACCTCGCTGTGGATGCCGAGCACGGCTATGGCCACACCGCCTCGATGTACAGCAAGAACCTGGACGCGCTGCACCGCATGGCGCGGGTCGCCAACTGCAGCATCTTCATCAAGAACGCTCCCAACTACGCCGGTCTCGGCTACGGCGGGGAGGGCTACACAAGCTTCACGATCGCCTCGCCCACCGGTGAAGGACTGACGACCGCGCGCGACTTCACCCGCGTCCGGCGCTGCACCCTGGCCGGGTACTTCCGGATCGTCTGATGCTCGAGGTCTCGCTGGCGATGGTGGAGCTGGACTCCATCGCCCGCGGCTACCGCGTTGTGGATGCGCTGGTGAAGCGCAGCCCTGTGCGGATGCTCGAAGCCAACGTGGTGGAGCCGGGCAAGTTCCTGGTGCTCTTCGCCGGGGGCGTGGGCGAAGTCGAGGAGGCCTTCTTCGCAGCCACCGAGGTGGGCGGGGAGCGCATCATCGATCGGCTGCTGCTCCAGCAGGCGCACGACGCCATCGTGCCGGGCCTGGGCGGGCACATCGACGCCGAGGAGCCGGACACCTTGGGGGTGGTCGAGGGGACCACCATCAGCTCGGTGCTCGAAGCCTGCGATCGCGCCCTGAAGGATGCCGATGTGCGCCTGGCCGGTCTGCGCGTGGTCACCGGCCTGGGGGGCAAGGCCTACTTCGTGGTCCATGGCGTCCAGCACGACGTGGAAGCGGCGCTGCAGGTTGCGGGCGCGGTGCTCGAAGGCCGCGATACACTGCTGGAGCTACAGTGCATTCCCCGGCCGCACGAGGACTTCGTCGATCTCCTGCTGCGGCCTCCCCCCTTCCGCTTGGGCTGATGGAACTCGCAAAGGTCATCGGTACGGTCGTCGCCACGCGCAAGCACGACTCGCTGCGCGGCGTGCGCCTGCTCTTGCTGCAGCCCAAGGACCACAACGGGGAGAACCAGGGCGACCCCTTCGTCGCAGCCGACGGCACCCAGGCCGGAGTGGGCGACACGGTGAAGTGGATCGGTGGGCGCGAGGCCACCCTGGCCCTGCCCGTTCCCTTCACGCCGGTGGACGCCACCATCGTGGGCATCGTCGATCACGCCTGGGGGCGTGAGTGATCCTCGCTCGGGTGATCGGCAACTCCGTCAGCTCGGTGCAGCACCCCGTCTACGACGGCATGAAGGTGCTGGTGGTGCGGCCCGTCAAGTGGGACGGGAGCACCCCCAACGGCAAGGTCTTCCTGGCCTGCGACAGCGTGCAGGCGGGAGAAGGCGATCTGGTGCTCTGCGCGCGTGAAGGCAACACCGCTCGCCAGATCCTGGGCGGTGACGACGACCCTCTCCACGCGGTGGTGCTGGGCATCGTGGACGACATCCAGGTCCCCGGGGATGAAGCCTGAGCGAAACCGGGGATTTCGACCATCCCCGCGCACGACGAGCCGATCGCCGAGATCGCGCTCTCCCCCGACGGACGGTGGATGGCCTCTATAGGGGACGAGGGCCGTTTGATGGTCTTCGATCTCGAGGGTCCGCTGCCCTGGGAGTCCAGCGATGTGCTGGTGAGCAGCTTGTTGGCCTCCGAGCCGCTGCCACCGGAGCGTCGTCGGCTCCTGGGACGTACGCTGGCGGCCTTCGGAGCGCCGGGTCTCGCGCTCTCCCTGCTGGGGTCGGATCTGCCGGCCTTGGAGCGTGCACGGCTCTCCACCCTGGCCGGGGACGAGGAGGCGGCCAGCGCGTGGAAACAGGCGGCCGACGACGATTTCCTCACACCCGCCTCGCTGGCGCTGATCCTGTCCTCCTTCGAGCGCTGATCGCCGGTGGGCAGCCATGCGCATGACCTGAGGCTAGCAGGTGATTACCTGAGATCCATGGATGTCTCCTACCGAGTTCGCAGCGCCGTCCCCGTCGCAGATCTGCCCGTCGATCAGAGGGCGGTCTTCATCGCCCGCACCTACCTGCACCTCTTCGGAGCGATCGCGCTCTTCACCCTGATCGAGACCGCGCTCTTTATGTCGGGGCTCGCCCAGCCCATCGCCAACGCCATGTTGGGCGTGTCGTGGCTGGCGGTGCTGGGTGGCTTCATGGTCATCGGCTGGCTCGCCAGCTCGGTGGCGACCCGCGCGAGCAGCCTTCCCGCCCAGTACGCCGCGCTGGCCGCCTACGTGGTGGCCGAGGCCCTCATCTTCGTTCCCCTGCTCGTCATGGCGGAGGCCCAGGCGGGCGGCGGTGTCATCGCCAGCGCGGCGGGGGTCACCCTCACGGGCTTTGCGGCGCTCACAGGCATCGCGTGGACCAGCCGGAAGGACTTCTCCTTCCTGGGCGGTCTGCTCAAGTGGGCCGGTGTGGCGGCCGTCATCGGCATCATCGCCAGCGTGATCTTCGGCTTCACCCTGGGGACCTGGTTCAGCGTGGCCATGGTGGTGTTTGCCGGAGGCGCCATCCTGTACGACACCAGCCGGATTCAGCGCCACTTCCCGGAGAGCCGCTACGTGGCGGCCAGCCTCAGCCTCTTCGCCTCCGTCGCGCTGCTCTTCTGGTACGTGCTTCGGATCTTCATGTCCAGCCGCCGCTAAGCTGGGGGGGTGCTCGAGCGCCTCGCGGGATTCCTAGGGTGGTGGTTCGGCTGGCTGGTGATCGCCAGCTGTTGGCCGATCTTCCGGCTGCGCGTCACGAATCGCCAGGCCATTCCCCGCACGGGCGCTTTTCTGCTGCTGCCCAACCACACCCCGGTCGTGGACCCTGGCTGGGCCGCCTGGCGCGCCGATCGGAAGATGCACTTCATGGCCTCGTCGAACCTCGTTCGGTCACGGGTCGTGGGTGGGCTCCTCAGCATCCTGGGGGCCTTCCCGAAGCTGCGCTTCGTCAAGGACAAGGACTCGATGGCCGAGGTCCACCTCGGGCGGATCAAGAGCGGGCATCTCTTTCAGCCCCGGTGGGCGGACTACCCGCGCTGGGTGTCGGTGCACGTGGAGTACGAGGGGCCCATCACCTGGCCGGAGGAAGCCACGGCGGAGCAGATCACGGAGGACGTTGCGCGGTACATTCGCATTCCCGATGACTACGATCCGGGAGGGACGCAGCTTGGTTTTCGCATGGCCCACGGCTTGCCTGCCTACCTCTGGGCGTGTCCTGCCTGCTTCGCCCTGGAAGGCCTCGAGGTGGCCTCCGACGACGCCAACGCGGTGTGCTGCGAGGGCTGCGGGGCTCGGTGGACGGTGGACTGCGCTCAGAGGATGAAGGGTGAGCCGATGCTGAATGTCGCCCGGGCGCACGAGCGCATCGTGGAGCACTTCGGCGATCGGCCGGGAGAAGGGAGCGAGCCCCTGCTCCAGGTCGAAGGGGGGGAGCGTGGTGGATCTGCGGAGTCCCGACCGCGCGGTGCTCGCCAGCGGGACTCTGGTGTTGCAGCCGGAGCGACTGGCTGTGCTTCGAGGTACAGAGACCTGGGGTGTCGCCCTGTCGGACATCACCCTGGTCCTTCTCGAGGTGAACAATGCGCTGCACATCCGCACTGAGGATCGATTGCTGAAGCTGCAGTGCGGCGACCAGAGCCCGTTGAAGTGGGCCCACTTCCTGGAGCGGTGGCGTGAAGCTGGACTTTGATCTCCAGAGAGCGCTGCTGGACGAGGCACCGGTCATGCTCTGGACCAGCGGTCCGGACGGCCGAGGGAACTGGGTGAACCGACGCTGGGAGGAGTTCACCGGCTACACCTGGGAGGAGGGCGGCTGGGCGGGGACCGTCGAGCCCGGGGATCTGGCTCGCCTGCTGCCCCGCTTCGAGGAGGCTCTGCTGGAGCGCCGGGGCTACCAGATGGAGTACCGGATGCGTCGGCACGACGGCGTCTACCGGTGGGTCTTGGCCACCGCCACGCCTCGCTTCGGCGACGGGGGCGAGTTCCTGGGCTACCTGGGCAGCTCGGTGGACATCACCGACCGCCGGGAGAGCGAGCGTCGCCTGCGGGAAGGTTCCCTGGCGCTGCGCACCCTGTACGAAGTCATCGCGCAGGTCGACCGACCCTTTGACGAGCAGATCCAGGCCCTGCTGCTGGTCGGGTGCCAGGTCTTCCAGATGGATGGAGGTGTGCTCCTGCGCAAGCTCACCGAGTCCTCGGTGGTGGAGCACAGCGCCTCCTTCGAGCAGGAGATCGTGCCGGATGTGGGCACGGTCGTGCGGCTGGACGATGTCCTGTGTGAGCCCTTTACGAACAGCCTTGGGCCCATCGGTGAGCTGGACCTCACGGATCGAGGCCGGAAGGGAGCGGTCTTCGGGATCGCCCTGTGGTCCCAGCGGAAGCGATGGGGCACGCTGGCCTTCCTCTCCGTCGACAGCCGCGCCGCCTTCTCGGACTTCGACTACGAGTTCGTTCGCCTCATGGCCACCTGGATCAGCAGTGCGCTGGCCCAGAAGGAAGCCGAGGAGCGCCAGCGCGCGATGGACGAGGCCGTGCGTTCCGCGCAGCGGCTGGAGAGCCTGGGCATGTTGGCCGGCGGGATCGCGCACGACTTCAACAACCTGCTGACGGGGGTGCTCAACAACGCCGAGGTGGCGCTGGAAGATGCCAGAGACCCGGAGCAGAAGGCCTGCCTGGAGGACATCCGCATCGCGGCGCTCCGGGCCTCGGATCTCACCAGCCAGCTCCTCGCCTACGCGGGACGTCGCAAGGTCCGCGCTCGTGCGGTGGACCTGGACGAGCTCATCCGGGAGAGCCAGCCCATCCTGGCGCCCTCGCTGAGCAAGGGCGTGAAGCTGGAGCTCGAGCTCTGCTCAACGCCGGTGCTGGGTGAGCGGACGCCTCTGCGGCAGATTCTGGTGAACCTGGTGCTCAACGGGAGCGAGGCTGGGGCTCGTCGCATTCGGGTGTCCACCAGCAGCGCCCCCTCGCTGCCCCCCATCTTCAAGGACCTCCCGCCAGGGCCCTATGTGTTGATGCAGGTCGAGGACGATGGCGTAGGCATGGACGAGGCCACGCGGGCCCGCATCTTCGAGCCCTTCTTCACGACCAAGTTCAAGGGTCGGGGGCTGGGTCTGGCCGCCGTGATGGGCCTGGTGCACCAGCTCGGTGGCGGCCTCGTCGTGGACAGCAGCCCCGGGGTGGGTACGGTCTTCACCATCGCGCTGCCGGAGAGCGAAGAAGGCATCACCATGGAGCTTCCGACCCTGGAGGTCGAGGCGCCCTTCCAGGGCTCTGGCTCGGTGCTGGTCATCGACGACGAGGAGCAGGTCCTCCGCACGCTGCGGCGCTTGCTGGAGAGGCTGGGTTTCGACGTCGTGACGGCCTCGTCGGGGCGTCAGGGCTTGGAGGTGTTGGCCTCGTGGGAGGCTGGGAAGCTTCGGCTGGTGATCCTGGACATCGTGATGCCCAGGATGGACGGGGCGGAGACTCTCAGGAGGCTGCGCGCGCTGGACCGCGAGATCCCGGTGCTCCTGACCAGTGGCTTTGCGATGAAGGAGGTCGTGGACCGCGTCGACATGGACGAGGTCGCTGGCTTCGTGCCCAAGCCCTTCCAGCGCCGCCGCCTGCTGTCGGAGCTCCGCAAGGTGCTGGACGTCAAGAAGGACTGATCAGGCGTTCTCGAAGAACACGCGGTGGTCGCGGGCGAAGTCCGTGAAGCCCAGGTGAAGCTGAGCGCGCAGATCCTCGTGCAGGGCCGGGTCCGTGTAGCGGAAGCCGCGATCGACCCCCTGCACCGCCCACTTGAAGTGGTCCCACTCCACGGCGCCACCGTGGCCGCTGTGGATACCCAGCCAGTGGTAGGCGTTGTGCTGCTCTCCGGCGAGGGTGATGACCTCGCGCTCCAGGTAGTCCACGACCTCGGGCGTGTGCTCTCGCATGCCGTCGTCGATGAGGCTGAACTCGCGGTCGGCCAGCACCTCGCTGCCCAGGTGGTAGCCCATCGCCCGGAAGATGTTCGCCAGGTCATCCGGGCTGGCGGCGCCGTAGCCGATGGCCACGCGGTCGTGCAGTGCGGCGAGCCACAGGGGGGCGGAGAGCAGGGCGTTGACCGCGTCATCGTCGCGCACGGAACCCTGGGTGCGAGCCCACCCCACCACCCCGGCGATGCAGGCCTGAGCCAGGGTTCGGTGCGTGTCGCGGTGGGGAGTCGAGCTGTCGTTGAACTCGTCGACCGCGGCGTCGAAGAAGAAGCTGGCGACGTGCACGCTGCGGTCGGCCAGCGCGTGGATGGGCTGTTCGGAGCTGTGAAAGAGACCGCGGGCGCGGCCGATCTTGCCGGCCAGCGTGGCCACACCGGAGCCGAAGAAGCCGTTCCAGCTGGTGTAGCGCCCCATGAAGCAGAGCAGCGCTTCCGGGGAGGAGAGGGCCCGCTTCAGGGCGTCCTCGACCAGGTCCTCCGCGGCGTCGAAGTCGTGGTTGTTCTCGAGATCTTCTTTTGTGATCACAGCTTCTTCCCTACGGCAGCCGCCCTCTTTGCGCCCTGCCGCTTCTTGAAGAGCGACCCGAGTTCCTCGTCGACGGCCAGGTCGAGCTCCTCTTCGATGCGCATGCGCTCGACGGCTTGGTTGAGTTCCGCGGATGCCTCTGCGGACTGTGGGTTGGTGACGACCCGCTGGTAGACCTCCTCGAAGGTGTCCGCCATGGAGAGCATCGCCGCCTCGACGGCCGTGGACTGGCTCCACAGACGATCTCGTCGGTCCAGGATGCGTTGCAGGTCTGCTCGGGCCTTCTGCAGGCGCTTCCGCTCTACAGGGTTCTCCATGCGGTCCATCTGGGCGTCGATCTTGTTGATCCGCGCCTCCAGGGCGTGGGCGTCGCTGCCGCTCCAGCGGTCCGCCATGGCCAGCCAGGCCACCCAGAGGCCCAGGTAGTCCACCGTGGCGTCATCCAGCTTGGCCACCATGTCGCCGGTGAAGGAGCTGTCCCGGCTCGCGGCCAGGGTCTCCAGGGAGCTCAGCCGCTCCCTCATGCGGTGGTACTTCTCCCAGTGAGGGTCGTCTGCAGGGACCTTGGCCTGGATCTGTTCCCAGAGATGCTGACGGGCCTGTTCGCGCCGCTCCCGCCGCTTTCGGGCGTTCACCTTGGCGCGGAAGACAGGGGAGGAGGGGATGAAGAGAGCCGCGATGCTCTCGGCCGCTCCGAAGCCCAGCAGAGGGATCAGGCCCATGGCCGGTCCCAGGGGGATGGAGAGCAAGGCCCCGGCGGTCACCGCGCCGAGCAGGCCGAAGAGTGAAGTCGGGCTCTTGAGCATCTCCTTCAGGTAGGAGATCGCCTCGTCCTTTGCGGCGCCCTCCCAGACGGCCTTGTCCTTCACAGGGAGACCCGGACCTGGCCCTTTCCGCTGGCGTGCAGCAGCTGCAGGATGCGCTCCTCGAGCTTGAGGGCCTCGGTGGAACGCTGCCACAGAGAGCCGCGGGGTCGGGGCTCGTCGATGGTGAACTCCTCGGCGATTCGGGCCGGCCGGGTGCTCAACACCACGATTCGGTCCCCCAGCACGAGGGCTTCGGTCACGTCGTGGGTCACGAAGACGACGACGCACTGCACCTTTTCGTACAGGCCGACCAGCAGGTGCTGCATCTCCTCGCGGGTCTGGGCGTCCAGGGCGCCGAAGGGCTCGTCCATGAGCAGGATGCGGGGACGGAGCACCAGGGCACGCGCCAGGGCGACCCGCTGGTTCTGTCCGCCGCTGAGCTGTGCGGGACGCAAACCGCCCTTGTCGGCCAGGCCCACCGCCTCCAGCATCTCGTCGATGCGCTGCTTGCGCTCGGCTGCCGGGACGCGCTTCTTCCACAGTCCGAAGCGGAAGGGGAAGCCCACGTTCTCTCGGACGGTCAGGTCCGGCCGGTTGGCGTAGCGCTGGAAGACCATCACGGCGTTGTTGTGTGGGCCATCGCAGCGCACGCCGTCGATGAGCACCTCGCCTTCGGTGGGGGTGGTGACACCGAAGGGGCGCATGCCACCCATCATTCGCAGGATGGTCGACTTCCCGCAGCCCGAGGGCCCCAACACCATGGTGATGCCCGGCTTGTCGATGACCAGGTCCAGGTTCTCGACGACCGTCAGCTCGCCCTCGCCGTCCGGCTCGGGGTAGCGCTGCGTCACCTTGCTGAGCGTGATGATGCTCATTCGGTTTCCCAGGGGAAGAGGGCCTTCTTGGCGACGGTCATGAGCTGGTAGGTCAACAGCGCCAGGATGATGATGACGAAGATCCCGACCATCACCTGGTCCATCGCCGCCAGGCGCTTGGCCTGCTGGATGAGCTGACCCAGGCCCTTCTCGGCGTTCACGAACTCGGCGACGGTGATGTAGGTCCACATCACGCTGACCGCCACGATGATGGCGTCGGCGATGCGGGGCATGGCCATGGGGAGCACGGCGTGCCAGACGGCCTCGACGGGGGTGGCGCCGATGTCCCGAGCGGAGATGTAGTACTGCCTCGGCACCGCCTGCATGGCGTCGCGCACCATCGGGATGAGGAAGACGACCGCGCCCAGGAACAGGAAGGTGATCTTCATGCTCTCGTCGATGCCCATCCAGAGCACCAGCAGGGGCATGACCGCCACGATGGGTGCGCTGCGGAAGGGGTCGACCAGGGGGCTCAGCGCGGAGTTGAGGCGCGGAGAGGCGCCCATGACGACCCCGATGGGGACGCCGATGACCACCACGAGCACCCCGGCGACCAGGACTCGGCTGGTGGAGGCCAGGGTGGCGACGACCAGGGGGATCTGGCCGTCCTGGAACTCGTTGGGCTGGCACAGGCGGACGAAGGCGGAGGCCACATCCCAGGGGGGAGGCAGCTTGACGTCGCCGACGGCCATCGACAGGCCCGACCAGACGAGCACCACGGCCAGCACCGCGCAGACCCCGATGGCCTGGCGCGTGCGGGTTTCCAGGGGCTCGTAGGGATTGAACACGGTCAGCGGGCGAGGATCGCGAGACGGGTCGTGCGGTTGGCTGCTCGGCACTCGTCCAGGGTCAGGCCCTCGTCTTCGGGGTTCTTCTCGTCGCAGAGCGGCTTCTCTTCACCGTTGCCGACGATGACGAAGCGCTCGGTCTCGAACTCCCACTGGGTCACCAGGTAGTCCACGACCGCCTGGGCGCGTCGCTTGGAGAGGGCCTTGTTGGACTGGGCACCGCCGGTGCTGTCCGAGTTGCCGCTGACCTCGAAGTAGGCGGCGCCGTTGTTCTCGATGAGCGGCACCATCTCCTCGTCGATGATCTGCTCGCTGCGCTTGGTCAGCTCGGCGCTGCCCGTCGTGAAGTTGACGGTGATGGGCTTGGTCAGCAGGGCTTCGTTCTGGTGGGCCTCGTCACGCTCGTCGGTGGAGAAGGTGAACTCGGGCTTCTTCGCGTCCTCCTGAGCCTTCGCGTCGGCGTCGTAGAGGCGCTTGATCCACTTGTACTCGAAGCTCTCCTGCGGGTTGATGACCGGTGCGTTGGGGTCGGCCAGGTAGCCGGCGCTTCGGTAGATGCCGTCGAAGCGCCTGTAGACGCGCTCGTAGTGGTTGGTCCCACCGGCCAGGCCCAGGATGCGGGCGTTGTCTTCGACGCCGGTCCAGACCAGCTGCCCGAAGAGGTCCTTCACGAAGGCCTTGCCCTCGTCCTTGGCCAGCAGGGCGAAGAACTCCTCGGTGGCGATCAGGGCGTCCACGGCCTTGTCGGGGTTGGCCTCGGCCTCGTCCACGCCAGCCATCCAGCCGGCGACGAAGCCCTCGAAGACCGCGTCGTTCGCGGGGTCGTCGAGGTAGCGCGAGTCGCAGACCATCACGTCGTAGATCAGGTTGGTCGCGGTCTTGGTGGAGTAGATCACGTGGGCGCCGTCGATCTTGGTGAGCGCCAGCGACAGGTCGGGGTCCCACATCGCGGCGGCGTCGGCGCTGCCGGAGCGCAGGGCCGAGGCCACGCCGGCCAGGCCCTCTTCCGGGTTCACGTAGATGAACTTGATCGAGTCCTGCTTCCGCTTGGACAGCGAGGAGTTGCCGATGGCATCGATGACCATGCCGTCGCTGGGGGTGAACTGCAGCAGCACCACGCTCTTCCCGGCCAGGTCCTCGATCTTCCGGATTCCGGGATCGGTGGCGATGATGGCGTCGGCACCCTGGGTGTTGTCCACGACGACGATCGCGCGCCCGTCGTAGCCGGAGGCTCTGAGCGCGGGCTGCTCCTGGGCCCAGAAGTCACTGGTCCGCCATGCGCAGTGGGCCGTGTCGGAGCCGAAGATCTCGGTCGTGGTCGGGATGTTGTCCTGGATGATGAACTCGACGTTCACGCCCTTGGACGCGAAGATGGAGCCGGGCTTGGTGCTCAGGTCGCTGCCGTTGGCGACCAGCGCGGGGGCGTAGCCGTGGAAGCTCACGATGGAGACCTTCAGCGGGTTGCCTGGGCTGCCCAGAGGGCCGCCCTCGGCCCCGTCGCCGTCACCGTCGCCGAGTCCGGAGAAGAAGCCTCCGCCATCGTTGGCGTCCGGGTCGTCGCCGCTGCCGGAGACGATGTCCTTGACACCCAGGTGCCATGCAGCGGCCCCGAAGACCGAGACGATGGTGATTGCGATGAGTCCCTTCGCCAGGGGGGTGAGCTTTGCCATTAGCTTTCCGTTGTTGTTCCAAAGGTTGAAGTCAGCTGTTCCAGCCGGGTGATCTCGGCGTCCATGCGCACGATCTCTGAGCGGCAGGCGGTCTTGGTTTCCTCGAGCTTGCGCATCACGGACGCCTTCTCGTCGGCGACCTTCTGGAGCTCCTGCTCGAGCAGGGTCTCCAGCTCGGCGATCTGCTGCCGGATGGTGGCTGCAGCCTCGACCTTGTACTCGTCCTGAGCGGCGAGATCGCTCTCGGACTGTGCTGCTGCTGCGACCGCCACCTGGTCCACGCGCTTGCGTTCGTCCTGCAGCACCTTGACCTTGCGGGTGGCGTCGAGGAGCGGATCCTCCAGGGTCCAGTCCTCGTCGGCGGCGTCCATGGCCATGATCGCGGCCTTGCGCATGGCGGTGTCCATCGCGCGAAGTCCGTCCAGGACCCGGAGGAGCTTCTCGGCCGGGTAGGGCCCTTCGGCGATTCCGGCCGCCTTGTAGATCTCCTCGAAGCTCTGCTCTTCGAGGGTGGTGGGCGTGTTCGGATCGATGGCCGGGGCGGCCTCGGGGGCCGCTTCTGGAACAGGGCCTTCGCTCGCCTTGGGCACGTCGTCGGGGTTCAGGTTCGGTTCCGCGATCATCTTGCGGGTTTCCGCCAGAATCCGCTCGATGTCTTCCGGGTTGGCGGGTGCGTCGGACGACGAGGCTTCCGCCTCCAGATCCACGAGTCCGAGCTTTGACATGGCGCTCATGAACTTGCTCATGCTGAGCCTCTAATGCAGGGCGGAGCATCTTCCCACACCCCCTGCCTTCCTGGTTGCTGGTCGCGAACTCCTTTCGTGGAAAGCCCGTCTTGGGCGGTCGGGCTAAGCTCCTCGCGTGATTGCTGAAGAGAGGGTGCGCGCAGAGCTCGTCGAGACCTCGCGAGAGCTCCATGCGCGGGGTTGGGTGGCCAACCACGATGGCAACGTCACGGCTCGCCTGGGGCCAGGGCGCTTCCTCTCGACGCCCACGGCGATCAGCAAGGGCGCGGTGAGCTCCGAGAGCTTGATCGTCGTCGACGGCATGGGCGAGGTGCTTCAGGGCACGCGCAAGGCCTTCAGCGAGCTGAAACTGCACCTGGCTGCCTACCGGAGGCGGCCGGACATCGGCTGCTGCATCCATGCCCATCCGCCCACCGCGACGGGCTTTGCCGTGGCGCGTCGAAGCTTCGGTCCTCCCTTCATGGCGGAGCCGGTGGTCAGCATCGGCCGCGAGGTGCCCCTGGTGGACTTTGGCATGCCCGGGGACCTGGACCTGGACGAGCTCGGCCGAGCCGACGTGCTGCTGCTCGCCAACCACGGGGTGCTGGCCGTCGGCCCGGACCTGGAGACCGCCCTGCTCCGCATCGAGCTGGTGGAGCACATGGCCAAGATCGCGCTGGTCGCCCACCAGCTGGGGGGGCCGGTCGCGCTGCCCGAGAGCCTGGTCGCGAGCCTGCAGAAGAAGCACGAGAGCCTCTTCCGCGAGCAGCCGGCCATGGACGCGGGCCAGGCGTCGTCGGCTCCGGCGGCCCCATCAGCCAGCGGCGAGGCCGCGGGCTCGATCGTCGCGGACGCTCTGAAGCGCTTCCGCTAGGGCGTGTTGGCGCTGGCGACCACGCACTGGTCGCCGATGGTCTTGACCGTGGCGTCGCCCACGCCGTTGACGCGGGTCAGGTCGCTGCAGCTGGCGAAGGGACCGTTGGCTTCGCGGTCTTCGATGATCGCGCGGGACTTCGCGGGACCGATGCCGGGCAGGCTCTCCAGCTGAGACTGGTTGGCGGTGTTGATGTTCACGCCCTTCCCGGTGCGCGCAGCCGGCGGAGGCTTGTTCGCGTTGGTGGTCTCCGGGAGATCCTTGGTTGTGAGGCTGCCGTCCTCGCCGCCGTCCTCGCCGCCGAACTCGACCTGTGGGGAGATGTTCTCCAGGGTGGCCGGCCCGATGCCCGGAACCGCATCGAGCTCCGCCAGGCTGGTGAAGGGACCGTTGGCGGTGCGGTACTCGATGATGGCCATGGCCTTGGAGGGACCGATTCCCGGAAGGGTCTCCAGATCGGTCTGGCTGGCGGTGTTGACGTTCACACCCAGGAAGAAGAGGGCGGCCAGGAGTGTGTACAGCATGGAGATCCTGTAGCCGGATTCTACGGACGGCGAAAGAGGCAGCCCTTGCGGGGCGTGGGCTCTTCGATCGCGGGAGGCTTGTCACGAACACCTGAAAGGTCCGGAGCTTCCCCCGTTCCCGCGTGAGCGACGGTGACCGGGTTGTTTCCATTCCCTGGCAAGTCGCCCGGGGAGCCGGGTCGTGGGCGATCGCTGCTCCAGGGGATGCCGTCGACCACCTCGATCCCCTGGCCGCTGGAGGCCAGGGCGATGTGGCCGCTGTCGTCGGTCCGGTAGATGACCACCCCGTGGTGCTCCAGGCGCTCCAGGACCTCGTCGCCCGGGTGGCCGTAGTTGTTGGACCCGTTGCTCACGATGGCGATCTCGGGCTCCACGGCTCGGACGAAGCTGTCGGTGGTGCTGTGGTTGCTGCCGTGGTGGGCGACCTTGAGCACCTCACAGGACTCCAGTCCTGCGCTCAGCAGTGCGCGCTCCGTGGGTTGTTCGGCGTCGCCGGTGAACAGGAAGCAGTCCTCACCGTGGTCCACCCGGACCACGACGGAGTTGCTGTTCAGGTCCGAGCGCGTGTGCCGCAGGCGGCTGGTGCCGGGCCACAGCACGGTCACCAGGATGTCGTCGTCGAAGTGGAAGCTCTCCCCGTACCGCGCCGCGCGATGGGCGACCTCGTACTGGTCCAGGGCGCCGTCCAGGGCCTGGTAGGTGCGGGTGGTGTGCTCCATCCCGGAGTCCAGGTAGAGGCCCACGGGGTACTTCACGATCACCGAGCGCATGCCGCCGATGTGGTCGGCGTGGGGGTGGGTGGCGATCACGAGGTCCAGCCGCTCCACCCCCAGCCGCCCCAGCTGCCCCGCGGCGTCGCCGCCGCCGGTGCCGGCGTCGATGAGCACGCGCTTGCCCGCGGGCGAGGTCAACAGGACCGCGTCCC
>PVBE010732133.1_pt1 | contig 35631 bp, 33 predicted proteins | sample 1631181 | NCBI WGS metagenome assembly PVBE01 (sample SAMN08397723, study PRJNA350692) | Marine metagenome, whole genome shotgun sequencing project. | isolation source: water | place: Pacific Ocean | collected 2012-04
GAAAATAAAGGCGCGCCGACGATGAGGCCGGTATGGTGCTCTAGATGCATGCGACGGGCTTTGCCTCGTAGTTCGAGCACGCTAAGCGTGGGTGAATCGTCGATTAATATCGGGTACTCGGCGATCTCAGCCATAGCACGGACAACACGTTGGAGTTGTTCGTCGTCAAGATTGCCATCCCGTATTCGCATCGCATCCATACGAGCCTCGGCGCCAACTAATCGCTGGACAATTTGGTCCGACGGCATCTCGAGTGCAAAGAACCCTACGGGTACTTCGTTCTGTTTAGCGGCATGGAGTCCGACCGCTAGCGAAATGGCAGTTTTTCCAACACCTGGCCGTGCAGCAAGAATGACCAGATCGGAGCGTTGCAGGCCGCCAGTTAGGGTGTCCAGTCCACGAATGCCGGTCGAGACGCCGGTCGGCGCGCCTTTATTTTCGACTCGTTTCATGAGCTCTTCGTTGAAGTCGTGCAGGATCTCGCGAATTGGTTCAAAGTCTCTAGCTAGCACTTCGTTTGCAATCCCGAATATGAGGCTTTCCGCTTGGTCCAAAACGTTCTCCGGATTTGCATCGGTGTCATAGGCGTTAGCAACCATGCGCGTCGCGCCTTGGATGATTTGCCGAAGAATTGAGGCCCGGCGGACGATCGCCGCGTAATGTTCCACGTGGAATGGTGTCGGGACAGCTGAAGTGAGTTCAGCGACGTAGCCTTCGCCGCCGACATCTTCAAGGGTTCCTTCTCTTACTAGTTGATCACAAAGTGTTACGTAGTCTGCTTTCTCGTTCCGAGTAGATATTGTTGCGATTGCGTCGTAGATCGAGCGGTGAGCTTGTCGATAAAAGTCTTCGGGACCGATAGTCCCGGCAATTTTCGTGATGGCCTCTGCATCAATAAGTAGGCTTCCGAGCAGGGAACGCTCGGCATCCGTATTCTGAGGTGGGAGGCGGTCAACCGCCGTCGTCATGTGTGGCTTTCCCGGTGTAACTCAAAGGAATGTTCGAAACGGTAACGGCTTGGTGGCGAGCTGATCAAGAGACTTGTGGGACGATGTGGGACCGAATGAATCCTTAGGAACTATCCACATTACCCACACGGCTTTGTTGTTAACCAACCGTACAAAATCGAACAGCGTGCTCGTGCACTTAACAGGAATATTTTACGTGTTTCCAGCGAGGGCCCTCAGGGCACAGGAATCTATTAACAGGTTATCCACAGTTACGATTGACACCTTGCATTTACTAGTCGGAAAAGATTTTTTTTGAAGGAAGGTAGTGGTAACGCAGGATCCGTAAGAGGCTGCACCTTACGTTAAGCCGAGATGGGCTTTTCTTCCACAGAGGCTTCAGGGGAATCAGTGTCCTCGCTGTCCGCAGGTTCCGTGTCGTCCGCAGGTTCTTGCTCAACGACCTCGAGGGTTACTGAAACGTTGAGACCTGAAGCCAGCTTGATTGGGAGAAGGTAACGCCCTAGCGATCGAATCGGGCTGTCGATCTGAATGAGATGACGATCGATATCCACTGTTAGTTGCTCTTTGAGCGCTTGGGCTACGTCTTGGTTGGTGATTTGTCCGTGCATTCTTCCTTGATCGCCGACCAGGGCTTGGAGAGTTAGTGTTGTTCCGTGTACCAATGCACCGATTCTCTCGGCCTCCCCGCGTGCGGTTGCTTCGCGGCGTTCTTCCAGTGCCGCGTGAAATTGAGAGTCAGCCATACGTTTTTCTGTGGCCGGAACTGCTAGTTTTTGCGGAAGCAAATAATTTCTAGCGTAACCAGCAGCGACCGACTTCACATCACCAATTTGCCCTAGATCACGGACATCTTCTAGCAGGACAACTTGAACACTCGGCATGGCTATGGGCTCCCAGACATCAGGGTCAGGCGATGTTATCGACCGCCAGACTCACTTAGTGAAGAGAAAAACTCTTTGTTTGTTTCAGTTCGTTTCATTCGGTCAAACATTAACTCGGTTGAGTCGTAGGAATCGTGCGAATCAAGCGCATTGAGCATTCGACGCAGCGTCCAAAAGTATTTCAAGTTTTCGTCTTTGAGCATCAACTCGACTCGCCTTGTTCCAGAACTCAGCACGTTCACAGCAGGAAAGGTGCCACGTTCTGCCAAACGTCTGTCAAGCATTAGTTCCCAATTTCCGGTCCCCTTGAACTCTTCGTAGATGACCTCATCCATCCTGCTACCAGTATCGATGAGGCAGGATGCGATGATTGTCAAGCTACCTCCCCCGTCAATATTTCGAGCGGCGCCAAAGAAACTCTTGGGAGGATACAGAGCTTGGGGCTCAATCCCTCCGGATAGTGTGCGGCCACTTGACGGTTGAACAAGATTGTATGCGCGCACAAGCCGGGTAACGCTATCAAGTAGGATCATCACGTCCTCGCCAGCCTCAACCATCCGCTTCGACCTGGCGGACGTAAGCTCGGCCACACGTGTGTGGCTGCGAGGCGGTTCGTCGAAAGTAGAACTAATAACTTCCGCCCCATTAACACTGCGTTCCCAGTCCGTGACTTCTTCTGGCCTTTCACCAATTAGCGCGACGACTACTCGAACATCGCTGTAGTTATTGAGGACAGAACGGGCAAGACGCTTCATTAGTTCGGTCTTGCCGGCTTTTGGTGGGGACAGGACAAGGCCCCGCTGACCCCGGCCAATTGGCGCGATAATGTCCACAATTCGTGAGGTTAATTCCTTACCTTCGTGCTCAAGGACCAGTTGCTCGTCCGGAAAAATTGGAGTCATCCGTTCAAATTGCGGTCGATCCTTCGCCTTTTCCGGATCAACACCATTTACGGCCATGACACGTACAAGACCGTGAAACCGGTCACCGTCGCCCGCCGGACGAACCTGGCCGCTGACTTGGTCGCCGGTTCGAAGTGTGAAGCGACGAATCTGTGCCTGGGAAACATAGACATCCTCGTTGCTGGGGAACCAGTGTGGATCACGCCGTAGGAATCCAAAGCCTTCGTCTTCAATCTCGAGAATACCTTCAAGGAACAAGGAGCCGTCTTTTTCAGATCTTGCCTGGAGCACCAGATTGACGAGATCGTCTTTGGTGAGATCGCCATTGCTATCAAAGTCGATTTCTAGTTCTTCCGCGATCAATCGAAGCTCGTCGAATGTTTTGGCCTCAAGATCCATCCACTCACGGCCTGGATCCGATTGAATCTGGCGTGGGCCTCTATTAAATCCGCGACGGCCACGGTGGGATCGCCGAGAGCGTCTCGCTCCTTGAGGGCGACCTTCGCTATTTGCCATTCGATCCTCCTCACGCTGTGGTGACTGTAGTACCGCGCGCGTAGGTTCTGAGTTTTCCTTGTGTAGCCAGCAACAAAAAACGGGTGTTTTGTTTCCACCCCTATCGGAGCAGAACGTTGATCACGACGGAAAACGGGAAAAACTTTGACTTTAAGGGACTACGCCGAATTCCACTTCTTGCTTAACAACTGCCCTTGGAACTCTTATTGGGGTTCAGGGCGGTGTAACCACTTGGCCCGACCCCAAAAACCCTGCGGGCCGAACTTCTGGCAGGCCCGACGCTAGCACCGCCGGAAATTTGGTGTCAAGCGATTGACGAGCCACCAGTACGACAAATGAGTGGAGATCAGCAATGTGGTAGTCGGCTTTCGAGGAGAACAGGCTGGACTTGGAGCTCGAAGGAGGCCTACCGTACGTTTTCAGTGAGCTCGCCAGGCTCTACCGGCTACATCAATATCTCGATGGGGGGCCGTATTGACCAACAAACGCGCCGCCGCATGGCACGAACCGGCCTGACCGCGCTGGATGAAGGGTGCCGTGGCGAAACTGTTTGACGTCAATACGACGGACCTGCGCGATGCCATTCAGCTCGGTTGCCAAACCATGGCCAGCGTGTTCGACGCGAACGACGGCGACATGCCGTTTTTCGGTTCGCAGGTGCTTCCCACGGCCCGATTGGAATCCAACCGCAACTTCGACAGTCACGTGCCGGGGCGGCATCTCAATGCTCTGCTCAACGCCGAGGATGCAGCCGGCATCGACATAGATGAGGCCGCTGTTGAGAAGCATTCACGGGCCGCTTTATTTTCTTACAGCGGCGCGATCGCCCTCCCGCTGAACCGGACGGAGATCGGTGGCCCGATTACCAGCTTCAACATCCACAATATCCGGGAGGGCTTTCACGCTCTCTGTGCACTGGCCCAATACCGCGATTCGACCCGGGCCGAAGAGCTGGCTCAAGCGAGCATCGCCGTTATCTTCAAGTACTGGGATCCCGATAGCGGATGGCACCATGATCGCCTCGAACGCGAGCATGGGGTCACCAGCCTGCCCGCCTCGACCTTCATCATCGGGCTGGCTCGCGCCATCGGGCCGTTGGTGAAGTACTACCGAGCAAGTGGCTATGGCCCGGCCCTGGAGCTGGCTATCCTCCTCAAGGAGAAGGCCATCTCGGAGTTCTTCCTGGCCGACGGTTCATATGATCCTCAGCGCTTCGGCGGGCACACCCACTCCACTACCTGCGTGCTGTCGTCTCTCGCCCAGCTGGCGGATCTCACATCGGATTCCGTACTCCTGAATCGTGTCAAGGCGTTCTACGACCGCGGGTTGTGGGACATCCGGGACGAGTTGGGCTGGGTCATCGAAAGCGGGCTGGACGGCGCGCCCTCGGACCTGGGGGAGGTCAACAATACCGGTGACATCGTCGAGACGGCGCTCATCCTGGGCCGTTGGGGCTATCCCGACGCTTATCACGACGCCGAGCGCATCCTGCGCGGGCATCTGCTGCCCTCCCAGCTCCGCGACACCTCATTCATCGTCGATGCGCCAAATCCCGGCCTTGAGGATTGTCTACGGGACGTCGCCGCCCGGCATGTCGGCGCATTCGGGTTTCCGGCGCCCTACGGCCACCAGCCGCTCGGGACCGAGCGCGTCTCCTTCAACATGGACATCGTAGGTGGTGCGGTCGGTTCGCTCTGTGAAGCCTACCGGGACACCTCGCGTCTCGACCCGGCCGGACACCGCGTCAATCTGCTTTTTGACCGCGAGACCGACGCCATCCAGATTAAAACCGCCGACGGTCGTCTCGATATCACAGTCAAGCATCCCGGGCCGCTGTTCGTGCGTATGCCCCCTTGGGCTTCGCTCGGCCGGGTCTCGGTCCAAGGCGTGGCTGGTCCACCCCGCTTCACCCGCGGATACCTTCTCTTGGCCTCGCCGCCGGTCGACCAGCCGATCGCCGTGACCTTCCCGGTCCCGGAGCATGAGGTGGTACTTAAGCACCACACCCGGAACATCCGGGTCCGGCTGCGGGGCGACGCCGTGGTTGCAATGGACAGCTTCGGTGCGGACCTGACTTTTTTCGACCCGATCGAATGCTCGTGACTCTCGTGCCCAATCATCTCGCCCAACAGCAAATTCAGCTCGCGGATCAGCAGGGAGATGACCCCGTCCATCGCCCGACGGGATTCCAGCACGCCAATACCGCTTGTATCACCGGACAACGTTACGCTGCCGGGTGTATCCACGTTGCGCGTCAAGCGATTGACCCGGCTAAGAGCCCATTAATGTCCGAACTTTTACAGTTCTCGTGTTGGTAATAGGTTTCGGCGTCATCAGGCCGAACGAGACCGAAGCACCGTGCTACGCTTGCGGATTCTTAGTACCTTATGAATCAGTGCACAAACCTGACCTGATTTGGATTTGAGTGCGGCAATAAAGGGGCACCGAAGAGGTGCTGTAAATAAACGCAGCGCGATGGCATTGTTGCTCGTCGTTAGCGCCCTGCTGTTGGCTGCTGCGTGCGGCGCGACTCCGCAGACCATGCTGGAGCCGACCACCCGTTCGGCGCGGGACTCTCTTGATCTGCTCAAATTTGTGTTTTGGTCAGCCGTAGGCGTCTTTGTCTTGGTTGAAGGCGTGTTGGTATATGTACTTATTCGTTACCGTCGTCGAAGTGGCGATGGCCTTCCACGCCAGACGCATGGACATACGCGCCTGGAGATCGCGTGGTCAATCGCGCCAGCCATATTGGTGGTGGTGATTGCTCTTCTCACCGTGCCTAGGATTTTTGCTCTTGCGCAAGGAGCGGAAGCAGACACAGTGAAGGTGCGGGCCACTGGTCATCAGTGGTGGTTCGAGTTCGTCTATCCAGAGTTGGGTGTGGTGACGGCAAACGAATTGCATCTCCCGGTTGATCGAAGTGTTGAAATTCAACTGGAAAGCGACGACGTGATCCATAGCTTTTGGGTTCCGAAGTTGCGCGGCAAGCTAGACATGGTGCCGGGCCGGGTGAACAAGTTTGTCATCACGCCGGAAGCCACGGGAACATTCTTGGGCCAGTGTGCTGAATTTTGTGGGATTGCCCACGCTCTTATGAAATTTACGGTAGTGGTTGAGTCCGAGGCGGCCTTTGCTGCTTGGGTTGACAATGAACGGACTGCTCGAGCCCCGCCTGCTAGTGCGAAGGCCCAGGCGGGTGAGGCGCTGTCGGCATCTAAAGGTTGTGTGGCCTGTCATACCATTCGAGGCACTGAAGCTGCGGGTGTTATTGGGCCTGAACTCACCCATGTTGGTAGCCGAAACCATATTGCTTCCGGGATTTTGCCGAATACCCGCGAGGGTTTGTCGACTTGGTTAAGTGGTCCTCAGGATGTGAAGCCGGGGAATTTCATGGTGATACCTGAACTTTCAGATGATGAAGTGGAATCTCTTGTGACTTACCTTGTGGGATTAAAGTAAGCATGAATCTTGAGTCAAGCGTTTCAGCTAGCGAGTGGAGGCTGGTTGTATGGCCACAGTAACTGCGACGGCTCCCGATACTCGGACATTCTCTGGAGCTGCCTGGACCTGGATTACGACTGTTGATCACAAGCGGATCGCGGTCCTCTACCTAGTGACCGCGCTCGGGTTCTTTGTGATGGGCGGGGTAGAAGCGTTATTGATTCGGACCCAATTAGCTCGTCCTGACGCTGATGTTGTTTCGCCGGACCGGTTTGCCGAACTTTTCACCATGCATGGCACCACCATGGTCTTCTTGGCCTTGATGCCAATGAGTGCTGCGTTTTTTAACTTGCTTGTACCGCTCATGATTGGTGCGCGTGATGTTGCCTTTCCCCGTCTGAACGCGTTGAGCTATTGGATCTATTTGTTTGGTGGAATCTTCATCAACATCAGCTTCTTGGCTGGTGGTGCGCCGAACGCTGGGTGGTTCGGATATGCGCCGTTAACGGCGACCCAGTTTGCAGCCACGCATGCTATCGATTTCTGGGCGCTCGGGCTTCTGATTCTTGGCGTGTCATCAATATTGGCATCAATCAACTTCATCGTAACGATCATCAATTTGCGGGCGCCTGGCATGACGCTCAACAGAATTCCGATGTTCGTGTGGATGTCAATGATCACAGCTTTCCTGATCATCTTTGCGTTTCCGGCAATAACGATCGGGCTTGTCTTACTGCTTTTTGATCGCTATATGTCCACAAGCTTCTTTCTGCCGGCAGGCGGTGGTGATCCAGTGCTCTGGCAGCATCTGTTCTGGGTGTTTGGGCACCCTGAGGTGTACATCCTGATACTGCCGGCGATGGGGATCGTGTCGGAAATTCTTCCAACCTTTTCAAGAAAGCCGCTCTTTGGGTATGCGGTTGTCGCGTACTCGGGCGCTGCCATCGCGCTCGTCGGATTTGGTGTGTGGACTCACCACATGTTTACGGTTGGTTTAGGTCCGATCGCGGATACCGCATTCGCTATTTCAACAATGGCAATCGCCGTGCCTACCGGGGTCAAGATATTTAACTGGATCGCTACGCTCTATGGTGGATCAATTAGCTTTAAAACACCGATGGTCTTTGCTATTGGCATGTTGGCCATGTTCATCATTGGTGGACTCACTGGGCCGATGATGGGATCCCCTCCAATTGATGGGCAGGTACAGGACACGTATTTCGTCGTGGCCCATTTGCATTACGTGCTGTTTGGTGGCGCGTTGTTTGGACTGTTTGCGGGTATCTACTATTGGTTTCCGAAGTTCACAGGTCGGTTGTTGAATGAAGGCTGGGGGAGGATTCATTTCCTTCTGATGCTCATTGGACTCAATCTGACCTTCTTACCGCAACATATGCTTGGGATCGATGGCATGCCCCGACGGATCCATACGTATTCTTCAGGTATGGGCCTAGATCTGTGGAACATGGTGTCGACGGTCGGGGCTTTCATGATGGCTGTTTCCATAGCTATTTTTGTGATCAATGCAATTCGATCGGCTAGGTCCGGGTCAATTTCTGGTTCTGATCCCTGGGACGCGGGGACTCTTGAATGGACAATTCCCTCGCCGCCGCCTGTCTACAACTTTGTCGAGATTCCGGTTGTGAACAGTCGGTATCCCGCGTGGGATGCCAAGCGTGGTGGCGGAAATACAGGTGCGGTAGCCACGGCCCCTGAGACGCTAGAGGGTGAGGATGAGCCGCATATTCACATGCCAAACCCTTCCTATTGGCCAATTATTATGGCGGCTGGCATGGTGCTCGCCGCATGTGGCCTAATCTTTCACCAAGTCTTTATTCTGCTAGGTGCGATGATGTTTGGCATCGCGTTGATTGGTTGGATCGAGGAGCCGGCCGAGTGACCGCGCACGACGGCGAACAGCACGGGCATCAACTCTACACGGGCTTGGATAATCGGAAGCTCGGAATGTGGGCGTTTCTTGGTTCTGAAACGATGTTTTTCGGTTGTTTGATATTGGTGATGTTGATCAACAAGCACAACACGTTAGGTAGTCATGGCCAGGAAATGCTTGATCTGGCACTGACGTCATTCACCACCTTTGTGCTGTTAACCAGCAGTTTGTCGATGGTGCTGTCTTTGGCTGCTTTCAGGAACGGATCCGTTGTGTGGGGGCGTATCTGGCTTGGTTTGGTGATGTTGATGGGAATCATTTTTCTTGGCGGACAGGTCTATGAGTTTTCAGAGTTTGTCCACCACGGACTTACTCCGTCCACCAACTTGTTCGGCGCGTCTTTCTTCACGCTGGTTGGATTTCATGGTGCGCATGTCGGGATAGGTGTTTTGTGGCTGGGTACGGTGATGCTGTATAGCTTTCGCGGACGGTTTCGACCCGGATCAGATATGTGGGGCATCGAATTGGTCGGACTGTATTGGCATTTCGTGGACCTCGTATGGGTCGCCATCTTTACCTTGATTTATCTGATCTGATGACACAGTCAACCTCTTCAACCCACGAGCCTTCAAACGGTGACCACATGGCTGCGCACCGACATGGGTACAGCAAATATTTTGTGGTGGGCGTTATCCTCACGGCGATTACCGTTGTCGAGATTGTTATTCCGAGTCGGCCAGAGATCAGCGAGTTTCTGACGAGATCCGGCGTGGTAGCTTCGCTTCTGGTGCTTTCCTTTCTAAAGGGCGCGGGTGTGGTTGCGTACTACATGCACTTGCGGGAGGACAGTCGGCTTTTTACTGCTCTCTTTATGTTCCCGTTTTCCATAGCCTCAATGATTATCTTGATTCTGTTTTTTATGTTTTCGCTCTCGGGGGCATAGGCTAGAAGTATCGGGTTGGACGGAGCTTCCAATCCAATAACTGTTCATCGAGGACGGCATTCTGAGCGTAACGGTCAATTATTCGTGATGGTACGATGAGTATTTATCTGGTCCCTGAGATCACTCTTGGTTCGGCTGTGGTGCTTGGTGCATATGTGTACGCCATCAGTCGGTGGAATCCTGACCGGAGGTCTGAGGTTTCGTCGTGGCGAATCTCAGCTTTTTTTGTTGGAGTTCTTACGGTGTTTATTGCTCTCCATCCGCCGATCGACGTGCTCAGTGGATCTTTTTTCAGCGTGCACATGTTTCAACACGTGCTGTTGGCACTGGTTGCGCCGCCGATGCTCTTGCTCGGACTTCCTGAGTGGTTAGTGGCCCCCCTTTTCCGGAGACGGTTGGCTCAGCGTTTTGCTCGGTGGATCACGAAACCGGTGGTTGCCGGGTTGATTGGCGTGAGCGTATTTTGGGGATGGCACTTGCCCACGCTCTATGAGGCGACGCTGCGTGATCGGATTGTGCATGACACTATGCATATGACTTTGGTGGCATCGGCGATTGTCATATGGTGGCCGGTGCTGAGCCGCTTACCCGCGGTTCCTGCTGCAAACCTTCCGATGCAGATGTTCTATCTTTTCGTGATTACGCTTCCTTCCGGGTTGCTCAGCTCTATCTTTGTGTTCGCGTCGGATCCTATATACCCGGCCTATTCGATGATTGCTAATCCCGATGGCTTGTCAGCACTTGATGATCAGAGGGTCGGCGGACTTGTGATGAAACTCGGGGGAACGGCAATTTTGTGGAGTGTGATTTCGGTCAAGTATTTCCGTTGGGCTGCGGCTGAGCCAAGAAAAAGTCAGTTGGAAATCCGAGAGCCTCGGTGATGCTGGATCCTGTGAACGGAACCTGGAGAGATTCGTATCCCGGACACAAGTGAGGAGTCGACATTGAACCGTCGTTTGGGTTTACGCCGGCATACGCGGTGGGTTGCGACTGTTGCACTCGTTTTTGCAACCTTGCTCTCGACGCAGGGAGCGATTGTTCGGGCCACGGGATCAGGACTCGGATGTCCTGATTGGCCTCTCTGTCATGGATCAATTACTCCGCCTCCGGATGACATTAAGGCAATTATCGAATATACCCATCGTGTTCTAGCTGGCATCGGCGGGCTGGCGATTCTGGCTGCTGCCGTGCTTGCGTTAATGAGCCGTGGCGAGTATAGGCTGTTTCGAGGCACGGGCGCTGCGCTGATAATCCTATTGGGTGTTCAGGTCCTGCTCGGTGCTGCAGCCGTGCTCACAGAACTGCCAGCATGGGTTGTGACGGCGCATCTGGTGTCTGCAACGATGCTGATTGGCTTGTTGACGTTCGTTGTCGTCCAATGTTCAATGCGTCTGCAGGAGCCGCTTAAGGCTCGACCACATCTTGTAGGGCTGTCCCGATTGTCAGGCGCGGCGGTGATAGCTGCGCTTCTTGCGATTGGAGTCGGCGGCTACACATCAAGCTCGTATGCCGGCACAGCCTGTCCTGAATGGCCGTTGTGCGGCAATGAGATGTTGCCGATTGCTAAGCAAGGGATTGGTCCGCTTGTTCATATGGTTCATCGAGTGGCGGCGTTGGCGGTCTTAGTTCTACTCGCGATGCTGGCATGGCAACTGAGGAAGTTGCGCGACTCGTACCCGTTGGCTGCGAGGCTTGGAATAATTACCAGTCACTTGGTGGTGCTCGAGGTTTTAGTTGGGGCAGCGAATGCCATGAGCTTGACGAATGAGATCATCACAGCAATCCACTCGTTTCTTGCCCAGTGGGTCTGGATCGTAACCTTGGCAATTGCGATGGTTGTGTGGTCGATGGATAGAGAAAGTGCAGGCTCGCGAGCGGAAGTAGATTCCTGATGTGGGCAAATGGGAGGAGCTGTAATTAAAACAAGTCCATCAATATTTGTGCAGGACCTGGTGCGGATGACAAAGCCGCGAATCATCGCTGAGCTTTTAGTTACCACTGCTGCAGCGATGGTTGTAGCAGCTCGGGGTCTTCCGGCGCTGAACGTGGTTGGTGCCACGCTTCTGGGCGGTGCATTGTGTGCTGGCGCAGCTGCCACGTATAACCAGTTGTTTGACCGTGACATCGATCGGGTCATGCAGCGAACCCGTGGCCGTCCATTGCCGGCTGCACGCCTTCGAGTGCCTGTGGTGATTTGGTGGGGAATCGTACTGCTAGTCCTATCAGTGCTGGTTCTCGGATTTGGAGTCAGCTGGTTGGCCGCAGGACTGGCTTCTACAGGGTTCGCAATTTATGTAGGTGTGTATACCCTGTGGCTTAAACGCCGAAGTACGCAGAACATTGTTATAGGAGGTGCTGCGGGCGCCATTCCACCAATGGTTGGATGGGTTGCGGGGGCTGGCCACCTGGACATCGCTGCTGTGGTGCTATTTATGATCATATTTATATGGACGCCTCCGCACTTCTGGGCGCTTGCTCTCGTTCGGAAGCATGACTATGCACGAGCCGGTGTCCCAATGCTTCCGGTTGTTCAGGGAGATGCTGTGACCCGTCGCCACATATTCGTGTATAGCTTGGCCTTGGTCACAGCTTCTCTGGTGCTAATACCGGTTAACGGTATGGGTTGGATCTATTCGGCAGCGTCGATTGTGCTTGGCCTTGTTTTTGTTTATCGGGCTTGGCAGTTGCTTCGGGCCAAGGATACGAATAGCGCGTGGCGTCTTTACAAATACTCAATAACCTACTTGACGTTCGTGTTTGCTGCGATGGTTGCGGACACGCTCTTGCCGGTATTTGGGTAACTAGCTACCGGTGTACACAATCGTTGCACGTTCCCCGCGGATCGCATGTCCCGGTATTGGGTCTAGCATTTCGTTTTCACCAGAATCCAGCACGGCCAGAACGGTCCCTGTCTGATTAGGTCCGATGTTTGGTGATCGAAATTGGCCATGGCTTGTTCGTATTTCAAGGCTATGTGTGTAGGTCCCTACATTTCGGATCGTGACGCGGATTCTTGGCTTCGACGCATGTACTGTTGATGGCGTGATAGCAAAGTCTCCGACTTCAAGGGAAATATCTTCACAGTTTGTTGGTGTACATGAGCCAGAATCCAAAAGGGTTGTGCTGGGGACTGGGTTTTCGATTGTGGTTTGCACCCCGCCGGCTCCACACGCTGCGAATAGAAGCATTGATGTAAGAACGAGTAGTACACGGATTGATTTGTGAGAGCAAAACGGCATGCGTAGGCGACGTCCTAGGATGATCGGGACCTCGAACGAGGATAGGAATTCACTCAGGGTATCGCAATAGGGAAAGCGGCTTTGGTCATTCACGGAGGTTCCCGCGTATACTTGTATTGGTTGATGAATGGTTGCTTGCCGAGAGAATTGCGTCGCACCAGTGTTACTGCAGTATGGGCTTAGTCTGGATAAGTCCTGCCTCTTTCATGACGCTAGGGTGTGAAGAGCGATCCGGTCTGGGCGTAGAAGCTCAAGTGTTTCAACCCACGTTCTTTGGCTACGTAGTCACCTATCGATCGGAAGGGTCAGGGTGAGTCAGATGAGTGGGCGGAAAGTGGAGGTTACTGATGAGGTTTTTAGTCGAGATTTTAATGACACAGAAATGGCGGCGTGTCCGTGGTAGTTGATGCAACAGGTGTTTCTCCGGTTCTGAAAGAAGAGACGCTCGAGAATGCTTTAGCTGAGCTCGTTGCGCTTGGTGCCGACCCAGGCTTTGTAAGCAGGTCGGAACTAAAGAAGGTGTTGCCAAACGAGGCACACATTACGCCAGAGATTGAAACATGGTTTCGCGAGCAATTGGCGGAAGAAGAAATTGAGCTTCGCGATGAAGATCCAGAAGATACGGAAAGTGGCGATGCTTCAAAGGTCACCGCAATTCAAACCCGTCGTGAACGTGATCTGGAGCTTGAGTCGGCGAGTCAGGACACGGTTCGTAGTTACCTAAACGAGATTGGAAGAATATCTTTACTTACGGCCAAGGAAGAGGTTGATCTCGCACAACGGATCGAACGCGGTGGTGAGGATGCACGTGCTCATCTCATCACAGCGAATCTGCGCCTGGTTGTAAGCGTTGCTAAGAAATACACGGGCCATGGAATTCCTCTGCTTGATTTGATTCAGGAAGGCAATGCGGGGTTAATGCGGGCGGCCGAGAAATTTGATTGGCGTCGCGGCTACAAATTCAGCACCTATGCCACATGGTGGATTCGCCAAGCGGTGACACGAGCCATTGCTGAACAAAGTCGGACTATTCGCTTACCGGTACACGTGCACGAGAAGCTCACAAAGTCATATCGAGTTCAACGAGATCTCCAGCTCCGGTTGGGTCGTGAGCCGACTGACAACGAGATTGCTATAGAGATGGAAATGAGTGAAGACCAGATTGGCGAGCTGAAGCAAGCGGCACGCCTCCCGATTTCGCTCGAGACCCCCATTGGTGAGGATGGCGACACGGAGATTGGCCACCTAATTCGAGATGATGATGCGGTGGAACCGATGGAAGCAGCGACCCGACAAATGCTTACCGAGCAGTTGTCTGACGTCTTGGAGATGCTTGATCCCCGGGAGCAAAAAATCCTGCGGATGCGCCATGGGCTTGATGACGACACACCAAGGACGCTAGATCAAGTGGGACAGGAGTTTGGTCTGACGCGTGAGCGCATTCGTCAGATTGAATCGCAAGCGCTTAGGAAGCTTAGGCATCCGCGGCTTGCGCGGAAGCTCAAGGACTTTCTGGGTTAGCACCTGAGAAAAGGAGCGCTAGCCAGTGCTCCGGTCAATAACTGCAACATTAGCTTCAGCTGTCGAACTGCTTCAGCGCTCAATGGACGAGATATCTGTTCCAGCTGCCGTTCTGCACGTACAAAAAGAGCAGGACGTACTTTTGAGTTGGCATGGTGGACAGGCTCAAGATACTGAGGCGGTATTCTCGATTGCGTCTATCACAAAGCCCTTAGTTTGTTTAGCTGCGGCACGGATGGTGGAAAACGGAGAATTCGATTTAGACGATCCGGTCAGCAAATACTTTCCAGAGTTCGGAAAGGCCGGTAAGGGGCGAGTAACTCTTCGGCACTTATTCACACATTCCAGCGGCCTTCCTGATTTCCTGCCGAACAACAATCTGCTTCGCAGGAACCAGGCACCTTTAAGCGAGTATTTTAGAGAGACGTGCGCGGTTCCACTGAAATTCAGACCGGGCACCGATTGCTCGTATCAGAGCATGGGCATACTGGCTCTTTCAATGGTGATGCAAGAAGTTCGCCAAACGTCAACGTGCGAAATTCTTGAAGAGGAGATTGTCCGACCTGCATCTCTGCGAGCAACGTCGTTGGTTTGGAGCGATGAATTTGTCCACAAGTTCTGTAAGCCGACTCCGACTGAAGACGTGGAAGGATCATGGGTTTGGAACACCTCCTACTGGAGGAATTTAGGTGCACCGTGGGGAGGCGCATTTTCAACAGCCCCGGACATTGCCAAGATTCTTGAGGTATTACTACAGGATGGGCTTTGTGATGGAAAGCGAATTCTGCAATCTCATACGGTTCGCACCGTACTTTCGAACCATACGGTGCTGTTTCCTGATATGAGTCAGGTGGCGGCACGAAGGTTCGGCTGGGGATTAGGGTGGTCAATCGTCAAATCTGGTCGAGAACTTCACGGAGGAAGCGGAAACTTCGGAGCGTTGACGCCTATTGGAGCTTTTGGGCATTCAGGTGCGACTGGCACTATCTGCTGGGCCGACCCAAAAACTGGTTTCAGCATGGTGCTATTGACTAACGGGAAGATGCCACATGTACGCCAGGTCCTACGTCGCTGCTGTGACATCATTTCGGAACTAGGCCGGACACCAAGAACCATACCCAGGTAATCCTGGCGCGCCTGGTATTCCTCCAGACCAAAATTACGCTCGGTCGTCTTAGCCAAATTCAACTGCGCGACTTTGGGATGGCTTTCTTAGGATTCTGGCAGTTTCCAGAATTGTAAGAAGGAACCCCGTCGACTGACGGGGTTCACTCAATGGTTCGTGCGGTGCGCCTGGTCTTGTTAGAAGCCCATGCCGCCCATGCCGGGCATGCCGCCGCCCCCCATGCCCCCCATGCCCCCCATGCCGCCCATGTCCATGCCGCCCATGCCGCCATCCGGCGGTGGCATGGCAACAGCTGCCTTTGTCTCGGGCGCATCAGCAATGAGAGCGTCCGTGGATAACATCATCATCGCGACGCTCCCAGCGTTCTGCAAAGCTGCGCGCGCAACGGTGATCGGATCGATCACACCTGCCTTGGTTAGATCTTCGATCTCACCGGTATAGCCGTTGTAGCCATTGTTTCCGGAGGCCTTAAGTACCCGATCAACCACGACATCACCGATTTCTCCGGCATTCGAGGCGAGTTGACGCAGGGGCGCGGTAAGCGCGTTTCGTACGATCTTTGCTCCCATGGCCTCTTCACCGTGGAGGGTTGCTATGAGAGCGTCGATGGCAGGAATTGTTCGAATAAATGCGGTGCCGGCCCCCGCAACGATCCCATCGGCTACCGCAGCTTGAGTTGCTGAAAGTGCATCTTCGACCCTGTGCTTCTTTTCTTTCAGCTCCACCTCTGTCGGTGCGCCGACACGAACAACAGCAACTCCACCGGCCAGCTTGGCAGCTCGCTCGTCAAGCTTCTCACGGTCGTAGTCTGAATCTGTAGTTTCAACCTGCGCTTTAATAGTTGCAATTCGCTTGGTGATGTCACGTCGGGATCCAGCGCCTTCCACGATGGTGGTTTCATCCTTTTTAACCACGATGCGTCTGGCTGTACCCAGCACGTCAAGACCGATTTCTTTCAGATCCTGCCCAAGGTCTTTTGATACAACTGTGGCAGCTGTCAAAACGGCGATGTCATCCAGAATTGCCTTGCGGCGGTCGCCGTAGGCTGGCGCCTTAATCGCACACGCATTGAGCGCTCCACGAACTTTGTTGACGATCATCGTGGCTAGCATGTCGCCTTCTACGTCTTCAGCAATGATCAAGAGATCTTTTTTGCCCGACTGAACAATCTTTTCGAGCAGCGGGAGCATGTCCTGCGCACTCGATAGCTTGTCATCGGTGACAAAGACAAAAGCGTCATTCAGTTCACAGGACATTGAAACTTCATCAGTCACAAGGTAGGGCGAGATATATCCTCGGTCGAGCTGAACGCCGTCAACCAGCTCAAGTTCGAGAGCATTAGTCCGGCCTTCTTCAACGGATACAGCGCCGTCCTTGCCAACGCGCTCAAGCGCCGTAGCAATTTGTTTCCCAATAGATTCGTCACCCGAGGAAATCGTCGCGACCCATTCCATCTGTTGGGGCTCACGAATCTTTCGCCCTTGCTTGGCGAGTGCCTCTTCGGCGGTGGCAATTGCCTTTTCCATGCCACGCTTGATGATCATTGGATTCATATCAGCAGCCACTGCTCGTACACCGTCATGCATCATATGTTGGGCTAGCACTGTGGCTGTGGTTGTTCCGTCTCCCGCGACATCGTTTGTCTTGGTAGCGGCTTCCTTTACGAGTTGGGCCCCCATGTTTTCGAAGGGGTTTGCCAGGTCGATGTCACGGGCTACGGTGACACCGTCGTTGGTTATAACGGGTGCTCCGAATTTTCGACCGAGACCTACGTTTCGACCTTTTGGGCCCAACGTGACACGTACAGCGTCTGCCACCTCATCAACACCATTAAGTAGTGCTTTGCGGGCGGATTCATTAAAGATCAGATTCTTGGGCATGCCGGCCAGACTCCTTCGCGGCGGTCGCTCGCGCCAGCGGTCAATCAGGAAATTTGCGGGATGTGCCAGCCGTGCGACTCAGCGCACCATGCGGCGGCTGCCAATTGTAGCGCAGCACTGGAACTGCGGACACGATTTCGTCCAAGATACTCAGATATTCGATGGGTGAGTGATCTTGGTGGTAGCAGCGGGCTGACCGTTTGAGTTATCGGGTCAGCCTCCCTTCCAGTAAGGATTAGGCGACCAATATCTACGATTCTTGATCCCTAGTGCATATGTCGCCTCGGTATTCGCCATGATGCTTTTTTTTAGGCGTTCGAGTGCATCTTTGCGATCGGCGGCTCCCATAACACGGTAATCGCGTCCGTCAATCACTGAGTTCGCGTTCCAGCCGGATGTGCTTTCCCAGACGGAGACCTCAACTTCAACGTCTCCTAATTCAAGGGTCGTTGAATCGCGGTCCGGGCTTGAAGATAAGGACAAAGGGTTTTTTCTCAAGAGGAAAGTTCGTTTGGCGAACAAGTATACGCATGGTCTGGTATAGACCGACGTTGTCCTCAGGCAGGACAATACGGTAGGAGCACTTGTGAGGCGAAATGAGCGCTGAACTTTTTCGTGTCGTGACACCAACGGACGCGCTCTCGAAAATCTTTGATGCACTCGAATCAACGATCGGTGATGAGCGTGTTCCATTGGATGATGCGTTATTCCGTATCACCGCAGCTCCCGTATATGCGTCAGAACAAAGCCCTAGTTTTTCCCGTTCAGCGATGGACGGATTCGCAGTTCATGCTGCTGATACTTATGGTGCTTCGGACGGGCTTCCCTCACATATGTCGGTTCACGGGGAAGTTCGGATGGGCCGATCGGTGGCGGAGCCTCTTAGTAGCGGGACTGCGCGACTCATCCACACTGGCGGAATGATGCCGCCGGGCGCCGATGCTGTTGTGATGGTCGAGCACACGCAGACGATTGATGAGCGAGCAATTGAAGTCACACGGCCAGTGGCTCCTGGGGAAAATGTTATTCAGGCAGGCGAGGATTTAGCAGTTGGTGACTTAATTCTTCCTGCTGGATGGCGAGTTCGACCGCAGGACATTGGTGTGTTAGCCGCGGTGGGAATACGGGAGTTAGTGGTGACAAGGCGTCCAGTTATCGGGCTGTTGGCTACTGGAGATGAAATCGTAGATAGGACCTCAGAACCGGCTGCTGGTCAGGTTCGTGATGTGAACACTAGCGTGCTTTCGGCGCTTATCACGGAAATCGGTGCAGTACCTAAACCGTACGGGATTGCTCCGGATGATCGATCGGCCCTGACGAGGCTGGCCAGTAAGGCTCTTTCGACGTGCGATATGTTGGTGATTACGGCGGGCAGCTCGGTGAGCGCCCGCGATCTAACAGCTGATGTGATTGGCGATTTGGGCATGCCTGGGGTGCTTGCACATGGGCTTACCGTGAAGCCAGGCAAACCCACCATCGGGGCGGTCTGTAATGGAAAGCCCGTGTTTGGGCTGCCGGGCAATCCGGTCTCGGCAATAGTTGTATATGGGCTATTGGTTCGTCCCACCATCTGCAAACTATTAGGTTCCTCGGAAGAAGACACCCGTCCGCGCATACGGGCCCGATTGCGGCGCAACGTAGCCTCGCAGAGCGGCAGAATTGACTATGTACCCGTGACACTCCACGAACATGATGAGGAGTTGTGGGCAGAGCCGATTTTCGGAAAATCCAATCTCATTTATACGTTGGTGCGGGCAGCTGGTTTGGCAACAATTCCGATGGATGCTGGCGGACAACCAGAAGGAGCCTTGGTTGATGTCGAACTCCTCTAGGGAGATGCCGCGGGAGATATATCTCCAAGATGTCCCTCTTGATACTGCACGAACCCTGTTCCGTGAAGCCCTCGACCAGCTTCCTGCATGGCCAGCCCGTCGGGCTGAACGAATACCTCTGGCCCGTGCGCGGGACCGTGTAACAGCGGGGCCTGTGTGGGCATTGAATTCGAGCCCGAGCTTTGCAGCTGCGGCGATGGATGGGGCAGCGGTGTTGGCTGAAGCAACTATAGGAGCAACGGAAACGTCCCTTCGTGTCTTGAAACTCGAGTCCGAAGCTGTCTGGATTGATACGGGTGATCCTATGCCTGCGGAAACAGATGCGGTGGTCATGGTGGAAGACATTCACGACCGGGGCGACGGATTCATCGAAATTTTGGCTGCTGTTTCTCCGTGGCAACACGTGCGGCCAATCGGCGAAGACATTGTGGCTACGGAGTTGGTTGTGCCCCAACATCGAAAACTGGAACCTCGAGATCTCGGTGCGATTGCCGCGGCCGGGCATGCAGACGTGGAGGTCTTGGCTCAACCTCGGGTCACAGTCATTCCTACCGGCAGCGAGTTGGTCCCTATTGGTTCCCATCCCAGTCCAGGGAAGCTTATCGAATTCAATGGGTTGGTTCTGAGCTCTTTGGCGGAGTCCTGGGGCGCGGAGGTCGTCTGTTCACAAATAGTTCCGGATGACATTGCGGCCATACGTACGGCCGTCTCTGCAGCGGTCTCTAGCGCTGATGTTGTCGTGATTAACGCGGGCTCATCCGCCGGCCGTGAGGATTTCAGTGCGCGGGTTATTGATGAGCTTGGTGAAGTGTTTGTCCACGGTGTTGCTATTCGACCAGGACATCCAGTGGTTCTTGGTGTTGTGGACGGTAAGCCGGTGATTGGAATTCCCGGTTATCCCGTCTCGGCGGCGCTCACTTTTGAACTGTTTGTACGCCCATTAGTTGAAGAGTGTCTTTGTCTACCCCCGACAAAGCCCCAGCTGCTAGCGGCCGTGATGGCTCGAAAAACTGTTTCAGTTGCCGGTGATGATGAGTTCATCAGGGTTCGGGTCGGGTGTGTTGGGGATCGAGTTATTGCGGCTCCACTTGAGCGAGCGGCTGGCGTAATCATGTCACTTGTGCGAGCCGACGGCTTAGTCAGGATTCCTAGGTTCTCGGAAGGTGTCGCCGCTGGTGAAGAGGTCGAGGTCCACATGTTTGACACGGCTGGAGCTCCCCGTGACACAGCGCTAGCAATTGGAAGTCATGATCCCGCATTGGATGTGCTTGCCAGTGAAGTGTCACGCCGAGCTGCTCCGCTCCGCTTGGCCTCGACGAATGCTGGAAGTTATGGCGGCCTTTTAGCTCTGAGGCGCGGCGAGGCTCATATGGCTGGTTGCCATCTTCTCGACGAAGCATCGGGCACCTATAACCACGTGGATGTGAAGCGGGTTCTTCCCGGTCGTGACGTGCAGTTAGTGCATTTTGCGATGCGTGAGCAGGGTCTAATCGTGCCTCGTGGAAATCCGTTGGGACTACGGGAAATCGGAGATATTGCTCGTGATGGCGTTTCGTTTATGAATCGGCAGCGGGGTTCGGGGACGCGAGCGCTGCTCGACCACCGGTTACATGTACAGGGAATTGATGTTGAGGACATTGAAGGCTACGGCCGGGAACAATATACGCATCTTGCGGTTGCAGCTCAGGTGAAAAGTGGTGGGGCTGATGTAGCGCTTGGAGTTCGAGCTGCGGCTCGGGCTCTTAATCTGGATTTTGTGCCCGTTGGGATGGAGCAATATGACCTTGTGATCCCTGTCGAACATTTAGAAGTGCCCGCCGTCGGGGCCGTGGTCGACATTCTTCATGATCGGGAATTTGCCGGACAGGTCAACGCGATGGGCGGCTACGATGTTTCCCGGATGGGCGAAGTGAGATGAGATGCGCCGATCGACGTGGCCGGTAGGAAGGGTTGCAGATTGCTAGAGTATCTTTCGTCCCAACGGTGAGCTTAAAACCAAGTGTTGGAAGTTTCCTATGCTGAATGTTCTCTGTCTGGCTCTCCGGCTCCGGATTTTTGGGCGGCACTCGCACGATTTTTTGCTGAGCGGGACCGTAAAGCCAATTTCACGGTACCTCCGACTAATAGTGCTTCAACAAGGATTGGTATAGGGGATCGCATATCGATCGACCACACGATGACAATGATGGTCAGAAAAAATAGAGCGAAGACTGATGCAAACGTCGCGCGGAGTTCACGGCTCATTGTGGTTCTAAAGAGACATAATGCTGGATCTGATCATACGGGTCGTGCGCTCGAATGTGTGGGGAAAACCTGCGGGGCTGAGAAGGGTAGGCCGGGCGATGAGTGCTAAGACGATAGTTGTCGGTGGTGGCGCAATGGGTACAGCAATTGTGCGCGGGCTGCTCGATTCCGGGATGCTTTCGCCGGTTGACGTTGTTGTGGCCGAAATTGAGGAAGAGCGGCGCGAGTTACTGGCTACACAGTTCGGTGTGACCACGTCCTCTGAACCGAGCACCTGCGTAGATAGCGGGAAAGTTGTGATTCTTGCGATTAAGCCGCAAAACTTCGAGGAACTGAGTCGATCTATACGGCCAGTCTTGCATGCGGAGGCTCTTGTGATTTCGATCATGGCGGGTGTGTCCAGGGCTCGTCTGCGGGAAGCACTTGGTACGGATCGTGTCGTTCGTGTCATGCCAAATATTGCTGCGCAGATCGGCCAGGGCATGTCTGTATGGATTGCAGGCGATGGACTTTCTAGTGATGATCGAGACATAACCAAGAGGGTGTTGGCCGTTCTCGGATCCGAACTTGAGATTGAGCAAGAGTCTCTCTTGGACGTTGCCACAGCCGTTCACGGTAGTGGTCCGGCGTACCTGTATCTTCTTGCTGAAGCATGGATTGACGCCGGTGTTGCGGCTGGTCTCGATCGCCCAACCTCCGAAGTGCTCGTGCGTCAGACGATTGCCGGATCTGTAGCACTGTGGGAGCAGTCAGGCCGACTACCGGCAGAATTACGTGCTGCGGTTACATCTCCTGGCGGCACCACTGCTGCAGGTCTTGAAGCGCTTGAGCCATTTAATTTTCCTCGAGCGATGCGTGCTGCCATTGACGCGGCCACGCGCCGGTCCCGTGAGCTTGGATAGAGCAACGCCCGGGTGGTGTTGTTTTGCACACGATGAGTTTTACAGGCAGATGCTCAATCGGGACAAAGCGGGTTCTCAGACCAACTCCTTAATCGCCGTGGCCATGGCATCAATGTCATCGGTGTCGTTAAATGCATGGAAGCAGAAGCGGACAGCTGTGTCATTGTGAGCGCGTCGACACAAGATTTGATGTCGGCGTAGGCAGTGTTCAGCAGTTGTGGTTTCTGAGATTTCAGGGAAACCAACACTGAGGATCCCGGACTTTTTCCGGCCTTGATCGGGTGTTACAAGTACTGAGTCGATGTCATCAAGGGCGTTACGGGCTTCAGCCACCAGGCTCGCATTTCTTTCTTGGATATTGGTCAGACCGAGGCTTACGATCCTCGCGAGGGAGATTCTCCATCCGGCAAATAGGGCGTAGGGCCGTGCTCCGTACTGGTAGCGCTCGGCTGTCGGATGCAAACGGATGAGACCGGGCGGGAAGTCAAATTGTTCGGCGGCTCCAGACCCGCTGCCAGGCGGCGGGAGTCGATCTTGCATGGCCTGACGTACGTACATTGCGCCAATCCCATATGGTCCGAGTCCCCATTTAAACGCTGGAAATGCGATGACATCACAGCCGAGAGCACGGACATTAATCGCTCGGGCTCCGAAGGATTGCGCTGCGTCCACGACGGTGACAATTTCCTGCTCCCTGCCGATTGTGGAAACTTGCTCGATGGGAAGGACAATTCCTCGTTCGCTGGTGACGTGACTGATGCAAATGGCCCGAGTGTTCGGCGTGATGGCTTGATGCAGGTCGTTGATGAACTGTTCATCATTTCCAGTGGCTTCAATGGCCACGACCTCGATTCCTATGCGGTCCCGCAAGGCTAGCCAGGGTAGGTAACCACTTTTGTGCTCCTCGGTGGAGAGAATCACTTGGTCTCCGGGGCTGAGGGTAAGCGCGCTTGCGACAAACGATACGACTTCGGAAACCGCGCGGATCAGCGCAACTTCTTCGGTTTGGGCGCCAAGTAAGCCTGCCAGCTCACGTCGTAGGCTGTGCCATTGCTCTTCGTAGTCGGCACGTATGTCGGGATGGGCGCCAGTCTGGACAAATTCTTGTTCTTGCAGCGCCAGAAGACGAGCAAACGTCGCCTGCGGCATTGACGAGACACCCCCAGAGTTTAGGCAGTGAAAGTGACGAAGCGCTGGGATGTCACCGCGCAGGGAACGAACAGTCTCTGCGTTAATCGGTGATTTGAGGGACATTGATCCATCGTCGTGTTCTCGCGGCTTCAATGGCCGCGTCAACGACTTCCTGGGTTTTAAGTCCGTCCGTGAGCGTTGGGTGTACTTCCGTGTTCTCACGTATGGATCTCAGGAATCCGCGCATCATTCGCTCGCCGAAGAACGCGAGGATTCCGGCATGGTCGGCGTCATCGAGTGGTAAGCCAGAGTTGACGGGTTGAGGTGGGTGTCCAAGCCTGTGAATTGTGGCGTGGAGAATGCCATCGGTCACGAGTCCTGCTTCGGTTCCATTGACCATGAAGCGTGTATGCCCGAGAGGTAGGTGTGTATCCACACTGCCTACGCGACTCGACGAAATAGTTCCGTGGGCTCCACTTGCGAATCTAGCGATGAGTGCTGCGTCGTCATCGAGAAGAAGCGGGATCTTTTCCTGAGTTTCTGCGTCCAGGGCATGTGTGGTGGTTGTCGCGAGATCTGCGCTTACGGATGTAATCGGTCCGGCGATGTACTGGGCTAGATCGATCATATGACTTCCAAGGTCACCCAATACTCCGCTGCCGCTCCGTGATTGGTTGTATCGCCACTCCATGGTTGGTGCGGGACCTAGCAGGCGTTTATTGAACCTTTGGGCGTGGATGCTCACGATTGTGCCCAGTTCGCCGTCCTTGACCATGGTGTGGAGCTTTTCCATTAAGGGGTTCCATCGAAGCGTGAACCCCATACCAGTTTGCACACCTGCGGCCTTTGCCGCGGTGTGCATCTCACGGGCCTGCACTACATTCAGGGCGATCGGTTTTTCAACGAAGACGTGTTTACGGGCGGCGATCGTGGCCATCGTCTGTGGATGATGGTGATCGTCCGGTGACGCAATGATCACGGCTTCGACGTTCGGATCGGCAATCAGGTCATATTCGTTGGTGTAGGCCCTGGGAACATTGTGTTTGGACGCGGCGCTTTGGGCTCGCGACTGGTTGGGCCCAGCAATTGCTACAACTCGTGCGTGGTGAAGCTGTTGCAATCCCGAAATGTGGGCGGTTCCCATCAAGCCATACCCGATGACGCCGAAACCGATCTCTTTAGCCATTGGAATGTTTGGCCAGGGTTGCGTTGGCGACGGCGCTTATATGGCGATGGGCACGGACGAGCTCGGCATCAATTCTCTCGAGCCCCGTAACATCGACTCGCTCGTTTACCAGTGAGCCGCGGAATCCTGATTCGGCGAGTATCGCGAGCACGGCTTGGTGATCTATATCTCCATCGCCAGGTGTTCGGAAGACAGGGTTTCCCAGTGGGCCCACGTGATCTTTAATGATGACTTGCTGACATAGGCCGGCGACCGGCACGACATCGGTGATCGGATCCAGTCCTTCGTAATAGTGGACATTACCTGTGTCGTAACACACACCGACGGCCGAGGACTCGAACCTGTCGTGAAGTTCTCGTAGGGCGGCGCCGTGTTTGCCTACACCGGTGTGGGGCTTGGGCAGGAGCACAACCCCGGCAGTCTCGGCTTCATGAACTCCAGCTTCGAACGCGGCGAAGAACCCGTTGAGCTCGGACTGCCATACGTCGGGCTTCTTAGGCACAGCAGGAAATGTTCCAGATTCATACTCATAAGGTCCCCAGCACACTAGGCCTGGAACACCGGCTTCGCTCGCAAGTTCAATAGCCCGCGTAAACAATTCTGGGTTGTCGGTGACCTGTCCATGCGACTTGTGGTCAATGGCCAGACCGGTGTCGAGAGCGGGTTGTACAGCGACTCGCGCTTGGCTTGCGGTGATTCCAATTGGCCACACGGGGCCTTCTTCGTGACCGTCGTACAAGCCGACGTGGCTAAAGCCAGCCCGGGCGATGCCTTCATATGCGCGAGCGCGGGAGTGACCGTCTCGGGCATATGGAATCGTTAGCGAAGTAAGGTGATAGGCCATAGATCTATTCCGTCATGCTTATAGCGGCAGATATTGCGCGGGGTGGCCACATCGTGCCGTCATCTGACGTCATGTCAACCGTTTAGGTCTTCTGCCATGGTCAAGCCGTCCCCGACAACGATGTTATCGATTAGACCAATCCCACCAATCTCAATAGCTCCGGCAATAACAAACGGGGGGATTGTGTTTGGCAACGGCATAAGCGTCAGTGCGTGACGAACCTCGACATAGGCTGTAGTCGCGAGAGGTTCTTGGGCTATGACATCGCTGACAATTCCCGTGAGCGCAGTCGGTGAATGGGTTCCCGCGGCCCAGGCCTCTCGCGCTGACGCGAGTCCACGATAGAGCGAAGTAGCGGCTCCACGTTCTTCTGAGGTCAGCCGAACATTTCGGCTACTGAGGGCAAACCCGTCGGCATCTCTCACTGTCCCGATGATTGTCAGAGTCAGAGGAATGTGCAGGTTGGCCACCATCTCTGCAATGACCCGGGTCTGTTGCCAGTCCTTCTGGCCGAAATACGCCTGATGGGGTTGGGTAAGGCCAAAAAGCTTCGCTACGACCGTGGCTACGCCGGCAAAGTGCCCGGGCCTCCGAGCTCCTTCCAAGGCATGGGCTATTCGACCCGGATGGACTGTGGCGCTAACCCCGTTGGGGTATAGCTCGGCTTCAGTTGGCACGAAGACAAGATCCACGCCTGCGGCCTCGAACGCGGCGAGATCGGCTTCTTCATCCTGCGGGTAGGCTGAGAAGTCTTCCGGCTTTCCGAACTGTGCTCGATTCACAAAAAGTGTCGCGATGACTGATCGATCACAACCGCGCGCCGCCCTCAACAAAGCGAGATGGCCCCGGTGCAGTGCTCCCATCGTTGGCACTAAGCCAACCGGTTCTTCCAAGCTGAGACGGGCGTCTCGGACCTCGTCTATTGTGCGTGCAACGATCATCGCTCAAGTTCTCGTCTTGTGAGCTTCATGAGGGGCTCAGATACTACGCATCATGGCATCTCTCCCACTAGTTGAACCGCCTCAATCTCAGGCTGAACTCAGGCACGTGTTGGTTTCTGAGTTGTCCGCTGATGTAGTTCGGCCTGCCAATGCTGATGAGGATGTTATCGATGGCGTGGTGCCTGCCCTCTGCGTACGTGCAAAAAGCGCGGACGTTGTGGCTACGGTGTTGGCTATGTGCGCCCGTCTTGGCGCGGTGGTGGTCCCACGCGGTGGTGGTAGTCATTTGCATCTCGGGATGCCGCCTGAGCGTGTGGATGTGGTCCTTGAACTGGATGCGCTGGACGAAGTGATCGACTATCGTCCGGACGATCTGACGCTAGCTGTTGCCTCAGGGGCTCGTTTTCGGGATGTCCAGCGGATGCTCGCTGAGTCTGGACAGATGCTGGCCTTAGATCCTTTGGTCGATGCATCCTCCACCGTGGGTGGAGTTGTGGCTACGAATCGATCGGGTCCACGTCGGGCTGGATCAGGAACCGCTCGCGATCACATCATTGGCATGGAAGTGGCAAGTGTTGATGGTTCAGTAACGAAGTCTGGTGGCATGGTAGTTAAGAACGTAACCGGTTATGACCTTTCGAAGGCCCACATCGGTGCCCTTGGCACGCTTGGCATCATTACTCGCGTAAACCTCAAGACGTTCCCGATACCGGCGGTCGAAACTACTTTGGTGATACCGGTGTCTGACCCTGCCAGTGCAGTACGGTTGGTAGGTGCGCTCACAGATTTGCCATTTACCTGTAGCGCGCTTGATCTGGTGCAACAGGAACTGCTCCAGGACATGAACTTGGATGGTTGTTGGGGGGTGCTGGCAATCCGGGTTCCTGGAACTGAAGCTGGTGTTACAGAGAAACTTGTAATGGTTCGAGGTGTTATCGATATCGAGGCTGGTGGTGGACCAATTGAGCTCCACGGTGCAGCGCAGAAACGTTTCTGGCGCGATGCCGATATGTTGGCCAGACTTCCTTTAACTGATCCCATTACAACAACATGCTGTATGAGTGGGCTCTCAACGCAAGTGGCTTCGATGCTGGGCACTGTCAAAGAATTAGGTAATGATCTTGGGCTTGGCCCGGTATCTAGCGCCCGGGCATTGCACGGCGTTGTGCGAGTATCTGTGACGTCACCGTCGGCGTCCTTGGTAAGTGAGTTCATAACTCGATTGCGGACCGGAATTCAGAATTTAGGCGGCTCACTGATCATTGAGTCTTCGACTGGGGAGGTTAAGCGGGCCGTCGGTGTGTGGGGCATGCAGCCGGATTCATCAGCGCTGAAAGCGATGACTGCGTTGCGTAGGTCGTTCGATCCGGGGCGCATTATTAATCGTGGACGGTACGTGGCGTCATGACACTCCACCAAGGAATCGCAGTTCGCGGGTTCTCCTCGATTGATGTGCCGGATACGTCCATTGTGGCTTCTTGTGTGCACTGCGGGCTCTGTTTGAACGAATGTCCGACATATAGGGTGCTTCGCGTCGAGATGGATTCCCCACGTGGCCGCATTCAGCTCGTCAACGCTGTGCAGGAAGAGCGACTCGCTCTCGATAGTCCGGCGTTCTTGAAACATACCTTCCAGTGCTTGGATTGTCGTGGATGTGAGACGGCCTGCCCGTCTGGCGTTAAATACGGGGCCCTGATCGAGGCTGTGCGAGCTCAAGCTGTTCAGGCGGATTTGCTGCCCACTCGCCGCCGATTCGCGCAGCAGGTATTACGAACAGTCTTCCGGCGTCTCAAGTTGCTCCGATTGGCGGCACAGGGCCTAAAGCTGTATCAGCGCTCAGGCCTACAGACGGTGGTGCGCCGGCTTGGTGTGTTGCAACGGGTTGCACCAGCACTAGCTGCGGTCGAGGCTATGTCACCGCGTGTTTCTGACAGGTTTCTGCAGGCGTCTGATCTTTCATTTGTTCCTGCCGAAGGCGAGGTCAGGCACCACGTCTCATTTATTACGGGTTGCATTATGGGCGTGGCGTTCGCAGATGCCCATCGGGCGTCTTTGCGAGTGTTGGCCCGTAATGGATGCGAGATTCGTATTCCGGAACAGCAGGGCTGCTGTGGTGCTCTGCATGTGCATGGAGGTGACCGTGAGGCTGCCAGAGAATTGGCTCGTCGCAATATCGAGGCCTTCGAGGTGCATGAGGACGACGCCATCATCATTAACTCTGCCGGGTGCGGATCAACATTGAAGGAATACGGTGAACTTTTGGCCGATGATCCTGTATATGCGGCTCGTGCCGAAGCGTTCTCAGCACGGGTTAAGGACTTTTCTGAGTATTTGCACGAGATTGGCCCACGTACGCCGACCGGAGCTATAGCGGAGCGAGTCGTGTATCAGGATGCCTGCCATCTAGTACATGCGCAGGGAATATCGCAACAGCCCCGCGACTTGCTGCGTGCGGTGCCCGGTATAGAACTAGTCGAAATGGAGAATTCGACGATTTGCTGTGGCGCAGCCGGTCTATATAGCGTCACTGACACCGAAATTTCGCTATCGATTCTTGGAGAGCGGCTTGATGCTCTTGAAGCTACCGGTGCGACCATTGTCGTGTCTGCAAATCCGGGATGTCTTCTACACATTCAAACCGGCGCGCAACGCCGAGGACTGAATCTGCGGGTTATGCATGTAGCTGAGTTTTTGGACGCGGCCTATGATCACGAAGGCTCGGAAGCCTAGTTCTGGCATCCTTCGCGAATACACATTCGGCTGTCTAAAGGATGTCGGCTACGAGCTTTCGCACCTCGCCGGGCTCAGCATGGCGTTCGAGCGCCTTCTTAGAGAACACCAGCGTTTCGTCAACATGTACTTCAAATACACCGCCCGCACTTGGGACGAGCACACACTGACTCACCTGGTGACCAAATTCATTAAGAATTTCCTCTGTCGCGCGGACCGCGCGAGGGAGGTAGTTTCATTGGGAGCAATATTCGATGGAGATGCGTGCCCCGTGAGCCATGTTCTCGCCATATGGTGTCTGCCTGTTCCTCAAGATAGCCTGTATGGCTGTGATACACACACATAACGTGGGATTTCCTTGGCAGGATATTCAGTATGACCTCTGACATGCCACCGCGGAACGCCGGGAACAGCCGGGGGTCTTCTAGGGAAGCCTGGGCTGAACGTCAGGCGCGTGTTAGTGCACAGCGCGTTCGGTGGGACGCTTCCCACGAAGCGAAGGTGCAGGCTGATCGCGAGATCCGGGCCGCTGGAATATCTGACGAGGCTCGCCTGACTCCGACAAATATTCGGCGTCGGTTACTTTCCAGTCGTGGACTGACCACGTTACTCGTCTTCAGCTTGCTGTTTGCTATCGGTGTGATTCCAGCGGTACTGGCACTTCGGAATACGCAGGAAGAGGGGATTGATCCAGCGGTCATCCGTCGAATACAGGTTGGATTGCAGCAGCAGTCGGATTTGGATGGAGAAGGGTTTGATCTCTTGGAGCTTGTTAACGGGGGCGAGCTGCTGGGGATCACTTCAACAGCTGTCGGCGAGCATGGATCCGACCGACTGCAAGATGGTTTATTCGATCCACACTTCAAGGCTTGGCGATCAGCCGACCAGTCGTTCCCAATTGTGCTCACGTTTAAGATTCGCTTCCGATCACCGTTGCAGAAGGTAATTATTTGGAATCATCCTGATGAGCCTACGGCTAGTTATATTAAGGAACTTCAGGTCTTGGCCTCGTTGGATGATCCACGTACAAATCCTGACGCGATGGTGGAAATTGGCAGGTTTCAGGTTTCAGCGCCGGATCCCAAGGTTGTATTCGACGTTGAAACGCCGGTTACATTTCGGTTTGCCACCATCAGAATCCTTTCGACGTTTGGTCAGGCAGAGTATGTCTCTGCAGCCGAACTTGGCTTGTTCGGGCCATCTCGAGATCCTGAACGGATTCCCATGCCGAGGGGTTCTGGCCCAATCCCCATCTAGAAACAGATAGAAAGAAAAGAATGTCTAAATGTTGCTTAGTCGATTGCGGAGATCTCGGCCGGCCCAGGCAGATGACAGTTCGGGGAGTATCCCTACTCGACGAACTTTTGGTGCGGTTCGCCGATGGTTCCAGAGGTCGGCGCTGTCTGCAGCTGATTGGGACTCTCTAGAAGAGATCCTGATTAGTGCCGATCTTGGGCCTCGACTATCAATGGAGTTGATCGAAGAACTTCGGGACACCGTCAATGCTGATGGTTCCGTAGACGTAACCCGAGCTCACGAGGTCATGATTGAGCATTTGGGTGTTGCGATCACCAATGACGATGCGGAGTTCGCCAGCGGTCATCCGCCACAAGTGATATTTGTCGTGGGAGTGAATGGAGTGGGTAAGACCACATCGATAGCGAAGTTGGCCTATATGCTTCGTGGTCTTGGCCACGAGGTGTTGTTGGCGGCTGGAGATACTTTCAGGGCAGGTGCTATCGACCAACTTAAAATATGGGGCGCAAATGTGGGAGTGTCTGTGGTTGCCCATAAGGCTGGAAGCGATCCGGGCGCTGTCGTCTATGACGCATTAGATGCGGCCAAGGCTCGTGGGGTGGACTATGTACTTGTGGATTCTGCGGGTCGACAGCACACAAATGTGAACCTGATGAACGAACTCTCTAAAATGCGACGGGTAGCTGGGCGTCAGGTTGAGGGAGCCCCTCATGAGGTGCTCCTAGTTCTTGATGCAATGGCTGGCCAGAATGGCTTGCAACAGGCACAGGGTTTTCTTACAACGGCAGGAGTGACTGGCATTGTTCTGACTAAACTTGATAGCTCTGCCAAAGGAGGCTCCGCCTTCGCGGTTGCTCGGGAGGCAGGGGTGCCGATTAAGTTTGCCGGAACTGGAGAGAGGGTCGAAGACTTTGCAGCGTTTGATCCAAGACGATTCGTGAAAAACATTTTGGAAAAACGACCTGACGAGGAAAGGGATGAGGTGTCCGAATGAAGGGTGTGATTTTGGCTGGAGGTACTGGTTCTCGATTGGATCCAATCACCCGTGTGATTAACAAGCAGCTTCTCCCTGTCTACGATAAGCCGATGATTTACTACCCGATTGAGGCTCTAGTCAACGCGGGAATCACCGAGATATTGATTGTTACAAGTGGCTCGAGCGCTGGCGATTTTCTGCGGTTGCTTGGAAACGGTGAAGCTCTTGGTGTTACGCATCTCAGCTATACATACCAGGACGGTGCAGGTGGAATTGCCGAAGCCATTAACTTGGCTCGTCCGTTTGTCGGTGATGAACGAATGGTGGTGATCCTTGGTGACAATGTCATCGGCGGCAACATCGTTGAGGCGGCTCGGAGATTTGAGGCACAGGAACGTGGTGCCAAAGTGTTGCTGACGGAGGTCGAGAACCCAAGTGCCTATGGTGTAGCCGAACTTGCAGGCGACAAGATTGTTCAATTCGTTGAGAAGCCCGTGCAGCCCCCGTCGAATCTTGCTGTCATTGGTATCTATTTCTATGACGCTGAGGCGTTTCGAATGATCGATGGACTGGATCGGTCAACTCGCGGGGAACTGGAGGTCACCGATCTGAATAATGCATACCTCGCGCGTGGCGAGATGACGCATGACGTTTTGGAGGGGTACTGGGCGGACTGTGGAGAGTCAATCGAGCATTATTTACAGGCGTGCAATCTTGTCGAACAACATGGTGCGAATCGCTTGAGTTGAAGACCCCGCACCCCGCACATTGACATCCAAGAGCGGTAGTGCCAATGTTCTCTTGGGGTGTTATAGGGGTTGACTCATGCCTGAAGAAGATGAATTTGAAGTCTCGGTAAAGGCAAGCGAGCGACGCGAGTGTCCCCACTGTCGTCAGGAGACGACGTGGAACTTGAACGTTTATAAGAAGTGGTTCGGCTTAATTAAAGAGGAATATTGGGCTTGTGGTCGATGTGGTAAGCCAGAAAGTGCGTCTGCTCCGGATACCAATTGACCTGCTGTTGCTGGGCTGAGCCACTGGGCGCGGCATTTATTGACGACTCATTGTGATTGCGGAGTTTGCCAATCGCGTGTTGCGTCATACGCAGGTCAGGCGCTTGGGCCTTATCGTCACGATCTTGTTCCTGAATAATCTCGCGGTTGGGGCTGCCAGGTCGTTGTTTCCAGTCTATATCGAGCGGGACTTGGGACTATCCCCGGCGTTTACCGGCGCCTTACTTTCTATCGAGACCGCCCTTGGCGGAATCATCTCGGTCGTGGCCGGTGCAATGGCGGATCGCCTCGGGCATCGCCTGGTGTTGGTCATTGGCATCGTTGGGTTTTCGGCAGGCTTTCTGCAATTCGTCACGGGTGTGCCGTGGTTGTTGGTGCTCTTGGCGGTGATTCTCGGGTTGGCTCATGGCATGCGGTCGACCGCTGGGCAAAGCTACCTGCTCAACGCAAGTAGTCGGCAATCGGTAGGGGTGTCAACGGCGGCGTTTTTTCTTGGGGGTACGATCGGAACAGCTGTAAGTGCTGCTGTCGCAGGTCCGATAATCGAGGGCTATGGCTTTGGCGCATACGCGGTTGGTGGGCTTGTTATAAACATAGTGCCGGCTATTCTTACTGTCTGCTTCTTACATGATGTCCGGCCGACCCGGAGGCCGTCCGCTGGTGACAGGCGGCGGTCGTTAAGGGAAATTCTAGTCCGGCGTGAGATATTCCTAATAGGTGGTCTCCGATTCTTCCCAACGGCCTTTTGGGGCGTGTGGAGCCTCGCACTTCCCCTGCTCATCTTTCGGACAACTGGCAGCGTACTGGCTACGGCGCTGTATGGCAGTGCTGGCATGGCCCTATCAGCCATAGGCCAGTTCACGATAGGTCGATGGTCAGATCGAGTAGGACGCGCGCGTCCGATTTTCACCGTGCTTGGCGTCCAGGTGATAGTTTCGTTGGTGGCAGCCATAGCGTGGGAGCACCCGACTGTTCTGATACCGGCAGGGATTCTGGGTGTTGTTGGGGGCTGGACAATGTCGGTCTTGGTTCTTGGGACGGTCCGCGATCGCACGATAGGAACAGAGCGTGGTCGGGTGGTTGGATTCATCCACGCGTTGTGGAGCTTTGGTCTTCTGTTAGGCACGCTGCTGGCTGGTGTTTTGCTTGATCTGGACCCCACAATTCCGTTGCTTCTTGCAACGTTGGCGAATGCAGCCGCACTGCTCATCGCGTCACGGTTATTCCGGGAAGCCGATCCACCCGCTACGATGTCAGAAGCACGTGGCTAGTTCGGTTTATATTCGTTCGATATGTTCCACCTTTTACACTTAGCAGCGGTTTCTCTGATTTGAATGTAATGGTCAACCACCTTGATCGAAGACCGATCGTTGCTGGCAACTGGAAAATGAATACAGGCCCGTCCGATGGGGCGGCGCTCGCGCAACAGGTGATTGCTCACGATCTTCCTGAGAATATAGACGTTGTGCTCTGTCCGCCGGCTGTGGGGCTTACCTCTGTAGCAGAGGCTGTGCGGCCGTCACCGGTACTGGTTGGCGCCCAACATGTTCACTGGGAGCTAGACGGTGCGTTTACTGGAGAAATCTCGGTTTCGATGGTTCAAGAGTTTGTGAGCTACGTTATTGTCGGGCACTCGGAGCGACGACGGGGCTTTGGCGAGACGAATGAGAACGTGCAGCGGAAGGTGCAGACCGTCCATTCGGCTGGTCTGGTTCCCATCATTGCGGTTGGCGAGTCGCTGGAACAGCGAGACGATGACCGGGCCCATGTCGTGATTCGTACGCAGGTGGAAAGTGCGATCGAGATGCTGACGCCGGATCAGACGGGCGAAAGCGTAATTGCGTACGAACCGGTTTGGGCGATTGGTACGGGGCGTACTGCCAGTCCTGAGCAGGCTCAAGAAGCCGTCGGGTGGATTCGTGACACTGTTGGTGTGGTTCATGGTCAGGACGCGGCAGCGCGTGTTCGCATTCAGTATGGCGGAAGCGTGACACCGGATAACTGTGCGGATTTGTTTGGTCGTGACGGCATCGATGGGGCACTCGTCGGTGGGGCAAGTCTCGATGCTGGCCAGTTTGTGGCGATTGTGAGGGCTGCGTGATGATGCAGAACGACCGGCCCACTTTTGTGGTCCGCTATTTCTATTTGCCCACGGCTAGGGGTTGTTATGACGCTTAATGGACGTCGGGTTTCTATTTGTATTCCGGCAAAGGATGAGGAAGCGACGATCGAAGAGGTGATCACCAGATCGAAGCCGCATGGTGATGAACTCTTTGTTGTGGATGGACATTCAAGCGATCGCACTCGGGAACTGGCTGAAGCAATGGGTGTTGCCGTTTACCTCGACGAAGGTCTTGGCAAGGGTTGTGCAGTTCGCGAGGCCGTTGCTCGAGCCACCGGTGACATTTTGGTGACGATTGACGCTGATCTTTCCTTTGATCCTGAAGACATTCCGCGGTTGGTGGAGCCTGTGGCTGCTGGCGATGCGGAATATGGCAATGGGTCACGAATGCGGGGTGGCAGCGACGAATTGCATGGTGACTTGGACAAGTTCATTCGAATGGTGGGCCAGGACATCATCACACTTGGGATCAACTATAGGTTCGGTGTACGTCTTACGGATTCCCAAAGCGGCTTTCGCGCTATTGATCTTGCTGCCGCACGATCCATCACGCTTCAGGAGAACATTACAACGACGGAACAGGAGATGGTCATTAAGTTCTTACGCAAGGGCTACCGTATTGTGGAGGTTCCAACCCACGAATACGCTAGTCGGCGTGAGCGGTCTCATATCTCGCTACGCCGACACGCTGCTCGGTATGTATACAGTTGGTTGCGTTACCTATTCTTCTAGTTGGCAGCCACATATTGCGTTAGCCGCCCCACATTCGTCGTGGCGGGGCGGAGGTTTGGGATGGACCGGTCTCCACGGCATCTGTTCCGGGAAACCCGGTTGTGTAGAGCTTGTAATACAGCCCGCGGCTGTCGAGGAGTTCATCGTGTGAGCCTCGCTCAGCGATTTGGCCGTTCTCGAACACGAGAATTAGATCTGCCTGCCGAACAGTCGCCAGGCGATGTGCGATGACAAAGGATGTGCGTCCCTGGAGCAGATGGGTCAGGGCGTTCTGAATTGTCTGTTCCGTTCGGGCATCAACACTTGAGGTGGCTTCGTCTAGAATCAGAATTCTCGGGTCTGCCAGCAGTGCACGTGCAAAGCAGATGAGTTGACGTTGGCCGAACTGAAAAATTGGCCTGATTTGAGTC
>PVBE011334658.1_pt1 | contig 35611 bp, 14 predicted proteins | sample 1631181 | NCBI WGS metagenome assembly PVBE01 (sample SAMN08397723, study PRJNA350692) | Marine metagenome, whole genome shotgun sequencing project. | isolation source: water | place: Pacific Ocean | collected 2012-04
ATGAGGTTGATGAACGGAAGCACCGTGTACAGAGCGAGGGCTCCGAGCACCACAGCGAACGCCAGGAAGAAACGGTTGGACTGCTCCATCTCCTCGATGAGCTGCTTCCCCTTGGTCACTTTTGTCATGGATTCTTCCCCGTTGTTGAGGATTGACGGAGCTACATCATTTATAAAATGTTTCGACCGAGAAGCCCACCTAACTTGTTGTGGGATGGATTGCTCACTACTTCCCCTAATGCTCTTGGATGTGACGCTGGATGAATCTATGTGGTAACATTACCCTCTGTTCCGATGTAGTAATCTGGATAGCCCACAAATCACCAGATATTTGTGTCATACATAGTACTCCCTCTGGTCGTAAGAAAATAATTTAATCCGCGCCGTACTATAGATATCATTCGGGATTGTTCAGGGCGGGGACCGTCCGATGCGCCCGTGGAGCTGGGAACAGCTTCGAAGCGGGAAGCCTCCGTAACAGTAGGGGGCAGTTCACAAAGGGATGTCCCACGCGGGGTTCTTACCTCAGCAGACGTCCCAGCAATGTGGAGAACGCCAGGCCCCCGGTCGCGCCAAGTGACAGGACTATCCGCACCCCCGGACTTATAGGGAGCCTGTGGATGTTGGAGAGAACCCAGCGATCGAAGAAGGCATTGATGCGCACCATGTCCCCGGGCCTGATCCCGCTGGGACGTGCAGGCCGCAGGGTGATGTCCAGCGAGCCGATAGCCAGGCCTTCCGCGACGGCGGCGAGCACCATCTCGAGGTCGATCTCATAGCCCTCGGCCGTGAGGGGAAGGGCCAGGGCGCGGGGGGAGAGGGCACGGAAGCCGCACTGGGCGTCCACGTCCGCAAGGACACTGATAAATATCGTAGAGAGGCGGTTGAGGAGCGCCCGTACATGAGAGCGATGGACGCGCCGCCGCCCGACCACAAGGTCGTTCCCGCGCTCGACCGCGCGGATGAACCGGAGCACATCTGCGGGCTCGTGCTCGCCGTCCGCGTCCATGAGCACGGTCGTGCCGTCGAAGCCCTCATCCCGCAGCTGAGCGAGGGCGGCCCTCACCGCAGCGCCCTTCCCGCGGTGGGGGAGTACGAGGACCTGGGCGCCCGCCGTCCGTGCGCAGCCGACCGTACCGTCCTGCGAGCCGTCATCGGCGACGATGACGCGGTCCGCGAACGACAGCGCCCGCCGCACGACGGGCCCGATCGATCCCTCCTCGTCGAAAGCAGGGATGACCACGATACAGCTCATGCCAGTCCCCTCCACAGCTCTCCGGTCGCCCTGGCAAGAGCTGCGGCTCGTTCAGGTGAGGCTGCTGCGAGCGCGTGCCGTGCCACGAGCCGAGGGCGAAGGTAGAACCGCCGGAACGCCGATGCGTAGGCGTCCTCCAGCTCGGCGGCCGTAGCCTCGGCAGATCGTGCCGCTAGCTGTGTGGCAGGGAGCTCCAGGACATCGTCGAGCGAGATCCTGCCTTCCGTCACGAGCCGGTCGAAGAGAGGAGTACCGGGAAGGGGGAGAAGGAGGTCGAATGATGCGAGGTCGCAGTCGAGCTCCAGGGCGAAGTCCGCTGTCCGCTGGAGGTCCTCCACGGTCTGGCCGGGCGCCCCCATGAGAAAGTGCGCCAGCACTGACACTCCCCTGTCCTTGCACAGGGCGACGGCACGCCGCGCATCATCCACACGAGAGCCCTTGCCCAGTGAGTCGAGCACGTGCTGTGAGCCCGATTCCACGCCTAGCTTCACAAGATGACAACCGCTGTCCGCCATAGCGTCCACGACATCCTCGTCGAGGGCGTCTGCTCGGGCGTTCGCCATCCACACCATGTCGCGAGCGGCGAGGTCGTCCGCCACGGCGAGGAACCAGGCCTTGTCATGTGCTATGTTCTCGTCCCGGAAGAACACCTCCCGGTACCCGTGCGCCTCCAAGAGATCGAGCTCCTGGGCGATGTTCGCGGTGGAGCGTGTACGGAAGGTCCGCCCCTGGACGATGCGTGCCGTGCAGAAGGTGCACCCGTGCGGGCAGCCACGAGAGGCGAGCACGGTGGTGAAGGGGGTACGGACCGCCAGGGGATTGCTGTAGTCGCCCAAGTAGAGGTGGCGTGCCGGGAGCGGTAGGGAGTCCAGGTCCGTGATGACACCCCTGCCCGAGCCTGTCGTACACCCTTTCCGCCTCACTCGAACACCAGTTATGTCGGCTCCATCCTTGCCGTCCTCAAGCGCATGCAGGAGGTCGGGGAGCACGGCTTCGGCCTCCCCGACGACGGCCGCGTCACAAGCCGTGAGCACCGCGTCCGGCCGGACGCTGGGAAGATCGCCGAAGAGCACGCGGGCGACCCCGTCCCCCAGGCCCGATAGGAACGACGAGTCATCCCTGAAGGTGCGTGTGGATGTACCTGCAACGACGACATCGGGAGCAAGGTCCTCCAGGCGGTCGACGATGGCCCCGGCGCCCAGTGCATTGGCCTCTAGGAGGGACACCTCGTGCCCTGAACGCTGGAGCACGGCGGCGACATAGCCCAGGTGGAGCGGCGGCCAGTGGTAGGACACCCACTTGCGTCGGTGCCAGCAGCCGTACGCGAGGTCACGCTCCACTGCACCCGGCGGCTCCACAACGGCCACATGCATGGTACGAGGAGGGACACCAAGGGTTAAAATGTTGTGGGCCGTGCCGAACATAAGTTTTTTATTTCCTGCCGCCTAAGAAATAGTCCCTTCTGAGCCAAGGTAGCAGAGCGGCTATGCGTTCGACTGCAGATCGAATTTATGGGGGTTCAAATCCCTCCCTTGGCTCTATTCATCCTGACAGTTGGTCGTCGCGCTCCCCCGACGAAGGGTGAACACATTTATGCCTTTGATCACCTCCCTTGAATCGGCACGGTGTGCCGGTGATGCGCGATGACCAACGAGAGGGCCCTGTTCGTCAATCCTCGGACCGAGGCACCGGGCAAGCGCTTCAACCGAGAACCGCCGATAGGCCTCCTATGCATGGGCGCCGTGCTCCTCGAGCGGGGCGTCGATGTCGAGGTGCTCGACCTGTCGGTGTCCCGTGATCCGGAGCGGGACCTTGATCGTGCCCTGGGCCACAAGCCTTCACATGTCGGTTTCACCTGCCTGACCAACACCTTCCCGATTACGTGCGACCTGGCGCGTCATGTCAGGGACGGCAGTGACGCCACTGTGGTGTTCGGTGGCCCCCATGCCGCCTTCGCTGCCGATGAAGTGCTGGGGACGGGGCTCGCCGACGCCGTGGTCCTGGGCGAGGGCGAGGACGCGATCGTCGGGCTCGTGGCGGAGGGGCGGGCGCCCGCCGACGTGGACGGTGTGGCGTGCCTTTTGAACGGTACCGTCCACCGTAGCGAGCAGCAGGAACCGGTGGACCTCACAACGCTCCCCCTTCCGGCCCGGGACCTCTTGCGCGAACGGTACGACGTCGCCTCCATCATCGTCAACCGCGGGTGTCCCTACCGTTGCATCTACTGCGTCCGCCAGCGTCTCTTCGCCACGGTGCGGCTGCGGCCGGCAGACCTGGTGGTCGACGAGCTCGACCAGGTGGCGGGGCTCGGCTACCGGTACGCCAACCTCTATGACAATATCAATATCGATCCACGGTACGCTATGGGGCTCTGCGATGCCATCGAGGATGCGGAACCGGCCATCCCCTGGGGGTGCGAGCTCAGAGCAGATGCCGTGTCGGCCGCGATGGCCCGGGCCCTGGCGAAGGCCGAGTGCGTGGCGGTAGGGGTGGGCGTCGAGTCCGGGAGCGAGGCCGTGCTCCGCTCGGCAGGGAAGCACCAGCGGCTGTCGAAGGTCCGCGCAGGCATCCGCCGTCTCAAGGAGCAGGGCATCATCGTCCAGGCCTACTTCGTGGTGGGGCTGCCGGGGGAGACCGGGGCCACATTCGAGAAGACCCTGGCTTTCCTGGAAACGCTGGGGCTCGAGCCCGGTGTCGACCGGGTCAACTTCTTTGCAGCGACGCCCTACCCGGGCTCCACCCTCGAGCGCGAGGCCGAGCGGCTGGGGGTCACCATCCTCTCACGCGAGTGGGAGCAGTACGACAACGAGCATGTGCTCATCGGTACGCGGGATCTGTCGCCCGACCAGATCGCACGGATGCTGGCACGCGGGAAGGAGCTGGAGGCGTACTACCGGGGCGAGGGATGAGGCGGCTCAGCCCACTGTGAAGTCCGAGGTCTCCGAGACGCGCTGGTCGCCATCCACCACCACGAGCTTCATCTGGTAGTCTCCCGCGTCCACTGGCGATTTCATTGCCAGCTTGTACACGCCCCAGTTATCGGTGCTCACGCACTCGCACATACCGCACTGCACGTCCACCTCGCACATGATGTCACCTTTCTGGCACCCGCTCTCGCCCAGCTCCGACTGGATGCAGATGATGACCGCGCCCACGGAGGTCTGCTCGGCAGGTGCGCCATCGTTCCTGGAGACGGTTCCCTCCATCACGATAGGCTCGTCCGGATAGTAATATGACGCGATGATCAGGGGAGTCGTGGTGATTGCGTCCGAGGACGGTACGATGAGAACTTGTCCGAGGACGGCCAGCAGGACACCGGCCGCAACGCCGTAGGGGACGGCCTTGGCGAGGTCGCGGCGGAGCACGTAGCCGACCTGGATGCCCAGGAGGGTCACACTGGTGATGCTCACGAGGAGGAAGTCCTGGGCGAACGAGCCCATGAGGGGCTTGAGCGGGACGGGATTGATGGCATGTGCGAGCCCCGAGGTGCCCTGCATCAGCAGGAAGTCATCAATGATGGCGACGACGCCACGGTACACCCACAGATGGCCGAGGAACATGAACCCGAGCAATACTGCATGGCTCCCGGTCACCTTGTGTATGAGCTGGAGGATGAACAGGGTTAGGAACGCGTTGAACAGGCCTGCGGCGATGATACCGATCCCCTCGATACCGAAAGCTCCGGTGATTACGATGAGGACGATCACACCCGCCCCAGTGAGATGATACTTGTACTGGTCGTAGGTGTCCGGATCCTCAATGAACGCCTTGAGGAGCGAGTAGATGAGCCCGTGCATCACGATGATCCCCGCGATCCCTCCCCTGAGGTACAGGGAATAGTCAGCGCCGAACGCGCCGACGAGAACACTGAATACGGGGACGTACACGGCGGGCATTATGCTGATGATGTACAGAGCATAGATCGTCGTCAGGTCGGAGAAAGTATCGACCGGTCCCGGGTCCGTCCGTTCATCATCGTCGACCACGACCGGTCCGTCATCGTCATTGGATCCCTTCCCATCCTCGTCCATGGGTAGTGTGTGTATACTATATTTTATCTTATTGTGGCCACGTGCGCTCAGCGGACGGCGACGAAAGATTGAAATAATTCCGCACGACCGGATGTGCACGGATGTCCTTTTGTGCAGGACGCCCCCCCGGGGATACCATGACAATGGCTGCAGTTTCCAAGCGAGCGCAGATGTCCCTGTATGCGCTCATCGCTGTGGCCGTCGTCCTCATGATCCTCATGGGCGCGTTCACCCGCTGGCGGTCCACAGAAGCGACCGAGGAAGTGCGCGAGATCCGTGCGCGCCATACGAAACGGCTCATGGAGAAGGCCCAGGAGCTCCTCGGGACCTCCCTGGAGAGCGCCGTCCATCGCACCGCTGACGAGATGGCCGTCCACGGCGGGTATCTCGCATCGAGCGTCCCCAAGGAGTCGGTCAGCTCCATCCCCTACTGGTTCCTCCGGGGGAAGGTCGTGAGCATCCCATCGGTCGAAGCAATGGAGGGTATGCTCTCCTACCGCATCGCCGAGCTCATCGCCAAGGACCTCGAGGAGTCCCGGGAGGACGCTCTGTGGATGGGATTCCCCGAGGTGAGCGTCCGTCTATACGACACGGGCTTGCTCGTGAAGGCCTCGATCGACGCCAAGGGGAGCGAGGACGGCGAGCGGGGTCAGCTCACGAGCGAGCAGGAGGTGCCCCTGCACCTCAAGCCGCTCCGGGACCTTGCGGAGCGCTACGTACGAAACTATACCGTCGAGCGCACCATCGAGGCGTCCCTGCTGAACGCCCTCATCCAGGACCCACGCATACCCGCGCCGCCCGGCATGGTCACCAAGAACCTGGGTTGCTCGGAGCAGGAAGCGCTGGCCTACAAGCGCGATATGATCGCACCCATGCGCGAGAACGCAAGAATGGCCGTGGCCCTTGAGCTTCGGCGGTTGGCGGAGAGCGACCTGGTCACGAGGGAAACAGAGTGGTCTATCGAGGCCGACGAACGTGGCCTTGAGTTCTCTCTTCTGGCCAACGAGGGCGTGCAGGCGGAGGGGCATGACTGGGAGAGCACAAACGTCGTGTACCACGTCCCGGCCCGTATGCCACACTCCGCTCTGGCCGAGGAGGGGATGTGCTCTTCTTATTACACGGTCGCCTACACCGCGCGGTTCCCGGTTGAGGTCACTATCACCGACCTCTCCAAACCCGGGATGCTGAAGGGCGTGGAGGGCTCGACCGCTACCCGCCCCCTGACGTTCAAGATAATGCTCGGGATACTGGTGGAGCACAACGAACCCGACGCAGTCGACCTCAACATCACCCTGGACGAGAACGTCACCGACCTCTGCACAGGTGCGTGCTCCCTGCGGGTCATCGTGGAGAACTCCAATGCAGGGCACATCTCCTTGGACACGTGCTCGTACGAGTACAGGGGCGAGGTTTTCAGTGCTCCGAACGTCCCGTGCGGTGTCCACTCCCTGGTCGTGGAGTCAGGGGAGCCCATCGGCCTTGCACGGTATGCCAAGCAGGTGAACATCGTGGGCAATTACACCGAGCAGATCGCGTTCACGGAACGGAGCACGGTGCTCGGCAAGGTGGTCGTGCGCGAGCGGGTCTACTGCACGTCCTCGGGTACGGTGCGAGATCTGGGTGACCGCCCCGCGGGGTTCGTCGATGGTGAGCCGCCCATGTACATCAAGGTGGTCATCCGCTCACTGGAAGGTGACGACCTGGAGACGCGATCCACCATAGCTGACGAGGACGGACGGTTCCTCCTCTCCGGCCTCGATCCGGGGAAGTACCTCGTCCTCGCCCGGAGTTCCCTCGACCTCACCAACATCCCCTCCTACAAGGTCCAGCCCGCCGCCTTCATCCAGGACGTCATGCCAGGACGGAACGAGATCGAGATAGTGCTCGAACCGCTCCTCATGGAGCTCGTCGATGACACCTATGTGGCTGTCAGCTCGCGCAAGGAATGCTGACCCCCCGGAGGACGCCCACCCAGCGATACGTTGAACGGAATGATATTCTTCAGAGTTAGGTCAAAATAAGGACAAATAGGCCGCAAGAACGTGTGTGGAACAACAGGCAACAATCGGCACAGGGTGGGTACCACGCCCAACGATTCGATGACAGGACCGCAACAACGCCCTAACAACGCATATATATAGTTGCAGCCTACAAGTATGAGTGAGCTTATGCTCTAGAGTGGTCCCCTGATGGGAAAGGTACGGTTGTTCACGGTTCTGATTGCAGTATGTCTTGCGTTCCTGCCCTTAGCGGTAGGAGCAGCGAGTGCAGGTATCGAGGAGGTGGCCGACGTCTCGACATTAGCCCTGATACGTGGTAAGGTGACATTTCATATGCCATCGGGCGCCGCCCCGCCACGTGATACCCTCGATGCAGTTTGTCGTCGGCTCACTGACGCGGTCTCTTGCATCCCGAGCGTCGTCGACTCGCCCGCGGGCTCTGATGTGAGCTTCAACGTCGACCTCCCTCATGATTTATCCATCATCTCCGCCGAGGGAGAGGGTCCGTCGCGTCTCGTTCTCCTCTCCAAGCTCCGTCCGGTCCAGTTCGCTCTCGGTGCCGGGTTCGGTGACATGACACGGGCCCTGAGCATCCGCTACCCGACCCATACCACTGTCGTGGAAGAGGTCAGGGACACCGAGATCACTGCGACCATCCCACTGGACATATCCGCTGCACGGGACCTCCCCCTCGCGGATCCAGGCCCCGTTGCCGTGGGCGAGGTGTTCAGCGTGCCAGCACCTGGGGGCGATATGTGCATCTTCGCCATCCTCGAGGGCTCGAGCGTCGCCGAGTCGCGCCTCGCGCCCGGCTGTCGCGATGCCGTGCTCTCCACCGCCGGGCTGAGCGCTGGTAGCTCGTACAAGCTTCTCGTCGTGTCTGTGGACGTCGGTGGCATCCGTGCCACTACCAAGGACCTGTTCCTCGAGAGCGTGGACAATCCGCTGGCCATGACGCTAGACCGTGACACAGTGGTCATGGGCGACCCCTTCACCATCGAGCTCGGCCTCACGTCAGAGTCGTGCACGGTCACCCTCACAGATCCGTCAGGGGTCGTGGCCGACCGGCTAGAGCTCAGCGACTGCGACCGGATTCCCGTTGGGACCTCCTCCGGGCTGGCCCCCGGGAGGTATATAGTCAGGGTGGAGGCAAAGACCGGTGGCAAGGTCAGCACCGCAGCGCGAACCATCGAGGTACGCTCCGGCGGGATGGACGCCACTTCCATGAAGGTCGAGAAGCGTTCCTATCTTCCGGGCGAGACGGCGAGCATCCACGTGGACACCCCCGGCGACTACTGCTACACAGGCGTGTACAACATGGACAACATCAAGGTCGGCGAGGACGCTTCCTTCGGGTGTGGTTCGTACGAGATGAAGCTCGACGAGGCCCTGCCTGCCGGCAAGTACCTCATAAAGACCGAGGTGTTCGACCGGGGCACACTCAAGGCCGTCGCCTCCACGTCCATCGAGGTCGAGGCGTGGGAGCCCCGCATGCGGACCACACAGGCCGAACTGTGCACACACGGGTTCATTGCTGTTGACGATCATAGGATCCAGTGCATCTCCGAGAGCGATACGTGTATACCCTCGTCCATCTCGGCTCCCTTCTGCGTGTGCTTTATCGAGGGCGATGCTCGGTCCGTGTGCGAGTACGGCGATTCCTGCACGTCCCAAGGATGCAAGCCACCAGTGGTCGCGAGCCCGTTCACAATCGTCCACGAGCTGAGCGGTCGATGTCTCGCGAGGCGTGGCGCCGATACGCTCACCTGTCTGGAGATCGGCGAGATCTGCGGCGACGAGTGTGTATGCCTCTCCGGCGACGGTTCGCCCATCTCCGCCTGCACGGACGGTCAGGCGTGCCAACCCGAGGGCTGCCGGACCGCCAACCTGGAGTTCAAGGTAGAGTCCCGTTCCGCCGACCATGTCCGGACCGACATCCTCCGGGGAGGCCTAACCGTGACCTGGGAGGGCACCGTCGACTTCGAGGGGCGTCGCCTCGAGACAGGTCCGCTCGCAGGGAAGGCGTTCATCGGGCAGCTGGAGGCCGAGGCGTTCGATGCCTCGTTCGACAGGAATAAATGGGCCGTGAAGGCCGTGTTCAAGGGCGAGCTGGGGCCCGGTGTCCACGAGCTCTACCTCATGACCGAGCACGGTGGCTACACCCACGTGATCCGCAGACCGTTCGAGGTCTGGTACCCGGTCGATGCGGGCGACCTCGAGGTCTCTCTAGAGCGCGTGACACCGCGCCAACTCTCCAGCAAGGAGATGGAGACGGGCACGACCATCGAGCTGGGAGCGCGCATCCGCGACGCCCGGGGGACCGATCTCGTCTACCTCCCCCAGGACGCATTCACGCTCAAGGCCGGCGGCGTGACCGCCGACTCCGTGGGCGCCGAGTACAGCCCGGTGTCGGGCATCTGGACCATCGTGGGCGACCTGTACGGGCGCTCGACGGGAGAGGACTCCGTCTCCCTCACCGCGGACTACCTGGGACGCCGGGGTTCGATAAAGGATACAATCTCAGTAGTGGAACGTATCCCGCTTGCGGTCCGCATCCTCAAGGTGGACCCGGGCACTCGTGACAAACCGCTCTTCTACATGCTCACCACCCTCGGCTTCGACCTGGACGTCTTCCTCCACATCCGGGGCGCAGACCGCGTGGACAAGGAGAGCTTTGACATCCGTATGGGCGGCCATCGGGTCAAACCCGAGGACATCTCCTATATCGTCAGTTCGCTGGAGGGGACGCGCGTGCACATCACACGCGTGCGCCTCTGCCCGCCGGAGAAGCCCAATACGCTCGTCCCCTTGGTGGTGGGCGTGACCGTCGGTGGCAAGGCAGCCCAGGACACCACCACTGTCCTCATCAAGCGTAATCCGGGTAACTGGGACAACGTCGCGGAGGCGAGGTGCTGATGGCGTGTCGACAGCGAGGCCAGTTGTCGATGATGGCGCTCATGGCCATCTCTCTGGTGATCATCGTTATCGTCGGGGGCTATCTCTATCAGGGCCGTACCGAGCGCGAGATCAGGGTGGGACGTATCGCCTCCGAGTCGACCCGCGAGCTCCTCATCAAGCTCGAGCAGCAGGTGGACTCCTTCCTCACCGATTCCATGTACGAGACGGCGTACGAGATGGCAACACACGGAGGTTTCATCGCCGAGAACGTGCCCGAGCCGAACCATTACGGCGTGCCGTACCTGTTCTATCGCGGAAAGATCGTCAACGTACCGTCGGTGGAGGTCATGGAACAGATGTACGCCGATGAGGTTAAGCGGCGCTTGGAGACCAAGATCGCCGAGGTCCGACGCGAACTGGAGGGGCGGGTCATGCTCGCCGTTCCCGAGGTACAGATCACGATCATCGACGATGCCATCATGGCCAAGATGGAGCTGCCCGTCGAGGTGCAGGGCGAGGCCCAGGCCCGCTCGCGCATCCCTGTCTCCACAACGGTACCCCTGCGTATCAAGCGCCTGCGGGACATGGCCGAGCGGTACGTCCACGACTATGCCACCGTGCGCCGCATGGAGACGAGCATCCTCCATGGCATCACCAACGACGACCGTATCTCCAATCCTCCCGGCGGTGTCACCCGGACCATCCCCTGCGAGGGGAAGACCATCTTCCGTACCAAGAAGGAACTGGTCACGCCCTTCAGGGAGAACACACAGCTCTCAGTGTCCTTGGAGCTCAAGCGCGTGCGCGAGAACAAGGATCTGACCGCCGACCATATCGAGTGGGACGTGGACCTCAATCCCCGCGAGATCGATTTCAGTTTCCTCGCGAACGAGGATGAGGGGGACTTCAAGAGCACGGACGTCATCTACTTCGTTCCCATCCCCTTCGCCATGTTCGACCTGCGCGACGGGCTGTGCTTCTCAAAGTACTTCGTCCACTATGACGTCAATTTCCCCGTGCGCTACACCATCCGTGACATCATGCCCACGGCCCAGGTCATCGGGAGCGAGACCAAGCTCGAAGTGCGCCCCCTGGAGTTCCAGTTCTACATGATGCCGCTGCTCGAGGGCGAGGACGCTTTCGCCGTCGATCCGACCGTCAAGGCGTCCCAGACGATGGACGACATGTGTCAGGGCTCCTGCTCGATCGACCTCACCATCACCAACTCCGACGCGGGGACCGTGTGGCTCGACTCCTGCAAGTACCGCTACTCCGGTGGCCGCATCTCCCGAGAGGGGGTAGTGTGCAAGCTGCATACCATGGTAATAGAGCCAGATGCCCAGTTCAACCTTGCCAAGCATGTGGCCCAGGTGAACATCGTCGGCGCCTACCGCGAGATGATCACGCTCAAACCCTTCGCCACCATTTCTGGCACCATCGGCGAGAACCAGCGGGTGTACTGCACACGGACGCGCTCGGTGCTGGAGCGGGGTACAGAGCCGCTGGGCTCGATGGAGGGAGGTGCCGGCGGGTCCGTCGAGGTCATCTTCCAGCCCCTCTCCCCGCGCATCGAGCGCAGGCGTGCCGTGGCGGACGAGAAAGGGGAGTACCTGCTCTCCTTCATCGTCCCAGGCCGCTACCTCGTCATGGCCTTCCCCTCGCGCGACGATTCGGGGATGCCCTATGGTACGGTGGAATCGAAGGGGATGATCTATGAAGTAAAGGAGGGAAAGAACACACTCGACATTACACTGGAGCCGTTGGGCGTCCAGAAAGTGGGAAACGACTACGTGCGAGTATCGGCAACGGAGGACTGTTAACATGGTACGGGATACCGTCCTTGCCGTCATCCTCGCCGCCGCTCTTATGACGGTGACGGGCCTGGGGGCCACACAATGTATCAACAAGGAGTATGCGCCGCCGTGCGAGGGCATCGATTGCGATGCTCCCGGCTGGAGGCTGCCTACCGTCGGGTTCGACGATGACGGCGCCACCACCATCTCGACCGGTACCGTGACCGCGAACGTCGGGCCGGACCAGGTGATGCGCGGACTTGTCATCGATGGCGGGGAGGTGAAGGTGGACATCGGTCAGGAGGGGGTCGACCACGTCATGCTCGTCACCGATACAGGGAACCGCATCAAGGTGGCCCGGGACGGTAGCGTGGACATAGAGGACGGCTCCTACACTCTCACCGACGGTACGCCCATCCAGGTCATCGGCGGCCGTATGCGGCTCACCGAGCCACAGGTATTCTCGTCGGGGAACGTGGACGTCACCATCGACAATGAGGGAGTCGAATGGATCACCATGAGGACCGACGAGGGCAATCAGATCACCGTGATGGCTGACGGTGATACAACCTTCGACGACGGTAACTATCGGCTCCTGGATGGCACCGAGGTGCGTATCGAGGGAGGATCGGTCCAGCTCCCCTCCTCCATGGAGTACGGCAGCGAGGACGGGACTGTCTCGGTCTCGGTGGGTAACAACGGCCTGGACGGATTCGTCATCATCCCCCCGAGCGGCGGGAGCATCCGCATCGACGACGACGGTGACCTCAGGGCCGATGACGGCGTGTACACGATCGACGGCCGGACGGTCCGTTCCGTGGACGGTAGACTGCCCTCGGGCACCATCTCGCTCGGTCCCGGCGCATCATTCGACCTCGACTATGACGTGGCTGACCGGTTCTCCGGTCGGTTCGACGGTCCGGCAGGTGCCATCACGTTCCAGGACGGGAGACCTTCAGGTCGCCTTGACCTCAGGCGCGATGGACGGGAGTTCACATTGGACCTTGACAGGGGCGACGGCGCCTTTAACTTCGCTGGTCCCGATGGGGACGCGGCCACATCCTTCGACCGCCGTGGTGTCGTGGGCGCGACCATTGACATGGGCGGAGGTGCACAGATCACCATGGGTCAGGGTCCTTTCGGTGGGAACATGGCCATCGACATGAACCTCGATGGACAGCACATCACATTCGATCCCCAGCACGGTCCAAGCGGCAAGATCGCGGCGAACAAGGACGGGGCAAACTACGCCATCAACCTCGACCAGGGCGCCGGCCATGTGAGTCTTGCGGATGGTACGTGCGACATGTCCTTCGATCCCCAGCGGGGCATGATCGACGGCTCCATCCGTGTGAACGAGAACGGTGTCAACGCCGATATCGACCTTACCGGCGCAGGTCCCCGCGGTCGCATCGACTTCGGGGACGGCGGAGGTATCACTTTCGGCCCCAACGGCTTCGACGGGGGATTCTCCACCGGCGACGGCGATAACAAGATCGACTTCGACTTCGGACCCGGGGGCATCGGTGTCAAGGGGATGGCAGACGGGAACAAGTTCGACTTCGGTCTCGGCCCCAACGGCTTCGACGGGGGCATGAACCTCGGAGGGGACAAGGGCGGAGGCGGGAAAGGGTTCGACATCGGCCAGCTCGGCAAGGTGCTCGGCTCCTTCCCCATGCAGGGCGGCGGACGTGCGTCCTTCACGCCCCAGGGGACCGCGCTCCAGTACGGCCCCTCCACGGTGAAGCTGGACAACGGTGCCATCTCCACCGAGACGACGAAGCCCGAGACGGGCGCCGGCCAGGATGCAGGCAAGGAGGATAGCGGTGAGAAGGGCATGAACGTCTGCACGCCCAGGCTGCTCTCCCGACCCCAGACGGCCGGCGGAGGAGGCCCGCCCATGGACCCCTCGCTCACCGACTGCGATCCCAAGCGGACCGCCGTGAACCAGCGGGAGCACGTCGACAAGCTCGTCAACGACTTCAACCGCGCCAATGAGTACTACTCCACCATGCTCGCGAATCTCGAGACCATTCGGAAGGGATTCGAGCAGTGGTGCCAGAACTGCCAGAAGGCCACACAGGAGTTCATACAGAAGCGGTACATGCCCTGCGGCGGGAAGCTCGCTATGAATCCCACTCCGGCCAAGGTAGCCGCCGATCCTACCTTCGGCCCCGAGATCTGCGGCGAGTCGGTGAAGACACTGTGCGCGCCCGACAACAAGGAGACAGCGGAATGCACTGCCAACACCAAACCCTTGGACAACGCCAAGGCCTGCCCCCTGTGTCTGACGGTGAACTGCGTGTTCGGGGACAAGTGCGAGATCGGCTTCCCGAACAACAAGGGCGCCGGGAAGGAGCAGCAGCCGAAGGAGGACGAGGCTGGCTCCGGTGGCGAGAAGGGCAGCGAGGAGGACGAGAAGGCCAAATCGGAGGCATGCGGTGCCCAGAGCGGTGAGCAGCCTCCTAGCGGACAGCAGCCCCCTGGCGGTGCCCAGCCCCCCGGTGGTCAGCAGCCTCCGGGTGGTCAGCAGCCCCCTGGCGGTAAACAGCCCGGCGGTGGCGGTCTGCCCTTCGACCCGAGCGGCATGTTCAAGCCCAAAGAGGACGAGAAGGATGAGCCCGAACCGACTCCCCAGCCTACACCCGAACCTGAGACCGATGAGCCCCTGGACGAGGTCCCACCCGAGGAGGCACCTCTCGAGGGACAGTCGGAGAACACAGAGTCGTCGTGCACCTGCGAGGGTACCTACGAGCCGGTGTGCGGTACCGACGGACGCACCTACATCAACCGGTGCATCGCCGGATGCTTCAAGGTGGAGGTGGCCCATGACGCCGCCTGTGACGAGTGGTGTGAGACCGATGCGGACTGCATCCCCGAGCGCTGCTGTGCTACCGAGACCAAGTGCGTGTGCGTCAACAACCGATGCCAGCGCGGCTTCAGGGCCGAGATGGCACCCCTTACAACCATGGCCCGCTCATTGTCACTAGGGGCCGGGTTCGGCGGATTCCTGCCTGCATCGGACGCCTCATGGGGAGAGCTTGTGAGGAGGCCCGCTCGAGGCGGGCTCAAGGGCGCTGACGCGGGCGGCGATGCTTCAAAGTGCCTCAAGCAGGAGGAGCAGAAGAACGCCTGCAACAGCAACGGCCAAGAGGACAGCTTCAAGGAGAAGGTCAAGGAGCAGGGGAAGAACTCCGAGGACCTTGGCGTCAAGGGGTGCCAGACCAAGGGCGCCGGGCCAGTGTGCGATCAGGCGGACGACTGCACGAAGTGCGACGATTGTACCAAATGCGCCAAGGACGGGTACAAGAAATGCAAGCAGAAGGTAAATCCAGTCGAGGCGCCGAAGGGCGACGTTAAGGAGAAGGGCGCGTGCCCGAAGCACATCTGCTGCGGTCCCGGGTTCAACTGCCAGGACAGGAACAAGGTCACTCGTACTAGATGCGGGACGAGGACGAAAAGGAAGGACCGGATCACCTGCCAGCTCGAGACGCATACATGCTCCTTCGTCACCCAGGCCACCCTGATCACCAAGATGACGCAGAACTCCCTTCCCTCACCCGGCGGCGTGCAGGAATGCGCACAGAACGTGGCCGACCTCAAGGACGTGTGCACCGTTGAAGGCTCGGAGGCCCTCGGCGGGAACACTCTCGATCCCTGCGCCGTGAGCATGCAGCTGGGGATGATCATCGGCCAGCTCCAGGACCTGGTGACCCGCATGAGCGCGGCCTCGAACCAGCTCAAGAGCGTGTCATCCCGGCTCGGCGCTGAGCACTCCAAGGGCTTCTCGGACCGGAAGAACCAGGACATCAAGGGGAACATCGACGAGGTCGGTCGCGTGCTCGGTGGCGCGCAGGCCGACGTGACGTTCCAGAACCGCCTGGCCAACTTCGTGCGGCTCTTCCAGGACCAGAAGTTCAGGTCCGACATCACCGCGAACGCCAACTTCGCAGCCCCCAAGTTCACTATCGAACCGAAGGCGGAAGGGAGCCCGGCCGAGGGCATCTGGAAGGGTTACTGCAAGGATTACGAGCTGTGCGGCGCGTGCCAGGACCAGGACACGCCCGCCGGCTGCCTCGCTCCGACCTCGAGGTCGAGCTTCAATCGCATCAACGACGACTACCGCGGCCGGTGCGACGCTCCCGAGTCCAAGGGCGCGGTCACGGAGCGCTCCTTCGACATCTGGCAGAACACCGCTGCCATCGACAACTTCGCCGGTATCAATCCCGAGGACGACCTGTTCATCGACACGGCCGACTGCTACGGTTACGACGCGCTGCCCAAGGCCGAGCAGCAGCAGCCGCAGAACGATACGCAGGAGGAAAAGCCTCAGGAGGATAAACCGAAGGAAGAGGAGAAGCCTGAGGAGGAGAAGCCTGAGGAAGAGGAGGTCCCCGAGGAGGAGGAACCGCTGGAGGAGGAGCCTCCCGAGGAAGAGGAGGAGTCGCATCCTGCCTGTACCGCTGCCTGTCGGACCTGTTTCAGTATCGACCGCTCCCACTGCCATGCACATCTGGGGATATGTGTGTGCGAGGCGGGAGGGAGATGGATGCTCACCTCACAGGCCTGCGAACCGGAGGTCATACCGGACGCCGAGGAGCTCTCCTGCTGTGAGAACCTGTTCGGCGTCGGGGCCGAGAGCTCGAACGTGGCGTCGGACGAACAGTGCGCTGGTCCGACCATCAAGGGGGTCACTGTGGACCGATGTGCCGATGGTGGCGGCCTGTGCTGCAAGTACCGCTTCCAGGAACTTCCCATCAAGAAGCACTGCGGGGAACTGGAACCCGAAGATATCGATGACTGCGACGACATGTGCCTGGCCATCTTCGACCGGGATACGGCCGACTGGTGCACTGAACGCTGTCCTGCCATCGAGCTGTCCTGCGAGCAAGAATGCCTGCGCCAGGGTACTGACCTCGCATGCCTCGAGGGGTGCGATCCTCACTCCGCCCACTGCATGCGCATCTGCCTCGACGCCCACCCCGACAAGGACGAGTCGTGCATACGAGCGTGCAAGGCCGCAGCACCTGAAGGCGAGGTGACGGCCGAGCTTACCAGGCCTGGTACCAAGGGAGTTGCCGGTCAGGTGTTCGCGGACGGCGACGAGGTGGAGGTCGGTGGTGTTGTGAACAATACTGGAAAGGTGCCTCTCTTTGGTACCGGCCGCCTGTCCATTGTCACCCTGAGCGACTGCGCGTGCCAGGGCGAGGGCTGTGCCTGTGAGGAGAAGGTCACCCTCCTCAAGGAGTTCCCGGTCCACCTGGAACCGGGCGAGGGTCTGGATATACCCACGATGACGACCGCGCTCGAGGGCGCTGGCTCATCCGTGCAGACCTTGGTCGAGGTCGTGGACGACGAGGGCAACGTCCTATTCTCACAACGAAGCCCCATTGCCCATATCGTGGACGCGGGGGCTATCACGGTGCGGGACGCCTACTTCGTGGGTCCCGGCGGGAGGACCGAGGAAGCGTACCCTGGCACTGATCTCTCGGGGGCCGTGACCCTCGAGTCCGTCGCCTATCCCGTGATGGTGGAGCTTTCGCTGATGAAGAGTGGCGCGATCCTCGATGGGTCTTCGGCCACCTATACGCTCACCGGTCCCACTGGTGAGAATCCCCTTACCTCCGGTGCGTTCACGCCGACCGACGATGACGTCGGAGCGGTCATCCGCATCCGCGTCACGGTGCGGGACGCGGGTGGTGCGGTACTCCTCGAACGCACCCTCGAGGAGCAGGGCATGGACGCGGAGGTGTGCGGGAGCGAGATGACCGAGTGGTGTCTCACCCAGTTGGGTAAGGTGCGTCCGAGCTATCCGGCGGCCTATGCCGAGGTACGCAAGCTTAAGCTCGTGGTCAAGGACGCCGCCTTCATGAACTTCGACGGGCGGCGCATCGACACCGTGTACGGCTCGGCCGACATCGTGGCGGTCGTGTGGCTGCGGAACCTGCTCACGGTCCCCTTTTCCGGCAACATCGTGGTGAGGGCGGTGAAGGAGGATGGCACGACCACTGCTTCCCAGGAGGTCTGGGCCACGGATGAGCGTATGCTGGACCGGGGTGACGAGTCGACGGTCCAGATGGAGGCCTTCGGCGTGGAGCCGCCGACGGTGTACGGCCTGTGGGTCACGGCCACCGACGACACGGGGAGGGTATGGATCGATGAGGTCGTTAACATCGAGACGTTCCCCCACGCCCGTCTGACCGTGGCGTCACGTGATCCCTCGGGGGCCGGATCGTCCATCGACACGGTCATCGGGATAGGCTCGTGCCAGCTCAGGGTGACCTGTGAGGGCTGCTCGTCGCTGTGCGAGTTGCACGTGAACCCGCAGACATGCGCGCTCGAACCGTACAATTGTGATTGTGACTGTATATTCTAGGGGGTATTTATTTGGTGGGAGCTGTCATGAGGCGGCGGAGGTGGTCAAGCGTAGCAGTGCTCGGCTACGCCGTGGGCCTCATCCTTCTCCTCGTACCGGCCCTCGGGCTGACGCAGTGCATCAACCGCGATTACGGCCCGCCATGCCAGGGTCTCGAGTGCTCCCCGGACCGTGCGGGAGAGCCGCCGAACGTCCACCTCGACCTCGACGGGACAACTACCATCTCGGACGGCGTGGTCACTACGACGGTCGGGCCCGACCGCACGGTGCGCGGGTTCGTTATCGATGGGGGCGACGTCCGCGTGGACGTGGACCACGATGGCGTGGAAACCGTCATACTGGCGACCGAGAGCGGCCATCGCATCCGTGTCCAGCGTGACGGGACCGTCAATATAGAGGACGGTTCCTACATGCTCACAGACGGCACCGCCATCCGCGTCGCAAACGGGCGTATGTCGCTCCTCGATCCCCAGACCTTCACCTCGAGGGATATGAGCGTCACAATCGGCAACAAGGGCATGGATAAAGTCACTGTAGTGACCGATGAGGACAGAATGATCGATATCTCGCCGCATGGCGAGACCACGTTCGAGGACGGCACCTACCGGTTCATGGACGGCACCGAGGTGCTCATGGAAGGCGGATCCCCCCAGCTCCCCGTCGACATGGTGTTCACGACCGATGACGGTTCGATCACCCTCTCAATCGGGAACAACGGGCTAGGTGATGTACTGCTGTCGACTCCGGAGGGCGGAGAGGTGCGTATCGGCCCGGCCGGCGAACTCCAGGCCGCTGAGGGCAGCTACACGCTGGACGGTGACCGGCGCTGGACGCTCGGGGGCACCCTCCCAGAGGGCACGCTCTCCCTCGGTGACAAGGCATCGATGGAGATAGAGTACGACGTGGCCGACCACTTCGCCGGACGTGTTGAGACCCCCGCGGGCTCTCTGTCCTTCCAAGATGGGAGGCCCACCGGTCGGCTCCAGCTCAGGCGCGAGAGCAAGGAGTACATCATGGAACTTGAGGAGGGCGACGGCACGCTCGCCTTCTCGAGCGACGAGGACCAGTTCTTCACGGACTTCGACCGACGCGGGATCATCGGGGGGACCATGGACATGGGCAAAGATACCCACCTTCGCATGGAGCGGGGACCGTTGGGGAGGACCACCGTGCTCTCTCTGGACATCGGCGACCAGCAGCTCACCTTCGATGCCACGCAGGGACCGAGCGGCGCCCTGGCCGTCAACAAGGACGGTAACTCGTATGCGCTCGACCTCTCCGACGGTATCGGCAGCGTCCAGCTCGCTGACGGGGCGTTCGACATGTCCTTCGATCCGAGCGGACTGGCCGACGCGTCCATCCAGATAAAGGACGATGTCACGTTAGACCTGGACCTTGACCGCGGTACCGGTACGTTCGATGCGGGCATCGGCTACAAGGGTGGCGACGTCCGGTTCAGTCCCGACAAGGGATTCTCCGGGAGCTTCTCCTTCGGAGAGGGGGACGGGAAGGTCGATGTGAACATGGGGAACGGTGGCATCGGCGTCTCTGGCGGAGGCGGCGGGGGCGGGGGCGGCCAGGGTTTCGACCTCGGGTTCGATCCCACCAAGGGATTCACGGGGGGTATGGGCTTCCCCGGCGGGAACGGGGACCTGCAGTTCGGTGCCGACGGCCTCACCGGCAATGTCAACACGCCCTTTGGTACGGCTAAGTTCGGCCCCCAGGGCATTGATATGGGGTACGGCGGAGTGTTCAACATGAACGTCGCGCCCGACGGCGCCATGACACCCAGCCTGTCGACAGCGGCCGATGGGGCCGGTGAGTCGGCGACGAGCGGTAAGGCGACGAACATCTGCACGCCCCGCCTGCTCAAGGAGACCACCGTCAGCGGTGGTGGTGGATCCCCGCTCGACCCATCCCTCACGGACTGCGACCTGGCCCAGACAGCGACCAACCTGCGCGAGCACGCCGATAACCTGATCAACGACTTCACCCGGGCGATCGAGTACTACTCCGCCCTGGTCACCAATCTCGAGACCATGAAGGGCGGGTTCGACCAGTGGTGTTCTAACTGCATGCAATCGGTCTCTGGGTTCATGGCCAAGGGGTATGTACCCTGCGGCGGTAAGCTCGCCCCACCGCTCACTCCCGCCTCGATCGCAGCGGATCCCGGCTTCCGACCGACAATCTGTGCCGCGGCGGCGATGGAGAAGTGCCCGCCCGGGGCAGCGCAGACTGCCCAGTGCACAGCATCGTCCATGCCCAATCCCCTGGCCAAAGCGTGCCCGCTCTGCCTGACGCTCAACTGCGTGTACGGGCATGAGTGCAAGATCGGTTTCCCCAATCCTGCCGCCGCAGGCTCGTCAGCCCAGGGGGAAGCGGGCGGTCCCGCGGCGGCCCAAGGCGCGGGCGCCAAGGCCGCGTGTGGTGCCCAGGGGGCAGCGGGAGCTGGAGGTCTGGGCGACGCGCTCGGCGGTGTGGGCGACGCATTGGGCCAGGCCAAGAGCATGATGGACAAGGCCAAGAGCCTCATGCCCAAGGGCGGGCAGCCAGGCGGTGGGCAACCGGGAGGAGGTCAGCCAGGGGACGATCAACCGGGTGGCGGGCAGCCAGGCGGGGGGCAACCGGGAGGTGGCGAACAGGAGCAGCCACAACAGCAGGATACGGCCGATAATCCCAATCCGACGTGCTCCTGCAGTGCCGAGGAGGCACCCATCTGCGGTACCGACGGACGCACCTACTTCAACAGCTGTCTGGCAGGGTGCTTCGGGATAGAGGTGGCGCACGAGGGTGAGTGCGAGACATGGTGCACAACAGACGCTGACTGCGTCCCTGACCGCTGCTGCACGACCGACACCCGGTGCACGTGCGTCAACAATCGATGTCGCTCGGGCATGCACGCGAGCCTGGCGCCCCTGAGGACGACCGCTCGGGCTACGCCGATGATAGCAGGATTCAGCGGTCTCTACAGCTCCATCGCCGATGAGCGGCGGACGCTCCCGGAACGGCCTGCCACGGCCGAGCTCCAGGGCGCAGGCCAGTGCATCCCCTTCCAGGGCAAGATGTCCTGCAATAGCGCCGGGGCACCGGACTCGTACGACGTCCCCCCTCCCCCCATCGGCAGCAACATGAACGACCTCGGCGTCACTGGGTGCACAACAAAGGGTGCTCCGCAGATGTGCACGGTCCCGGACTGCATCAAGTGCCAGACCGACTGCCTGGGCAAATGCAAGGAGCCTGCCGGTTGCCCCACATGCAAGGCGCTCATCAAGGCGATCGAGGCGCCCAGACGCAATCCGCCCATCCCCGGCGCTTGCACCAACCACAATTGCTGCGGTCCCCCCTTCAACTGTCAGGACATGAACAAGCAGGTCGGCTGCCCGCCGTGCAAGTTCTGCGGTGTGCCCCCGATCCCATGCATGTGGCTGGTAGCAGGTTGTGTCCCCGAGACCCACGACTGCGCGGACGTCACACAGGCCACCCTGGTCACCAAGATGAAGCAGAACTCCATCCCGTCACCGGGAGGCGTTCGGGAGTGCGAGCAGAACGTGGCCGACCTCAAGGACGTGTGCACTGTCGAGGGTTCCCCTGAACTGGCCTCTGGTATGCTCGATCCCTGCGCTGTAGGTATGCAGCTCGGGGTCGTTATCGGTGAGCTGCATGACCTCATCCAGCGAATGAGCCAGACGGTCGCCACTCTCAGCCAGGTCTCCGGACGGCTCGGGTTCGAGCATTCCCAGGGCTTCTCCGACCGCAAGGCGGCCACCATCGAGTCCAGCATCCAGGAGATCAGCTCCGTGCTGGAGGGCGCGAGTGCCACCGTGGACTTCCAGGTGCGCCTGGCAAACTTCGTACGGCTCGCCCAGAACCCGGAGTTCAACAAGGACATCATGTCCGATGCCAGCTTCCAGGCACCCAAGTTCGACATCCTGCCCAAGGCGGAGGGCTCGCCCGCACAGGGTATCTGGAGCGGCTACTGCACAAACTACGACCTCTGCGCTGCGTGCACGGACAAACCGACGCCCGCAGGATGCCTGGGCCGCACGTCCAAGACGAGCTACAAACCCAACGACCTCGACTACCGTGGCAGGTGCATGTCCAAACAGAGCACATCGTCCATTACCGAGCGCTCCTTCGACATCTGGCAGAACAAGGGATCCGTCGACAACCTCGCCTCCATCGACGCCGAGGAGGATCTGTTCATCGACATGATGGACTGCTACAAGTACGACGCCCTGCCCCAGATGGAGCAACCGCAGCCGCCTGGTGGTCCGCCCGGTGGTGGACAGCCCGAGGAGGAACAGCCAGAGGACGAGATGCCACCCCCGGAGGAGGAGCCCGATGCCGGATGCGTGTCAATCTGCAAGGGATGCTACGGTGTCGACCGCACCCACTGCCACACCCATCTGGGCGTCTGCGTCTGTGAGGCCGGGAAACGGTGGTTCCTCACGTCCCGGTCGTGCGAGCCCGGCCGCGGGGTCAGTGATGACGACCTCGCCTGTTGCGAGCGGTTCCTCTCCGTAGGTGCCGAGGTCCCTGAGACGCCCTCCGGCGAGGTTTGCTCGGGTCCGGTCATCCGCGGCGTGACCGTGGACCGTTGTATCGAGGGTACGGGTCTCTGCTGCAAGTACCGGTTCCAGGAGATCTCTTTGGCCGGTATCTGCGATGTTCCCGACGATGTGGACGATACCGGTGACACCGGAGTGGACCGCTCGTGCGACGTCACGTGCAAGGCCATCCTCGACCGGGACACGGCCGAGTGGTGCGCCCGTCGCTGTCCTCAGATAGAGCTGACCTGCGAACAGGAATGCCTGCGCCGGCCCTCGTACACAGAGTGCCTGACCGACTGCTCGCCCGCTGCTGCGGACTGCATGACATCGTGCATGGACGAACCTGGAAGTAATGAGAAGGACTGCGTGAGCACCTGCACCTTAGAATCGCCGACGGGTGCGGCCGAGGCCTTCGTGGGGCGCCCCGGCGGTCCGTCCATCGCAGGTCAGGTGTTCGCCTCGGGAGACAGCGTGCAGGTGGGCGGTGTGGTCAACAATACGGGCGACGTCCCATTGGAGGGCACGGGCCGTCTATCCCTGGTCACCCTGACCGATTGCACCTGTGATGGCTCGGGCTGCACGTGCAGTGAGGAGGTCAAGCTCCTCAAGGAGTTCCCAGTACGGCTGGGACCGGGAGAGGACCTCGAGATAGCCTCAGTGTCCACGGTCCTCGAGCAGGCCGACACATCGGTCCAGGTCCTCGTCGAGGTCGTGGACGAGGACGGGAAGGTCCTACTGTCCCGCCGCAGCACCATCTCGCACGTTGTGTCCCCCGGTGCGATCGCCGTGCGGGACGCCTACTTCGTCGACCAGGGAGGGAGGACCGACAAGACCTACCCGGGCACCTCCATCGCAGGCGCTGTGACCATCGAGTCCATCGTCCATCCCATCACGGTAGTGGTCTCTTTGGTGAAGGGCGAGCTCCCGGTGATCGGAACATCGACGGCCTACACGCTCACCGGACCGACCGGGGACAAACCGCTCCTCTCGGGCACCTACACGGCCCTCGATGGGGATGTCGGCAAGCTCCTCCGAATTCACGTGGTCGTCCGCGATTCGGGCGGCGAGGTCCTCCTAGACCGGATCCTCGATGAGCAAGGTGTGGACACGAAGATGTGTGGGAGCGAGATGACCGGGTGGTGCCTCATCCAGCTGGGGAAGGTGAGACCGAGCTACTCATCTGCCTTCGCGGAGGTGCGCAGGTTGCAGCTCGAAGTGCGGGACGCCGCCTTCATGAACTTCGGCGGACGCCGCATAGATACCATGTACGGTTCGGCCGATATCGTCGCCATCGTATGGCTGCGGAACCCTCTCACCGTTCAGTTCTCGGGACAGGTCGTCGTACGGGTGGTGAAGGAGGATGGTACCACCACTGCCAAAAAGGAGGTCTGGATGACCGATGGACGAGTCCTTGACCGCGGCGACGAGGAGACCGTCCAAGTGGAGGCATTCAGCATCGAGCCGCCCACCGTCTACAGCCTGTGGGTGACCGCTCGGGACAACGATGGCAGGACGTGGCTCGACGACGTCGTGAACGTAGGGGCATTCCCCCACGCGCGGCTCGCTGCTGCGACACGGGATCCCTCGGCACCCGGGACGTCCATCGACACGGTGATCGGGATAGGCTCGTGCCAGCTGAGGGTGTCCTGTGAGGGCTGCTCGCCACTATGCGAGCTGCATGTGAACCCGCGGACGTGCGTTCTCAAGCCTTATAACTGCGATTGTGACTGTATCTACTAGGGGATATCGGATGGCGACCTATATGACAGGAGCGGTGTCGGGGATGCGGGCCATATCGGCCTGTCTTCTCGTGCTCGTCCTGTTCGCCCCGTCCGCCCTCGGTATCCGCCAATGCGTCAACCGCGAATACGCTCCACCATGCCAGGGCGTCGATTGCGCTCCGGTAGAGCTGGGAACACCGCCGGACCTTACCTGGAACGATGACGGGTCGACCGTCATCACTACCGCCGACGAGGTCATCACTGCCAATGTGGGGGCCGACCGGGTCATGCGCGGTCTCATCATAGATGGTGGCGATATCCGTGTCGACGTCGGCGAGGACGGCGTACTGTCCCTGGACCTTGTGACCACCGACGGCCTGCGCATCACGGTGGAGCGGGACGGGAGCGTGAACCTGGAGGACGGCACCTACACCCTCACCGACAACACCACCATACGCGTTGTCAACGGGAAGATGCACCTCACTGAACCCCAGGTGTTCACGTCCCGCAACGTCAACGTCACCATCGGCAACAAGGGTATCGAGCAGGTCATCGTGGTCACTGACGAAGGTCATTTGGTACGCATCGCTCCAGACGGCGAGGTGACGTTCGACCATGGCTCCTACTGGCTGATGGACGGCACTGAGGTCTCCATCGAGGGGCGGAACGTCATCCTTCCGGAATCAAAGACCTACTCATCGTCCGATGGTCTCGTCACCGTCACCATAGGTAACAACGGGTTCGAGGAACTGGTGCTCACACCCGCTGGTGGTGGCGAGGTGCGGATCAACGCCGACGGCGACCTCAGTGTGGTGACGGGCGACTATATCATGGACGACGTGCCCTACTACTCCCCGGGCGGGAAGCTCCCCGAGGGTGAGCTGTCACTGGGCCCCGAGGCGAGCTTGGAGATCGAGTACGATGTGGCCGACCGGTTCGCGGGCACATTGCGTACACCGGCAGGAACCCTGGTCTTCAAGGACGGACGCCCCTCGGGGCGTCTCGAGCTCGTCACCAAGGATCGGACGGAGACGCTCACCTTCGAGTCGGGGACGGCCCTCGTGCATGCCCTCGAGGACAGACTGGCGGCCATCCTGGAACAAGCGCTCCACGAGACCGCCGATGAGATGGCGCAGCACGGAGGGTACACCCCTGAAAACGTCCCCGATCAGAACCTCGACGGTGTCCCCGTCCTCTTCAACAAGGGAAAGGTCACCAACATCCCCTCTTCGATTGCGATGGAACAGATGCTCGCCCAGGGAGTGAAGCGACGTGTCGAGGACAGGCTGGTCGAAGTGCGGCGCCAGCTCAGCGGGAGGGCTGATGCCGGAACACCCGAGGTGGAGGTGAACCTCGATACCAACGAGATCACCGCCATGCTTGTGCTCCCCCTGAACATCGACAGCGACGCCGAGCTCCCTTCGAGCATCCCCATACGGACGTCCGTCCCGCTCAGGCTCAAGCTCCTACGCGACCGGCTGGCCACGTATCTGAGGGAGTACGCCGAGGGACGCAATATGGAAACTACGCTCCTCTCCCACCTAATAGAGGACGAGCGTATACCCTCGCCACCGGGCGCGATCTCCAAGAGCGTCGAGTGCGACCGCGGTGAAATGCTCGCTACCATCGGGGACATTGCACGCCCCGTAGGCGAGAACATCCACATCTCGGTGAACGAGGAGCTCGTGCGCGTGGACCGAACGGCCGCGTTCACCACAGACTCCGTCGGATGGGAGATGGTGCCTGTGGACAAAGGGGCCCAGCTCTCCCTCCTGGCCAACGAGGGCGTCAAGGACTATGAGAGCCGGGTGGTCATCGCACTAGTGCCCACTCCCGGGCCGGTCAGTGACACTTGCGTCGGCCGGTACTCCATCCAATACGACATCAGCTTCTCGGTTAGCGCCAGTGTCAGCGACAACTCGCCCGCGTTCCAGGTCAGGCGCGGCGATCCCGCCCGGCCCGAGAAGCATCCGCTCACCCTCCGGTTCGTCATGGTACCGCTCCTCCAGGGAGAGAACGTCAATGCTCTCGATGAGGAGGTGACCGCGCCAGAGGAGGCGGATGACCTGTGCACAGGTGCGTGCTCGGTCCACCTTACCGTCCCGGACTCCGGCTCGGGCACGGTGTGGATCGGTCCATGCAGCTTCGAGTACACCGGCGGCCGCATCGACCTGGAAGAGGCACCATGCGGTGACCACGAGCTCATCGTCGAGCCCGACGAGTTCGAACTTGATCGTCACCGGGAGCGGGTCTCCGTGCGTGATGTGCACCGGGCCGAGGTGACCCTCCCGCCACGCGACGCCGGTCCGGAGCGGCCGAGCGCGGTCACAGTCGACCTTGAGCGGGGGGACGGCCTAATCTCGTTCACCACGGGCGTGGGCAGCTTCACTACCACCTTCGATGCCCGGGGCGTCATCGGCGGGACCGTGAGCGTAGGCGGTGGCGCGAACGTCCAAGTTGGACGGGGTCCATTGGGTAGGAACCTCGCCCAAACCCTGAACGTCGGTGGTCAACAGCTGTCCTTCGATGTGCAGAACGGCATCAGTGGGGCCCTCGGAGTCACTAAAGGCGGCAACTCGTACACGCTCGATGTCCTCAGCGGTGTCGGGGCTGTCCAGATGACCACCGGGCCCTTCGACATGGCGTTCAACACCGCCGGTCTCGCCGATGCCTCAATCCAAGTGGCCGATGACGTCAGCCTCAACATGAACCTCATCCCCGCCACGGGCAACTTCGGTGTGGGTATCGGGTTCGAGGGGGCCAACATCAACTTCGATCCAATGGCCGGCTTCTCCGGCGGGTTCGGCTTCGATGTCGGTGGCGGTCAGTTCGGTGTCAATCTCGGTGCTGGCGGTCTCGGTATCAACGCCAACGTGGGTGGTGAGAACTTCAACGTCGGGTTCAACGACGGCGCGTTCACCGGGGGTATCGCCTTCGGCGGCGGCAACGGTGGTATCAACATCGATCTGGGCGGCGCCGTCACCGGCTCGTTCAACACGCCCTTCGGTACAGCGAACATGGGCCTCACCGGCGATGGTGTCACGCTCGGCTTCGGTACCTTCGACATGAACATAGGTCTGGACGGTGCCTTCACGAGCAACCTGGCCGAGGGGCTGCAGAACCTGGGCCAGAGCGTCGTCGACAGCGTAAAGGGCCTCGTCGATGACGCACTATCGGGCAAGCTCACCAACATCTGCGAACCACGCCTCCTGAGCGAAACGCAGGTCAGTGGCGCAGGTGGACCGTTCCTCGACCCCATGCTCACCGACTGCGATCTCGAGCGCACGGCCGACAACCTTCACGAACATATCGACAACATCATCGTCGATTACGAGAACGCGATCGAGTATCACACGACACTGGTGGAGAACCTCGAGTCCATCAGAGGAGGGTTCGAGGAATGGTGCGGGAACTGTGAATCGTCCATCAGCGGTTTCATGGCCAAGGGCTACCTGCCCTGTGGCGGTAAGCTCTCCATGAAGCCGACACCCAGCAAGGTCGCCTCCGATTCCGGGTTCAAACCCGAGATATGCGCCATGTCTGTGATGGCCCTGTGCGCACCCCAGAACCCGCTCACCGCGTGGTGCACCGCGGCCTCGTTCCCGAGCCCGCTCGGACTGGCCTGCCCGCTCTGCCTCACCCTCGACTGCGTGTACGGTTCACAGTGCATGATCGGGTTCCCCAACCCGAAGGCTGCCGGCGCCGCTGCTACCGCTGCAGGGACGGCGGCCAAGGGTGCGGGCAAGGCTATGATCGGTGGCGTCGCCGGGGCCGCCTCGTGCGCGGCACAGAGCGCCATGGGAGGTGCGGGTGGCGAACCGCCCCTGCCACAGGAGGAGCCCCCGCTCGAAGAGATGATCCCGCGGGAGGATTACGAGGAGCTGACGCCAGAGGTGCTACAGCAGCTGAAGGACCAGCCGCGCAACGGTACCTGCGTATGCGACGGCTCCGGTGGCCAGGTATGCGGTACGGACGGTCGCACCTACATCAGCCGATGCGTCGCTGAGTGCCTCGATATCCGGGTCGCCCGGGACGGCGCCTGTGAGGAATATTGCACCTCGGACGCTGACTGCGTCCCTGACGCCTGCTGCGACACCGTGACGGCCTGCTCGTGCGTGGACAACCGCTGTGTCGGGCCCGAGGACTCGGCCCCGGACCCGTGGACACCGCCGACGACCACGACCACCGCGGCGGAGGATGCAGTTGACGAGTGGAACCCGTCCGAGATCACCGTGGACCCGGTGGAGGCAGGGGTCACCGTGAACGAGGGCAATGCAGGGATCCCTATGGAGGTCTGGGAAGAGGCCATCCCCGACATGGGCGGCGGAGGCGGAGGGGACGATGATGGCGGAGGAGGCGGAGACGGCCCCGGCGTCAGTGTCACCGTGAACATACCCATTGGCGAGATCGGCAACCTCGGTCAGCTCGGCGGTGGGCTGGGGAAGCTCGGCGAGGGCCTCGGGAAGATCGGCGATGGGCTCAACGCCATCACCAAGCCCGTCCAGGACCTTGCCCAAGGAGTACAGAACGCGGTCGATACAGTGACGAAGCCTATCACGGACGCCATGCAGGGTGTACAGAACACAATCGACCAGGGCATCCAGAACATGGGCGATGCTATCACCGGCGGGACCGGGGACCTCTCGAGCATGACCGGCGAGGCGGGAGGGGAGGCCGGCGGCGAGGCGGGCCAGCAGGGCGATGAGGATCCGGGTGTCTGCCTGCCGTTCAAGGGGAAGATGGCCTGCAACAGCATGGGCGCTCCGGCCGTGTACGACGTACCGCCACCGCCCATCGGCGCGCCGGTCATGGACCTGGGCGTCAAGGGCTGCATCACCCAGGGCGCGCCCATCACTTGCACGATGCCCGACTGCATCGCTTGCGAGACGGAGTGCCTCCCCATGTGCGGGGACGAGATAGGGTGCCCGGTATGCACAGGGCTCATGGAGCTCACCGAGATACCCAAGCGCGTGCCGCCCATCCCCGGCGCTTGCACCAACAATCACTGCTGCGGTACGCCGTTCTCCTGCGTCGACTACAACATGCCCGACCTCTGCGAGATCCCTTGTGGCTGGTGCGGTCCGGTCCCCTGTATCTGGAAAGCCGCTACGTGCTTCCCAGAGTTGCACAACTGCGCCGATGTCACCCAGGCGACCCTGGTAACCAAGAAGAAGCTCAACTCCATCCCGTCGCCCGGCGGTGTCGCAGAGTGCTCACAGAACGTGGCCGACCTAAAGGACGTGTGCACCGTTGAAGGTTCCAAGGAGCTCAAGTCGGGGATCCTGGACCCGTGCGAGATCGGCGACAAGCTGGACGTGGTCATCGAGGAGCTGCACGACCTAATCGACCGCATGAGCCAGGCCGTCGAGGAGCTCTATGACGTGTCGGGCCAGCTGGACTACGAGCACTCGCAGGGCTTCACCGACCGGCGCTCGGCCACTATCAAGGAGACGATCAAGCGCATCACCGATATCCTGGAGGGCGCCAAGGGCGACAAGGACTTCCAGATACGTCTGGCAAACTTCGTACGGTTGTTCCAGAACGATGACTTCCGGGGCGACATCTCCGAGAACGAGCAGCTCACCGCTGCCATGTTCGGTATACTGCCCTACGCCGAGGGAGCGCCGGGTATGGCGATGTGGATGGGCTACTGCATGGACTTCCAGCTCTGCGGCGGGTGCTCTGGAGGGCCCGTCCAGGCTGGATGCCTCGGCCCCACGTCCATCGGGAGCTACCTGCCCAACATCCTCGACTTCAGGGGCCGGTGCATGTCGGTGCCCGCGGCCACCGTGGTCAACGAGCGCAGCTTCGACATGTGGGGCGACACGAGCGCTCTGGACAACTTCGCCAACATCGATGCCGAGGAGGACCTGTTCATCGACACCCTGAAGTGCTACAAATACGACTCCGAGAGCACCGGATGGGAGAACCGGACGAGCGGCCAGGGCATACCGTACGACGAGGGCATTGAAACACCCGGCGGGGAGGTAACACCGCCGGAATGCGTCGCCGCCTGCAGCGAGTGCTACGGGATCGACCAAGCGCATTGCCACGCTCACCTCGGCCTCTGCGTGTGCGAGGCCGGCGATAGGGACATCCTCACGTCCCAGTCCTGCGAACCCAGCGCCCGCGTGAGCGAGGACATGCTGGGATGCTGCGAGCGTCTCCTGTCTGTGGGCGCCGAGAGCATCGACAGCCCCGGCGGTGAGCTATGCACGGGACCTATCCTCAGGGGTATCACGGTCGACCTCTGCTCGGACGGTTCCGGCCTGTGCTGCAAGCACCGGTTCAACGAGGTCCCCCTCGAGGGCAACTGCGAGGCCGTGGAGGCGGCAGGGGTCGGGACGTGCGAGGACATGTGCATGGACGTCTTCGACCGGGAGACCGCCGACTGGTGCGCCGAGCGGTGCCCGGCGATCGACATCTCCTGCGAGGCGGCTTGCCTCGGGACCGAGGTGGACACAGAGTGCCTGAGCGAGTGTGTCCCGCAGCGGCCCCTCTCGTGCATGCAGGACTGTATAGCTGGCCACGAGGGCCAGGAGGCCGACTGCGTCCGGGCGTGCAAGGCCGTCTCGCCGCGAGCGGAAGTGGACGGGTACGTTGGTCGTTCGAAGGCCCCCGACGTGCCGGGACAGGTGTTCACCGCGGGGGACGCGGTCGTCGCCGGCGCAGTAGTGAACAACACCGGCGAGGTCCCCCTCATCGGCACCGCCCGTCTCTCCCTGGTCACCCTATCGGACTGCTCGTGCTCTGGCAGTGACTGCGCCTGTGAAGAGGATGTGCAGCTGGTCAGAGAGATACCGGTACGTCTCGGTCCGGGCCGGTCCATGACGATCCCGGCGCTACCTGTGGACGTCGGCCGCGAGGACGTGTCGGTCCAGACGCTCGTCGAGATCCTGGACGAGAACGGGAACGTAATCGTTTCCCAACGCGGCCCCATCTCTCATGTGGTGTCGTCAGGCGCCGTGACCGTTCGGGACGCCTACTTCGTCACATCGGGCGGGAGGAGCACCGAGGTGTACCCCGGCGCCCCCATCCATGGTGCCGTGACCATCGAGTCGAAGGCCTACCCCGTGACCCTCGATATCTCGCTGGTCATAGGTAGCACAACCGCCGCCGATTCGGTGGCGACGTTCACGCTCGCAGGCCCCACTCTCGACCGCGCCGTCGCCAGCGACTCCTACACAGCACAGGACGCTGACCTAGGCAAGGTGCTCCGCATCCACATCAAGGTGACCGATGTCGCCGGCGCCGTGCTCCTCGAAGAGACCCTCGCCGAGCAGGGCATGACCACTGAGACCTGCACCGCCAAAATGACTGAGTACTGCCTATCCAACCTCGGGAATGTTAAGCCGAGCTATCCCCTCGCTCATGCCGAGGTGCGACCGTTGAGCCTCACGGTCCGGGACGCGGCCTTCATGAGCCTGGGTGCTCGGCCCATCGCCGCCATTTTCGGGAGGGCGGACGTGGTGGCCATCGCCTGGGTCCGGAACATGCTGTCCGTCCCCTTCGACGGACGCATCGAGGTCAAGGTCGTGCGGGAGGGCGGCGCCGCTATCGCCACCAAGGAGACCTGGGCTACCGGGGACAGGGTGCTCGAACGTGGTGACGAGGTCGCCGTCCAGGTCGAGGCCTTCGGTGTGGAACCGGGCAACGCCTACTCCCTGCACGTGTTCGCCGAGGACAACGGGGGCAGGGTCTGGCTGGACGAGGTGCTCACGGACACGGTCTTCCCCAATGCGTGTCTGAGCGTCGAGGCACGTGATCCGTCCGCACAGGGTGGCGATATCAACACCGTGATCACCATCGGCACCTGCCGGCTCAGGGTCGAGTGCACGGGGTGTTCGTCCCTGTGCGAGCTCCATGTCGATCCGTCCGACTGCTCGCTACTGCCGAAGAACTGCGACTGCGAGTGTGTGTACTGAGCACGTATGCGTACTGCCTATTGCAGGTGTACCGTTACCTCGACCTCGTCCCCGTCATCGATCCCGAGGACTTCGCGGAGCCGGTCCGCGGCGATGATCTCGATCACGTCGGTGCGGTGCGTACGTTCGGGCATCACCACTGCGCACGGGATGTCGCGTAGGGATGCGCGAAGGACACGGACCGCCCCGAACGAGCGTTCCTCGCCCGTGTACCCCGGGAGCATGTCACCCGCCCCGCCCGTTAGCCCGTCCACCCGGAACGGCTCGTTGGGAACTACGTTGAGAGTGCCCGGGTAGGGCGTGAACCCGACCAGAGTGGCCAGGCCCTCCCGGTAGCCCTTGCGAGAGAGGTAGTAAGCACCCTCCCCCATACCGGACGCGATCCGTCCTTTGATGACGACGGTCCCGGGCTTTCCTGTGATAATGCCCTCGAGCTCCTGCTGGAGGGCCTTCAGTCGACCACGGCCGGCCGTGGTGAGCCGGATCCGCTGTACCCTGCCGACCATCTCGCGCTTCACGAGGCCTCCCTGTTCCAGCTCGATGAGGTACCGGGAAGCGCTCTGCTGCGATCGTCCCAGGGCCTGGCCGAGCCGTCTGGAGGGCATCAAGACGAATCCCCGATATCCGCCCAATCGAGCGATTGCGATGATAGCGGCCAGTTCGAATCCCACGTCACGCGGGGAGCGGGGAGAATTTAATTAACTTTGCGGCGTTCATCCTGGACGTGAACGCCATGGACCGGCTCAGGCTCCTCTTTCTCAAGACAGGCAACATCGGGGCCTCCACCCTCATCGAGCACATCATCGATGAGCGGGCCACCCGCCAGGACATCGAGGTCCGGGTGGTCGGCAGCGGCTCGCGCCTCGATCCCGCCTCGGTGGTGTGGCCGACGGACATCGCCCTCAACGCCCGAGCGAACCTTGTGGTGTACGTCACCCCCAACGCCTCGCTCCCGGGTCCCATGGACGTCATCAAGGCGATCCGGTCCGCGGACATCCCGCTCATAGTCATCAGTGACGGTCCTGCCGTCAAGGCGCGCGAGGCGTTCGAGGAGCTGGGTGCCGGGTACATCCTCCTACACGTCGATCCCATGATCGGTGCACGCTCGGACCTGCTCGACCCGACCGAGATGGTGCTCTTCAATGCTGACGTGCTCAAGGTGCTGGCCGCCTGCGGGGTCGTCCGAACGCTCGCGAGGGAGCTCGATGCCGTCATCGAACACCTCAAGGTCGGGGACGCCACCCTACCACGGACGGTCATCGACCACCACCTCCCGATGACCCTGGACGAGTTCTCTAACCCCTATGCACGCGCTAAGGCCATCGCCGCCCTGGACATGGCCTCGCGGGTCGGGCGGCTTGACGTGGAGGGATGCTTCATGGAGAAGGAGCCTGCCCGCTACCTCCCGCTCATCGCGGGAGCACATGAGCTCATGCGCGGTGCGGCCCTCCTGGCCGACGAGATACGGGAGCTGGAGAAGGCCGACGACGCTCTTTTACGCACCCCGCACCGGCGTGACGGTGTGGTGGCCAAGAAACGTCCCCTGGACGAGCGGCCGGTTTCCCCGTGAGGTCGGGCAACGTGGAGCTCTCCGAGGGCTTCGGACGGGTCATGGCCCGGGTGCTCGTTACAGCAAAGGACACGGGATGGGCCCGCCGCGCCGCGGAGGCTGCCTGCGGGTTCGGTACGTCCCTCATCATGTGCCCTGCCGAATGCGGGATTGACGGGGAGGTCGACGGTACTTATACACCCGATGGCAGGCCCGGGATCGTGTTCATGGTGGTCCAGCGCACCCTCCCTTTGCTGGAAGAGCAGCTCGTGTCCCGCATCTCGCAGTGCGTTCTGACGACCCCAACGGCTGCCTGCTTCAACGCTCAGGAAAGCGATGAGGTCCTGCCCGTCGGGAGCAAGGTCCAGTACTTCGGTGACAAGCTCTCTACCAAGGAGGAGCGTTTCGATCGTACCCTATGGCGCATCCCCCTCATGGGCGGTGACTTCCTTATCGAGGATACGTTCGGTGTCGTCCATGGCGAATCGTACAAGCTGTGGGTGATGGGGAGCGAGGTGGGCGCGCTCACCGCAGCCCGGGCCGCCGCCGAGACCGCATCGAAAGTGGAGGGCGTGTTCCTTCCTTTCCCGGGCGGGATCAGCGCAGCGGGATCCAAGGTTGGTTCGGTGCACTACTCGTTCCTCAAAGCCTCCACCAACCACCCGTACTGTCCGACGGTGCGAGACAGGATCGAAAGTCGGCTTCCCGAGGGGATCGAGGCAGTGTACGAGCTCGTGATCACCGGTCTAGACCGTCAGCGGGTCGAGGACGCAATGTACGGTGCCGTCGAGGCGGCGGCTGCGAACGGTGCGGCCCGCATCTCGGCAGGTACGTTCGCGAAGAAGGTGATCGCGCGGCGACCCGACCTGGCCGACCTGCTCAAGTGAAGATGTCGTACGTACTACTCGTATATACAATCATAGAGGAATCTTTATAATCCGGATTTAATACTAGTATTAGTTAGAGAGAACGACTCATAAGTTGTGTGTGAGAATGGTGACCCTCCCAAGCCTTGTCGTGGCTGTACTGACCGTGCTGTATGCTGTTCGAGGATACAGCGAGGTCGAGTAACGCGCTGAAGTGAATCCCCCCCCCAGTGGACGACCCCCGAGGTCCGATCCGACTATGTAGTGGTCGGAGCGATCGTCGCAGGGGACATCTATTTCTTCCATGAGAGGACCATGTAGTCTAGAAAATACTTATCGTCTATATTAACAGTGTGAAACCTATAAGATCCTGGGAACGTATTGACTTATTGTAGCGATTACACCCCCCCAGGTGATCCACATGGTAACGATCCCCGTAGCGATAATGGCCGTTCTGACCGTGCTCTATGCGATCCTGGGGTTCCGCGAGGTCACGAACGATCTGTCCTAGCGAGAATCCCTGGTCAGCGGGCATGCTGCTCAGCTTGTTCTAATATCGATAATCCTGCCATCATCAGTAAAAAGAGTTTTGCCATAGCTGGAGGACCTCCCTGCGAAACTTGGTCCATTGCTCGGACCTTCGACGAC
>PVBE012602162.1_pt1 | contig 35608 bp, 33 predicted proteins | sample 1631181 | NCBI WGS metagenome assembly PVBE01 (sample SAMN08397723, study PRJNA350692) | Marine metagenome, whole genome shotgun sequencing project. | isolation source: water | place: Pacific Ocean | collected 2012-04
ACCACAGATTGTCGTTGAAGAATCCCTCATTCTCGTGACCTTCGACGTGCAGATACTCGTCCTCGGGAGGTGTTACCACTTGCCTTCTCCTGACATCCAGCGTGCTGTGCCTGGGTTGTTGAATCCCGCCCATTCTAGCTGTGGAACCCAGGACAGGTCAGTTGCACTGTGCTCGAGCCCGAGACGCTCCTTCACCGGGTGCAGTTTCGGTATCTTCCGGAGGGAGTTCCTGATGGTGAGGCATACTGCCTTGTTGAAGGGGCGGCGCTCGAAGAACGACTAGCCAAGCTGGGCCGGTTATCGGTTCCCGAGCCCTGGACGTGGAAGACGCTACGCTTCATCGGCGCCTTCCACGTGTCCCTGCGCGGCTCCTCGCGACCGAACTCAGTTGGGAGATGAAACGGCTCAAGGCTCGAGTGTGCCGGATAAAGGCACTGGCCTCACGATCAGCTTCGAGACTGGCTATGGACTGTCCGCCAAAGGGCTCCGCTGCATTGCGAATCTGCCTGAGGCAGAGGACGGCTCTCGAATGCAGAGCAGGATCAATAGCATCGCGTGCTCGGGTTCAGGTGCCTTCCGCTGAGTCACGCGGTTGCTGTCTCCACGTTTATCGTGGTGAAATCCGCCAAGCGACGGTCACCCCGGCGGAATCAACTTCCAGCACGGCGACAAGTAGAAGAGGCGATAATAAATGAATTTTTCGATTGAACTCACACCGGAGCAGAAAAATTTCGGCAAAGAGGTGAGCGCCTGGCTGGATGAGAACTGGCCCGCCGACATGGAGCCGATCCGCGACGCCCAGAAAATGACCCGTGAGCAGTTTCAGGTCCGGCGCAAGTTCGCCCAGAAGCTCGGCGCAAAGGGCTGGCTCTTCCCGGGCCATCCTCAAGAATACGGCGGCGGCGGACTCGGCCATCTGACCCCTGTCATCCAAGAGGAGCTCGCCAGTCGAGGCGAGTCTCTTCCAATCGTGACCGACTGGACCAACCTGGCCGCGCCGGCCATCCTCGCCCGCGGCACCGAGGAACAGAAGAAGCGCTTCCTACCACCGATGCTGACAGGTAACTCCATGACCTGGCAGCTGATGACCGAGCCCGATACGGGCACCGACGTGGCGAACCAACAGACCAATGCACTGCGCTCCAGTCGCGATGGCGAATACTTCGTAATCAACGGCTCCAAGACGTTCGTGGGCGGCATTCACCCGCCACCCGACCAGTTCTACCTGCTGACCCGCAGCGACCTCGAGGCACCACGCCACGAGAACCTCTCCAGCTTCATCATGCCCGCCAACCTGCCCGGCATTACCATCCAGCCACTCGACCTTTTCCCGCTCAGCACTATGGCTGCGGCCTACGGCCCGACCGGCGCAACCATGGAGGCCATCAAGAATTCCGTATTCTTCGACGACGTTCGAGTCCACGAGTCCTACCTGCTCGGCGAGGAGGGTGAAGGCTGGCAGGTGACGATGGCTACTTTCGCCGTGGAGCACGGCGGCGGCGCAAACATCATTCGCAATCGAATGTCGGAGAGATTCTTTGACCAGTGCCGGAACAATCCCCACATTACGACACGGCTCCGCGAAAATCCCCACCTGCTGGACAAACTGGTTGACGTTTACCTGTATACCCAGACAGAACGTCTCCTTTCGATCCGCAACGCCGGTGGAAAGGGGGGAGGCTACGGTGGGCCGCACTTCGCCATGTTCTCGAAGGTTTTTGGCAGCAAGTACGGAGCCGACCTGGCCGAGGTCCTCGGTCCTTACGCCTTCATCGACGAGGGCGAGGAGCGCCTCGACGACGGCATTTTCGAGGTCGGCCAGCGCAACAGCATCGCGAAGGCCCCCGGCGGTACGCCGGAGGCGATGAAGATTCAAATCGCGCGTGCCCTTCAGATCGGACGCTAGCCCGGGTGGCTTCTACTTACACAGGAACCGACACATCAGCACAGGAGCACTCAATGACCTTGGACCTGGAACTGAACGAAAGCGAAGTACTGCTTAGAAACGCAGCCCTTGATTTCCTCCGGCGTGACACACCCAAGCTCGTGGTGCAGGGCCTGCTGGACACCGACACCGGGACAACTGACGAGCTGTGGCAGAAGGCAGCCGACATGGGCTGGCTCGGAATCATCATCCCCCAAGAATACGGCGGCAGCGGCTATCCCCTCACCAGTGCCGGCGTCCTCTTCGAAGCGCTCGGCACGGCTCCCCTCCCGGGTCCGCACTTCTCGTCGACCATCCTAGGCAGCCTGGTCGTTCTCCACGCTGGAAATGAGGGGCAGAAGCTGGAACTCCTGCCGGCACTCGCGAGAGGCGAGGAGACCCTGGCACTGGCTATGACCGAGCCTAACTACGGCTGGGACCCGGCTTCGATTGAAACAACCGCCACGTCGAGTGGCGGGGAATTCGCCCTGAACGGGACTAAGACGTTCACCATGGATGCTCTAGCAGCCTCGAAGCTCATCGTCGTCGCCCGGACGGCGAGCGGGTCCGAGCAGGATGCGGGGATCTCACTGTTCCTGGTTGATAGGGAGTCGGAAGGCGTCTCGGTGCGCCGCCTTCCGGGGTTCCTTTCGGGAAGGACGTTCGAGGTCGAACTAGACGGCGTGAAGGTTCCCCGCTCCACCCTTCTCGGCCAGGAGAACATGGGCTGGGCGCCGCTGCAGCAGGCCATCACTGAGGCCACTCCCATACTTTGCACGTACAAGGCGGGGGGATGCCAGGCAGTCATAGAAATGACCCTGAATTACAGCCGAATCAGGGTACAGTTCGGCCAGGCAATCGGGAGGTTTCAGCGGGTCCAAGACATGATTATCGACATGGTGACGCACTCAGATGCGGCCAAGTGGGCAAGCTACGAAGCGCTCTGGAAGCTCGACACTGGGCAGCCGGCGATCGAAAGCGTTCACACGGCGAAGGTGCTGGCAAGCCAGGGATACTGGGAGGTTGTCACCCTCGGCCACCAGGTCTTCAGCGGCGTCGGCTATTCGAGGGAGAGCCCGATCAGTTTTCACACAAGGACCTCCCGCTCCCTTCACCACTACCTCGGCGAGCCCTCGCATCACAGGCAGGAGCTCGCCCGCATGCTGGTCAGCCCAGAGGTGAGCGCTGTCTGACGATCGGCACCTTGTCATTCCGCGAGAGTGACTGTGCAATCCCCTCCATGGGTTCACTCGGTGCGAAGGCTTGAGTCAAAAGCGGCAGCCATATCGGGGCCACGAGGGCGAGCGTCAGCACGGCCCGGGACCTGACTATCGATGCGGCCACAGAAACTCCTACGGGCAAGTCACAACCTCGGCGAGCCGCTGCTCTCTCGGGCGTCGGATCCGCAGAATTGGTTCGACCATGACCAATCTTCGGGATCCTATGCAGAGTCGGTTAGCCGAACGGCAACCTCCACCGTGCGATTAATCAGGTCGTCGACATCAACTTCACCCCAGCCTGCGAGGCCGACGTGAACGCGGCCGTTCCACGAGTCAGTCCAGCTCTTCGGAATCGGTCGGCCGCTGAGCCCCCAGAGACCTCCAACGGTAGCCCCATTGCAATCGGTGTCCCAACCCGCTGCCACGGCCTCTCCTACCGCAGCTGAATAGTCGTCCTCGTAGGAGCAGAGCGCCCAGGCCACGACCGCGAGATTGTTTACCGTGTGAACTGGCGAAAGGCCTTCGTACTTCCGATGCAGCTGGTCGACAGCGTCCGGTATACCGGCCAGTGAGCGGCCGAGCGCCACGGCCTCAGCGGAGTCTGAGCTCCCGGGAATCTCCTCGAGAGCCCGGTCGATTGCCGCGTCCAACGTGTCCTCCATCGGGATCGCCGCCCCAAGAGCGGCCACAAATTCCGCGCCGTGCACTCCCTCACCAACATGTGAGAGCTGCGCATCTTGGCGAACCAGGTGTGCTGCAAGGCCAGGCTCGCCGGGACAGACCCATCCGTAGAGATCGGCCCGTATCTGAGCCCCGATCCAGTCGTTGAACTCGTTGTCGGCACACTCGGCAAGATCGAACTCAGGTTCCGCCCCGGCCGCAAATCGATCCGGAGCGCGGTTCATAAGAATGCGATACGCCGCCCGCTCAGCAGTCCAGGTCTGGCCAGCAGGTAGGGCCATAAGCCAGGCCCTCGCCACGTCGGCGGTGCTGAGGGCCCGGCCATGTTGTTCCAGCATCGTCAGCGAGAGAGCAGTGTAGTTGATGTCATCGTCCCACTCGGCCCGGACAATGTGTCCGCGACAGGTCGCCCGAGCCGACTCCGGAAGCTCTCCTTCCAGGAACGGGACGTAGTCGCGAAGCGGAAGCGCCCCCACCCGAGAAAGGTATTCCCTCAGTTCGCGAACGCCTTTTCGCATGGAATAGGATTCTATGGGCTTCCCGAGTTCGCACCCAGAAATCCTTCCGAGCCAAGCACTACGAATACGATCTCTCTCGACTGCTAGCATGATTTCGTCCCTCTGGTGGGGGCCACTCGCGCTTCCCGGCTAAAGGCGGCCGTAATTGGGCCGACAGTCGAGAGCTCCTAGTTGACCCGAGCTGCGCCAGCGTAATCGCACGTGCCCTGTTTCGACAGCTGCCGAGTGGCTCAGCAGGCCTCAGTTCCAAGCTGGTCGAGCTGTTGCTTCACCTTCTCATTTGTCACGCTTCCGTCCGCATTGCACATCGCCACGATCCGCGTGTCGCCGCCCGGACCGACCGCACCCTGGCCATAGCGGACGGGAGATTGGCGAGCTCCGAGGCAGCCTGATCTTCACCCCGAGCGATTGAGACTAAGGTGCATCCCCCCCCCCCCCCCCCCGGCGGACCCAACAAGACCACCCACAACCCCCCCCTCCCCCCCCGCGAGTGACACAGCAAGACCACCTAGATGCCGAGCTTAGCTCTCAACCAGTCACCAATCCGCCCGACTGCATCTGTCGCCTCGGGCACGTTCCCGACCCCGGTCTGGAAGACGTGCTGCATCTCTGGAAACACGTCCAGCTTCACTTCCACTCCGGCAGCCTTCGCACGCTCCACCACCCGTGTGGAGTCGTCGAGGAGCGTTTCGTCCCCGCCGACCTGGATGTAGATAGGGGCCAGGTCGCGATAATCGCCGTAGACGGGAGCGGCGAGCGGGTCGCGAGCATCGCCGCCCTCCCCGAGGAAGGACGCAGCCATCCCCTGAAGCATTTCCTTCTGGACCAGCAGGTCATTCTCCGCGTTAGAGACCATCGAGTTTCCGGTTCCCTCGAGGTCAACCCAGGGCGAGAGAGGGACAGCCCCGGCAGGTTGGGGAAAGCCCTGCTCTCTGATGGAAATAAGCGCCGCGAGGCTCAAGCCCCCTCCGGCCGAATCGCCAGAAATTGCGACGTATCCCGGCAGGAACCCCTGATCGAGAAGCCATCGGTAGGCGGCCGTTGCGTCTTCGACAGCGGCCGGGTGCGGATGCTCGGGCGCGAGGCGGTAATCCAGGTTTAGTACCCTGGCGCCTGTAGCACTCGCGAGATGGCTAACCAGTCGCTCGTGCGTCTTCGGTGATCCCAGCACGTAGCCTCCGCCATGGAGATAAAGGATGGCACGGTCCTCCACGGCGCCCGGAGGATCGTGCCAGTAGGCTCGGCAGCCGCCCGCGTAAGCTTCTGTGATGGCCACATCGGGCAAAACCGTTGCTGTAGTCCCAAGCCCAGCGACGTTCGCACGCTGCTCTTCGATGGTCGGAGCGTAGTCGCTCCCCCCAAGTGATTCTTGTAGCTGTTTGAAGGCTTCCTTGAGAGCTTCAGCTTCGGGACTTGCCATCCCCATCCTCCCATCTCCACTCAAGCGGCATGGCTTGTGCGGGGACTCAATAAGACGGGCTGTGCAACCGGATGTCAACGGCCTACCGGCAGGGCGTCCCAGAATTTTCAGCAACGCGAGCACGAAGGTCGGAACCTAACCACCGAACACCGCAAGGCGAGACTCAAATGATTCCAGACTGGAGGCTCAGGGAACCTCCCTCCTCTGGACATGCGCGCAATTGATGGCCTGTTGTACTTCATTGCCAGTTCGACCCGGCTCAAGAGCAGCCGGCCGAAAAGGCCCGGCCGCAGCTCGACACCACGGTGTGCTCCCACCTACCAGCTGAGCGGAAGTCGCCGCATCGAAATTGTAAACGATGAACGAGGCAACCCCCAGCGAACCCGGCCGTTTATTCGATTACGAAGTCGAGAATAGCAAACTTCTCAGCCAAGCCTGCGATTTCCGCTCCTGCTGCCCGGTGCTCGGGATCGTTCGCATAACGCAGCGAGTCGCCGTCCGGGAGGTCCAGCGTAAGCGCCCAGTCCCACTGCTCGGAAGCACTAGCGTACGGGTTCGGATCGACTCCCCATCCACATGCGAAATTGGAGACAAACGACGCACTCTTGCCGAAAGAGGACCGCTCAATGAACTTCTGCTTTTCCTCGCCGGTCGCGTCTTCTTTGAACTTCACCAGGACCACGTGGCGTACCGTCGACATCGCATGCCCTCCTGTGTGGCGCGCAGGATACACCCGATGCAAAGGATCACAGAGAGCCCGGCGCGGACACCGTTGAGAAGTCCATCGATCTGGGAGCTGGTGCCGGCTTCAGCTTTTGAACACGAGGATGTTCACACCACCGATGCCAGCGTTGTGAATCAGCCCCACGTTAGCCTTCCCGTCCTTCACCTGGCGGGGCCCGGCCTCGCCAGTGAGCTGCCGGAATATCTCCGTAACCATCGCCGCACCGGTGGCGCCGATAGGATGGCCTCGAGACAAGAGCCCTCCATCGGTGTTGACCGGGATGTCGCCGTCGATTTCCGTACGCCCTTCCCAGATGGCCCTAGCGCCCTCGCCTTCGCGTACGAGACCCAGGCCTTCGATCGTGAATATCTCGCCCGGGCTGAACGCATCGTGCACTTGGGTGACGTCGACATCCTCCGGTCCAATGCCCGCCCTTTCGTAGGCAATCGAGGCCAAGCGCTGAACTTCACCACTGCCCGTCTCGGCATCGCTTTCGCCTCCGTCGTCCGCCTGGAACTGTCCGGAGCCTGTCGCCCAGCCGACAACCGTCATCGACCGCTCGGCTCTGTACTGAGCCGCCTTGTCCGCCGCGCAAATCACCACGGCGGCGGCACCATCGGTGGTAGGCGAACACTGGAGCAAGGTGATCGGGTCGGCGATCATCCGCGAGCCCATCACTTCGTCCAGCGTGACCGCCTTTTGGTACTGGGCGTATGGGTTGAGCGCTCCATTCTTGTGAGACTTCACAGAGACCTGGCCGAACATCTCCGGGGTGGCCTCGTGGTCCGCCATGTAACGCTGAGCCTGGAGAGCGTAGCTGGCGGGCATCACGGCAAGACCCATCACCGTCTGATAGCTCGCGCCCTCCGAAATCTGCAGCATTCCTCGCTGCATCTTCTCGAATCCCACGACCAGAGCCGTGTCGTAAATACCGTGAGCCACCGAAAGATACGCCTCTCTGAACGCGCTTGTGGAGCTCGCACAAGCCATTTCGATGTTGACCACAGGGATTCCTGTCTGCCCCATTTCGGAGACGACATTCAGTCCGGCGCCCATTCCAGCGAGCACACGACCAACGTAAGCAACTTCAATGTCCTTGAACGGCACCTTGGCATCGTCAAGAGCGTTGCTGATTGCCTCCCGACCAAGATCCTGAAGGCTCTTGTCAGGGAATCGCCCAAAACGGTGGAGCCCCGCCCCGAGAACTGCAACGTCGCGCATGGATATCCCTCCTTCAATCGCTATCGGTCCACAGGCGTGGCCATAAACGAAACCACCATGGCGCCGGATTCATCTTCTTTCACGCGTTCCACAATCAGTCGCACCCGGCCACCGATGACGATCGCCTCGGGGTCCCCGCTTGCGACCGTCTGGACCGACGGGCCGTCGTCGAGCCGCACTCTTACTATCGCGTATGGGGGAACCATGGCCGAACCTGGCAGTTGCTGCCGCACGATCGTGTACGTTTCAACTTCGCCATCGGAAGCGAACGTCACCGGAGCCAGGTCGCCTGCAGTGCAGGCAGCGCAGAACGTTCGCCTTGGGAAGAACGGCTGTCCACACTCGCGGCAACGGGCACCGAGCAGCCTAGCCGGCTCCCCGAGCTTCGCCGGCAGATCGAACATCCCCTCGCGCAGTGGGATTAGTTGCTCGGTGGTTGCACTCAATTCAGTCACCGACCCTCCGGCGGCAAACATACCTTATCGCCTTCGCACGCGGGTAAGAGATCGAGGCTCTGAAGTTATCACCGCATCCTTGCCGGATTCGCCCGGGCGCGTGCTACTCTTCCCGCTTACACCGACGGGCTGGGAGGTCGCAGTGAAATCGGATCCGGCGATTGCGAAGGCCTACAGAGACGCCTGGGAGATGTGGCTCAGACAAGCCGAACGGCTTCATTCTGTTCTGCTGGGCGGCGAAGACGTCGCTCCGTCACGGCTGAAAGGAATTCTCAGCAGCGAGGCAAGGGCCAAGGACGTCTACGAAGAAGCAAGAGCGCAGCTCCTGGGATTGAACGTCGAGGATGACTCGCCTCCCCAGGACAGTTCGAACCCATTCCGCCGTTAGCCGAACTTGGCGCATTTAGGCCCGGGATACGGTAAGGTTCCGAGGAGCAAGAACCGCCTTGAGGCGAATCGTTTGAGTACGAATTCGAGTGGTACCAGTGGCAATCTCTGGCTCGCCGACGAGCTGTGGAAGCTCGGTGCGATCGAGTTCGGTGACTTCTCCCTCGGGCGTACGGCCGTCCACTCGCCGGTGCACATCAATGTCCGTCGCCTCGTTTCCAGTCCGAGAGCCCTCTCCCGATGCGCAACTATCATCGAAACCGAGTTCGAAACTCTCGGCGCCATGCGCCACCCCCACGTACATCCATTCGAACTAGTTGCCGGGGTCCCCTTCGGAGGACTGCACCTCGCAACGGCTTTCTCGCTCCACCGCGGCACGCCGATGATCTACATCCACCCGCCTTCGACCGATAAAGCGGACACTATCGAGGGCGTATTTGTCTTTGGCCAGACCTGCCTGATCATGGATGACCTGATCACGGGCGGCGGGAGCATTCTTCAGACCGCGGCGACCCTCAGTGAAGCCGGACTGTTTGTGAAAGATGCCGTTGCCCTGATTGATCGTCAGGAGGGCGGCCGGGCAGCTCTCGCGCAGGCTGGGATCAACCTCGTATCCGTGTTGAATCTCGAACAGATCGCCAACTATTTGATGTCGGCCGGATACATCGAGGAAGACAACCACCGGCGGACAATGGAATATATCGAGTCGACCCCGGAATCCTGAACCGTCCTTACTCCGAAAGCATGGCCACAGCATCCACGATCGCCTGAGTGCCATCCTTCCCACGGCCTCTCGCCTCCAGCATCCGAAACAGCTGCTGAACCAGCGCCGAACCGGGAAGCGGAGTGTTCGTAGCCGCTGCGGTTTCCAGCACAAGTCGCATGTCCTTCTGCATCAGTTCCACCATGAACCCGGGCGAGTAGTCTCCCCTGACGGCCCGGGGAGCAAGATTCTGAAGCATCCATGAGCCCGCCGCCCCGCTCCCTACAACTTCGAGCATCTTCTCCGGATCAACCCCAGCCCGCCGGGCGATAGCGATCGCCTCAGACATTGCCAGCAGGTTGAGACCAGCCGCGGCCTGATTGCACAACTTCACAACCTGGCCCGCGCCACTGGGACCGCAAAGGACAATCGTGCTGCCCATCGCTTCGAGCACCGGCAGTACCGTCTCAAAGGCGGCCGGTTCTCCACCGACCATGATGGCGAGCGTGCCGGCACGGGCACCCACATCCCCGCCGCTGATGGGAGCATCGAGCATCTCAATGCCATGGCCCTTGAGCGTCGCCGCAACCGAACGCGCCGTTTCCGGCGCTATGGTGGAACAGTCAACGTAGTGGAGCCCCTCCACACCACCCTCAATGATTCCGCTCGGACCCAAGGCAACCGCCTCGACATCGGACGAGTCGGTTACACAGCTGACTACGATCTCCGAAGCGGCGGCCACGTCGGCGGGCGAATCACCGACGGAAGCGTCAAGCTTCTCGAGTTCTGCGGAACGTCCGGGGGACCGGTTCCAGACGGTGACCTCGAAGCCGGCCGTCACGAGGTTGGCCGCCATCGGCGCCCCCATGATCCCAAGCCCAACGAATCCAACGCGCTCAACTGTCATACCGAGTCTTCTCCCTTTGCCGAGCCCCAAGCCGAGCCTTCAAGCATCCCAGGGAACACCGCCGGCCGCCGGCTCGAGAACTGTTCGAACGACCCCGTCGGCTATCACAACGATGATGTCATAGCCTGCGTAGAGCGCAGGGTCGAAGCCCCGCAACACCCAGCTGAGTCGCTCACTCTCCGCGTAAGTTTCTGCGCCGAGCACAGCGAGCGCGGTCACGTCCACGTCGCTGAAACGCCGCGCGTCGGCGGCCTGAAGCCCCCGACGTACGTTGCGCCGCAGAGCAGCGCGGGACTCATCGGTGGCAAGCTGCGGTGTCCCGATCACGCAGGAGCCGCCGTCCTCCAGGTCCACCGCTGTCCAGGCATCCACTACAGGCACAATCAGTCCCTGGTCGACACCGGTGCGATCGCACGCGGCTACGATCTCGTCAAAAATCGCCTCGCGTTCGGTCTCATCAGACGGAAGCCTGAAGAGGCCTCGGGAATCCAGGTGGAATGTGCCTTTGACTTTGTCCGTGAACTGGGCCCAGCGATCCGAGAGGCCACCAGTGATGGTGATCACCGAGCCGTCTGCTTCGAGGCGGCGAAGCAACATTCCGACCTCGCGCTTTAGCTCGAGCCTCCCGTCAGGCGATGTCTCAATACCAGCTATAGCGTCGGCGATTTGCGAAATTCCCGGCTCTCCAGCCGGAAGCGGGGCGTTTCGAGGAACAAACAGAGCGATACTCAAGCCCGCATCGCCGAGCCGACCTTCGATGGCAGCGCGACTGGCGAGCCACTCGGGCGTTTCCTCCGGCGAAACCGTGTTCACGAGAGTGAGCCCGAGCGACCATTTCCGGGCCACCTCGAAGCGGGCTGTGCAGAGAAAGCCATCCGATTCCGACTCCCGCACGGAAACGGCCCGCGCGGAGTGTGCGCCCAGCCAACGGCGGAACAGTCGTCTTCCTCCGTCCGCCCCGTCGGCTGCCTGTTGCGCCACGGCCGGTTATTCGCTCGACTTTTGGGCTTCCTCGCCCGCGCCCTCGCCGTCTCCTTCGCCGTCGCCCTCGGGTGCTTCTTCGCCTTCCTCCAACTCCTCGCCCTCTTCGAGTCCTTCGACCTCAGGCTCCTCGATCTCGATGATGCGCGGGGCATCAACAGACGCAATCATGAGATGATCGGCGTTGAGGATGGTTGCGTTCGCCGCACGGGCCAGGTCTCCGAAGGTCACGCCCTTCCCAAACTCATCGAGACCTTCGAGGTTGACGTTCAGGCCCGACGGTATGTCGCGGGGAAGGCAGTGCACTCTCGCAGTCGTCGAGGCGATCGTGAGCTCTCCCGCTAATTCGCGAACCGCCGGAGCCTCCCCTATGAAGTTAAGTGGGATGTTCACCGTCACTGGACGTTCCGGATCCACCTGGAAGAAATCAGCGTGGATCGGATCACCGGTCCCCCCTTTGCGGACCACCGCCCGGAGGATCACCCGGCGCACTTCCTTCTCGCCGCTGATTTGAAGATCAAAGACACCGCGAATGGCGTCCGAGCGAATGAACCGCCCAAACTCCTTGGCATCGGCCTGCAGTGCTATGGATTCGAGCGCCCGGCCGTAGAGATTGGCGGGCATCAAACCCTGCTTACGAAGATTCTTGACCTTCTTGCCGAGGATTGTCCTCGGCTCCGCCTGAAATGACGAAGTCTCACTCATGTTTGTTCTCTCCGGCCGCCACGCTCAGATACGTGGGGCAACCAATCATGCTAGGGTCCCAGGCTGCTATAGGAAAAGCGACAAAGAAACGCTGGCCGCAGCGAGCAACCCGAGCAACCCGTTTGCGGGGTTCCGGTTAGGAGGCCGGCTGAAGGGCCTTGACCTTCTCCCGGGCAGCCGCTTTGTCGCTGAACCACAGGGCATTGACCTCCGTGAAGGCAGCTTCGCCCTCGGGAAGATCATCCTCCGCAAAGATGGCTGTCACCGGGCAAGCAGGCTCACAAGCGCCGCAATCGATACACTCATCCGGGTCTACGTAGAGCATCCGATCTTCGCCTTCATCGAACTGGATGCAGTCAACCGGGCAAACCTCAACGCAAGCCTGGTCCTGTGTATCTATGCAGTTGGTGGTAATGACGTATGTCACTCGGGTCCCTCTCAAGCCGAATAAAGCGCCCACCCTGGGCCGAGACAATCCTACATCCGGGTCTTTTATAAGTCGAAAACCAGCCTCAGGAGCGCGACTGAACGGACTTGCCGGTTCTCAGGTCGACGGCCTCAAAGCGCCCGGCCTTCAGCTCTTCGATCAGTTCCCGCTCGTCCCTGATCTCACGATCAAAGTGCGTCGCGCACTTCCCGATATCAGAGATAGCGTGCGAGTCTGTCCCACCGGTACCGGGAAGCGACATTCGCTCGCAGAGCCTCTTCGAGAACTCGTTCTCCTTGTCGCTGCCGCGCCCATTTAGCTCCTCGAGGGCAGCGATGTACTGATAAGACGGATTCTGGTTGGCCTTCTCAAGGGCCGTCTCGTACTCATCGGGATTCCTGCTAAACCACGGCATCTGGCGCCGGTACGGATGGGCGGCTACGAGAACGCCTCCGACCTTTTCACTATGGGCAGCAAGCTCGTGGGAGCGATGCATCCCGAACACGTATTTGTCAATGCCGAAAGCAAGTATGTGGCCGTCGTCGGTGCTGATTTCGACCCCGGCCAGAATAAGGAAATTGTGCTTCGCCCGGAGCTCGTCTATCGACGCCTGATCCCAAACCGTGTCGTGCTCGGTGAAACAGACCGCATCGAGGCCCGCAGCCTGCGCCCGAGAGATCAGATCCTCCGGGTTCAAAATGCTGTCGTGAGAGCGGGGCCACGTGTGAGCGTGAAGGTCTATGAGCATCGCCACCGATTACTATACCCAGCGCCCGGGAGCCGTGCGAATGGAGGCGGCGACCGCTTCATCAGACCCCGGGGCGAAGAAGGAGCGGCGAGTTTCAGGCCCTAATCACTCGAGCGTGCCATCCGCTCAAGCCGCATCTTGCGCTGGTTGGGTTCCGATCCTTTGAAGTTCGGCTTGTAGTCGCTCCGGCGCCCCTCGATCTGGGCCGCGTGCTGCCGGTCGTGACGGTAGAACGATCGAAGCCACTGAAGGACCGTCAAGGTCCCGAACATCGGGCTGGTGGCGGTCCGATCGAACTCCTCGAGAGCAAGGACGTCGATGAGAGCGAGCGTCTTTGTACGCTCCGCAGCCAAGGCGGCGAGGAGATCCGAGACGCCTGTTTCGTTCGCCCGCTCAATAGGAATGTCGATCGGCTCGCCCTGGACCCCACTGATGTCGGGGTTGTCAGCCTCGCAAGCGGCCTGGACCCAGGCTACGTAGCCGCGCTCCATCTCCCACAGGTGGGAGAGCTGCTCCAGGGCGGTCCACTGCTCTTCGCCTTTGGCATCGACAGGGACGCGAAGCGAATCATCCGCGGTCAGGCCCTCCGCTGCTGCGATAAGGGCAGCCCTCTCTGTGACCATCTTCTGCTTGAGCTCGGCGACAAGTTCCGGCGTGGTCATCTTCGTCCCCCTAACTTTCCGGCGGCGCTTCATGTGACGTCCGAAAAGTGTATAGCCCGGCTCAGCCAACTTGCAGCGACCGTCGTGCGTGAGACAGTGTGCGCATGAAGTTTCGCTGGCGGCCGCGAAGAGGCAACAGGTCCCCCGCTGGCTGGGTAGTGGTCGGGCTCGGAAACCCCGGTGAGCACTACGCGCCGACGCGCCACAACGTCGGCTTCTGGGTGGTGAACGAGCTTGCGAGGCGGGCCAAGGTCCAGCCGAAAGCCTCAGGCCGAAACATGTCGATTGCGGTGGGGTCCATCGCTGGCGAGCAAACTGCGCTCGTAAAACCGAGAACGTTCGTGAATAACTCTGGCGCCGCCGTTCGCGATGCGCTCGGCGCTACCGGCGCGGACATCGACCACACGATCGTCGTCTACGACGAGCTCGACCTGCGGGCGGGTGCCCTGAGGATACGCCAGGGCGGCGGCCACGGGGGTCACAACGGATTGAGAAGCATAGGCGCTCATGCTGGCCTGGAATTCACACGGATTCGGATCGGAATCGGGCGACCCACCGAAGCGGGGGAACCATCCTGGGATCCGGAAATAGTTTCAGGCTGGGTCCTCGGTAAGCCGGACCGTGAAGACAAGGAGCCCTTGGAGGAGGCTGTCCGCGGGGCAGCCGACGCGATCGAGGTCATCATCACCGATGGAGTCGACTCAGCTGGCAATCGCTTCAACCAACGCTGACGAAAGCGTCGGCAGCTTCCTGCCAGTTACCGAAGTAGCCCTGGACGTCGGAGTTGGGCGCGCCTCGGGCATCTTCGAATCGCTCCGTGTCCATCAGCGCGTCGACCAGTCCGGCCGGAAAAAGCGCCTCGGCACGGCCGCGAGGCAGCTGCGATCGGTGGGCCGCGATCGCGGAGCGCTTCACCGCGGCCAGCCTCCCGATGGCCAACGAGTAGTGCGCTTCGTCCCGACCGAGGGACTCAGCTGGCGGATTCGGGGGCTCTCCCATCATCGACCGACAACGTTTCCACTGGGGAACGAACAGTCCCGGCGCAAACACAGGGAAAAGCAGCGCCGGCCTCCGGTAGGCCTCTGCCTCTTTCCACGCGGTCGTGACCCATTCGTGTACCGCCAGATGGTCCGGGTGACCGTACGCGCCATCTGCACCAAGCGTAAGGACAACCTGAGGAGCACAGGCCACGATGGCCTTGGCCACTCGCGCACTGTGCGAGACTCCCGTTCGAAGCCCGCCGTCGACCAGACCCCAGCACTCCGGGGGCGCAGCGCCAAGCAACTCGCAGGAGGCACCGAGCTCCTGCACACGCTTCTCGGCGAGCGGAGGACGATGGAACGGCAGCCCGTCATAGCGCTTGCCGGCTCCGCCGGCACTGGCACAGACGACGCGACAATCCCACCCACTGAGAGCGGCAGCGGCCATGGTCGCGGCGAAACTGTACGACTCATCGTCGGGGTGCGGGATCACAGCAAGGAGCGTCGGCACGAGGGGATCGTAGCAGGAAGCCGGCTCGACCCCTGATTTGCGGAGCTTGGTTCACCGGCGGCCACACTTCGCTGTAGTCTACGAAGGATGGCTTCTCGCGGAGCACCACGGAAGGTCGCAATCACCGGGCTCGGGGCAGTCACCCCAGCGGGCAAGAACGTGGCCACGTTCTGGAGCAACCTAGTGAACGGCCGGTCTGGCATCGGACCCCTCACTCTGGCGAACCCAACGGGACACGTTCTACGGGTCGCTGGCGAGGTCGATGACTGGGACCCGACCGAGTACATGGACCGCAAAGCCGCTCGCCGGATGTCCCGTTTTTCGCAGCTCATGGTGGCCGCCGCTGCCCAAGCCTTCAAGGACTCGGGCCTCGACCTCAACGCCGAAGACCGCGACGGGATCGCCGTTCTCATCGGGAATGGCGGTGGCGGTTACCCCGACATCCAGGTCGCGGGGCAGACGCTCGTCGAACGCGGCGGAAACAAGATTGAACCTCTCTACCTCCCCAAGACACTTGGCAACATGGCCGGCGCACAGGTCGCTCTGATATTCGGGTTGCGCGGCTACAACGGCACCATCGTCACTGCCTGCGCAGCCGGAACCCAGGCAATCGGAGAGGCGATGCACCTCGTCAGGAGTGGTCGTGCCGACATTGTTCTGACGGGGGGATGCGAGGCCGGCATTTGCGAGTTGGGTCTCTCTGCCTTTAGCGTGATGAAGGCACTCACCGCCTGGGACGAGGATCCGACCAAGGCCAGCCGTCCCTTCGACCTCACGAGAGACGGCTTTGTGCCCTGCGAAGGCGCCGGGGCGATCATCCTCGAGAGCGAGGAGCACGCCCGGAGCCGGAGTGCCACCATCTACGCTGAGCTCGCCGGGTTCGGCTGCACCAGCGATGCATTCCATATCGTTGCACCCCCTGAAGACGGCGAGGGAGCCGCTCGGGCGATGGCCGCAGCGCTCGATGATGCCGGCGTCGGAACCGGCGAAGTCGACTACGTGAACGCCCATGCGACGAGCACACCAGCCGGCGACACTGCCGAGACGAACGCCATCAAGCGGGTCTTTGGCGAGCATGCGCAGCGGCTGGCGATCAGCGCCACCAAGAGCCTGATCGGCCATGGCCTGGGAGCGAGCGGCGCGATGGAAACTGTCGCCACTATCAAGACCATCAACGATGGTGTAATTCATCCAACCATCAACCTAGACCACCCGGATCCGACGTGCGACCTGGACTATGTCCCACACGAAGCTCGCAAAGCCGAAGTTCGCGTTGCGCTCAAGAACAGCTTCGGATTCGGAGGCCAGAACTCGTGCCTGGTCCTGAGGCACTGGGAAGCGCCAACCCCCTAACCCTGCGGTCGGCGAGCTCATCTAGTCAATCGGTCGGTTTCACGGGCTCCGGGGTCTCGTCGAGAAGATTATCCAGCGGCTGGACATCGAAGAATTTCGCAACACGTGCATCTTCTTCGCTGCCTATGGCGGTGTGAGGCGCTTGGCTACTGGGCACGGGGTTGTGATTGCTATCTACTCTCCGCACCTGCAGGTCACCAGCTCGACCAGCAACCCGACTCTCTTCTACGTGCTCTTCTTCGCCCCGGTAATTGTCCCACGCGAACAGCTGCCTGAACTTCTCCGGACGATCTCGCTCGAGATGCCGACCACATATGCTGCTGACGCTGCGAGAGCTTCACCGACGAACCTCCCGGGCACCAACCTTGGGAAAGCGATGGGCAGCATGACGCCGGCTGGTCCGGGGCTCTAGCCGGCGGCGCCGCCTTGCGTCGGATCGGGAGCCAACTCAGCCCGGCGGCGCCGTGCAACCGCCTCGTCTTCTCCGGCGAGGGCCTCTTCCTTCTGAGCCTTCTCAGTCTCGTAAGTCATGCTGTACAGGTTGGCGTAGATCCCGTCCTGCTCAAGGAGTTCGTCGTGCGTACCCATCTCGGCGATACGGCCTCGGTCCAGGACAATAATCCGTGTGGCTTCGCGGATCGTGCTCAACCGGTGGGCAATCACGAACGACGTTCGGTTCTTGAGAAGCTCGCGCAGCGCTTTCTGGATCACCACCTCTGTCTGCGTATCAACGTAGGCGGTGGCCTCATCTAGGATCAGAATTCGCGGCTGTGCGAGGATAGCGCGTGCGAAGCTCAGGAGCTGGCGCTGGCCAACACTCAGGTTTTGGGCGCGCTGTTCGAGGACGGTTTCGTACCCGTCTTCGAGTCGGTCGATAAACTCGTCCGCACCGACAGCCGTCGCCGCCGCCACGACTTCCTCGATAGGTGCGTCGGGCCGGCCGTAAGCGATGTTCTCCCAAATAGTGCCGCTGAACAGATAGGGATTTTGAAGCACGACGCCCATGAATTGTGTGAGGGAGCGTCGCTTAATGTCTCGGATATCGTGTCCATCCACAAGAACGGCGCCCTCCGAAACTTCGTAGCCACGGCTGATCAGCGAAGTGATGGTCGTCTTTCCAGCTCCGGTCGCTCCGACCAGCGCGATCGTTTCGCCGGCTTCGACGTGAAGATCAATGTCCTCAAGAACTGGCGTGCCTTCGGTGTACCAGAAAGAAACATGATCAAAGTCCACCCGCCCTTCGACCTCGGTGAATTCGAGAGCGTCGGGCGTGTCCTGGATCCTAGCGGGTGTATCGAGCACCTCGAAAATCCGGCCGCCACCGGCCATGGCCCTCTGGAGCATCGTGTACTGCATCACGAGATCGCGGATAGGGTCGAAGAACCGGGCAACCGAGAGAGTGAAGGTCGTCAGGATGGCGACGAGAACGGCTACGTCAACACTATCGGCACCCAGAGCCCGCAGGCCACCGACGATGATGACGGCGGCGGTTGCGATTGCGACCGACATCTCGATGACCGGCATGATTGCTGCGGTGAGCATCCCAGCCCAGATGTTGGAATTTCGGTTTTCCTGGTTCAGCTGGTCGAATCGGCGGGCATTTTCGCCCTCCCGGGACATCGATTGAACCGTCCGCACCCCCGACACATTCTCGGCGAGGGTCCCGTAGAGGGCACTGATCTTGATTCGGGTGTCCACGAAGGCCTTCCTGGCGTGGACAGACCAGAACACCATGATTGCGACAAGGGGCGGCACAATCGCGAAGGTCACGAGGGCGAGCTGCCAATCGAGGAGGAGCAGCGTGGTGATGATGATTGAGAGCCCGATGATGTCGGCCAAGAAAGTGAGGGAGCCGCTCGAAAGGAGCTCCTGCATCACCTGCACATCGCTTGTAAGGCGGCTGATCATGCGGCCGACTTCCATCTCGTCGTAGAAGCTGAGTGAGAGGCCCTGCATGTGATCGTACATCTGGGTCCGGAGCTTCAAGAGCAACCTGTTCCCGAGCTTGGCCGTCGCAAGTAGCTGACCCATCAACGCGGCCCAGCCAAAGAGGGCCATCACGACCATCGTGCCCATCAGCCACGCCACCTGAGTACCGTTCTGCTCGATCCCGGCCTTCACGGCGAATCCGATCAGGAGGGGCTGCAGGTACGTGGTCGAGGCCACCACGATCATGCAGACTGCGGCCACCGATGCAAGCCACTTCTCTTCCATGAGATAGGGCATCAATCGCTTGACGACGGTGGAGTCGTAGGCCTTGCCGAGCTCCTCGTCGTCCCAGCCGTCGTAGCCCCGATGCCTGACAATCGCGTGCGGCCCACCACGCTGCCCGCCGATGCCGGTGCTCCACCCGCCTGCGCCGCCACCTCCCCAGAAGACCATTACGAGCCACCTCCAGCAGAGGTGCCGGCAACGTCAGACTCCGCCTTTTGCTGGATACGGGCCGCCAGCGCCTCTTCCTGATCCTTCAACTCAAGGTCATAGATGCGGCGATACAGGCCATCTTCGGCAAGCAGCTCAGCGTGCTTGCCCCGCTGCACGATCTTCCCGTGATCGAGGACGACGATTTCGTCGGCCCGCATCACAGTCCGAAGACGCTGAGCAATAACGAAGGTTGTGCGCCCCTCCATCAGGTCGGTCAGCGCTGCCTGGATCAGAAGCTCAGTCTGCGTGTCCACGCTCGAAGTGCTGTCATCAAAGACGAGCATGCGAGGATTCATCAGGATCGTTCGGGCGATCGCAATACGCTGGCGCTGACCGCCGGACAGAGTCACACCACGCTCGCCCACCCATTCGTCGTAACCACCGGGAAGGCTAACGATGAAATCATGGATCCTGGCAGCTTTGGCAACCCTCTCAATCTCCTCCTCGGAGGCGTCGGGTTTCCCATAGGCGATGTTGTCTCTGATCGTTCCAAGAAAGAGAAAGACGTCCTGCTGAACGATGCCGATGTCTCGACGCAGGGAATTGATTTGTAGGTCGCGGACGTCGTTGCCATCCACGGTCACCCTTCCCGCGGTGACGTCGTAGAAGCGGGGAATCAAGTTCACGACAGTCGACTTGCCACTTCCGGTTGGTCCGAGCAATGCGACCACTTTGCCGGGTTCGGCATCGACATTGATATCGGTCAGGACTTCACTGACGTTGTCGTAACCAAAACTGACACCCTCGAAGCGTACGTGCCCGCGGGAGTCTTTGAGCGGAATGGCATCGAGCTTTTCCTGGACAGCAGACTGGGCGTCAATCAACTCAAACACTCGCTCCGCTGACGAGATGGCCCGGGAGACCATGTTCACGATCATGCCGGTGGAGCGGATCGGCACCTGCAGAAGGTTGAGCCAAAGAGCGAAGGTGAGGAGTTCGGCCGGCGAGAGATTACCCTCGGAGATAAGGAAGGCGCCGACACCGACAGTGAGCGCGATCTGAAACACGGAAAGACCCTGCATCACTGGCTGATGCTTGGCCATCATCACACCCTGCGAGTAACTGAGGTCGGCCTGCTCCTTCGCTACCTTGTAGAACTTCCGGCTCTCGTACGGCTCCTGACTGAACGCCTTCACAACCCTGATCCCCGAAAGACCCTCTTCGGCGACCTGTGTCATCTGGGCCTGGTTCTCCTGTATTTCCAGCCACAGGGGCCTCATCTGGGCACTGACAATGCCGGACCGAAACATGATGACTGGAACCGTGACAAGGCTAACGAGTGCCAGTTGCCAGTTGAGCCAGAACATTCCGCCCAGCGCAACCCCCATGAGCAGCACAACGTATGCCAGCCGGAGCACGCCCATGTTGAGAAACATCCGAAGAGCTTCAACGTCCGCCGTTGCCCTGGACATCACCTGCCCTGTCTGCATCTTGTCGTGATAGGCGTAGCTCAGTTGCTGGAGGTTCTCGTAGATCTGATTCCTTATGTCGTAGGAGATCTTCTGGGCCATCGACTCCCCGAGAAACTGCTGGCCAAATGCAGCTATGCCACGACCGACCGCAATCGCAATAATGCCCAGGGAGGCCAGGACGATCAGCATCTCGTTGCCATCGAGCCCGACGATCTTGCCATCCTCGTCCTGTACGGGCTCGAGTCCAAACTCAATCGACGCTCCGACCAGGAGCGGACTGACCATCACGAAGACGCCAGCCACGATCATGCAAACCCACGCAAGGGTGAACGGAGCCTTGTACGGCTTGATGTAGTGGAGCAGGCGGAGGAGGTGTCTCACAGGGGCATTTCCAGAGCCAAAACGGTATCACACCTTTACGCGAAGGTGAAGTTTGAATTTGGTTCCGCTCTGGTCGCTGAGCGGGTTCGATTGGTGCCACGAGCCTCCCGGTGTCGTACGCTTCTCGGCGGAGCGGACAGAGCGCAAGAACGCGCTTTTTTCGCAACTCCGCCAGGAGCTCGCAGATGATCACGGTATTCGCCGGCGGCGTCGGCGCTTCCCGGTTCCTCCAGGGCCTGCTGTCCGTGGTCGAACCCGCGGACGTAATCGTGATTTCGAACACTGGCGATGACGTTGAGATGTTCGGTCTCCACGTGTCGCCGGACGTCGACATTGTCATCTATGCCCTCGCCGGGATGGCCGTTCCCGACAAAGGATGGGGAATCGCCGGTGACACCTTCGACGTCGTTGACCAACTCGAGCAGTTTGGCTATCCGCGCTGGTTCAATCTCGGCGATCGCGATATTGCGACTTCAATTCACCGCACTCGTCTACTTCGGGATGGCGTACCCCAGCACCAAGTTATAGCCAACCTCGTTGAAGCATGGGGCCTCGGCTGCGCGATTCTACCTATGACCAACCAGAGGGTTTCGACAGTAATCGAAGGGCCTGATGGACCCGTCGACTTCCAAGACTACATGGTCCGGCTCGGCACCGATGTAGCCGTGAAGGACATTCGCTTCGATGGGGTCGACGCCGCCAGCCCGGCGCCCGGGGTGCTCGAGGCGATCCGTGACTCAGAAGTCCTTGTGATCGCGCCGAGCAATCCATTCGTCAGCATCGGGCCAATCCTGGCGGTACCCGGAGTTCGCGAGGCCATGGAGTCGACCCGCACAACGCGGGTGGCGATCAGCCCCATCGTGGCGGGCGACGTGGTCAAGGGCCCGGCGGCGAAGATGCTCCGGTCGCTAGGACACGAGGTTTCCGCGGTTGGCGTGGCAAACGTGTACCGGGGGTTGATTGACGTTTTCGTTATAGACGAACTGGACCGGGAACTGGCCCCGACGGTCGAGTCCCTGGGCCTGCGCTGCGTCGTGGCCCAGACCATGATGACGGATTCAAGAAGAAAGTCTGAGCTTGCGAGGGCAGTGCTCACGGCGGCCCGAGCGTGAGCGCTCAAATCCCCGTCCTCATCCCATTAAGCCGTCGGGAGTGGGCCAAAGAACGTCTGGCGAGAGTACTGACCCCAGACCAGAGACAGGAGTTGGTCGGGGTGACGTTTCGCATTGTTCTGCGGGCGGCGCAGGAAGCGAGCTACAGACCGTATGTCGTGACGACCGAGCCGGGGAAATGGGATCTTGAGCCGGGGACGGCGCTGATTGGGGAACGGCCGGGAGGCGGTCTCAACGCCGCACTGGAAGGTGCGCTGGAACAACTCCAGGGTGAGTCGGCGATCCTGGTCCTCCACGCCGACCTGCCCCTCGCGCGCGCAGACTCTCTTCGAAAGCTCCGGGACCTGGCGGAGTCTCAGCCAGAACCCGCGATGGCGATCGTCCGCAGCCGCGACGGGGGAACGAACGCGATGCTCCTGCGACCTCCGGGAAAGTTCGGACTCTCTTATGGGCAGAGAAGTTTTTCGCGCCACGTATCCGCCGCGGCAAGGGCAGGCGTGAAAGTAGCCGCCCTCGAAGATCCGCTGCTCTCGTTGGATCTGGATACGCCCCAGGACGTCGAGATGCTTGTCTCAACCGCAGCGGGCCGCCAAACGCCCGCCGGTCAGTTGCTGCTCAAATGGGCCCCTAGCTGAAGAGAGCAAGGCAACCGTCAGGCCAATTTCCGAAGGCCCTCGATGTCCGTGATGATCACGCGTTTTCGCTCCATTTGGATGACCTCATCCTGCTCCATCAACTTTAAGCTGCGTGCCACAACCTCCCTGACAGAACCCACCACGGCAGCCAGGTCCTGCTGGGTAAGCGCGCGCGGGACGGAGATTCCGCTCTCGCAACGCTCGCCTTCCTCGTTCGCAAGCTCGAGGAAGTATCGGGCCACGCGATTGTGGACCGTCTGAAGGCTCATTTGCTCCACCTGGGCAGTGAGTTCGCGAATCCGTTGGGCGAATTGACGGAGGATGTTTAGTGCGATCATCGGCCGATCCTCGAGCACTCCCATCAGAGCACCCCCAGGCACGATGATCACCTCCAGAGGCTCAAGCGCTTCCACCCACGCTGGGGATGGACCGGTATCAAATGCTGCGACCTCCGCGAATATATCGCCCGCGGTTAACAGTCGGAGCGTCCGCTCCCGGCCGTCGCGGGCAACTCGGTACACCCGTGCCTTCCCACTCTTCACGAAGAACAACCCGGCGACAGGACCTCCACCCTCGAGCACATGCTCGTGTTCGGAGTAGTTACGCAAGGAGAGTCTGTCGGCGATCTCACCGGCCTCGCGGTCATCGAGCCCCACAAAGTAGGGAATCAACCTCACATCATCAATGGTCGCTCGGTTGGCCATCTGCGCAGTATGCACTGTCCATCCCGAGACCGACACGGACCTGTACTGGTTCAGCCCGTGAGATACACCTCCTGCTGTTTTTCGTCCGCCAATTGTGGAAGACCTTGGCGGAGGGGGGGGGGTAGCCGAGCGCCTGACGAGGGCGAACGAGGTTGTAGACGTTTTCGTAGTGTCGAAACGCCGACTTTGAGCAGACTGTGACACAGGAGGCCTCGTTCGGCTTTGTATTGATAACCGAATCCTAACGCTGGTCTCCCTTTTTTCTTTGTTGTCCTGCGTACCCTTTGTCCTCTGCCCACGCCGGTGCCGGACCAAGCGCCCGACGACAGTCTCGCACCTATCCGGACTTCTTTGCGGGTCCTCAGGGCCCGACTGGTGCGAGTACTGCCGGATCGCGAAAAGTCTCATAATCGTCCTTACTTTGTAACAAAAGTCATATTGTCTTGCGCTCGAAGGGTCGATTTTCACTTTCAGCATGGCTGAATTGGTCCACATCCTGATGACCCAAGGGCCTTCAGTGCTTTGTGTTCGAGGGCCATCCCGATCCGGAAAGACCACCGTTGTCGAGCGCCTCGTGGCAGCCTGCGATGAGCGGGACATCCGCGCCGGTTACGCGAAACGCACACATCATTTGCTCGACCTCCCTGAAAAGGCTTCCGGGCGTGTCTGGAATCGCCGTCCTGCGGCAATGGCGCTCTCAGCCGTCGACCGGCTCCAAGTGACTCTTCCGCCCGGTCCAAGTGACGCACGATCGGTGCTCTCAGTCTTGCCCGGGGATCTCGACCTCGTGTTTCTCGAGACTCACAGTCCTGAGGACTATCCAACAATCCGCTCGGTTCTGGCTGAGGAAGTTCCGGGCGAACTCGTTCTCGGGACCTGGTCGCTCGACACGATCGATGCAGACGTTGCATCGATCGTCCCCAAAGTTGAGGAACTTCTTCCCGGCGATCGTCGACTCGCCCGCGCCCTACGGGCAGCCATGCAACTCCACGGTGGGCATGCCTGCGCCGGACTCGTTCTCGGCAGTCGCCTCGCTCTCTACGGGGCGTCGCTCATCGATGTGGACCTACCGGACACCGAGAAACGACTTTTGGTCAGCGTGGAGACCGACCGGTGCGCTGTGGATGCAATCCAGGCGATCACCGGCTGTCGACCTGGAAAACGCACACTCAGACTGCTCGACTACGGCAAACTCGCTGCAACGTTTCATGACCAGCAGACGGACACTGCAGTTCGCGTCGCTGCACGAGGGGACCTTCGAGAGCGGGTCACCGCGGTTGGAGCAAACCGGGAAGAACGACACAACGCCCAGCGGGAGGCATATCTGACTCTTCCGGACGAAGAACTCTTCACGGTAAAGAGTGTTAAACCCCAACCGAGTGAATTCGATATGCCGGGACCTCCCAAGCAGAGAGTAAAGTGCGCTCTCTGTGGCGAAGAGGTCTCTGACGGAAGGGAAGTCATCACGGCTGCAGGGACCGCTTGCCGGCCGTGCTCCGACGATCTACCAGGCGGTTAGCGGACCTCCCGGACGAGAACAACGGATACGACAAACAGCAGGTTCAACAGCGAGAAGCGATGCTGGCCCAGTACGCGACCGTATCCGATGAGGCGTGCATTGCCTCGGGGCTTTGCCAGGATCATGGCGGCGTGGCGGCTGAACACGGCGAGCCATGCTCAGCCGCCACGGATCGGTGCAACTGACCGCCGCCTAACCGTAAGAAGCCCTGCGCTACACTCGTTGGATGACCGCGGAGCCCGACTCCTCACCTGGGCAGATGAGCCCTCCAACGCATGAACCGCTCGTTTCGGTCCTTTACACATCGCCAGGCACGGTGGTGGATGACATCGGTCGCCTGATGAAGCTCGCGAACGCAGGTAACCACCTTCCCTCGGACCGGGAAACGCTCCTCAAGGTCAACATTTCCTGGCAGCACTACTACCCGGGGTGCAGCACAAGCCCATGGCAGCTGGACGGCGTCAGCAAGGCTCTTCGTGCTACAGGACACGAACAGATAACGCCAGTTCAAAACGGCACCGTCGTGGTCAACTCACACCAGGGGGAAAAAAGGAACAAACACGACCGCGTTTTCCGCCGACACAACCTGCGCCCAGTTCATCTTCAGGATTCAGATGCCCGCTGGGTTCCGTACGCGCCAAAGGCCAAGATGCTCGTCCTAGACGAGATCTTTCCGGACGGCATCGAAATACCCGAGATGTTCCTTGGCACCAACGTGGTCCATCTGCCGACCCTGAAAACACACGTGTTCACCACCATGACCGGGGCGATGAAGAACGCTTTCGGGGGACTCCTAAACAACCGGCGCCACTGGACCCACTCGAAGATTCACGAAACTCTCGTCGACCTTCTCCGCATCCAGCAGGAGATTCACTCGGGCGTATTCGCCGTGATGGATGGAACGATCGCCGGCGATGGTCCGGGCCCAAGGGCGATGCGACCTCACGTGAAGAACCTCATCTTGGCCAGCTCCGACTCGGTCGCTATCGATGCGGTTGCGGCGAAGATGATGGGTTTCGATCCGATGCGCATCCCCTTTATCCGGATGGCTCACGAAGAAGGGCTTGGGGTCGGGAACCCGACTGAAATCACCGTCGAGGGAATCGACATTTCCGGTATCAACTTTGGCTTCCGTGAAGACGAGGACACGTTCGTCAGCTGGGGCCAGAAGCAGATTTATTGGGGAAAGCTGCATCGGTTCGAAAAGTTTCTCCTTCGCACACCTCTCGTCCCCTGGAGCTACTTCGCGAGCAACGTCTACCACAACTGGTACTGGTACCCGCTTTTGGGAAAGCGACGAATCGCAACGATGCTCGACACCGGCTGGGGAGAGCTCTTCCGCAGCTACTAGACGAAAGGGAACCTCGCTCTAAAGTCTGACCCGTACAAATAGACGAGCCCCCAAGGAGGCTATATTGGACCAGTTCCTTCACACGCTGTTCGTTTTTCTGCACATCCTCGGAGTGGTGCTCTTCGTTGGACCCCAGTTCTTTCTTGCTTTCGCCTGGGTACCGGCTTCACGGGGAATTGCTGACCTCCCCACGCGGGTGAAGGCAATGCGAACCATTACGGACCGATTCCTGTTCATCGGCGGAGCGGGGCTGATTCTCGCGCTGCTCGCAGGTACCTATCTGGTCTCCACCTGGCGCGACTACTACGGGATGCCGGACAGCGTGGACTTCACGTCTGTTCGCTTCGGCGTGGTCTTCATCGTGAAAATGATCCTGTTTAGCGCAATGCTGGTCGCAGTCGGACTCCACACATTCCTCGTTGGACCGAAACTCGTCAACGCGCTCGACAAGCAGGGCCAGGGCGGCTCCGTCAGCGATAAATCAGTGCGGCGGCTCAGGCTCCAGTCGATGAGTCTGAGCATCACCGGCCTGGTGCTGGTGATCGCAATCATGGTCATGGGCGTGATGCTCAACACCGCACAGTGGTCGCTCGGCTGACCTAGGCGCAGTCAACCACGCCGGACGCGCGCTCCGAGCGTAGTACACCACCGAATTGCTGGGCGCTCCGTTCGAAAGAAAGATTGTAACAACCGCCCGCTTCGCCTCGTCAACGAATACGCCCTGGTTGGGGGGTGTTATCTGCATCTCTAGAACCTCCAGGGCCGGTAGAGAGACCTCGCTCAATCGACTCGCATATCCTGCCAGCGAAGCAGGTTCGAGAGCGCCTGCGCGGCGCGTGGGATGCTCGGGTACGTGGCCATTCCGGCCTGCCAGCAGAACTCCTGGAACTCAGCCGACTGCCGAAACCCCTCGGTATCGAGAGGCGGACCAATCGATATGACAATGGGCTTGCCCGACTCTACCTGGATCTTTCCAAGGGTCTCCGCCTGAGCCCGGAAGCGATCGCGTACACCCACGAAGCGAGATGAGGGTCCTCCGCCACCGAAGCGCGTGTGGTAGAGGATGACGTCGATGTTGGGAGCCGTGGAGCACGGCATGATCGTGCCCTCGAAGCCTTCGCCCTCCCAGAGCGACGTCGTATCTATCGGGTTACGTACGCTCGTGCCAGCTTCGCGCGTGACCTTAGCCACTGCCGCCTGGGTCTCAGGCAGCAGTGGCGGCACCTTCAGGCCGGCCGCATCGAGGTCATCAGCTGCGAGCACGCTGGCGCCGCCGCCGCCGCCCACAACGGCCACGTTCGGGCCAGCCAGAGACTTTACAAACCTGAAAGTAACGGCCGCGTCTACAAGCTCTTCCATGCTCTCCACACGCAATGCGCCCGCCTGTCTGCAGAGAGCGTCAAATACTTCGAGAGACCCTGCCAGGGATGCCGTGTGAGAGTTCGCGGCGCGCGCCCCCGCCTCGGTTCGCCCGGCCTTGAGAATGGCAAACGGCTTCGTCATGCCAAGGCGTCTTATGGCCTTTGCCAACCGGAGTGGATCCTGGATGCCCTCGAGATATGCCGCCACGATCTCGGTTTCCACATCGTCGACCAGGTAATCAAGGAAGTCTGCGGCCTTGAGGTCGGCTCCGTTTCCGAAGCTGATCACCTTTGAGCAGCGGATCCCGCGCGGGAGACCGTTACGAATGAATTCACCGGCATTCATCCCGGACTGGGACACCATTCCAACAGGGCCTGCCTCCGGCGACTGCCCTCCCATCATGGCCAGTCGGGAGGCAGGCGCGTAAACGCCCATGCAGTTCGGACCAATTAGCCGAACGCCTCCTTCCTTGGCTCGGGAAATGATGTCCTGCTCCAGTTGGGCACGTTCATCGTCGCCGGTCTCGGTGAAGCCGGCAGTAAACAGGTGAAGCACTCGAACACCCTTGTCGATGCAGTCGTTGAGGAGTTGCATCGCGACCCGGCTCGGTACAGACGAGATGACATAGTCGACATCGTCCGGCACGTCGACGAGGTGCGAGTAGCACTTCATCCCACGGATTGCATTGGCCGTCGGATGTACCAGATAGATGGGGCCCCTGAACCCGATATCCTGCAGCGCGGACACGAACCCGCCACCACCCCACCCACCGTTTTCTTTGGCCGAGACGCCGACAATAGCGACCGAGCGGGGATGGAAAATGAATTCAAGTTCTGGCGCTGGGCTCGAAAGGGCTGACATAGGACCTCGCGAAAAATCCGGTTTGGACGAAGCGCGCCGAGCGTATCATCGCCTACCCCTAGGCGCTGCCGTACACCGTCGCTCGCGGTAACTTAGGCACATGGCAGCGGCGCGGGTCGAAAACGCAGCCGAAGGCGCAACCGATATCGGCCAAACAGAAACCGGTCACGCCTTCGGCATCCTGCGAGGGCTGGCGGTCGTCCTCTTTGTGGTCGCATTACCGCTCCTCATGGTGACCTCAAACATTCGCGTCCTGTTAAGCGACGTCGGTTTTTACGAGTGGGGGCTCAGGGAACACAATGCCGAGGCTCGAACAGGTATTCCCCTTGCCGAATTGGACATTGCCGCGCTCGAAATTCAACGCTACTTCGAAAATGATGAGTCCACCCTGGCGATAACGGTGATCATCGACAAGGAGGAGCAGGCGCTCTTCAACAGCCGGGAAATCGCCCACATGGAGGATGTAAAGGACTTGGTCCGGGCGTTGTTCCTTGCCCACGAGGCCGCGCTTGTTTACGTGCTGGCCTACATCGGCGGCGTATTTCTCTGGTCCCGGGAGCGCGGGCTGCGGTCTCTCGCCCGGCAGTCGCTGGCAGGGATCGGCCTGGCCGCCGCTGTCGTGGGCGCTGTGGGCGTATTTGCTCTGACTGGCTTCGACTCCACCTGGGAAAAAGGCCACGAGTTGGTATTCACGAACGACTTCTGGAGTCTGGATCCAGACACCGATCGCCTGATCCAGATGTTCCCGGAGCCGTTCTGGGAGGACGCGACACTTCTTGTTGCCGCGCTCTCCGTCGGCGAGGCACTCTTGATCGGGTTGGTTGCTGGTCTGTTCTTGGCATTAAGCCACCGGCCCAGGATTCCCGGCAACTTAGGCGAAGACTCCTAGGTCGGACTTCGAGGCCGGGAGCGGTCGGCCGATATACTACTGGTCGGACGCAATTTCGAGCTGGCTACACCCGGACCACTCCGGCCGATGCCTGCATCGGCGCGCATCCTGAGCTTCGGACCAGGAGGAAGAATGGCGGATCGCCGCTGGGCCGAGATTGGCGCTTCGTTTCGCTACTCGCGATTCCGATGGATTTACCTATCCAACTTCGCCTTCTTCCTGGCGATGATGGCGCAGATCGTAATCCGCCAGATACTCGCTTTCCGGTTGACCGGGAGTCCTTTCGCCCTGGGGCTAATTGGTCTTGCGGTCGCCATCCCAATGCTCGTCGTGTCGCCACTCGGTGGAGTTGTTGCCGACCGGATGGACCGGCGCCGGTTGATTGTTTTCGGCCAGATAGTCCTTCTCACCAGCGAGATCGCGGTCTTTCTCCTCCTGATAACCGACCAGCTCAGTTACTGGATGCTCCTCACCGGCGTCGCCGTCATGGGGACGGTTTTTCCCGTCATGATGCCGGCCCGCCAGGCGATCATCGTCTCGACCGTCGGCCGGGAAGGTCTTGCCAACGCGATGGCCCTCCAGATGGGAGGCATGAATACAGCACGGATCGTGGGTCCGGTGATGGGCGGATTCCTCGTCGCCTTCGTCAGCATTGAAGGCGCCTTCGCCGCTTCTCTCGTGCTGTACTTCATCGCGCTCATCTCGGTCTACCGGGTGGGTCCGGCGCCGGTCGAGGGTCAGACGGCTGGCGCGTCGTGGACCAAAGACATGGCCGAAGGGTTCACGTTTGTCTGGAATGGGAAGTTGGTCCGCGTCCTTCTCATCATGGCAATCGTGCCGGCCTTTCTGGCGATGCCTTTTCAGTCCTTGCTGGTCGTCTTCACAGAAGAGGAGTGGGGGGTGGGTCCGACCGGATTTGGCATCCTCCAGGCCTTCGCCGGCGTGGGGGGGCTCATCGGGTCCTTCATCATGGCCCTCGTCGGTGAGCCAAAACGCCGTTTGCGGCTGATGGCAAGCACCCTCCTTGCGTTCACCGGCTCGCTGTTTCTCTTCGCACTCTCGCCCTGGTTCCTTATCGCCCTCCCACTGGTTCTCATCGCCGACGTGTTTGTTGCGATGTTCCAGACAGCAAACGCCACTGCCATCCAAGTGCTCATCCCCGATGCCATCCGGGGTCGTGTCATGAGCGTGATGATGATGACGTTTGGCCTGACACCAATGGGAACAGTCCCCGTAGCCGCGGTAGCAGAAGTCTGGGGCGCTCCCATCGCGATTGCGGGGGCAGCGGCGATTACCGGCACGATTTCGATCGTCATCCTCGTCTTCAACGGGGCGATCAAGACGCTGGACGCCGAGATGGAGAAGGGGTTCCCGGATTCTGAGACCGGTTTCGCTCAACTCGAGCCAAGAGAACAAGTCGAATAGGAGTTTCCAAGCGCGATCAGCGCCGACTGATTAGGTCGCGAACCACCTGCTCGGCAGCGGCCCGATCGCCAGGCGCAAGATCTCCGTCGAGGACCATTGCACTCAGTCTGCGTTTCATTTCTCCGATCCAGGGACCGGGCGACTGCCCGAAGATCTCTATGAGATCATCGCCGCTCAACGGACTTTCCGCTCGCAACGCTTCAGCCTCTTCCTTTTCGATCGTCTCGCAGGCTTTCCGAAGCGACTCGTGGTATTCCCGGTCGGAGTAAGTGTGGCTCGCATTATCCGCAACCTTGAGCGCATGCAGGTCACGCCAGGCACCCCTCGCGCGATGCATAAAGCGCCGAACCGATGAGCGCTCATCCACCTGCGGCCTGTCCATGTGGCGCCGCACCAGCAACTCGATCACCTGGGCCTCCCGTCTCGCGAAGTGCAGCCGCTCCATTAGGTCCGCTACCATCTTCGACCCGACCGTCTCGTGGCGGTAGAACCCCCACTCCCCGTTTGGCTTCCGGTGCCGAACTGCCGGCTTGCCGATATCGTGGACCAGAGCAGACCAGCGCCGAATTCGAGCACTCTCCGAACCCACGACGATGGCCTCAACGGTAGCTACTGTGTGTTCCCACACGTCGAACCGGTGAAAACGATTCTGCTCACAACCCTGGGCAGCGCCCAATTCAGGCAGGACAACAGCGAGCGAGCCGGTACCTGCGAGTGCTCGTAGGCCCCTGCTAGGCTCGCTCCCGAGCAGCAGGCCATCCAGCTCGCCGGTCACCCGCTCATGGGAGAGCTGTGCCAGCAGATCCGACGCCTCACCCATCGCCGCGAGAGTTTCGGCTTCGATTTCGAAGCCAAGTTGAGAGGAGAAACGGAACCCCCGAAGGATCCTGAGAGGGTCCTCGCGAAACCGCGCCGCCGGATCGCCCACAGCTCTCAAGATCTGTCCCTCAATGTCAGAAGCGCCATGGAACGGATCGAGCTGCTCTCCTGTGACCATGTTCTGCGCTAACGCGTTGCAGGTGAAGTCGCGGCGAGCAAGATCCTCTTCGATAGAGGTGCCGAAAGTAACGTCAGGCCAACGGACGCCCGGCTTGTAGGAGTCGCCGCGAAAGGTCGTGATCTCGACCCACGCCTCTCCCAGCTGCAGGGAGATCGTTCCGAAGCGGCGGCCGATTGTTACGGTCCTGCTGTCGAGGGCGGCCGCGATCTCCTCCACGACGTCTGGAAGGGCATCGGTCGCATAATCGGCATCCCGGTGGTCGTTTCCGAGAAGGCGGTCCCGCAGTGCCCCCCCGACCACCCAGAGCTGGTGACCTCGGGACGAAAACGCCTGGCCAAGTTCTTGAGAAGTTGCCACTCCCAGAGACTAACGCCTCCACGCGAGATGAGATCTAGATCGACGGCGTGGGCACAGTCAGGCGATGGCTGACCGCTCCCGCATCTCCTGGATTGCAGCTTCGTCATACCCGAGGCCGCTAAGAGTGGTGTCCGTGTGCTCCCCAACTTTCGGGGCGGTTCCCCGGACAGCGCCCGGTGTACCGCTCAGTTTGGGACCGATTCCCGGGTGCAGGACCTTGCCGATGGGCGAATCCACCTCCAGAACCATGCCGCGAGCGATATTATGCGGGTCCTCAACTGCCTCGTTCATCGCGCGCACCGGTGCAGCGCAGATGTCGTGCTCGGACATGATGTCCATCCACTCCTGGGCCGTGCGCGTGGCCATTACCGCGGACAGCTTTGATCTCATGTCGTCGTAGCAGTCGGTCTCATGTTGGCGACCGAGGAACTCCTCGAGACCAACGACCTTCATGAGCGCCTCGTAGAAATGGGGCTCGATGCTGCCCAGCGAAAACCGCCGCCCATCGCTGCATTCGTAGGTGCCGTACCAGGGAACCGCACCGGTGAGAAGCGTGTTATCCCTGTGAACCACCGTCCCCGACGAGAAGAACCCGGAGTACGCGCTGGCCATCAGATAGAAGACGCCGTCGCTCATGGCTGCGTCCACATACTGGCCTTGGCCCGTCTGCTCACGGGCGAGGAGCGCGACACAGATCGCGAACGCCGCCATCAGACCGCCCCCGGCGAAGTCCGCGACGATGTTGGCTGGCACAGCCGGTGCCGCTCCCGGTTTCCCGGTGACACCCAGGGCGCCGCCGATCGAAATGTAATTAATATCGTGGCCCACGAGGTTCGAGTACGGTCCCGTCTGGCCGAACCCGCTGAGGGAGCAGTACACGGCTCTCGGGTTTAACTCCTTGACGTGCTCGTAATCGACAGCAAGCCGTTTGGCTACTCCCGGTCTAAAACCCTCGAGCACTACATCGGCGTCTTCAACCAGGCGGTCAAAGACCTTTCGCGCCTCGTTATCCTTGAGATTGAGCGCAATTGAACGCTTGCCGCGACGAAGGGCGTTGTAGGCGGCCGCTCTCGTTTCTGACTCCGCGCTGGCGCGGGCATCACTCAGCTTGGGGCTTGCCCCGGGCGTCGCCTCCACAAGAGTCACGTCGGCACCAAAGTCGGCCAGTAGCATCGAACAATAAGGGCCTGGGGCAAGTCGCGAAAGATCGACCACCTTCAGACCATCAAGCGCCATAACCATCGAATTCCAACCTCCGCTGCGAGTGGCCGTAGCATCACTGAGGAACTGGGCGAGGCGCAAGGAGGCCCAGGCGCTCCAGGCCGGTTGGTCCTGAGCTAACTCCACCCTCACACTTTGATCGCGGGACGGAGGCCATCTGTATGCGGATTCTTCTGACAGGCGGGGCGGGGTTCATCGGCTCGCATATCGCTGAGATGTATCTCGAGTCCGGGCACGACGTTCTGATCGTCGACGACCTCTCGACCGGAAAGCGGCGACATCTGCCCGGGGGAGCCGAGTTTGTCCAGGCCGATATCCGGGATACCGACCTCGACCAGGTGTTTCAACGCTTTCAGCCCGAGGTCGTCAACCACCACGCTGCCCAGGCAAGCGTGAAGCTCAGCTCAGGGGACCCGGTTGCGGACCTGTCCGTCAACGGCGGTGGGACCGCCTGGATCTCGACGCTGGCCGTCAAGCACGGTGTCGGCAAACTGGTCTACGCCGCATCGGGCGGGACCGTATACGGAGACCCGCAAAGGCTGCCCGTCGACGAATCGCACCCGCTGGGGCCGATTTCACCCTACGGCACTTCAAAATTCGTAGGCGAGGAGTATGTCAGGCTTGCCCACCGTACGGGCGGGATCGACTTCACAATCCTTCGCTACGGGAACATCTACGGCCCACGCCAAGATCCCCAGGGTGAAGCTGGTGTGGTGGCGATTTTTACAGGAAAGATGCTGAGCGGTAAACAATGCACCATAGACGGCGACGGCGAGCAGAAGAAGGATTACATCTACGTCGGCGACGTCGCCAGGGCGAATGTCCTGGCCCTGGACTCCGGGCCTGGAGTCACCTGCAACATCGGAACCGGCAAGGGACTTTCGGTGAACAAAATCTTCAATACGCTCAGTGAAGCCACCTCTAACGAGATCGAGCCACGATACGGTCCGTCTCGGCCAGGCGACATCCGGAACTCATGGCTGGATTCGAAACTCGCGGGCATGGCTCTGGGGTGGCGGCCTCAAACCACGTTCAGCCAAGGCGCCTCGCTCACCATCTCGGCACTACGTGATTGATTGGTTTCGTTTGCGTGAAGTAAAGGCCTGCGGCGCCTGCGATCCAACCGAAGATAGCCGACCTTGGGATTGGGATCCCAATGCTAGGGCCGGGTGCGAGGTATGATGGAACTTCCGATCCGCTCGACGATACTCTGGCTCCTCGCGGTCCTTGCGGCGCTCGCCATCGGCCTGGCCACTACACTCAACGGCAGGGGGTCGGCAGAGTCAGCTCCGCGGGTGGGGTCAACTACCCTCGAACTCCAAGTGTTCTCCGACGGTAGCTGGTGGGGCGTCGATATTGCGATTCTCGTCTACGTCGAATCTGACCAGGAGGCAGCTGCCGCTCTCGAAAGTGCAAGGGAAATCACCGCTGCTCGATTCCCGATCGCAATCGAGCAGCCACTCGCGTCACAGCAATCCCCCTTCTCCATTAACGGTTATTCCTGGGCTGGAAACGGTACGAACTGGAGCTACAACGCAACGGGCGAACCGTCAGGCCTGGCCGGTGCCGGATCGGCAATTGCTGGCGGGGCGGGGGAGTGGAACGCAAGCGGCGCCACGTTCACATTCACCGCAGACGGGCCGACGGCTGCCGGTACCGGGGCCTGCTCGAGCAGTCTCGACGGCCAGAACACGGCCGGCTGGTCCACACAGGGTGGGTCGATCCTGGCTGTCGCCTGCACATGGTACGCCGGCCCGTTCGCGTTCGAATCCGACATTCAGTTCGATCCAGACTGGAGCTGGACCACCGGCACCCCGGTGGTCTATGACCTCTATTCCGTGGCCACTCACGAATTTGGTCATACCCTCGGTCTCGGTCACTCCGCCGATTCATCCGCGGTAATGTACTGGAGCTACTCGCAGGGGAACCTCAATCGGACCCCCCAGTGCGACGACATCCTTGGCGCAATCGACATCTATGGCGGAACCCCTCCCCCTGCATGTGCGCCGGCTCAGACTCCAACTTCTACCCCAACGCCAACCCCAATGCCAACGCCAGCTGGGACCCCGACCCCGACCCCGACCCCAACTTCGACGCCCACGCCCGGACCCTCACCGACGCCAACGCATACCCCCGAGGGGACGCCGACATCAACCCCGGCCCCAACTTCGACTTCGACTTCGACGCCCACGGTAACGTCCACACCCACGGCAACGCCCACGGTACTTCTGCGTTGGAGACCGACGCAGGTCCCGACTCCGACGCAAACGCCCGGACCCTCACCGACGCCCACTCCGAGGGTCACCTCTACGCCGTGGCCGACACAGCCCCCAACTCCCGCACCCGCCACGGCAACTCCCACACCAACTCCCACACCAACTCCCGCACCCGCCACGGCAACTCCCACGGCAACTCCCACACCTGCTCC
>PVBE011680907.1_pt1 | contig 35605 bp, 37 predicted proteins | sample 1631181 | NCBI WGS metagenome assembly PVBE01 (sample SAMN08397723, study PRJNA350692) | Marine metagenome, whole genome shotgun sequencing project. | isolation source: water | place: Pacific Ocean | collected 2012-04
CTCAGCGAGGAGGACCTGGACCGGCTCCTGCAGCCAGCGAAGATGACCGAGCCGGGGCTGGGGAGCGGCGCGGGCGGCGGGGGCTAACCAGGGCGAAGCCCTGGACCCAGGCTGGGGAGGGGGCGGCGCCGCCCCTTACCGCCCCCGTCGGCCGCTCGCCGCCACCCACAGCCCGAAGGCCACATACTCGCGCGGCGTCATGGGCCGGCCCAGCATCTCGCGCTCGTACCAGCGTTTGCGCTGGAGCGTGTAGGGGACGCTGGCGCCCGTCAGCAGGAAGAAGCGCAGGAGGCCCAGGGCGGCCACGGCGATGTGCAACGCCGAGAGCCCCCACCCGACCACCGACGCCACGGGCCTCAGGATGCGCCACCGCACGACTTCCTCCTTGGGCGGGTCCTTCACCAGCGCGCCGGTGAAGGGTGGTTCGACAAGCTCACCACGAGCGGGAGAGGCTCACCACGAACGGGCAGGGCGTGCCCTGCACCCATTCTGGGGTGGGCCACCAGCACTCCCCTTCGCTCTGTTCGTGGCAGTTGGGGCTGCGCCGTTCGGCCGCAGTCCTTCCCACGGGGAAGGGTCGAAGGCCCGCTAGCCCCCACCCACCGGCTGCACCAGCTCGAAGAAATCGCCGTCCTGGACCGTGATTCCCGCGTAGCTTTCCTTGCGGACCACCTCGCCGTTGTGGGCCACCGCCAGGTGCTCCAGGCTATCGATCCGAAGCTCCTTCTGAAGCAGGTCCAGGAGGCTCATCGGGTCGTCCAGGGTGTGAAGCTGGGCATTGATCGCTATCGTGATCATGTCTCGCGCGCCCCTATCGCTTTCTGTTCGAACGCCCTCCGCATGGCCCCCGCCAGTGCTCGGGCCTCGGCCTCCGGGTCGTTGGCCCCAAGGATCGCGCTGATGACCGCCGCCCCATGCGCACCGGCCCCCACTGCCTCGGCGACGTTCTCCGTCGTAACCCCGCCGATGGCCAAGACGGGGACCGAATCGCGCCTCCGGACCTCCGCCAGCAGCCCGACCCCCGCCACGGCCTCACCGGGGTGCGACCGGCTGGGGAATATCGTGCCGACGATCAGGAGATCCGCCCCCTCCGCCTCCGCTCGTGCCGCGCCGTCCGCGTCGTGAACGGATCGGCCGACGATTCGCGACGGCCCGACGATCGCTCGGGCCGCGGCCACCGGCAGCCCGCCCTCGCCTAGCTGGACACCGTCCGCATCGCAGGCGACCGCGACGTCCGCGCGGTCGTTCACCAGGAGCAGCGCCCTTCCCGCCGTGACCTCTCGGAGCCTCCGCGCCAGCGCAAGCAGAGCGCCCGCCTCCATGCCCTTCTCTCGGAGCTGGACCATGCCCACCCCCCCGGCCACCGCGCGCGCCACCCGTTCGGGCAATTCGGCCTCCGGGCAGAGCGTCCGGTCGGTCACCAGGGTCAAGCAGGGAACCGGCACGGCGGCCAAGTTATCGACCGGGGGGCTGCGCCGCTCGGGGGGCGCCCTCGACCGGACTGCTGGCCTGCGCGTACTCCCTGGTGGGTATACGACCGGCCAGGAACGCCTTTCGTCCTGCCTCGACGCCGAGCCGGAAGGCCTCCCCCATCATGCGTGGGTCCTGGGCCTGGGCGATGGCCGTGTTGACCAGGGCCGCGTCCGCTCCAAGCTCGAGCGCCAGCGACGCGTCGGACGGGACCCCCAAGCCCGCGTCCACGACGACCGGCACCCCGGCCTGGGCGATGATGATCCGTATCTCCTCCAGGGTGTGTATCCCCCGGCCGGAGCCGATGGCCGAGCCCAGCGGCATGACGGTGGCGCAGCCGATCTCCTCCAGCTGGCGGGCCAGCACCGGATCGGCGTGTATGTACGGGAGCACCACGAAGCCGTCTTTCACCAGGGCTTCGGCAGCGTGGAGCGTACCGGCGGGATCGGGGAAGAGGTAGGTAGGGTCCGGGATCACCTCCAGCTTCACCCAGCTGGAGCCGGTGACCTCGCGACCCAGCTTCGCGGCAAACACGGCCTCGTCCGCCGTGCGGGAGCCCGCGGTGTTCGGCAGGACGGTGTGTCGCTGCCAGTCGATATGATCGAGGATGTTGTTCTCGTTGGGGTTGTCCAGCGGCAGCCGCCGAATGGCGACCGTGACCATGTCCGCCCCCGAAGACTCAAGCGCCGCCAGCATCTCCTTGGGCGAACGGTACCGGCCCGTGCCGAGGATCAGCCGCGACCGGAGGGTCTTCCCGGCGATGACGAGGGTGTCGTCCATGCCCGTGGTCTCTCCTTGGCGCAACAAAAAGGCGCCGCGGGGCTTGCCAGCGACGCCTGAGTCGGAACCGGTCCGTCGGCGCGTCCCTGCGCTGGCATTACCCAGGTCAGGTTCCAGCGGTCGGCGGTGGTTTGCCGCCCTCTCAGCCGGGCTCACCCCAGCTCCCGCGATCCCTCTTGCGCGCCGGCCGGGCCCAAAGGCCGGGACGGCGTTTCATTCACGAGGCTAGCACACGCCGCGCTGGGCCGTCAAACGGACGGGCGGCCCCCTACCGCAGCACCCTCGCGAGCCCCACCAGCGCCGCCACGGCCACAAGCGCCGCGGCGAGCCACCAGGGGAATGGCCCCCGCGAGGCACGTGCGGCTCGTCGCCTATCCCGGCGGCGCCTGCGGCTCATCCCGTCCCCCGTTGCAAGGGCGCAAGTGGACATGGCGGCGTCACTCCCCCATCACAGAGGCGGCGCGGCGTCCAGGGCGTCCGTGAGCTGGGCGACCGTTATGTTGGCCCCGCTGAGGACCATCCCCACCCGGGCGCCCCGCAGACGGTCGCGCGCCTGGAGCGCGCCGGCAAGGGCCGCCGCTCCCGCGGGTTCAGATAGCGCGTGGCACGCTTCCAGGTAGACCCGGACCGCCCGGTTCATCTCCACGTCTTCGACGAGCAGGAAGTCAGCCAGCCCCCCGCGCAGTACCGACTGTGGCAGATCGAAGCCGCTGCCCGTGGCGAGCCCCTCGGCGATAGTCCGCACCGGGGCTTCGCGGATCGCTCCCTCCGTCCACGAGCGATGGCCCGCGGGCGCCTGCGCCGACTGCACGGCTATCACGCGGAGGTCCGGGCTCATTGCCGCCGCGACGATGCAGGCCCCGGCCGCCGTGCTGCCGCCTCCCAGGGCCACGAAGAGGAAGTCGAGGTCCGGCGCTGCCTCCAGTATCTCCAGCGTCACCGTGGCCACCCCGGCGATCAGCAGCGCCTCGTTGGCTGGATGGACGTAACGAAGGCCCTCCTCGTGGGCCATCCGCTCAGCGTGCTCCCGAGACTCGTCGAACGCGCCGCCGCGGAAGCGAACCTCGGCCCCGAGCGCCTCCATCGCCGCGACCTTCAGGGGGTTGGCCCCCTTCGGCACGACGACGACGCACCGCACCCCGAAGACGCGGCTGGCGTAGGCGATCGACTGGCCGTGGTTCCCGGTGGAGGCGGTCGCGACCCCCCGGCGGCTCTCCTCTTCCGGCAGCTGGGCCATCAGGTTGAGCCCGCCACGGACCTTGAAGGAGGCGATTGGCTGTGTATCCTCGCGCTTGACGTACGCCCGCGCCCCCAGCATCGCGTCCAGAGCGGGATAGGAGACGAGGGGCGTTGGCCGCAGGTACGGCGCAATCGTGTTCCTCGCCCTGAGCACGTCGCGGAAGGTGGGTGGCGCCGCTCGCTCCGGGTGTGTCATACGTTGAACAACCGTGGAATGCCGCTTCCCAGGAGGAAGGCGATAGCCGCGGCCGCCGTGCCGATGCCCAGTATCTCCAACCCCTGGAGGATGGGCGAGCGCTTAACGAGCGTCCCCTTCCAAACGCCCAGGCCGAAGAGGCCCGTCAGTGCCGCCGCGACCGAGACGGGGACGGCGAGGTCTCGGTCTAGCGCCATGTATGGGACGATGGGCAGCAGGGCCGCCAGGATGAACGCCGCGCCCATGGCGAGGCCGTCCTTGAGGGGGTCCGCGGTGATGTCGGCGCCAAGCCCCAGCTCCTTCTCGACCATGGTCCGCAGCATCAGGTCCGGATCGGAGGCGATGTGCTCCGCCATCTGGTGGGCCCGCGCACGGGTCATCCCCTCCATCTGGTAGATCACCACCATCTCCTCGAACTCTTCCGCCGGGTTCATCTCCAGCTCCCGGCGCTCCTTCTCGATCTCGGCCTTGTGCACGTCGCTGGCTGCCTTGGAGCCAAGGTAGGATCCGGTGGCCATGGAGATCATGCCGGCGAGCGCCGACGCCATGCCGGCCACCAGCACCACCGAGATGTGGGCGCCGGTGACGGCCACCGAGGTGACCAGGGCAACCGTGCTCAGGAGACCGTCCTGCGCGCCGAAGACCACCTCCCGGATCCGCGAGGCCGCCTCCACCCGCCACCGCTCTCGACGCACCTGCTCCACGGCGGTCACGGCCGGTGGGATCTCGAACGGGGCTGGAGGCGTCGCGGCGACACCAGCGGCAGGCGCCGCCGCAGCAGTGCCTTCAAGGGCCGTTTCTCCACGGCCGGCCAGCTTGGCCTGCAAGCCCTCCAGCGCCTGCGTGAACGCCTCCATGTGCCGGCCCTCGCGCTCCATGGCCAGTGAAAAGCTCTCCGCAGCGTCCGTCCGGCCCTCGTCGACCGCCTCTCGCACCATCCTCGGGTAGAGGGTGGCGGCCTCCCGGGCCTCGGCCTCGATCACGTCCCGCAGATTGTCCAGGCTGGGCTTGACCAGTCCGGCGACGCGCATGTGGCTGATGCCGTGGATCACCTCGGCACCGGAAATCTCCTGGAAGACCTGGGCGACCTCCGGGTACCCCTCCTCCATCGCCTTCATGGCGAAGGCGTGGTATCGCAGGTTGGCCAGGGCCTCGTCGGCGATGGCGCTCCACAGGTTCCGTTCGGTCTTGGGCGTGGCTGCGCCGGCAGTCGTCATATGGGCCTCCGAAAGAGTCGCCGCGCGGCGGCGTGCGGGGACGCTACGCAGTGCGAGGTGTGCGGCCGCGGGAAGCGGACCAGTCCTCGTAGGAGGGCACCTCTTCCCCGACGACGTAGAGGAAGTGGAACGCTCCCATTTCGCCAACGAATCGGAACTGCTTGCGCAGGTCGGCGACCGTCTCATCGAACCCGCCGTGGGATCTCAGGTACGCCTGGAAGCTGCCGTGGCGCTCCTGCAGATCCAGCATGCGCCGGGCATTCTGGACCACGGCCTCCAGCTTGCGCCGGTTTCGGATCACCCGCGTGTCGGCCACCAGGGCGTCCATCTCGGCCGGCGACAGGTCGGCCACGGCCTCGGCGTCGAAGCCGCGGAACGCCTCGCGGGTGCCCGGCCACTTGGCCTCGACGACGCGCCAGGAGATCCCAGACTGGAACACGGATTTGCTCATCACGTCCAGGTAGTCTGCCAGGCTCTTCGGCTCGATCTGTTGCGGTGCTTCCACGGTCGTCCCCCAGGCGATTCGATTGCATCAAATCGTACCACACCTCGCCGAGAGGGCGTCCCGCCGCATCCCGGCCCCAAGACAGGCATCGAACTGTGTGAGGGTCGGTCCGCGGGCTAGGGCCGCGGGCCTCCCTCGCCAACCCCAAGCAGCCGCCCAAGGGCCCGGTGGGCACCGGAGTGGGAGCAAGCATTGGCAATTAGTGGACCAGCGAAGTCGAGGCGCGTCAAGAACGTCGCGATAGCCGTCGCGGTGGTGGTCGTCGGGCTCGGCGCCATCCTGACGGCGGTGCCGGGGAGCCCGGTGCAACGGCTCTTCTACCAGAGCTTTCGGGGGCAGGAGGTCGTGTTGGCCGGCACAAGTCAACCCACCAGCTTCGGCGCGGGCGCGGATGCCGACGCGACGACGGGCGCCGACGCCTCGGAGCAACCCGCCGCCGTTCCCACGCCCAGAACCGTGCGCATCATCACCATCATCCCTAAGGACGCCATCCCCGCCATCCTGGACCCGCAGTTCGTATCGGGCGAGGAGGCGGACTCGCTGATGTCGCCATCGGAGCGCGTGACCGGGGTATCGATCAACGGCGACCACCGCGCGTACTCCGTCCCGACGCTGAGCCGGCACGAGGTCGCGAACGACGTCGTGGGAGGTGTGCCCGTCGCGGTCACGTGGTGACCACTCTGCTTCACGGGCATGGTATTTGCCCGCAGCATCGACGGACGGAAGCTCACCTTCGGCGTATCCGGGAAGCTCAACATGAACGCAGTGGTCATGTACGACCACCAGACCGACACGCTCTGGAGCCAGTTCCTGATGGAGGCGGTTGAGGGCCCGCTGGTGGGGCATCGGATGGAGCTGATCTCCTCTCAGCTCACCACCTGGGAGGCGTGGAAGGCCCAGCACCCGGACACCCTGGCTCTGGACAAGCGCGGCCTCCGAGGTTCCGGGTCCAGCGACCCCTACGACAGCTACTACGCGAGCGGCCGAGCCGGCATCTTGGGCGAGAGCAACAAGGACGGTAGGCTGGACTCCAAGGAGTTCGTGGTGGGGCTCGACAACGGGCGAGTCCAGCGCGCGTACCCGTTCCGCCATCTGAGCAAGACGCCGGTGCTCAACGAGACCTACGACGGGGCGGCCATCGCGGTGGGCTTCGACACGGAGAGCGCGGCAACGGCCGTCTTCTCCCGCGAGGTCCGCGGCACAACGCTCACCTTTGACCCACTGGACGAACGCCGTGGCGGCGAGCCGCTGATGCGAGACAGGGAGACCGGGACCACGTGGGGGCGCCTCTCGGGCGCGGCGCTGGACGGCGAGCTACAGGGCGCGGAGCTGGTGTCCGTGCCATCGTTCCAGAACTTCTGGTTCGCCTGGTCCGACTTCCATCCGGACTCGCAGCTGTACGAGCCGTAGACGGACTCACGACATCTTGCTGCAGCCTGGGATCAATTCGAACCACTGCCCTCTGGGTTATGAGATGCGCGCCCGGTGTGCCAACACATGCCGCCAAATACAACCAGTCGACTCGCCCGATACATCCGCCGCCACCGTGCCATTGTAGGCGACGAAGCGAACCGTCTGGTTTCCCTGGGCCCGTGTCACCATTTCATGTCCTCCGCGAACCGATTCTTCGCACCCCGAACGATGACCGACTCGTCCGGTCGCGCCACGGTCACAATGTAGTCGTACATCCCTTGGCCGATTCGCTGGCCTGGTGCGGCATCCTCGGAGAATGTCTTCACGAGCCTGACGAAGCTATCGCCCAGCTCCCGTACATACGTGTCATTGGCTGCGTACGACACTACAATCACCAGGTGTACCGTCTCATCATCTTGCAGGATCGCGGCATCTCGCATCATTTGGTATTCCATGATTACCTGCTGAGCGACTTCTATCTGGTCGTCGGTAATTGGGGCCACCGAAGGAGTCGCAGTGGCGGTAGCCATGGGCGTAGGGGACGCCATGGGCTTGGGGGTTGCTGCAGGCCCCGACGCGGACCCCGCCTCCTGATCTGTGCTCTGGGTGCCACCCCCTGGTGAGACGACCACAGCCAACGCGGACAACGCTAGACCCAGGCCAACTACGATCCCTGGGATAGACTTACGCTTGCCACGCAGTGCCGCTATGAACAACCAGACTGCGCCAATGAGAAGCGCCAAGAACCCTACAACGAGGAGCAGTGCGCTCAGTATCGCCCGTATTCCATCCATCGGGTGCCTCCCGCCAGGCTTCTCTTCCTCACCCGCCCTCCGCGTCGACCATGACGATGGGCGTCTCCGGCAGGTCGCGCTCCCGTCGCCATCGGCCTTGGGCCGCGGGGGCGTCCACCGCCCGCTACTCGATGGCCACCAGGTAGCAGTAGTGGGGCTGGCCGCCGGTGACCACTTCCAACTCCACGTCCGGGTGAGCCGCGCGCAGCCGCTCGGCCGCTCTCTCCGCCTCCTCCTCGGTCGTGTCCGCGCCCCGGTATAGGGTGACAAGGTCGCCCGGGCCGGGCGCGGCCGCGCGGACCAGGCCCGCCAGCGCCTCCTCGGGGGAGTCCGCGACCGCCGCGAGGGCATCGTCCAGCAGGCCCATGATCTTGCCTTCGCGCACCGGCGCGCCATCCACGTCGGCGTCGCGGACCGCCGCCACCACCTCCCCGGAGCGCACGCCGTCGGTCGCCCGAGTCATTGCGGCCTGGCAGTCCTCCGGGGCCCCATCGGGGGAGAAGGCGAGGACCGCCGACACCCCCTGGGGGATGGAGCGCGTGGGGACGACGAAGACGGGCTTCTCCGCCAGCTCCGCCGCCTGCCGGGCCGTGGCCACCACGTTTGGGTTGTTCGGGAGGAGCAGGGCCGCCCTGGCGGGCAGCGCCTCGACGGCGTCCAGGAGGTCCTGCACGCTCGGGTTCATCGTCTGGCCGCCGGGGACCACCACCCCCACGCCGAGGTCGCGGAACACCGCGTCCAGCCCCGCGCCCAGCGAGACCGCGACGACGCCCACGGCGGCGCGGGTCCGAGCGGCTCGGTGTGCCGCCTGGAACTCCACGTGCTGCTCGTCGATGCTCTCCGCGTGGGCCTCGCTGACCGCCCCCACCGATCGCCCCAGGTCCATGAGAGCGTCCGGGTCCAGGGTGTGGGCGTGGACTCGGACCATGCCCGCGTCACCGATTACCACCGCGGAGTCGGCGATGGCGCTGACCCGCTCCCTCAGGTCGTCGGGGTCGAGCCCCTCGCCCTCGACGAGGAACTGGGTGCAGTAGCCGTACTCCAGCGCGTCGGTCTCCTCCAGGAAGCGCTCCTGGACCCGGCCTAGGACATCGCTGACGGGAAGGCGGATATCGCCCGTGCCCTCTCCGCGCAGGAACCGGACCGCTCCCTCCAGCAGCAGCGCGAAGCCTTGGCCGCCGGCGTCCACCACCCCCGCCTGCTTCAGTACGGGCAGCTGGTCGGGTGTGCGCGCGACAGCGTCCAGGCAGCCTTCCAGGCCGGCTTCCAGAAGCCGCGCCACGTCGGCCTCGCCCCGCGCGCACGCGGCGTCAATCGCCTCGGACGTCGCGCGGGTGACCGTGAGCAAGGTCCCCTCCACGGGCTTGCTCACCGCCTGGTAGGCCGCGGCGCTCCCCTCGCGGAATCCTCGGGCCAGGGTGGCGGCGTCGGCGGCCTCGCAGCCGTGCAGTGCGCGGCAGAAGGCTCGGAGGAATTGGGAGAGGATGACGCCGCTGTTCCCCCTCGCCCCCAGGAGTGCCCCGCGGGCCACGGCCTCTCCCACGGCGTCGATGGAGGCGTCGGGGGCGGCATCGGCCCGCTCGAGCACCGTCCGGAGCGTGAGGACCATGTTCGTGCCCGTGTCGCCGTCCGGAACGGGGAAGACGTTGAGGGCGTTGACTGCTTCCGCGTTCTCGGAAAGCACCCCGCAGCCCGCCGCGATCATCCCCCGGAGCTGGTCGCCGTCGAGGGTGGTTCCCGTCGGGGCCTCAGACATGCTTCGCACTCCCGCGCTCTCCGGGGGGGCCACGCCATTCCCGGTGAGCCCCGCCTTCGCGCCGGAGGGGCTTCGGCTTGCCCCTCAGCCGTGTCTGTGATAGAGTTACGTGTCCAGGATTCTACCCACCCCGTAGCGCGCCGTCAAAGGTGAAACATGGCTCACTGCCAGGTATGCGGCAAGATTGGCGGATTCGGCCACAACGTGAGCCACTCGAAGCGGCGCACCAACACCCGCTGGCTCCCCAACGTCCACCGCGCGACGCTGGTGATCAAGGGCAAGCGGGTCCGACTCAACGCCTGCACCCGCTGCATCCGCAACCAGTACAAGGAAACGCGGGTGAAGGCCAGCCGGGCGCCCGCCACCTAGGGCCGCGACCGAAGACCGCCCCTGGATCGTCCGCCGCTACGCCCTGGCACTCGTCCTCGTGACATCGCGCGCCGGTGGGGTGTGCGACGAGGAGAAGGTAGCGCCGCGACCTACGGGGCGACGGCCTCGATGCTCCGCCGCAGCCGAGCCACCGCCTCGGCGACGCTCTCGCGGGGATTGAACACGGCGGCGCCCGCCACCAGCAGCCTCGCCCCCGCTTCCACGACCTGCGGCGCCGTGTCGGCGTCGATGCCACCATCGACCTCCAGCACCGCTCCGCACCCCCGCTCGTCCAGGATCGCCCTCATGCGAGCGATCTTCGGCACCATGGAGGGGATGAAGGCCTGGGACCCGAACCCTGGGTTCACGGTCATCACCAGCACCAGGTCCAGGTCCGCCAGCACTTCCTCGATTGCTCCCACGGGCGTGGCCGGGTTCAGGGCCACCCCCACCTGAGCACCCGCCTCCTTGACCTGGTGGACCACCCGGTGGAGGTGGGCACAGGCTTCGGCGTGCACGGTCACGTTGGTGGCCCCTGCCTGAATGAACGCGGGGATCAGTCGCCCCGGCTCGTTCACCATCATATGAACGTCCAGCGGCACGTCGGTGCGACGCCGCAGGGCCTCCACCACGCGGGGACCGTAGGCGATGTTGGGCACGAACTGGCCGTCCATGATATCCACGTGGATGGCATCGACCCCAGCGGCGATCGACTCCTCCACCTGCGGCCAGAGCGAGGCCGCGTCCGCGGAGAGGATCGATGGGGCCAGCCGAATAGCGGATCTGCCTGCCATTCCACGCTCCTGACTAGCGCATCCGGACACGGGCGCTCCCGATCGGCTCATCGCCCGCGGACGGGGCTCACATCGAGAGTCTTCGGCCTTCTGCTACACTTCGCCGCTCTCTCGGAGGCGGGTGGCGCCGGCGGACGCGGCCTCGACAGCGGCCACGATCTCCTCCTCCGTCACTAGTCCCTCAAATCGCGCGGCGACGCGTCCCTCCCCGCTCACGACAAAGACCCACGGCTCGGTGGGAAGGCCCCACTCACGCGCCGAGTCGGTCAGGACTAGCCGGCCCTCGGTGCGGGCCGCAGCCAGGTCCCACGGCTCGATGTGAATGAAGTCGGCCTGGTCTCCGTACCGCTCGTAGACTGCCGCGACGATGTCCGTCACCGGCCCGCACATCTCGGTCACGCAGAACGCCGGGGTCGAGAACGCCACGACCAGTGGCCTGGGTCGCTCCAGTGCCTCCGCGACCGTCAGCTCGTACAGGGCGGGGACCGGGGGATCGTGGGTCGTGATGGCGGTAAGGTCCGCCACGTCCCGCGCGGTGGGGTTGAGGCTGGATGGCACGGGGTCTCCGAGGGCCGGGGCCGCGGTCCGCTCCTTCACTTGGAAGGCCAGCGTCCCAGTGGACGGCGCGTCGGGGGCAACACCGGCCATGTCGAACCGGGCCTCCCAGACCCCCGCTTCGTCGAACGTTGCCCGGTCCACCGTGTAGATGCCGCCCTTCACGCCGTGGTGGTGCTCGGAACCGTCGGCATGGAGGTGGGGTTGGAGCTCCGACACCGGGCGGAACACGGCATCCGCCTCCGACCGATACTCGTCGCGGCCATCCGGATGCAGTAGGAAGAAGCGAACGTGGACGCGGGCGTCGTCGAGGAGGTCGCCGCTTGGCGAGAGGATTGTGAAGGCGAGTCGATTCTCGCCGACGGCCAGGTCCGACACCAGCAGCAGGCCGCCTGCTTGCTCCCCCGCCTGGGCGGGCGCTTGAGTGGGCGTAGCCTCCGCCGAGCACGCGGCCAGTGCCGCGGCGGTGGCCAGCACCGCCGTCGCCGTCGCGAGGCTTCCGATCCCCTCACGGAGCCCGGTCAAATAGCCCATGGGCCGATTATAGGCGGTAGTCACCCTCCATTCAACACGATTCGACGGGCGCCGGATGCCCACTGGCCGCGCCCGCCGCCCGGTGGTACACTGCGCGGCAATCGGCGGGGGACCGCCCCGAAGCGGATAGGGAGGAAGGAGAAGCGCCATGATGCCTCTGGAGGGATACCGGCTCTTGGACCTGTCTCGGCTGCAGCCGGGGCCGTCCGGCACGCACGTCCTCGCGGACATGGGCATGGAAGTGATCAAGGTCGAGGAGACCGAGCCCCGGGGTGGCATGGGCCGGGACGTTCTCACCCCCGTGATCCCGACCCCGGAGACAGAGGTCTCCTACGCCGCCTACAACGCGTACGCCCGCAACAAGAAGAGCATCGCCATCAACCTGCGGACCGACGAGGGGCGCGAGGCGCTCCATCGGCTGGTGCGGACCGCCGACGCGTTCATCGAGGGGTACCGGCCGGGCGTGATGAAGCGGCTCGGCTGCGACTACGAGACGCTGAGCAAGATCAACCCCCGGCTGGTCTACTGCAGCCTCTCCGGCTACGGCCAGGACAGCCCCTACGTGAACCTCCCCGGCCACGACCCGAACTACTGCTCCATCGCGGGCCAGCTTTCGCTGCAGCGCGATGAGAACGGCACCCCCGTCGGCAACGGCGTGCCGATGGCCGACGTGGCGGGCGGCGTCCACGCAGCCATGGGAATCATGGCGGCTCTCATGGGCCGTGAGAAGACCGGCCGCGGCCAGCACATCGACGTCACCCTCACCCACAGCGTCATGTCCTGGATGGTCGGCGCCACCGCCAACTACTTCCGCGACGGCCCCCGCCCAGAGCGTAGCGAGGGCATCGGCGTTCTCAAGTGCCGCGACGGCGGCTTCCTGACCGTCTCCAACGCCGAGACCCACTTCTGGCACAACTTCTGCGACGGAATCGGCAGGCCCGAGCTCAAGCCGCTCCACCACAAGAACGAGGAGAATGGCCCTGAGTTCGACCAGATGGTGCGGGACATCAAGGCCCTCTTCATGACCAAGGACAGGGACGAGTGGTTCGACATCCTGGCGAAGGCGGAGACCTGCGTGGCCCCCATCCTGGAGGTTGGTGAGCTCTTCGACAACCCCGCGCACCAGCACTGGGGCATGCTCCTGGAGGTGGACCACCCGACGATGGGACCGGTGAAGCAGCTCGGACCGGTGGTCCAGTTCAGCGACACGCCGTTCGAGTTCAAGAACTTCGCCCCCGTGCTGGGGGAGAACTCGGTCGAACTCCTCACGGAAGTCGGCTACGACTCGGCCGAGGTGGAGGCGCTGCTCGATTCCGGCGCCGTGAAGGCGTGGCGGGAGCCCGTCGGGACCCGGTAGCAACCCGAGTAGGACGAGACAAGAGGTGGGGCCTGGGCTGTATTGCCCAGGCCCCGCTCATTTGCTGACTCGGCGTCCTTCGGTTCCGGCTGTGCCTGTACCGGTGGGAGCGGCTCCATCCGTCCGCGGAGCCGTGCCGGGAGCCGGCCCATTCTTAGCCTGCTTAGCCCCTGACCGCGGCGATCGCCTGCTCGATCGCGTCCAGGTGCCCAGACTCGTGGCCGTGGACGTTGCGGAGCACCACCTCCGCCATGCTGCTGTCGCCGGGACCCCGGAAGTTGGGAACCCGCTGCTCCAGCCGCGCGTCGCTCAGATCGGCCAGCTCCTCCGCCGCCCGCGCGTGGTTGGCAATCACCTCGTCAAGCAGGGCGTCCACCGAGCGGTCCGCCCGCTCCTCCACGTGCCCGCGGTTGATCTCGTCCACGTTCATCGCGGGCGTCTGACCGGCCGCGGCAAGCCGCTCCTCCATCCTGGCGATGATATAGGCCCGCGACGCGACGTGGGAAAGACAGTCGCGCACGGTCCACTCCCCCTCCAGGAGGGGGGCATCGGCGTGCCCCAAGATGGCTGGCCTGAGCCGCTCCACCCGCTCGTCGGCCTCTCGGAGCGCCTGCACTATCTCCGCTCGGTCCATGCTTCCTCCTCCTCCTGTACCCCGGCCCGGTAGCTTTGGCGATGCGCCGCCAGAGTCTACCATGGATGGCAAGCGCCGACACGCCCAGGGGCCGCGGGGGTTGACGCGCGAGCGAGAGGCCACTACGCTCCGGGTCGCCGTCGCGTGCCTCCTTGGGCGGGACGAGCAAGTGTGGAGGGTGAGGGAGTGGTCGAAACAGCGCCTGGAGTCCACCGCATAGACGGGATCAATGGCAGCAACGCCGTATTACTGGCCGGCGAGCAGATGGCGGTCATCGACACCGGCATCCGCGGAAACGGCGAGTCCATCGTGTCGTACATCAAGAAGCTAGGTCGGAGCCCGCGGGACCTGCGCTGGATCCTGGTCACGCACTTCCACTTCGACCACTCCGGCAGCGCGGCCGAGCTGAGCGAGCTGACCGACGCTCGGGTCGTCGCCCACGAGGCCGAGACGGAGCCCGCGCCGGACGGCCGGTTGCTGCTACGGAAGGGGAACGAGGGCCAGCGCCCGCCGTTCCTCTACCGGTGGCTGACCGGGCGGGGCCGCCAGCGGCCCCGGCAGCTCGCGTATCACGACACGGAGGTGCACGAGACCGTCGCCGACGGCGATGTGCTGCCGTGCCTGGGCGGGGTCCGGGTGATCCACACCCCTGGGCACACCCCTGGGAGCATCTGCCCCCTTGTGGAGGGCCCCAGGGTGCTTTTCCTTGGGGACTCGGTGCTGAACAACGTGGACCGCCTGAGCCGCCCTCTGACGTGGGACCGCTCCAAGCGGCGAGAGCTGGACACCTCGCTCCGTGGCCTTCGCGACCTGGACGCGGACCTGGCGTGCTTCGGACACGGGCCGCCCCTGGCCGAAGACGTGATGGCGAGCGTTCGTGGCCTCACGGACCGCCCCTACGACCTGCCGACGTGGCGGATCGCCTGGAAGAACCGCGAAACGCTAAAGCGTTGGCGGGCCAACTCGGGCCGCAAGGGCCACTGGGAAGGCGGCCAGTAGGGCCCCGCTGGGGCCTCTTTGCATGGCGCGAGGCTCGTCACACCACCAACCTAGGCACACCCTGGGGAGGCGCTACGTGTGTGGGGGCCTTCCTGCGTAGCGCACGTTGCCTCCCACGCCTGACCCAGGTGCTCTTCCGGGTGGGGCTGGTCCCCAGTGGCTGCCGGAGAGAGGGACATCCACACGGGCGTACCGGGAGTTCCCGAATGGGGGTCTGGGGGGTAGCCCCCCAAGAAAGACTGTCCGGGTGGGCGGGTGGGATAGAGTGCGTCCCATCCGTGGGACCGAGTGCTACGTCGCCGCCCCCAGCCGCTCCTCGTACGCCTGGATCCTGTCTTCGTGCTGGAGCGTGAGGCCGATCTCGTCCAGGCCGTTCAGGATGCAGTGGCGGCGGAACTCGTGGACCTGCGGGTCCTCGTGGACCACGAAGGGCACGCGCAGCCCCAGGGCGTCCGTCAACTCGCATGTCTCCAGGTCCACCGCCATCTCGTAGCCCGAGACTTCCTGCGCACGAGTCATCACCATCGCCACGACATCTTCCGGCACGATCACCGGCACAAGGCCGTTCTCCAGAGCGTTCTTGTGGAAGATTTCCGCGAAGCTGGTGGAGACCACGGCGCGAATGCCGTACTGGTGGATGGCCCACACGGCGTGCTCGCGGGACGAGCCGCTGCCGAAGTTGCGGCCGGTGACGAGCACGGAGGCGTTCTGGTACTGGGGCGCGTTCAGCACGAAATCGGGGTTGGGGCTGCCATCGGCGAGGAAGCGCCAGCTATGGAAGAGCGTGGGGCCGAACCCGGTCTTCTCGATGCGCTTGAGGAAGACGGCGGGGCAGATCTGATCCGTGTCCACGTTGGGCCGGTCCAGGGGCGCAACGACGCCGGTGTGCTTCGTGAAGGCTTCCATATTCTGCTCCTTGTGATTGCTGGCGAGCGCGCTCGCCCTTCGACAGGCTCAGGGTGAGCGGGATTCTTGGTTCATCCCTCGCGAGCCCACGCCCGCTCATGGTGAAGGAATGCGTCCGCCCATGGTACGCCACCCCCGATCGCGGGGAGCCAACCCCGCTTGCCGGGAGCCCACGCCCGCTCATGGTGAGCCTGTCTCACCATGAGCCCTGGCCAGCTCCTTGAGGCGATCCCAGTTCCTCTCGATCAGCGCCTGCTTCTTCCGCCGTGTCCACCCTTTGATCTGCCGCTCCCTCGCGAAAGCTTCATCCCTGGATGGCAAGTCCTCGACAAACACCAGACGGATAGGCCGGCGCCTCGACGTGTATCCCGGAATCGCGCCCGTCTCGTGTGCCGCAATCCTCGCTTCGAGGTCGTCGGTGTGACCGGCGTAGTACGATCCGTCTGAGCAGTGCAGGATGTAGACCCAGAAACTCATCCCGCGCAGACCGCCTCCTCTATGCTTTCGTACTAGCTCGCCCTTCGACAGGCTCAGGGTGAGCGGGGCGAGCTTGCGCTCATCTCGCTCGGGCGTCCTTCAACCCCCGGTGGGTCTCTTCTGGGGGACACCCCCAGACCCCCGGGTCGAGGAGTCCGGCCCCAGGGTTCCTCAGCGGCGTCCGTGCGCCAGCCGGCACCAGCGGCGCGATGAGCGCCAGCGTTACGGGTGCAGGGCTTGCCCTGCCTACCCTGCCCACTCCCTTATGTCCACGAAGTGGCCGGCGATGGCCGCCGCGGCCGCCATCTGCGGGCTCACCAGGTGCGTGCGCCCGCCCTTCCCCTGCCGGCCCTCGAAGTTGCGGTTGGAGGTGGAGGCGCACCGCTCCCCAGGCTGCAGCACGTCCGGGTTCATCCCCAGGCACATGGAGCACCCGGCTTCTCGCCAATCGAACCCGGCGTCCGTGAACACACGGTCCAGCCCTTCCGCCTCCGCCTGGATCTTGATCGCCGCCGAGCCGGGGACCACCAGGGCGTGGACGCCGTCGCTGACGCGGCGGCCGCGGGCAACCTCGGCGGCAGCCCGCAGGTCCTCTAGTCGGCCGTTGGTGCACGAGCCGATGAACACCTTGTCGAGCGTGATCTCCTGGATCGGCGTGTTCGCCGCCAGGCCCATGTACTCCAGGGCGCGCTCGGCTGCGGCGCGATCGGCGTCGGCCCCGATGGCCGTGGGGTCGGGTACGTTGCCGGTGACCGGCGCCACCATGCCGGGGTTGGTCCCCCAGGTCACGTAGGGCACAAGGTCCGCGGCCTCGATCTCTATGAGCCGATCGAAGTGGGCGTCCGGGTCGGAGGCTAGGGCGCGCCACCGCTCCACCGCGGCGTCATAGTCGGCGCCCTGGGGGACCTGCGAGCGTCCGCGAAGGTACTCGAAGGTCGTGTCGTCGGGAGCGATCATGCCCACGCGAGCCCCCGCCTCGATCGACATGTTGCAGACGGTCATCCGGCCTTCCATCGACAGCGAGCGGATGGCCTCGCCCGTGTACTCGACAGCGTAGCCAGTGGCGCCGTCGACCCCGATGCGGCCGATGATCCCCAGGATCAGGTCCTTGGCGCTCACGCCCTGTGGCAAGGGACCGTTGATGCGAAGCTCCATTGTCCGCATCCGGGCCTGCACCAGGCACTGGGTCGCCAGCGCGTGCTCCACCTGCGAGGTGCCGATGGCGATCGCCAGCGCACCGAATGCTCCGTGGGTGGACGTGTGGCTGTCGCCGCACACGATGGTCTTGCCCGGCTGCGTGAACCCCTGCTCCGGACCGATGATATGGACGATGCCCTGGTTCGGGCTGTGGATATCGTACAGGGGGATGCCGAACTCCTCCGCGTTCTTGCTCAGGGCATCCAGCTGCCTCCGCGACACCTCGTCGGCGATCGGCAGCGAGCGGTCTGTCGTGGGCACGTTGTGGTCGGCGGTGGCGATGGTGAGGTCCGGCCGCCGCACACTGCGGTCGGTCATGCGGAGGCCGTCGAACGCCTGGGGCGAGGTCACCTCGTGGACCAGGTGGAGGTCCACGTAGATGAGGGCGGGGTGCCCCTCCTCCTGGTGGACTAGGTGAGACTCCCAGATCTTCTCAAACATCGTCTTGGGGGGCATGTTGCGCTCCTGGCTATTGAACGTAGTCGTCGAGGCACAGGTGTTGGACTCCCCTGGCTCGGGAAGCCATCCTCCAGTCATTTCCGATAATGGCGTCGCAGCGCTCTTCGAGCGCGGTCGCGGCCACGACCGCATCCGCCAGCGAAAGCCCGGTTTGGGCCCTGACCTCGGAAGCCCGGCGAGTTACCGCCCGGTCCAGCGGTCGCAAGACAAGATTGGACGCCCCGTCCAGCAGCAGGTCCACGCGATCCACCGCCGTGCTACTGCCCGGCAGCGACCCCCTCCATCGAGAGGAGCCGGTTGAGAGCGTTGGTGTAGGCCTTCCCGCTGGCGACCAGGATGTCCGTGTCCGACCCGCGACCCGAGTAGAGATGCTCCTCGTGCTCCAGCCGAACCGAGACTTCACCGACCGCGTCCAGGCCGCCGGTGATGGAGCGGACGCTGTACTCGTCGAGCTTGGCGTGAACGCCCACCACGTCCGCCACGGCCTTGCACACGGCGTCCACGGGGCCATTGCCCTCCGCGGTCGCGGTGAGGGCATCGCCGTCCGGGCCGGTCATCCGGACGGTCGCGCTGGGGGCCCGTCCGGTCGCGGTCTGGACCGATGCATCGAGCAGCCGGTAGACGCCAACATCGGCGGTGCGCCGCTGCTCCGCCATGAGGGCCTCCAGGTCGCGGTCGGTGATCTCCCGCTTCTTGTCGGCCAGCTCCTTGAACGCCCCAAAAGCAGTGTTGAGGTCCTCTTGCGACAGCTTGTAGCCCAACTCCTCCAGCCTGGAACGGAGCCCGGCGCGGCCGCTCAGCTTGGCCAGCACCAGCGCGCTGCCAGCCACCCCCACGGAGCGAGGGTCCATGATCTCAAAGGTCGTGCGCTCCTTGAGGATGGCGTCCTGGTGGATGCCCGAGGCGTGGCGGAAGGCGTTGAGCCCCACCACCGACTTGTTGGGCTGCACCGCGAACCCGGTGATCTCGCTGACCATCCGGCTCGTGGGATAGAGCTGGGTCGTGTCCACGTCCACCGTGACCCCAAAGTATTCGCGCCGCGTCCGCAGCGCCATGATCACTTCTTCCAGGGCCGCGTTCCCCGCCCGCTCTCCGATGCCGTTGATGCACCCCTCCACCTGCCGCACGCCCTCCTGGACCGCCGCCAGGCTGTTGGCGACCGAGAGGCCCAGGTCGTTGTGGCAGTGGACGCTGATCCTGGCCCGGTCGATGTTGGGCACGTTGGCGCGGATGCTCCGGATCAGCTTCGCGAACTCGCTGGGGATGGAGTAGCCGACCGTGTCCGGGATGTTTACCGTGGTGGCCCCGGCCTCGATCACGGCCTCCAGCAGCGCGTACAGGTACTCCGGCTCTGTTCTAGTGGCGTCCATCGGGGAGAACTCGACGTCGTCCAGATAGCGCTTGGCGCGGGCGACGTTGTCGACGGCCATCCCCATGACCTCTTCGCGGTTCTTGCGAAGCTGGTGCATGATTTGGATGTCCGAGCTGGACAGGAAGACGTGGATACGCGGGTGAGCGGCCCCCTTGACCCCCTCCCAAGCGGCGTCGACGTCGGCGGGGTGGGCCCGGGCCAGCGATGCGATGATGGGGGTGCGGATCTCCTGCGCGATGCGCTGCACGGCTTGCAAGTCGCCGGGCGAAGCGGCGGCGAACCCCGCTTCGATGATGTCCACGCCCAGCCGATCGAGCTGCCTTGCGACCTCCATCTTCTCGTCGGAGGTCATAGCCGCGCCGGCGGCCTGCTCGCCGTCCCGCAGCGTCGTGTCGAATATGTAGACCTTGTCCTCAGCCATTGTTCGTCCTTCCTCTTCCTGTGTGTTTCCAACGCCGCCCTTCCGTTGGTTGGGCGACGCCGTGTGTGGCCCCGTCAGGAAGAGGGGCTAAGGGCACCGCAGTCCGCCGGTTGGAGCCTTGCCATGACCCCTCCCAGTTGGCGGACTACGTCTCTGTCCTCCCGGATTCCCATTCTCTTTCCCACGCTTCCATCCTCAATCCGCCGGCCCGTGTGGGCCTCTCGACAAGAGGGTTGATGAAGAACCTGTCTCAACAACGCCCTGCCCGCTTCCAATCCCGGCAGGGGGTGGAGCTTGTATCTGGGCGACAGCCCCATGCTGCGAGGGTGCGCCGCCCCGCTGGGTTCCCCTTCTTCCGCACCGTGCTAGAGCGTGTCCTTCAGCCAGGGCATCATCGCCCGGAGCTCCTTGCCCACTGTCTCGATCGGGTGTTCCGCTTCCTCCTTGCGCAGTGCGCGGAAGCGTGCCAGACCCTCGTCGTTCTCGGCGATCCACTCCCTGGCGAACTCGCCGCTCTGAATGTCGCGCAGGACCTGGCCCATCCGCTCCTTCACCTCAGGGCCGATAACCACCGGGCCGCGGGTGTAGTCGCCGTACTCGGCCGTATCGCTCACAGAGTAACGCATATACTCCATGCCGCCCTGGTACATCAGGTCCACGATCAGCTTGAGTTCGTGCATGCACTCGAAGTACGCGCTCTCCGGCTGGTACCCGGCCTCCACCAGCGTCTCGAAGCCCGCCTTGACCAGCGCTGTCACCCCGCCGCACAGGACGGACTGCTCACCGAACAGGTCGGTCTCGGTCTCTTCCTTGAAGGTGGTCTGGAGCACCCCAGCGCGCGTGCAGCCGATCCCCCGACCGTAAGCGAGCGCGACCTGGCTCGCCTGCCCCGAGGGGTTCTGGTCCACGGCCAAGAGGCCTGGGGTGCCCAGCCCCCGCTCGAATAGCTGGCGGACCCGGTGTCCGGGGGCCTTGGGCGCCATCATGCTCACGTCCACCGTGGGCGGTGGCTTTATGAGATCGTAGTGGATGTTGAAACCATGGGCGAACATCAGGGTCTTGCCCTCTCCCATGTGCTGCGCCAGCGACTCGCGGTACACGTCCCGCTGGGTCGTGTCAGGGACCAGAATCATGATGATGTCCGCCTGCCGCCCGACCTCCGCCACCTCGGCCACCCTCAGCCCTGCCTCCTCGGCCTTGGGCCACGAGCCGCTGCCCTTGTACAACCCCACGACCACGTCGAGCCCGCTGTCCTTCAGGTTCAGCGCATGGGCGTGGCCCTGGCTGCCGTAGCCAATGATGCCGATGGTCTTGCCCTGGATCAGTGACAGGTCTGCGTCGGTGTCATAGTAAAGGGTCGCCATGAGTCTCCCCCTCCGCTGTTGCTACGATGGCGGCTCGAAGGCCGGCTGCTGTGGCTCCAGTTCCTCGTCCGATGCGAGCCTTCTGCTGGCTCGGCGAACCTTGCCGTTACCCGCTCCGGGCTCGCCCCGGACCATCGCCAGCCGTCCGCTGCGCATGATCTCCCTCACCCCAAAGGGCTTTAGCAGATTGTAGAGCGAATCGAGCTTGTCCTGGTCCCCGGTCACCTCGATGACGAGCGAGTCGTGGGCCACGTCCACGATGTTCGCGCGGAAGATGTCCACCATCTGGATGATCTCGCTTCGCGTGCTGGGGGTTGCCTTGACCCGCATCAGCGCGAGCTCGCGGGAGATGGTGTTCTCGCCGCTCAGATCGGTCACCTTCACCACGTCGATGAGCTTCCGAAGCTGCTTCGTGACCTGCTCGATGGTGGGGGCGTCCCCCTCCACCACGAAGGTCATGCGCGAAAACCCCGGTGCCTCGGCGTGGCCAACGGCCAGGCTGGTGATGTTGAACCCCCGGCGCCGGACCATGCTGACCACCCGGTTGAGAACCCCCGGGCGATCCAGGACCAGCGCCACGATGGTCTGCTGCTCCACCCGCTCCATCACCGCACCGACTCCTTCGCCCCGGACGGGGTCTCGATGATCTGTGCCACGCCCTGCCCCGGCGGTATGAACGGGTACACGTTCTCCTCGAAGGCCACCTGGAAATCGACCAGGACCGGTCCGGGCCGGTTCATGGCCTCCGCAATGACCGGAGCCACCTCTTCCTTCTCCGTGACCCGCAGGCCAGTGATCCCGTAGGCCTCTGCCAGCTTGACCCAGTCCGGGTTCCCAGTGTAGACGGTCGCGAAGTAGCCCTTCTCGTAGAAGAGGTCCTGCCACTGGCGAACCATGCCTAGGGAGCCGTTGTTCATCAAGGCGATCTTCACCGGCGCACCGGCCTCCACCATTGTGGCCAGCTCCATCAACGTCATCTGGAAGCCGCCGTCCCCCGCGATGGTCCACACCACCTTGTCAGGCCGCCCCACCTGCGCCCCAAGGGCGGCGGGGACCTCGAAGCCCATCGCCCCGGCGCCGCCGGAGGAGATGAACATGTTCCGCTCCTTGAAGCCGTAGAGCTGGGCGGCCCACATCTGGTGCTGCCCCACGCCCGTCGTGATGAGCGCGCGCCCATCGGTGACCTCCGAGAGCTGCTCGATCACGTACTGGGTCACCAGCTTCTCGGACTCATGGTACCCCAGCGGATGCTCGGTCCGCAGCCGGTCCAGCCGCCGAAGCCATTCGGGATGGGTCTTCGGCTCCACCAGCCGAAGCAGTTGCTGGAGAACGCGCTTCACGTCGCCGACGATGGGCACCGCGGGCGTCACGTTCTTGCCGATCTCCGCGGCATCGATGTCGATGTGGATCGTCTTCGCCCGAGAAGCGAACGTCTTGAGATTCCCCGTCACCCGGTCGTCGAAGCGCGTTCCCAGCGCGATGAGCACGTCCGCCTCGTCCACGGCCATGTTGGCGAAGACGGAGCCGTGCATGCCGGGCATCCCCAAGCAGAGCACGTGGGGCGATGGGAAGCTGCTGAGCCCCAAGAGGGTGGTGACCACCGGAATCTGGGCACGCTCCGCCATCTCCAGGAGTTCATCGTACGCCTGAGAGAGGATGACGCCGTGGCCGGCCAGGATGACGGGCCGCTGCGCCCCCTCGATGAGCTTGACGGCGCGCTTGATCTGCGCGGCGTGGCCCTCAAGGACGGGCCGGTGGGCCGGGAGGTCCACTTCCGCCGGGTAGTTGAAGCTTGCGATCTCCGTTTGCACGTCCTTCGGGATGTCGATGAGCACCGGGCCGGGCCGCCCGGTCCGGGCGATGTAGAACGCCTCCTTCAAGACCATCGGGAGGTCGGAGGCCTTCATCACCAGATAGTTGTGCTTGGTGACGGGGACCGTCACGCCTGTGACGTCCGTCTCCTGGAAGGCGTCCGAGCCGATGGCGGCGCGGGCCACCTGGCCGGTGATGGCCACCAGCGGGGCCGAGTCCATCAGCGCAACGGAGAAGCCGGTCACCAGGTTCGTGGCGCCGGGACCGGAGGTCGCGACGCACACGCCCACCTTGCCGGTGGCTCGGGCGTAGCCGTCCGCAGCCATCGCCGCGGCCTGCTCGTGCCGCACCAGGATGTGCCGGATCGCCGAGTATTGAGAAAGGGTCTGGTAGAACGGCAGGATCGCGCCCCCGGGGAGCCCGAATATGGTATCGACCCCCTCCTGGAGCAACGCTTCGCAGACCATCTGGGAACCGCTCAGCTTCATCGCTTACCCCTCATTGCCGCGTCGCTTGCTGGGGCTCCTCCGGTATCACTATCGATGCCCATAAAAAAGACCCGACGCACCAGGGACGGGCCTTGCGAGAAGACGGCCCGCGGTACCACCCTGCTTGCCCTGGTGCACAGGGCCACTCGTTCGCGCGGTAACGGCGCCACCGTAGGACGCTACTGCCTGGCGTCCTGTACCCCGTCAGCCCGGCGCACCAGCAGAGCCGCTGATCCGTTCCTTCGGCTGGCTATGGGTCCAGGGCGCGCCCTGGCGTCCTCCGCTCCGGGGCGAGTTCACGGTGGGTCCGCTGCCGGCTCGCACCTGCCGCCGGCTCTCTGGAGCGGCCCTGCTCCGCTACTACTCCCCATCGTCGCGTTTCGCAATCAGTTGTGAACCCTCATATCTTATCCGCCGCGCATCGGCCATGTCAACGGTTTCCGCTCTCTCGGCGTTGACAGACGCATCCTGCCCGGCAGTATCATGGCTTCGTATCCGCGCCCCCGCCAAGTCCCCACGATCACGCCGTGGGGAGGAAGGACCCCCCAATGGTGCAACGGTATCGCTATTCCCGCTGGGACGGCACCCAGAACCTGTCCGGCCTGGACGACGACCAGGTAATGGAGGAGATGGCGGAGGACCTCCTGAACGACGGGGACGTGCAGAGGGCGCTCCGCAACCTCATGCGTCGTGGCATGCAGGACCGGGAAGGCAACCCCACCATGGGCCTCCGGGATCTGCTGGAGCGGCTCCGGGAGCGACGCCAGCAGCGGCTCCAGCAGAACAATCTGGACGACGTCATGGACGACCTGAAGCGCCGCATGGACGATATCGTCCAGACTGAGCGCCAGGGCATGGACCGCCGGCTGGAAGAGACTAGCGAGCGCAGGGCGGAGCAGGGCGACGACGCCACGCTGGACCGCCTCATGGAGCGGCTGGAGCAGCAGGTCCAGCGCAACAAGGAGACTCTGGACAACCTGCCGGAGAGCCTGGCCGGCGCGACGAAGGAGCTCTCCGAGTACGAGTTCATGGACCCGGATGCGGCACGCAAGTTCCAGGAGCTCATGGAGATGCTCCAGGGCCGCATGATGGATAACATGATGCAGAACATGCGGCAGGGCCTCCAGCAGATGACCCCGGAGGCCATGGCCGAGCTGAGGGAGATGCTGCGCGGGCTGAACGACATGCTCCAGGAGGAGATGCGAGGGGGGAGGCCGGATTTCGAGGGGTTCATGGATCGCTTCGGCCAGTCCTTCGGCCCCAACCCGCCCCAGTCCCTGGATGAGCTGCTGGAGCAGATGGCCGGTCAGATGGGCCAGATGCAATCCCTGATGGACTCCATGACCCCGGAGCAGCGCCAAGAGCTTCAGGATCTCATGGAATCGGTCATGGACCCGGAAACCGCCCAGGAGATGGCGGAGCTGGGGGCGCTCCTGAGCCAGCTCATGCCGGATAGGTTCGGGGGCCCGCGCGAGTTCACGGGCGAGGACCCGCTCACCATGGAGCAAGCCATGGAGGCCATGCGCGAGCTCCAGTCCATGGACGAGCTTGAGCGGCAGATCCAGCAGGTCACACGGCGCGGTGACATCGACGGGCTGGACCTGGACGCGGTCGAGAGCCTGGTGGACGAGGATGCCCGCCGCGACCTGGAGCGGCTCCAGCGCATCGCCCGGATGCTGGAGGAGGCGGGTTACGTCCAGCGGAACGGGGAGCGGCTGGAGCTGACTCCGCAGGGCATCCGGAAGATCGCCCAGAAGGCGCTCAAGGAGGTCTTCCATCACATGATGAAGGACCGGCTGGGACGCCACGACCTGTACACCCGTGGCCGCGCGGGGGACATCTCCGGATCCACCAAGCCCTTCGAGTTCGGCGATCCCTTCGACCTGGCCCTCGGCAAGACCATTGCGAACGCCGTGGTCCGCAATGGTCCCGGCACGCCTGTCCGTATGATCCCCCAGGACTTCGAGCTGGTGGAGCGGGAGGAGCTGACGCAGGCGGCGACGGTGCTTCTCCTCGACCAGAGCCGGTCCATGGGCTACTTCGGGAGCTTCCAGGCAGCCAAGCGCGCCACCTTCGCCCTCTCCGCACTTATGAAGAGCCTCTTCCCAAGGGACGCTCTCTACATAGTCGGCTTCTCCGACTATGCCGTGGAGATCAAGAACGAGGATATCCCCCAGACCAGCTGGAACGCCTGGACCTCAGGGACCAACATGCACCACGCCCTGATGCTGTCTCGCAAGCTCCTGAGTCGGCACAAGTCGGCCACCAAGCAGGTGATCATGGTCACCGACGGCGAGCCGACCGCCCACCTGGAAGGGGATCGGGCGTACTTTGACTATCCGCCGAGCCCCCGGACAATCGCGGAGACGCTCAAAGAGGTGCGGCGATGCACCCAGGAGCACATCACCATCAACACCTTCATGCTGGAGTCCAACGCCTACCTTCTGGACTTCATCGACAAGCTGACGAAGATCAACCGGGGCCGCGCTTTCTACTCGACGCCCGAACGGCTCGGTGAGTACATCCTGGTGGACTACGTGAGCAACCGCCGGAAGCGGGTCGCCGCCTGAAGCCGACGCGCCACGGCTGGGGGTTCGCCCGTCCCGTCGATCGATTTGCGCCCACGCGCTGATGCGGAGAGCCATGAAACCCTACCACGAGCCTCCGTTCCTGCGAACGCGTCCCCCGGCGCCCAGCGACGACCCGCTGTCGCTGGTGGCGCTGGTGCAAAACGGCACCCTGGACGCCGACCTGGCCGCCCTCTTGTGGCTCACCGTCGCGCGACGAGGCTCCATTGTCGTGGCGGCCGCTCCGCGGCTTCCGGGCAAGACCACGGTCCTCTCCGCGGTGCTGGACCTGGCGCCGGCGGGCACGGAGCTGGTGCACACCCACGGGGAGTCTGAGAAGTTTGCGTTCCTGGACGAGACCGACCCCGGGAACACCGTCATCGTCGTCAACGAGATCAGCGACCACCTGCCGATCTACCTGTGGGGCTGGCGCGTCCTCCGCGTATTCGAGGCCCTGGAACGAGGGTACTCGATGGGCGCGACCCTGCACGCCGACACGCCGGAGGAGGTTCTGGAGGTGCTGCTGGACCCGGAGGTGGGCGCCACGCCAGCCCTCGTTCGGCAGGTCTGCCTCATCGTCAACCTGGCGGTCGTCGGACAGGGCGATCAGCCGGCCCGTCTGGTGCGATCGGCGCACGTTGTGGTCACGGACGAAGACGGGCGCCTTGGCGCTGTGCGGCTGGCGGCCTGGGACGCGGGCACCGATAGCTTCCAGCACGAGGGCGCGGGCGCCCTCGCGGCGCTCGCAGCGCGGCTCGGCCTCAGCCTTGAGGCGCTGGACGCGGAGTTATCGGTGCGGAGGGGCGATATCTCCGCGGCGGCGGGTCCGCTGAATAGGGCGGATGCGCGGTGGCGGCTCGTGGAGCTGACGTAATGCGCCGCCAATACCGATGCCGTCGATGGTTGACAGAATTCGTCGAAACATGCTAATGTGCCATACGATAACTCTAATATTAAGGGGCTTTTGATGGACGAACTGGATCGTAGCATTATCCAGATCCTGCAGGTAGACGGACGGGCATCAAACGCCCGGATCGCCCGCGACGTGGGCGTCAGCGAAGGGACCGTGCGCCGCCGGCTGAAGCGGCTGATCCAGGACGGCATCATCAAGGTCAGCGCGTTCCCCGACCCTGAGGCGCTGGGCTACGATACTGAAGCGCTGGTGGGCATCCAGGTCGATCCGGACAAGATCGACAGCGTCGCAGTCGAGCTGGCGGCGCTCCAAGAAGCCACCTGGGTTTCGGTGACCACGGGCTCGTTCGATATCTTCTCCTGGGTGACTCTCCCGTCGTCGGAAGAGCTCGGCAACTTCCTGAAGTCTCGCGTCGGGACCATCTCGGGCGTCCGGCGCACGGAAACCTTCGTCAGCCTTTCGGTACGGAAGCGGGACTACGGCCTGGCCCTCTGAGGCCCCAGGCGGTGCGCGCGGTCGCTTGTCCGTCCGGTTGACCTTGGGGCTCCAGCCTCTGCTATAATGCGCGTTGCCGGCAGAACGGTGCGGCGGCCCGACGGGGGCCGGTCCGCGAGGCCCAAGCAGCCGAGAAGGAGATGCCCAGGATGACCTACATCATCACGGAGCCCTGTGTCGACCTCAAGGACGGATCGTGCATCGATGTCTGTCCGGTGGACTGCATTTACACGACGGAATCCGACAACATGATGTTCATCAATCCGGATGAGTGCATCGACTGCGCTGCATGTGAGCCTGTTTGCCCCGTGGCCGCGATCTTCGTCGAGGAAGACGTCCCGGCCGACCAGCAAAAGTACGTCCCGCTGAACTACGACTACTTCCCTGGCAAGGACCTGGACGAGCTCCGAGAGGCCACCAGGGTGGCGCCGCGAAACCTGGGAGAATAGCCGGGCCGAGGGCCCGGAGGGGCTTCGCCTCCCTCATTCGCCTGGGGTCGCCATGAAGCAGCCGATTCGCCCGGAGAACGGACGGCCGTCCGCTCTCCGGGTTGTCTTTTGTAGTGGCGGCGGTGGCCCGCTGGGCGCGCCGTCGCGCCCTCCGTCCCATTGTCTCCCCTCCGGCGCCCTCCGGCTCCTCCGAAGACTCCGTGTCCTCGCGCTGACCCTGGGCCTAGCGGTCGCGTTGCTGGGCGCCCCAAGCTGTGCCGGGGAGCCCCGGGAGGTCCTCGTGTTCGCCGCCGCCAGCCTTGGCGACGCGCTGTTGCCCGTGGGCGAGGCTTTCACCCTCGCGGACGGGACGCCGGTCCGTTTCAGCTTCGCGGGCTCGGGCGAGCTGGCGCAGCAGGTGGACCGGGGGGCACTGCCGGACCTCTTCATCGCTGCCGGAGCCGCGCCCATGGACCGGCTGGAGGCCTCCAGCCTGCTCGAGCCCGGCACCCGCACCGACCTGCTCACCAACAGTCTCGTGGTCGTCGTCCGTCGAGACTCCGGACTGGAAATGGCCGCGCCAGAGGACCTGCTGGCACCTGGCGTGGCACGCATCGCGATGGCGGACCCCCGGCTGACGCCCGCCGGCGACTACGCTCGGCAGTCCCTGACGAGCCTAGGCTTGTGGGCGCCCCTGCAGCCGCGGATCGTGTACGGCTTGAACGTGCGGACCGCGCTGGACTACGTGGCCGCTGGCCACACCGACGTGGGGCTGGTCTACCGTACGGACGCGGAGGCGCGGGTCGCGTTGACCGCGCTCCTGGAGCTCCCGGAAGCCAGCCACGCATCCATCCGCTACCCGGTGGCAGTGCTGCACGAAGCCTCCAGTCCCGCGCCCGCCCGCCGGTTCCTGGCCTTCCTCCAATCGGCGGAGGCCCGGTACATATTCCGTGCGCAGGGGTTCACCCCCATCGAGGGCAGGGCGCGCCCTGCACCCACTCCGGGGACGCCCGGACGTGGGGGCTGACCGCGGGCACGACACCGACCGATCTCCCTAAGCTTTGCCGTGGAAGGATCGAAGGGCCCGCCGGTGTCTCCTGCGCGGACATTCGCCGGAGCGTGAAGGATAAGCGGTTTGCCACGACCGTGTAGGGCGCGTCCCGCACGCAGCCGGGCAACGATGGACTGCTCGGCCCGAGGGAGTGCACTGGGGGGAGGGAATCGTCCCCGAGGCGGGGTGAGGTTCCCCCGGCGCGGCTTGGCATGGCGACGGCTGGGGCGTAGGATGCTGGCGGCCGGCCAGCCTGCATGATGATCCGCCGAGAAAGGAGACGGGATGCCCACGGGGGAGGAGCTTCAGGTCCTGCTTCTCTCCATCCGCGTGGCGGCGGTGGGAACGGCGTTGGGCTTCCCGGTGGGGCTTGCGGCAAGCTGGGCCCTGGCCAAGAGCCGGATGCGGGGAAAGGCGCTCCTCGACACGCTGGTGTCGATCCCGCTGGTGCTCCCCCCGGTGGTAACCGGCTACGCGCTGCTCCTCCTGCTTGGACGGCAGAGCCCGGTGGGCGATCTGCTCCACAGAATGGGCCTGGACCTGGTCTTCACATGGGGCGCCGCCGCCTTGGCCGCCGGGCTGGTCTCGCTGCCTCTCATGGTCCGGTCCATGGAGGTAGCCATCGCCGGCGTTGACCCGCGCCTGGAGCTGGCGGCTCGGAGCCTGGGGGCGGGCCCCCTGCGGACCTTCGCAACCGTCACCGTCCCGCTGGCGATCCGCGGCATCGTGGCGGGGGTACTACTGGCCTTCGCGCGGGCGCTTGGGGAGTTCGGCGCCACGATCGTGGTGGCTGGGAACATCCCCGGCCGCACGCAGACGCTGCCGCTCGCCATCTTCACGCGGCTCCAGGTGGGCGACGATGCAGCGGCGCTCCGGTACGTCGCGTTCTCGCTGGCGCTGGCCCTCGCCTCTCTCCTGATCCACCGAAGAATGACCCGCGGCGCGGTCTCCTGACCATGGGCGACCCATTCCTGACCGTTCAGATCGACAAAGCTTACTCCGGGTTCCGCTTGAACCTTGACGTCACCCTGTCCCGGGGCATCACGGCCATCTTCGGGCCATCGGGGAGCGGCAAGACCACCACGCTCAACTGCATCGCGGGCCTTGCGTCGCCGGACGCCGGCGAGGTGGTCTTGGAGGGGCGCGCGTTGTTCTCGTCGTCTTCCAAGACGAACCTGCCGCCGGAGCGCCGCCGCGTCGGCTACGTCTTCCAGGACGCACTGCTCTTTCCGCACATTTCGGTCCGGGAGAATGTGTGGTATGGGTATCGACGCACCCCGGCTGCCCTGAGGCGGCTCCACCCCGATGCCCTGGTCGATCTCCTGGGCGTCGTGCCGCTCCTCGACCGTCGCCCGGCATCGCTCTCCGGGGGGGAGCGCCAGCGCGTAGCTCTGGCCCGGTCCCTGGCGGCATCGCCACGGGTGCTGCTGCTGGACGAGCCGTTGGCATCCCTGGACCTGCCATCGCGCGGCCGCACCCTGCGCGCGCTGAAGGAGCTCAACAGAGAGTTGGACGTGCCGATGGTGTACGTCTCCCACTCGCTGTCGGAAGTGCTCAGTCTGGCCGACGAGGCGCTCGTCATGTCGGGGGGCAGGGCGGTTGCCCAGGATGCGCCATACCGGGTGCTGCACCAACCCTCGGTTCGGCCGCTGGTGGAGCCGCGAGGCCTGGAGACTCTGCTGGACGTGACGGTGGTGGGACACCGGCCGCGGAGCGGGCTCACGGAGGGCCGAGTGGGCGACGTTCCGCTTTGGCTGCCGCGGGTCGACAGGGACGAGGGCGCGGTGCTCTCGGTAGCGGTAAGAGCGGCGGACGTGATGCTGGCGACGGTGGCCCCGGAAGGGCTGAGCGCGCGGAACGTGCTGGCTGCCACGATTCAGGCGCTGGACCCGATCGGCGACGCGGTGGTGGTGACGGCGGACGTGGGGGCGCCGCTGCTGGCGGAGGTGACGCCTGAGGCCGTCGAATCGCTGGGCCTGCGTATAGGCGAGCGGGTCTACGTGGTCCTCAAGACCAGCTCCATCATGGTGCTTGACTGACGGTCCCTACCCCAGCGACTCCAGCACCCCCATCACCTCCCCCTTGCGGCACGTGAAGATGGGCGTGTCGCGCTCCGTGTACGGTCGGGCCGACGACTCCCGCATCTCCATCACCAGCTCCAGGAACTCCCCCAGGTCGGTCACGTTGAACGAGACCACGTGGTCCTGATCGTCCAGGCCGAAGGAGTAGGTGGTGTTGATGTGGACGCCCGGGTACTTGTGGCCGATGGTGAAGTGCTGGGTCATCATCCCCTGGCGCTCTTCTCGCGAGAGCTGGTACCAGCCGTCGGTCTTCACGAACGGGTACACCACCAGATACGGTGCGTCCTCCGGCCGGAGCGTGGCGCTGGCCCCCTCCTGGCCGGGGTGTCGGTGCCCGCCGACGTAGGGGGAGCGGCGGGTCAGGGCCAGGTAGGAGTAGGGCATGGTCAGGTACTTGCCGAGCCCGGTGCGGTAGACGCCGGTGGCCATCTCCTGCACGTCCCGGAGGTCCGTGGCAACCTGCCAGAGCAGGAAATCCACGTCGGCCCGAAGGCCCACAAGCGTGTAGCTCCGCACCTCCATGCGCCCCCCAAACTCCCCCACCACCGCCTCCAATTCCCGTCGGTGGTCCTCCCTCTCCCCGTCGGGCAGCCGGCGCCACGCCGGATCGACCCGGTAGAAGCTGTACTTCACGAACTGTCGCACGCCCTCGGCCATTCGCCGCTCCTCCTCTTGCTGTCCGCTGTGCCGACGAGAACGCCGTGGGCCGCCTCGCTCGTTCCGACGACCGTTCCATGAGACTCAAAATGAACCTGATTCAACCATCTCCCGACACCCAGACCTGTCGGATTGGAGATGGAGCGTGGGTCTGGGAAGGCCCCATTCTTCACCGGACCGTCGGAGGCCCGCCAGTGGAGCCTGGTCCCTCTGGACTCCCCTTGATCCGCACCGCGCGGAGGGGGCGGCGTTGGCGCACCACGCCACAGCGGTGAGGTTGGGAAGCCATCGGCGCACCGTCCGCGGATCGCCGATGGGAACGGGTCACGCGCCCGCTGCGGCGATGGGGACGAGGGCGGTCTGGCGCGACGCGCACGAAAGCGTGGGGCCGCTTACCCTTTGAGCCACCCTCGGACACGGTTCCAGAGGGATGAGCCACCCTCCGGGGTGTATTCCACAACCTTCCCCCGCCACCGCACCTGCGACTGTGTGTCACGGGGCCGGGCGAAGAAGAGGGCGTAGGCGACGATGAAGAGGATCAGCCCTAGCCAGAAGAAGACGCCCACCAGCCCGCCCGCGACGTTCTGGAGCAGAAGGGCGGAGAGGAAGAGAGCCAAGCTCGTGATGAAGAGGACCCGGGGCGACAACACCCGACGGATGCCCGCCGCAAGCGTGCCGGAGCCGGACCCACCTTCCTTCGCGGGCTTCCGCGGCTTGCTGGCTGCTGGAAGGTCCTGGGTCTTCTTGAGGATCTCGTCGAGCTCCTCATCCAACCGATTGGACATCAGCCACCCCCCTACGCTCCGGGCCGACCTCGCCACCGTTGCGAAGACCCGCGCGCTTCCACGAGCCGACCACCACGCCGCGACGCTCCAATCCCCTCGGACGCCACGATTCCCCCAGCTTCGCCGCACCGGCCGAGCCCCCTGGATGGACAGGACGACCACGGCAGAACGCGGGGGACGCCTACAGGCATCGTAGCCAAAAAACCGGCCCGATGTCAAGAACCGCGTGGGTCGCGTTGACGCCGCTTCCAGCGCTCGCGTATGCTCGGGTACGAAGGCTCGAATCCATGCTGCCCGGGCGGGCAGTCCAAGAGACGGGTCGCTTCGGCGAACCTGCTTCGAATCGCACCGATCACCCAGGGGGATGGCCGTGACCACCAAGCCAGCGCGGTGTCTCGTCACGGGCGGCGCCGGGTTCATCGGCAGCCACATCGTCGCCGCGCTCGACCGCCGCGGCCTCCAGACCACCGTCCTCGACGACCTCTCGACGGGCGACCCGAGCCGCCTACCGCCGTCGACGCGGGTCGTCAAAGGCGATATCCGAGAATCGGCGCTCGTGGACAGCCTGGTCTCCGAGGCCGACTACGTCTTTCACCTGGCGGCCTACATCTCAGCATCGGGCAGCGTGCTCGACCCACGGACCTGCTTTGAGACGAATACGCTGGGGTTGCTCGGCGTGCTGGAGAGCGCCCGAAGGTGGCGCACCAGGAAGATCATCTTCGCAAGCTCGTGCGCGGTCTACCAGGGGGACCGGTCTTCGGCCCGCAAGGAAGGGGAGCGTCCGACGCCGGCCAGCCCGTACGCGGTCACCAAGCTGGACGGCGAGTACCTCCTGGGCATGAACCACCGCGTCTCCGGCATCCCCTACGTGGCGCTCCGCTTCTTCAACGTGTACGGTCCGGGCCAGCGAGCGGGGGGCGAGTACGCGGCGGTGATCCCTGCGTTCATCCAGGCGGCCACTTCTGGTCACGACCTCCAGGTCTTCGGCGATGGGGGCCAGACTCGAGACTTTGTGTACGTGGAGGACGTGGCGGAGGCGGCCGTGCGCGGGATGCAGGCAGGGCTCGGCGTGTTCAACGTGGGCACTGGGCGCTCCGTCACGATTCTGGAGCTGGCGCGGACCATCGTGGCGCTCACCGGCTCGCGGAGCGAGGTGCGCCAAGCTCCAGCGCGGGCGGGGGAGTTGCGCCACTCGCTCGCCGGCGTCGCCAGGGCGCGACGGCGGCTGGGGTGGGAGGCACGATGGTCGCTGGAGGATGGGCTGAGCGAGATCCTCCGTCGCTCCTCCGGCCTTCCTCGGTGAGTCAAAGCCCTCGGGCCGTCGCCCGTCACGGCAGCTCCCGCCAGCGCCGCCACTCCGGGAGCCAGTAGACGCCCTCGCGGACCTCCGGCAGACCCGCTTTGAGCTCATTGCAGCGACCCGAGCCAGGCAAGCATGTGTATATCAGGTAGATATCCTGGCGCGGGATGAAGTCCATATCCAACTCGCCGCTACCGAGCATCTCCCACGCCTTTTGGATCACCCAGTCGGTGTCCGGCGGGGCGCTGGAGCGCCAGGGGATGTTGCCCACGCCCGCCAGGGACGGAAAGGTCCACGCCAGGCTTGGCTCCAAGAACACTCGGTTGGCGTCCGCGGGCCGATGGTCGCCGATCCAGGCCATGTCGGCCACCATTGCCTCAGTGACCATCCGATACTGGAGAGTGTACCGCCACCGCTCCTCGCTAGTCAGCCCGAGGTACAGCGCCGCGGCCAGCACGACCACGCCGGCCGCGAAGAGGGGCGCCCGCGCCAGGGCTTCGCGTCGCACCGTGAGGCGGCGCATGACGGCCCGCGCCATGTCCGGGACCGCACGAAAGTACGCGCCCACGGCGTACCCGGCCAGGATGACCATGAACAGGCCGAGGAAGACCCAGCCCCGCTCGTAGATCGAGGGCGGACCATAGCTGTATCGCGGGTAGAAGACGAGCAGGTACAGAGCCAGGGAGACCGTCGTCGTGGGGAGCAGGTAGCTCATCAGCCCGTGGCGCGCCTGCATCGTGAACAGCACGATCCCCACGACGAATAGCCCAACGCCGATGACCCCGAACGCTCCGAAGAAGCCCTGATTGAACCCGAGCGCCGCCGAGATTCCCGTCACTTCGCCCGCCAGCGCCTCCCGCGCGACACCGACAGCCGTTCCGGGGAGCCACACCTGGAGGACCAGGACGGGAACGGCCAGCCGCACGGCGATGGCCGCCGCCAGGCTCGCGGCTCCACGGTATTGCCGGGCGACCACTGATTGCAGGAACCCCAGACCCAGGGCCATTGCAGTGAACCCGGTCACCACCGCTTCGGTCGTCGGGTGGATGAACAGGGTGCCGCCGATCAGGACCATGAGCAGCCAGAGCGACTCCCCCCGGCCGCGTTCCTCCAACCGGTGGACCACCATCAGGGTGACGGGCACAAAGAGCAGCGCGATCGCCACGGGCACGGCGAACTCTGGACCCAGCGTGCGGGTCGATGTCGGGAGCAGGGGCACCAGGAGGGCGGCGCTCCATCCGTAGCCGTACCGGGCCCCTAGGGCGTAGACCAACAGCGCCAGTAGCGCCATCTGGACCGCCGGCGCGATCCGGTGGAGGTCGCTGGGGATCAGGCCGGTCGTGGTCTCCAGGAAGCCGTAGAGCACGTGGAACCCCAGCTCCCGGTGGTACCGCACGTCCCCGATCCGGTGCGGGTGGGGGTTCGGGTTGGTATAGACAAGGGAGCCTCCCTCGATGAGGCTCAGGGTGTCGCCGCGGTGCTTCCACTCGTCGATGTGCGAGGAGTACGGGTAGTCCCAGCGGGGGCCCATGCCCGCCCAGAAGCTGAGGGACAGAGCCGCGACCAGAGCGGAGGCTCGGAGCATCCAGGGTCCGCGCGCCCCCAGCTCACGCCCGAGCCATCGCGCCGCCCAAAGGACGCGGTCCAGACCCGCCCTCAGACGCTGGGATGCCGTCTTCCCCTCGGCCGACGCCGCGCCCCTTTCGTCCCCATCGCCCACCTCCAGCGCCGAGGGGTGAATGTTGTCCAGGCTCTCCTCCATGGGTGGTCTCAGCGCTCCCGAACGTTCACGAAGAGGCGGAGGGTCTGGTCCTGCGCGCCCTTGGCCTCCCGGATGAGCCGAGATTCTGGGGCCAGGTTGGCCGTAGCTGGTGGGGGTTGGGTACTCATTGCGTCCAGCCGCGCTAGACGCCGGAGCCTTGCCGTCCGCAGTGCCGGCCTTGGTCTCGACATGATCCGTGCTCGTTCACTCCAACTGCCTCGAGACAAGACCATAACACTTCATGCAGAGTCGAGCGTGCCACCGCTTCCTCAAGCGCCACGATGACTTCCGTCTCGGCCCCTCGCTGCCCTCCCTTCCAAGTCCACCGCTCGGCGGGCGTGGCCTGCCCTCCGAAAACTAGTCCAGGAGTAATGTTAGACCTGGACAGGAAAGGGGGGAGTCATGGGGATACGACGGCGGACGGTCGAGGAGATCATCACCAAGCTGCGGGAAGCGGA
>PVBE010777203.1_pt1 | contig 35576 bp, 28 predicted proteins | sample 1631181 | NCBI WGS metagenome assembly PVBE01 (sample SAMN08397723, study PRJNA350692) | Marine metagenome, whole genome shotgun sequencing project. | isolation source: water | place: Pacific Ocean | collected 2012-04
TCTATAACCTGCCAGGCATCATCCAGTCCCAGCAACAACGAATAGTGTTTTGCTAAATCAGACATAAAGAAACCATCATCAATACCATCGAAAATGCCAAACCAATAACATACTACCCACTAAACTGCGCGAGGAACCTCCAAAGGGTAACCATGTCTTTGTGGAATCGATCTCTGGACTCGGCAAACTCACCGCCGCCGCGCTGGTTGCCGGCATCGTTTCCATCGACCGCTTCCAGACGCCCGACGCACTGGTCAACTTCTATGGCGTGTTCCCCGAAGAGAATACGTCTGGTTTCGACAAACGAGGTAAACCAGTACCAGCCGGCACGATGCGAATGTGTCACAAAGGAAGTGACCTCGTGCGCAAACTGTTGTACATGGCTTGCTTGTCAGGCATCCAAAGCAATCCTGCCCTGCGCGCTCTGTACGCTCGCAAGAAAGCAGACAAGAAGCGAGGCAATGTGGCCTTGGGACATTGCATGAGAAAAATGCTCCACTTGGTGTTTGCCGTTTGGAAAACAGGAAAACCATTTGATCCCAAACATCATCCGTGGGAACAAACACCGCAAGTCGACAATGAACATGTGGACACGGGTACGGCAGATTCCCAAAGGGAAGCCGTAGAGCGACCAACCAATGAAACGGTCGCGGGCCGCAAAGAGCAAAGCTCCAAAAGGCAAGCGGTCACCGCGACCTCGTCCAATCTAGAACTAACTTCAACGACGATCAACAAGACTTCGGTTGTTTCCCAGACCTCAGCCCAAGCGGCGATGCTAATCGACTTTGCCGCCCTACGAGAGCAAATTACGATCGAGCAAGCATTAAGCCAACTAGGTCACTTCGGAATTCTACGGGGCAACGCCACGCAACGTCGAGGTCCATGTCCAATTCATGGTTCACAGCGCCCAGCAAGCAAGTCTTTTTCTGTGAACTTGGAACGCAACTTGTTCCAGTGTTTCTCTCCAACGTGTCAAGCACACGGGAACGTTTTGGATTTATGGGCGGCCATCCACAATCTGAATTTGTACGAAGCCGCAAAACACTTGGCCGCAACATTCGGCATCGAGCCAACAACAACATGAACAGAGAGAGGAACCCGTAACCCAATGCGGTTCCAAATACCATGACAAATGAAACACCCAAAAAGGAGGCGTCATCACGCCAGACACCACTTGACTTATACCGTTACATCTACGGCGCTTCCATGCTGGCCTGGCCAAGCACGCCCCGCAGTGCCGTCATCCCAATTTCACCGAACTGTCGTGACGAAACCTGCCAGAGTCGCGGGTTGAGTAGTTCAACGGATACGAACCCGTTGTATTGGATCTCTGCCAGCCGCGCGACGATTGCCTCTAGCGGAATGTCTCCGTCGCCTGGGAGGATGCGGTCCGCGTCGGTGGCGAGTTCACGTGGCGTGTCGGCCAGATCAGACAATTGGACGTGGAACAGGTTCTCCTTAGTGAGGCACGCCAAATCTTCCGTCTGGCTAGGGCCGACGTAGAAATGAAAGGCATCCAAACAAAGCCCTAGACTTGGATGGTTCACGCGTGCCACCAGACCGGCGGCGGTTAACAGGTTGTTGCCGAGCGCCGCGCGGGACTGGAATTCGAGTGCAATGCGCTTGCCATGTTCGGCGGCCAACTGCGCAGCCTGGTCCAGTGAGACATAAGCACGCTCGATGTCCTGGTCGTTCAAAGGCCCGAACAGATCGCAGGCGACCACGATGGTCTTGATCTCCAGGTCGCGGCAGAGTTCCAGTCGCCGCTGAAACAGCGACCAGGCTTCACGTCGAGCGTCGCCCTGGCTGGTGAATAGCCCGCCTTGAAAGCTGGCAACGGGCAGCGTCACGTGGTGTTCCGCCAACAACCCACGCGCGTCATCTAGCGAATTTGTTTCGAGATACGTCTCCAGTTTGGTAAACCAGACTTCAATCGCTTCGCACTGCCCTGCTGCGTAATCTGCAATGTCCTTTTCGAACGGCGAATTAAGCGAACAAACCTGGCTCAGGGCGGGCTTCATTACTTTCTACTTTCGCTTTCTTGCGCGTCGCTTGGGCTGGCAGGTGGAGCAAAAAAACGTGGCGCGTTGCGCTTGTACAATGCGTTGTACAACACTCGCGCGGCAGACCAAACAGGGGTGACCGGCGCGATCGTACACACGATGGTGATTCTGATAGCCACCTGACTTGTTCAAGGCGTTCCGGTAGGTACCGTCGGACAAGGTCGAGCCTTCGCAATGGATCGCCATCTGCAGGATCTCGAGCGTCGCCAGATGAATGCGTTCCCACTCCTGGTCAGTGACACGGTCGCATGATTTCTCCGGGTGGACTCCGGCCTGGTGGAGGATCTCTGATGCATACAAGTTGCCGATCCCCGCAATCGCCTGCTGATCCAACAGAGCGACCTTCACGGCGCGGCGACTTCCGCTCAGCCGATCGCGCATTTCGCCTGGTTTCAACGCCAGGGCGTCGGTCCCCACCTTGTGTGGACCGAGTTGTTCGTGAAATTCGTCAGGCGAGAGCAACCGCACGTTGCCTAGTCCGCGCCGGTCCCAATACCAAACGTGGCTGATGTTGCCGGACAGATCGAGCCGAAATCGCAGGTGTTCGGGGCTGGGCGGATCAGCCAGGAGAACGAGTCCTGTCATGCGAGGCTCGAACACAATCCGGTCTCCACTATTCAAGAGAAGTATGACACGTTTGCCAACGCGACCGATCTGCTCGACGCATCGATCAACCGTCCTGCGGCGAAACAGATCGATTCGAGGATAGACTCGAAGCGGTTTCAGTCGGCAAGGCAGCCGAACAGCGTCTTCGATTCGAGCTCCCGAAATGGCCAGGATCCCACGACGCATGGTCTCGACTTCAGGCAATTCTGGCATACGGCTCTTTTTGACTGCGGGTCCGAACGCGGCAACATCACGCTGGATCCGCCGCCAGCGCGGTTCGCTGAGTGTTTCAATGCAACTGCCACGCCTTGACCGGGTTTCTCGCTCGGTCCAGAATCGATCGCAGCTGCGGCAGGCAGATCACTTCGGCACCCCTGCCCTGCCAGCAATATCATACGCACCAAGTGGTATCGTTAATATGACCGACAACTCGTCCAACGCCACAAAACACGTTCCCGATGTAGCCGGTCGCTTTGGCGATTTCGGCGGGCGATACGTTCCCGAGACGCTCACACGGGCGTTGGACGAGCTTGCAGCCGAATACGACAAGGCCCGGCAGGATGCTGATTTTCAGACGGAATTGGATGATCTGCTGAAAAACTATGTCGGCAGGCCTTCGCCTTTGTATCATGCCCGCCGATTGAGTGATGAGTGCGGGGGTGCCCAGATCTGGCTCAAGCGTGAAGATTTGAACCACACCGGTGCCCACAAAATCAACAATACATTGGGTCAGGCGTTGCTAACCCGGCGGATGGGCAAGCGGCGCGTCATCGCCGAAACTGGCGCGGGCCAGCATGGAGTGGCGACCGCGACCGCATGTGCTCGCTTTGGCTTGCCGTGTGTCGTCTATATGGGGTCTGAAGATATCCGCCGCCAAGCCCCCAACGTGTTCAGCATGAAGTTGCTTGGGGCCGAAGTACGACCCGTTGAGACCGGATCGCGAACACTGCGCGATGCGATCAACGAAGCGATGCGCGATTGGATGTCGAGTGTCGAGACGACTCATTACATCATTGGTTCGGTCGTTGGTCCTCACCCATTTCCGATGATCGTCCGCGACTTCCAAACCGTGATCGGCAATGAGGCGCGCGAGCAGATGGAGGCCCGCGTTGGTCGTCTACCAGATTGTGTGGTGGCATGTGTTGGCGGCGGCAGCAACGCAGCAGGGATGTTCTATCCATTCATCGAGGATCAGACCGTCGCGCTGTTGGGTGTCGAGGCGGGAGGATTGGGGGCACTGCCCGGCCAGCACGCTTCGCCTCTCTCGTTTGGCGACCCTGGCGTGCTGCATGGCAGCTACAGCTACGTGATGCAAGACGAAGACGGGCAGACGTGCGATGTGCATTCGATGTCCGCTGGATTGGATTACCCCGGTGTCGGCCCCGAACACAGTTACTGGAAAGCGACCGGCCGTGTCGAGTATAGCAGCTGCCAGGACGATTCTGCGATGCGAGGTTTCGACGCGCTGGCGCGTAACGAAGGTATCCTGCCTGCACTAGAAAGTTCACACGCGGTGGCCAAGGCCATGGAAGTTGCCGCCGGGCGCCCGGAGGAAGACATTGTGCTGGTCTGCCTGTCTGGCCGCGGCGACAAGGATGCAAACGAGATCGCTCGCCTGAAGGCGGCTCAAGATCAGTAATGGCCCGAGGCGGCTCGCGCCGCGGACAAGAACTTACTTTACCGAAACAACGGCCTGCGGTGTCATTGATAAAGAGAAAGCAATGTCGGCAATCGATCAACTATTTTCAGAATTGAAGCAGCAAGGACGCAAGGCGTTGATGCCCTTTGTGACGGCTGGCGATCCCGATGTCGAATTCACGGCAGCCTTGATTCGGGAACTGGCCGCGCGTGGTGCCACGATGTGCGAGATTGGAATTCCCTACAGCGATCCGATTGCCGATGGGCCGGTCATTCAGGCGTCGTACACCAGAGCACTCGACAACCACGTCAAACTGGCCGACATTGTGGCGATGCTTGGCGAAGTGACGAGCGGCGTCACGATGCCCATCGTAACCATGATCAGTTACGCCATCATCCATCGACATGGGCTGGAGCGGTATGTGACGCGCGCCAAGGCAGCCGGAGTGGCCGGGGCCATTGTTCCTGACTTGCTGGTCGAAGAAGCTGGACCATTTTCTGAAATCTGTCGGCGCGAGGATTTCAGCCTGATTCAACTCGTGACTCCGACCACGCCACGAGACCGCGCGCTGCGGATCGCCGAAAGTTCGACGGGGTTTCTCTATTACGTTTCCGTCACCGGAATCACAGGCGAACGCCAGACGTTACCTGCCGAAGTGACCGAGAATGTGGGTTGGTTGCGGGCGCAGACTGACCTGCCCATTTGCATTGGCTTCGGGATCAGTCAGCCCGATCATGTACGAGTCTTGTCACCGGTGGCTGATGGATTGATCGTCGGATCGGCCTTCGTGCGGCGGATAGCCACGGCGGCGGATCGGTCGCGCGCAGACGTGCTAAGGGAAATCGGTGACTTCGCCAGTAGCCTTCTCGAGACGCTCAATGACTAGCGACAGTTTCAAAACCCACCCTTTTGGTGCGAACCATTCTTGAAACTGCTTGCAGCTGTTTGCCACATTTTCAAGCAAAGGTGTCAGTCTTTCGCGGAGATTCTCACGAGCGTCTGTGGGTCAGCATAACAACCGTCCTGACAGGCGTTTAGCGATTGTGAGTGGTGCCCGATCGAGACAAACATTGGCATTGATCGATAATCGGAAGTAAAGTTTATAGTGTGACCATTCGATCGCATGAGAAGAGAGTTCCACCGAGCAATCCATGTTGGCCATCACGCGCCTCGTGTTGCCAGTGCACTGTTCGGTTGACCGCCCGTTGACCAACGACGGAGGTGCACCGTGAAATCATCTCACCCTTCTTCCGCATTGTGGCGTTACTTCGCCGGTCTCGCGGAGTATGTCTTTCAGGCCGAACTTGGCGTCGCAGACCCGCCATTGATCGACTACGTCAGCTGTTTGCTCATGCGGTTTGTTCGTTCCGATGCGGTGCATAAGGTGCGAAATCCGACTGGCCAGCCGTTGATGGAAGTTACGGAGATGTTGGTCGAAGCGAACGCTCGCATTGGCAACGCTCGGCGCGATGTCCATCGTCACATCGGCGATTTCACGCTTTTTTGGGCTGGAGTCTATCCTGAAATGCTGCGAGGAATGCAGGCCCCGGAAAAGAAAGATCACTTCATCGACTACTGTTCGCAGGGCAAACGAGCCTACTTGATCGCCAGCAGTATCGAAACGGATGACGCGCAGGATGCACCTGCGGAGATTCTCGAGCGGTTGAGTTTCGACTTTGACCTTTGTGCCTACGGATTGCGAGAAGTGCGCCGCGAATGGGAACGTCGCGACGGCGAAAATCCACAAATGCTGCTCGAGTGATTTGGTAGCCCGCTGAGTGGAGCCGATCAAGTCGCGACGACGATAACTCGCACCTCTCCCGCAAGCGGGAGAGGTGACAGATTCGAGAAACTTACAGCCAATTGGTTGCCACAAGATAAGTACCATTCCCGCCACTGTGAAACGGCGGAGCCTGATGGGTACGCACCAGCAGAGCTGGTGTTTTACGAAAATAAATGAGTCAAGTTTTCAGCGACGGGCACCGACCACAGGTTGCTCGGAGAGCGGGTCGCCGCAATCGAGCGATAGCTCGCGTCGGTCCAAGGCACAGCCTTGCTAGCCTCTTCTCGTGTGATTTCGCATAATGTCGCTTCGCTGGAACGCATTCTCTGCCCGTTTCCTCAAGTGAAGCACCCATGACGACGGCAACGCTTATCCTCGATACCAAGGCCACCCTTGGCGAGGGCCCCATCTGGGATCCGCGCGCGAGCGTGCTTTGGTGGATCGACATCAACGAACATCGGCTGCACTGCTATGACCCCAGTGTGGGGCAAGAGAGCGGCATCCAAAATGAAACGTACGACATTGGCCAGCGCATTGGCACTGTCGTACCACGCTTGTCGGGTGGGCTGATGGTGGCCGTCGAGCACGGCTTTGCTTCCTACAATCCCGTGACGCAGCACCTGGAAATCCTCGCCGATCCGGAAGCACATTTGCCGGGCAATCGGTTCAATGATGGCAAATGCGATCCGGCAGGTCGTTTCTGGGCCGGGACATTGCAATCGGTTGAAGAGGATCTGAAGGCGGGGACGCTGTACTGTATGTATCCTGACGGCCGCGTCGAACCGCGTGTGCCGAGTGTCGGGATTTCGAACGGAATTGTTTGGACATCGGACAAGAGAACGATGTACTTTATCGACAGCCCAACGCGTCGCGTCGATGCGTTCGACTACGACGACGCGACCGGAGAGATCTCCCATCGGCGGCCCGCCGTTGAACTTCCTGAAGGGATCGGTTACCCCGACGGGATGACCATCGACGCGGAGGATAAGTTGTGGGTCGCATTATGGTCTGGCTGGGGTGTCGCACGTTTTGACCCCACCAGTGGCGACCTGTTGGAGAAAATCGAGGTGCCAGCATCGCAAGTCACGGCTTGCGCGCTGGGCGGTCCCAGCCTGACCGACATGTATATCACCACGGCTCGCCGCGATTTGACAGGGAGCATGTTGGACGACCAGCCGTATGCCGGCGGCCTGTTTCATGCCCAGGTTGCCGTGCCAGGCGTCGTTCCTTCTGCCTTTGCAGGGTAGCGCCCCCGTCACCTTTCTACGGTGAATCGGCGTGCGCTCTGAATCAGATCTCGCCCCACGAGGCGCTGGCTTGATCTGACGAGCCCCACAGGCAACATTGGAATGCAGTTCCTAGACAAGTCACCCGCCCGCTGAAAATGGAAGACCACCATGCGCGTACAATGGACACGCCTCGCCTTTGTTGCCTACCTTTTGGTTTCTGTCGAGAGCGTGAGTATTCCACGCCTCCTGGCCGAAGAAACTCAACGCCTCAACGTCCTGTTCATTGCCGCCGATGACTTGCGCAACGACTTGGGCTGCTACGATCACCCGTTGGTCAAAACGCCTAATCTGGATCAACTTTCCGCACGCGGCGTGACATTCAATCGAGCGTATTGCCAACAGGCGGTTTGCAATCCGTCGCGGGCTTCACTCCTGACCGGTCGACGGCCCGATACATTGGGCATTTGGAATCTGGCGACCCATTTTCGCGAAGTTGCGCCCGACGTGGTGACATTGCCTCAGCATTTCAAGCAGCATGGCTACTTCACTCAGAATATCGGCAAGATCTTTCACAATTGGAGGCAGAAGATTGAAGGCGATCCGGTTTCCTGGAGTGTTCCGGCTGTCATGCATTATGCGACGCATGGCAGCGATAAGCCGCGTGTCGAATCTAACGAGCTGCCGCCAAATCATGCGATCGGCGTGCGCAACGAATGCCGCGACGTATCAGATCTGGCCTATTTTGATGGTCGCATCGCGAATCTGGCCGTTGAGGCATTGAGTGAACTTGAGAAGCGCGAGGGCCCGTTTTTCCTGGCCGTCGAATTCTGGAAGCCGCATCTGCCTTTCAACCCGCCGAAGAAGTACTGGGACCTGTACGAGCGAGACTCATTCGCGCCCGCCGTTAACTCGCTACCGCCCAAAGACGTGCCAGCGATCGCACTGCATAACAGCCGCGAATTGCTGGGCGAAGGCAAGAAGGCGCGACGGCTGAGTCGCGAGGAGATTGTCGAACTGCGTCACGGCTATTTGGCCGGCATCAGCTATCTGGATGCGCAGGTGGGCAAAGTGCTGGCCGAACTTAAACGTCTGAAACTCGAAGAGAACACCGTGATCGTGTTCTGGTCGGACCACGGATTTCATTTGGGCGAACACAGTTTGTGGTGCAAGACTTCGAACTTCGAACTTGATGCGCGCGTGCCGATGATCATCGTTCCACCCGGCAACCGCCACGCCGGATCGAAAACCAATGCCCTGGTCGAGTTGCTCGATCTCTACCCCACATTGGTCGACCTATGTGGCTTGCCCCAGCCCAAGGGACTTGAGGGCGTCAGCCTGAAACCAGTCCTAGACAACCCACAAGCCACCGTAAAGCCAGCGGCGTTTACGCAACATCCACGGCCGGCTTATTACAAAGACAAGCCGCAGGTGATGGGCGTTTCGGTTCGCACGGCACGAATGCGCTACACCGAGTGGCGAGATTTCGCCACCGGACGCGTCGTTGCCAACGAACTGTACGATCACGAAACGGATCCGGACGAAAATCACAACGTCATTGAGTCGCCGCCTAATGCGGACGAATTGCAAACGGCCAAAGAGCTGCTCGCCGCAAATTTCCCGCGGCGCGAGCGGGTTGCGGCACATCGCCTCAGATACCGCGCCCCCAACACCCAGGCGGACCTCGGTGTCGGACTGTGGGCCTGGCCGATGCCGATGGACTGGGATGGTGACGGCGACTATGACCTCGTTGTCTCATGTCCCGATGTCCCATTTCGAGGAACATATCTGTTCGAGAATCCCAGTGCGGACGGAAGACAGGTAAAGTTTCCGGTGTTCAAGCCTCCCGTGTCGGTTGGTCCACGTCTGAGTAACGCCACGCTGTCGTATGTTGATGATGTGCCGCGAGTCTTGTCGCCAGGTATCGAGTACCTGGAGTTTCTTGGTAAAAGATTTGAGAAGCAAAAGAAGATCCTCGACAAGTCGAACATTCACCCCAACAAGGTCCGTGCCAATCAGTGGCGGTATGTGGACTACGACGCAGACGGTGCGCTCGATCTGATCGTTGGCGTGGGAGATTGGACGGAATACGGGTGGGACAATGCGTACAACAAGAACGGCCAGTGGCAACGTGGCCCGTTGCATGGCTACGTCTACTTGCTGCAGAACCGAGGTTCCGCCGAGCAGCCTGACTATGCGGATCCCGTGAAGGTGACCGCCGATGGCAAACCGGTCGATGTCTATGGTATGCCCTCTCCCAACTTCGCCGACTTCGATGGCGACGGCGACCTCGATCTGCTCTGTGGTGAATTTCTGGATGGCTTCAGCTACTTTCAGAACACCGGCACGAGGACCGAACCACGTTACGCGATGGCCGGTCGTTTGCTCCACAACGGTCAGATGTTGCACATGGACTTGCAGATGATTGTGCCGACGGCGATCGACTGGGATCGTGATGGCGATGTCGACCTTGTTTGTGGCGACGAAGATGGCCGCGTCGCACTGATTGAAAACACGGGCCGAATGGCAGGCCGCATCCCTGGATTCCTTGCACCGGTCTATTTTCAGCAGCAGGCCGATCTAGTGAAATTCGGCGCACTCGTGACACCCGTCAGTGTGGATTGGGATGGCGATGGTGACGAAGATCTGATCTGCGGCAACTCGGCAGGTTACGTTGCGCTGATCGAGAATCTCGACGGTGGCGTGCCGCCACGCTGGGCTCCTCCGGTGCGTCTCCAAGCCGGTGGCGAGGCGCTGCGAATTCAAGCAGGGGACAACGGATCGATTCAGGGACCGTGCGAAGCCAAGTGGGGTTACACGACACTGAGTGTCGCCGATTGGGATCACGATGGTCGGCTTGATCTGGTCGTCAACTCGATTTGGGGCAAGGTGGTTTGGTTTCGTAACGTGGGAAGAAAGAACCAACCTGAGCTAGCCGCTGCAGCGCCTGTCGAAGTGGATTGGCCTGCGGGCACGAAGGCCCCTAAGCCCGCGTGGAATTGGTGGGACCCGCAGGGCAGCCAACTCGTGACGCAGTGGCGGACGACGCCGGCGGTCATCGATCTGGATCAGGACGGCCTTAACGATTTGGTGATGTTGGACCACGAAGGATACCTGGCGTTCTTCCGCCGTGCTCGCGGCAACGGCAGACTGCTGTTGGCCCCCGGCCGGCGCGTGCTCTTCGATGCAGCCGGCAAGCCGCTGCGGTTGAATCAGCGCGAGGCTGGCAAGAGCGGACGCCGCAAGTTCTGTTTCGCCGATTGGGATGGTGATGGGAAAATCGATCTCTTGGTCAACACTCGCAGCGTAAATCTGTTGCGAAATGTCTCTACCAAGCCGGACCAGTGGCGGTTCTCTGACGAGGGTCCCTTGGACGAGCGTCATCTGGCGGGGCATACGACAAGCCCAACCGTCGTCGATTGGGATCACGACGGACGCCCTGACTTGCTGACGGGTGCCGAGGACGGTCATTTTTACTATCAGCCCAATACCTGGCAAGCAGCCACACAACAGGAAACTGCCGCCTTGGTGATCGAGTCGCGACACACCGAAGACGGGCTGCTAAGAAATGGTGAGCGTGCTTATTCGAATCGAGACTATACGTGGTTTGACGTGCCGGCCAGCCTGCAAGGTTGGCGATTCACACGCACCTATGGCGGCGAAGCGGCGTTCGTTGCTGTTCGCGCGAAACGCCGCATGATTGTGACGATGGCGACTTCTGTCGGCCATGCCGGCGTCGACCTGTCAGGCTGGAAGTCCGCGGAAGGGAAGACGTTTGGGTACACCGATGGCGGTCGCACTCGTATGCAGGTGTTCGTTCGTGAGTTGAAAGCCGGCCAGCGCGTCGTCATCCCGCAAGGGACGTGGACGGGTGGCCTGTTGCTGCTCCCGCCGACCGCCGAGTGATCCATCGTTAGATTCCCGTGAGTCACTCAGGCCCGATCGATCGGCGCTGGTTGGCCGTGGCTTGCTTAGTTCAGCGAATCAACCTCTTGACGCGAGGGCATGGCAGGTTGTGCCCCCATGCGTGACGTTGCGATTGCACCGGCGGCGCATGCGAACCGGATGGCTGCGTGGTGGCTTCGACCTTCGATCAAAGCGACGGCCAGCGCCGCGGCGAAAGCGTCTCCAGCGCCGGTCGTATCCACAACATCGACGGGAAAACTATCAACGTGGTGAACGCGGCCATCACTAACGAAAACTGCCCCCTGAGCGCCCAATGTAATGACGGGCATACCAACGCCCCTCTCTGCCAACCGCGCCACCGCCTCGCTGGCGTCCGCCAGGCTGTTGATTGTGACACCAGTCAACTGCTGTGCTTCGGCGGCGTTGGGACAAAGGATGTCCACCTGTAGTAGATCGCCAGAAACATTGTCGCCCGCCGGAGCGGGATCGAGTATCACTCGGACGTTGTGTTGTCGCGCCACCGCGATCGCGATGGCGACGGTTTCCAGCGGGATCTCGAGCTGCACCAGGATCGCATCTGCGACTTTGAGACTCGCTTCGGCGGCGACCACGTCGGCAGGGCCTAGTTGACCGTTGGCGCCTGGGATTACCGTGATCGTATTCTCGCCGCAGGCATCGATGGTAATCAGCGCGACGCCGCTTGACGTGCCGACCGCCGTTCGCACCGTGCCAATTTCGACGTGGTTTTCCTTCAACGAACGATGTAGACGTCGGCCGATGGCATCATCACCGACGCATCCGAGCATGACAGTTGACGCACCCAGCCGCGCTGCGGCGACTGCCTGGTTGGCGCCTTTGCCGCCCGGAATCTCCCGAAAATCCGATCCGGTGACCGTCTCTCCTGGACGCGGCAACCGAGACACTCCCGATACCAGATCCATGTTGATGGACCCCACAACGACGATCCGAGGCACTGCGCGCGGCTTGGGATTGGTGTCGTTCATTGCCGTTCTGTTACCCTGTGGAATGCGAGATTATTCTCCTGAGATTCTGATCTTAACGAAGTGCATAACGCAAGTCGCACTTTGCAGGCTGCTGGGTCAGATGCGTTTTTGAGAGTGATTGGTGGGAATTCGCGAATCGGCAGATTACAATTCCCTGCGGCCGATCGACGCTCAGCTTAGGAACGTTCGAGGAATTACTGTCCGATAGTCGCCTTTCGCTCCGCGAAAGACGACTATAAAAGATCGAACGCTGCGTAACAGCCTGTTGATTTCCGCGTAGGCCGGCAACATGGAGCGATAATCAACAGGCAGCTAACGAACCCCGCCCAACGAATCCAGCCCAATTACTCGATTTGTACGGAGAAGACGATGAAGCTCGCCACCACGCCACTCTTTGTTCTGCTGCCTTTGATCGGCTTTGGGTGCGTTGGGACTGCCGCCAGCCAAGAGCTGCAGGAAAGGAAGCCAACCATGAGCAACGTCTCTTATGGTCCAGATGAGATGAACGTTCTGGATTTCTGGGCAGCCAACGGCGATGGTCCTCGGCCACTGCTTGTCTACATCCACGGTGGCGGCTGGATTGGTGGCGACAAGAAACAGGCGGAGGCGAAGTTTCGGCCGTTTCTGGACAAGGGAATTTCCTACGCGGCGATCAATTATCGCTTGACTGGAAAGGCGGCTCTGCCCGCACCCGTCCACGACGCCGCACGCGCGATTCAGTTTATTCGCTCGAAAGCCAGCGACTGGAACATCGACCCAAATCGGATTGCGTTGACGGGCGGGAGCGCCGGGGCTTGTACTTCGATGTGGATTCTACTTCATGATGATTTGGCGAACCCCGATTCCAGCGACCCCGTTGCTCAGTATTCCACACGTGTCACCGCAGCCGCGGTTGACGGTGGGCAAACGTCGATTGATCCCAAGGTGATCGAACCATGGCTGGGTCCCAATGTGCTCAAGCATCGGATGATCAACATGGCGGTCGGCGAAACGACGATGGAAGAAGCCTTGAAGAACTACGATCGCCATAGGGCACATTATGTGGAGTTTTCGCCCTACAATCATCTCGATGGTAGTGACCCTCCTCTGTTGATGACATACCGAAACGACATGACATTGCCGTCGAAAAATGCCGGGCACGGGATCCACCACCCCGTTTACGGAGTCAAGATGAAACAGAAAGCAGATAGTGTGGGCCACGAATGCCACTTACTGATCAAGGATGTTTCAAAGTCGGACAAATACAGTAAAGCGGCCGAGTTTTTGATGGACAAGCTGTTGAATTGAATGGTCACTGGCCAAGGCGGCGAAAAGAAAGCAGTGGAATCCGGCAATTTGGCCTCGCAGACTCGCCGCCCTTGCGATAGTCTGGTGCTGGTGATTGAGCCAATTCCGGCCGGCTTTACTCCTTTGGGTCCCACCTAACCACCCATCGGCCTCGAGCAGTTCGTGACGCGTTCGATCATTCCAGGCAGGCGGCGGTGATCGCTGTTGCCCGGCAACGTCTTGCGAGACTTGCCCAGATGTTCGTCCGTGTCCCCCTTTATTGAAATGCTCAGGAAATCTGCATGTCTGATTCTACCGACGTTCTGAATCCCCGCGCCGACTCCGCTGAATTGACGCCGGAAAACGCCGAAGCCGCACAGGTTGCCATCGCTGACGCGCTGGCCGATGACGTGATTCTGGCGGAAGTCGCTGTACCCGACGAAGTTAGACCTTCCAACGGCCCGGCCGCCGTGGCGCCCGTTGCGGAGGAGTTTGTCGCCGAGCCACCCGTCGCGGCGCGCCAAGCAGCCGACTCAGTACCTTCAACTCCTGTTGTGATCGCGAGCCACGTCGAACCAGAGGAAGTCTATTTGGAACCGCGTGCCGGTTACGACGATCCGATCAATGACGACAGTGCAGCTAATTCAGAGCCTGACTTCACGCAACTGAATCTCATTGAACCGCTGTTGCAGTCCGTACTGCGAGCCGGATACTCGCAGCCCACTCCGATTCAAGCCCAGACCATTCCGCTGCTATTGGAAGGTCGCGACGTGATCGGGCAGGCACAGACCGGCACCGGCAAGACGGCCGCTTTTGCGCTGCCGATGTTGGAGCTTGTCGATCTCAAACAGAACAAGCCTCAGATTCTGGTCCTGACTCCGACGCGGGAATTGGCGATCCAGGTTGCCGAAGCATTCGAGAAATACGCGTCGCAGATGAAAGGCCTGCGCGTCATGCCGATCTACGGCGGCCAGGATTACACGATTCAATTCCGTCAGCTGGAGCGCGGCGTCCACGTCATCGTCGCCACGCCAGGGCGGGTTATGGATCACATGCGGCGCGGCACGCTCAATTTGGACAACCTTCGCGGCCTAGTGCTTGACGAAGCAGACGAAATGTTGCGGATGGGGTTTGCCGAGGATGTCGAATGGGTGCTTTCGCAGTCGCCTGACAGTCGACAGACCGCCCTGTTTTCCGCCACCATGCCGGCACCGATCCGCAAGATCGCCAAGACGCATCTGAACGACCCGGCGACGGTCACTATTGGGCAACGGGTTGCCACGGCCGACACGGTTCGACAACGCTACGTTATTGCAGTGCCACACCAGAAACAGATGGCCCTGAGCCGGATCCTGGAAGGCGAGCCGACCGATGGCGTGTTAGTCTTTGTGAAGATGAAGAGCACCACAGAGCCGTTGGCGGAATACCTTGCGGCCAACGGCCATAGGACCGCTGCACTTAATGGTGATATTCCGCAGAGAAGACGCGAACGGACCATCGAACAGCTACGCGACGGAAAGATCGACGTCATCGTAGCCACAGATGTCGCCGCCCGTGGATTGGACGTGCGGCGCATCAGCCACGTCATTAACTACGACTTGCCACACGATAGCGAATCGTACGTACATCGGATCGGTCGGACTGGACGAGCTGGTCGGAGTGGCGAGGCGATCCTGTTTGTGCACCCCCGCGAGCAGCGGATGCTAAAACGGCTCGAACGAGAAACCGGGCAACCTGTCGAAAAGATGGAACTCCCTTCAAATCGCGCGATCAATAAGCAACGCGTTGCCCGTTTTCACCAACGGATTACCAACGGTTTGATGCACAGAGAAATGGAGACGTTCGAGGCGATTATCGAGCATTATCGTCGTGAAAACGATGTTCCGCTGGAGCAAATCGCCGCAGCCTTGGCCGTGCTTGCCAATGGCGAACAGCCGCTGCTTGCCAACGAATCGCTAAAGCCCACGACGTTTGGTGCTGCCAAGCAAAACGGTCGGAAAGGGAAACTCCACGACCGTGACAAGGCGTCATTTCAATCGGCTCGCTCACCCCGCCGTAGCGATGGATCAGAACAAGGGATGCAAACCTATCGAATTGAAGTTGGCAGTTCGCATGACGTGAAGCCAGGTAATATCGTCGGCGCTATCGCCAACGAAGCGGATATGGATAGTTCGTCGATTGGCCGAATTCAGATCTTCGATCACTATAGCACTGTTGATCTACCCGAAAGAATGCCAGAAGCCACCATCCAGATGCTGCAACGCGTCTCCGTCGCAGGGCAGCGGTTGAACTTGTCCCGATTGGTTGGCAGGTCAGCGTCAGTTGGGCGTCCCGCTTCCAAGCGGACGCAAACACACTCGAGCCGCCGCACGTTCAAGAAGATGAGCGGCAAACCGAAGCGTCGCAAAGAAACGACAGGGTAGCGCCCCGTTTTCTGCGTGGCAACTGCCAGCATAGTTTCCAACGGACGCAAAGTGAGTAGAATGCGTCGACCACGCTCCAGCGGCGCGTTGTTCCCAATGGTCCAACCCGCTGTAATTGATGCGTTCGATCATTTCCCCCTGCGACGGACTGCGGCCCGATGACGAAACACGACCAACAGTTACTTGACCTGGAGATTAAAGATGCCCAGGTCATTTTCAAGACCGTCTGGGAAATCCTCGACGAGGAGATCGGTCACGACAACCTCCGGTTTCCCAAAGAGCTGATTCTGCTCGGCGGAGCACCGGGCGCGGGCAAAGGAACCCACACGAAGTTCATCATGCAGGCCCGCGGTCTGACCTGTCGGCCGATTGTCGTTAGTGAGCTGTTGGTGACGCCGGAAGCTCAAGAGATCAAAGACCAAGGCGGCATGGTCGGAGACAAAGAGGTCGTGGGGATCCTGTTGCGAAAATTGCTGGAAGAGGATTTTCGCGACGGAGCAGTGCTCGACGGGTTTCCCCGAACACGGGTCCAGGTGGAATGCCTGAAACTATTGGTCGTTGAAATCAACAAGCTCCACAAAGAGTTCCAGAATACTCCGCTGGCGACAAGGTTTCGTCGGCCTACGATTCATGCGATGGTCCTCTTCATTGGCGAACGCACGAGCATCGAACGGCAGATTAAGCGTGGCAAGGAGATTGCCAAGTACAATCAAGAAGTCGAGGAGATCGGTTCCGGAAACCCCCTTGATCAACGTGCGACAGACTTGAGTGAAACAGCAGCTCGCCGTCGGTACCGAGTTTTTAAAGAGCAAACCTGGGATGCGCTCACATCGTTAAAAGAACTCTACCACTACCACTACATCAATGCAGAAGGGCCGATCGAAGAAGTCGAGGCGAATATCCTCAAGGAGTTGCAGTATCAGAGTTCCTTGGAATTGGAGGCGCGGACCTACGATCGACTTCGCCCCTTGCCGTTGGCCGAGGAGATCATTCGGCACGCTCGGCAAGAGCTAGTGAAACGACTGGATAGCTACGAATTGGAGCATACTGATCAGTTCGATCGAGTCGTCGAGATCATCAAGACGAAGTTTGTGCCAATCATTACGCGACACGCATTGTCTGGACGATCGATCGTAACTTCTGAAGATCCCACATTCGCTGACCCATTGGCACTTGCCATGCTCATCGACATTTTTTCCGAGCGGGGCTTCAATGCGACTGTCGACAAGCGAATTCGGGAAGTACCAGAACGAGTGGATCTGGAAACAGGACAAATCCATGGGACGCCGAAGTCGATCTATCGCATTCAGATTCAATTCAAGGGATCTGAGATTCGCCGCGGTTAGAACCCTGCGGATCGAATTGCACACTGGCAAAGTGCGCTCGCCGTTTCCCTGACATGGCGCCGTCAAGAAAGCCCGTCACAAAGCAGAAGCCAGTCAAGAAAGAAAACAGTGAAGAAAGAAGCCCGTCAAGAAACACAAGAGGCCGGCGAAAATCACCGGCCTCTTGTCGTCTGAATTGTTGTAGCGCCTATGCCAACCGAACGTTTTCGGCGGCTGGCCCTTTGGGGCCACTACCCTCGGTGAAGGTGACGCGCTGTCCCTCTTGGAGTTCCTCGTACTGAACTCCTTCGAGGCTCGAGTGGTGGAAGAACAGATCTTTGCTCCCGCCAGTATCGATGAATCCAAAACCTTTTTCCGTCAGTTTCTTAATCGTGCCTTCTGCCATTTTCGTCGCATTCCTAAAAAGTGTTTTCTTTTGGCGCTGCCACAAACAAACGCGTTCAGGCTAGTCTGACGCCAGTAGCCATTGTATCGGCAGGATCGCAGACAGCAACGGCCATCTTGCATAATCGTCCTTCAGTTCGTCAGTTTTTGAGATCGTCAATGCTGATCCAAATTGCCAAATCACGGTGACGGACCCGGTGAGGAAATGCTGCCCATGCGTGTTTCTTGCCAAAACAGCCGTCTTTTTGGCCCTTTCGTCACATCAGATGGGGATTGTGTCAGCGGTTTGCGATAGAACGGCAGCGCCAGGTCAGATGCGAAATTGCGGCAAGATTCTCTGTCAAATCAGAGATCTCGTCGTGGTCTGATGGGCCAGTCCATGAGTAAAGTCACACCAAAACAACCTCCGCCTGGCAGACTTTTTCGCTTTGGAGGTTTAGGAGAGCCTTGAACATGTCCTTCTCCCCTCGGGAGAAGGTGGCCGAAGGCCGGATGAGGGGTGGCTGATATCATTTGGCAGTTCGCCCCTTCATCCTATCCTTCTCCCCTCGGGGACTTTTTCGCTTTTAAGCCTCTCTTGCTTCAAGAGTTAAGATGCGTCTCTCCCTCTGGAGATCGTGCAGCTTTCAAGTCGTTCTTGCTTCTCGAGTTAGGATCATCATGCGTGGAGCGCATCCAGTCATCTCCCCCTCCGGGAGAGATCGGACGCGGTAGCGGCCGGGAGAGGGCGACTATGATCAGTGCGAACATTTCACTCTATGAAAGCCGATAAAGCCCCTCTCCCGCGGCCGAAGCCGCGACCTCTCCCAAGGGAGAGGTAACATGTCCCAAGGGAGACATGATGTGAAAACCGCTGCAAACTGACAACTAAAAAGCGAAAAAGTCTGCGAAGGGAGAAGGGACTCGCTGTCGGCTTTTTTCTCGTAGTCAAAAGCGAAAAAGTCGGCAAGGGAGAGGTAACATGATGCGATAACTGCTGAAACCAACCACAAAAAGGCACGCTGCCCCCGCCCCTTCGACAGACGAACCTGCCCCTCTACAATGGCCCAAGTGAATTCCAGGTCATGACGGGTGTCTGCATGTTCTTCAGCTTTGATGGCGTCGACGGTGTTGGCAAGACGACACAGCTCGAGCTTTTTTGCCAGTGGCTGCGCGACCGGGGCGACGAGGTCGTGACGTGTCGCGATCCCGGCGGTACGCGGCTGGGCGAAACCATCCGAGAGATCTTGCTCGAACACAGCGACATTACGATCGGTGCCCGCAGTGAGATGCTGTTGTATATGGCATCGCGGGCGCAGCTGGTCGATGAAGTCATTCGGCCAGCCTTGGCCCAGAACAAGACTGTTGTCTCCGATCGGTTCCTGTTGGCCAATGTTGTCTATCAAGGGCATGGCGGCGGCCTGGAGGTTGAAGGCCTGTGGAAGGTTGGTCTGGTTGCCACGGCCAATCTACTGCCGGACCTGACATTCCTGCTCGACATGCCGGCGGCGGAATCAGTCCAGCGGATCGGTCGCCAGCCCGACCGGATGGAGGCGCGCGGGACCGAGTTTATGGAACGCGTGCGGCAGGGTTTTCTGGTCGAAGCGGATCGGTGTGAACAGATTGTCGTCGTCGATGCCGCACAGGACGTTCAATCGGTTCACCAGTCCATCTGCCAGGCTGCTGAGAATGCGATATCCGACAGACGACACGCACAGTAAGAGCACGAGCGCGCCATGACGTGGTCAGATATTAAAGGGCATGACGAGATCGTCCGTCGATTCCGCCGAGCCATCGTACGCAATCGACTGGCCAGCACGTTCTTGTTTGTCGGTCCCACGGGCATCGGCAAGATGAAGTTCGCACGCGAATTGGCCAAAGCACTGCTTTGTGAACAACATCACGAAACGGAATTGTTGGCCTGCGATAGCTGTCCAGCTTGCCGGCAGGTCGCGGCGGAATCGCATCCTGATCTGGAGGTCGTCAGCAAGCCAGCGGACAAGAGTGTCATCCCGATCGATCTGCTCATCGGTGATGCCGACCATCGTCGCCGCGAGGGGCTTTGCCACAACATTTCATTGAAGCCGTTTCGCGGCGGTCGGCGGATTGCCATTATTAATGACGCCGATTGTCTTAACCAAGAAGGTGCCAACTGCCTGCTGAAGACGCTTGAAGAACCTCCGGCTCGATCGGTCATCATCTTGATCAGCGCCAGCGAACAAAAACAACTACCCACGATCCGATCCCGGTGCCAGGTCGTTCGATTTCGTCCCTTGGCGCACGAGATCATTGCCGAATTGCTTGCGGCGGAAGAGGGCGTTGAATCGCCCGCGGACGCGCAGCGACTTGCCCAGTTGAGCGAAGGGAGTGTTGCCCGCGCATTGGATTATTCGGATGCCGCCGCGTGGGAGTTTCGGCAGACTTTGATCGCTCACTTGAGTAAGTCCGATTGGAGCTCGCAACAGTTGGTCGGCGCGATTACCGCTTATGTGGAAGAAGCGGGCAAGGATGCAACAGCACGTCGCGAGCGTTTGGTCAGCGTCGTCAATCAGACCGCGAATTACTTTCGACATGTCCTGCGAGAAGCAACGGCCATGGATATCGCGTCGATCGGCGATTCGTCGGCTTCCCCGACGGAGTGGACGGGTGATGCGCGGCTCGCTGCCGAATGTGTGGACCGCTGTCTTGTCGCCGAGGGCCACGTACACGCAAATGCAAATCAAGCCACGCTGATCGAATGCTGGATAGACGATCTGGCAACGTTGACACGCACGTGACAGGTGAGAATCAGCGGCCACACGAAAGTGGATGTCTGCTGTGAGGGAAACCGCACAGGAAATCAGCTAGCTTCGGTTCCGTGGAGCGTGAGGATCAGGCGTCGCCGGCCGCCATGATTGCGATGCTCGCACAAGTAGATCCCCTGCCAGGTCCCGAGGGCCAATTTGCCGTCCTGAACGGGCACCGTCACGGATGCGCCCATCAAGGACGCCTTCATATGCGCTGGCATGTCGTCGGGACCTTCCATCCTATGTACGTAGGGAAACTCTTCGGGAACCATCGCGTTGATCAAGCTTTCCATGTCTACCTGAACGTCAGGATCGGCGTTTTCGTTGATGGTCAAGGAAGCCGATGTGTGTTGGATAAATACGATCAATTGCCCAATCCGAATACGCGAAATCTCAGGAATTGCATCGATCACTTTTGACGTGATCAAATGGTAACCACGCCGAGCGGGGGAGAGTTCAAGATGTTCCTGATACCAAGCCATGAGGGAATCTCCTGTCTAGTGAAGAACGCCAACCATTTTATTGAAAGAAATTCAAGGTGTCTTAAAATTAATTCCTTGACAGACGGCTTCGTTCGTGAATAATTACATGGCTTAACAAACGCCAGCTCGGCGTTCCTTAGACCGACTGTTATTTTCCCGCCTTCTCCGGTCTGAGGCCTCGAACCAGATTTCAAAGCCAGCGTACTTCAGCTGGTTGTTAATAACCATTGTCGCGTCCCGAGACGCATATCCCGTATTTCTGCTTACAGTGCTCCCGCACCACAACAAGTCGAGGATTCTGACCCATGTCGAATGTCACAAATGTTTTTGAGGCCATCCTCAAGTATGGCCACGATGAAGATTTCAAGCCTGTGGACTCGGACGAGTTCGAGCCCACGGACGAACCTGCCGGATCGAACGCAAAGATCGACATCCTGCGCCGTCGCGTCGAGCTTGGACTGCCCTTATGGCATAACCACGACCGCGTGGATTACACCGGTTTGACGGGCGCAGTTCGTCCACGCGAGTAATCGAACGGGTCCCGAAAGTGAAGGAAAAAGGGTGTCTCACGACACCCTTTTTTCACGCGCTGTTTCATTGAAATGCGTTTAGGCCGCTTTGATGCCCTTTGCTGTGTTGATTTCGCCGCTGACGTCGTTGACGACTTTCTTAGCTTCGTCGACGCTCTTGGCGATCGCTTCGGCGGCGGCCTTCGCTTCACTGACCTTGGTTTCGATCGGCTTCATCGCTGCCGCAAGGTCCTTTGCACGTTCTTGAGCAGCCACGACCGCAGTCTTGGACTCGTTTGCCTTCTTCTCGGCGGCCGCCACTTGTTGCTTGGCAGTTTCCACAGCTTTGGTCTTCACTTCGAGATCCTTCTTTCCGGCATCCAGGGCAGTCTTCTTCGCATCGGCGATCGTTTGCAATGTTGCCGAGATGTCGGTCAATTCTTTATCTTCCCCGACCTTTTCCACAGCGGCCCTCATTTGTGCGACTGCTTCATTCAGAGGAGCGATCACGGCTACCAATGCCGCGTTCTGCGCTACCACTGCCTCGCGTCCCGCCTCGGCTTTCGCCATACCTTCTTTGATCTTATTGAACTCAACGGCAGCGGCTTCAGACGTCTTCTGCGCTGCGACCGCTGTCTTTTGAGCGGCGTCAATCTCAGCGATTGACTTATTCAAAGCGGCCTGCGCGGTTGCGGCAGCTTCATCCAGGTCGAACTGTTGTTCCTCTCGCTCTTCCAGGACCTTCTGTGCTTGGGTTCGTTTCCCAATCAATGCCGTGAGCTGAGTCGCGAAGGCGATCTCACTGGTCCAGCGTTTGGCCTCGTTCTGCGCGGCAGCAAGTGCAGCAGCCGCGGCGTCGGCTGCTTGTTTCGCAGCGCTGGCTTTCTCTTCGGCGGGCTTCACCAGCGCAGTCAACTTGGTGACGTTGGCCACGGATGCCTTGTAGGCGGCATCGCATTCCTTTAGCTCTTTTTCGGCTGCAGCAAGGGCAGCCTTCGCCACTTCGAGAGCCTTCAGTTTCGCGGCTGCATCCTTCTTGTTTGCTTCCAACTCCGCCGAACGCTTGTCGCTTTTGACTTTTAGCGCCGTAGCTATGTCGCCGAGTTCTTTGTCTTCGGCTATCTTCTTTGCAGCGTCCGCCGCCTTTGTCGCTGCCTCCTTCAAGACGGGAACTGCATCAGCCAGGTTTGCCTCGGCCTTCTTTGCGAAATCTTCCGCTTGCGTTGCCTTCGTGGCGGCCTCCTTCGCGGCGTTGAGTTTCGTCGTTGCAGCGTCGAACCGCTTTTTCGACTCTTCGGAGGCCTTCTGGGCTGTCGACAAGTCAGCCTTCGCCTTGTCAAACGCTGTCTGCGCGACTTGATATGCCTCGTCGAGTGGCTTGTGTTGAGCAGTCTTGACGACCACCAGTTTGTTGGCACCATCCAACCGCTCAGCCAAATTCGGAGGATTCGACGTCAATTCACCGATCCGCGCTCCGTCAGCCGCATTCCAAATGCGAATGGCACCCGTCCAATCACCGGCAATTGCATGATTTGTTTCGTTACAGAAGCCAACTTCCAATGCCAAGTCGCCAAAAGCTTCGAAGTCGCGTTGTTTGCCACCGTTCTGGTCCCATAGTCGGGGTACTCGATCGCGTCCACAGGAGAAAATCCGTCCATCTCGGGTGAACTCGATCGAGGCCACACCGCCGCCGTGGGCTCCCCAGTTTTTGATCTGGCCACCGTTGTTCATCTCCCACAGACGAATCGATCCATCTTCGCTGCAAGATGCAACCACATTCGAGTCGCTGCGCCAGGAAACGTCGGTCACACGACTGCTGTGTGCCTTCAACGTCAAGTACTCGCGTCCGGTCCAACCTTCCCAAACGTAAAGGCCTCCCCCGCGGTCACCGGTGGCCAACAGGACGCTGTCGGGACTGAATTCGATCGAGCAAACCCAATCGGTGTGTTTGCGCAATTCGTGCAACAGCCGGCCGGATTCGGTCGAGTAAATGCGGACAACCCGTTTCGGACCGCCGAGCGCGATCAGTGTCTGGTCGGAACTAATGTCAGCAGCTAATACCGTGTCAAGTTCATCGCCGACCTCGAACACCCGCTCGCCCGTGTGAATGTTCCAAACGATGCATTTTCCCGTAGCACCACTCTGGCCGCCTCCGGCTAGCAGAAGGCTGCCATTACGGCTGAACTTAAGTACTTGCGGAATACCCTCAGGAAATGGCAAAGCGCCTACGAGTTGAAGCGTTTGTGTGTTGTAGAGCAGCACTTGCTGTTGGCTGGCAATGGCTGCCAAGGGGGACCAAGGACTCGTTGCCATCGCGGAAACGGCTGTTGTGGTTTGCGTGCGCGTGAACGGTTCGAGGCTCAACCGCGGTGGCATCGGTGCCACGGTCGGCCGCTCGGTGGGAGCACTTTGCAACGCCAGGTCGAAAGTCTTCTTTTTCTGCAGCTTCACCTTGCTGCTACTCGTCTCCAACACACCGCCGTCAACCCACTTGCGGATCGTTTCGATCATCTCATCCGGCATCTTCGGCTGCTCGGGCGGCATGTAAGGTTCACTCTCACGCGAGATCAGCATGTAGAGATAGCTGCTTGCCGAATCGCCAGATTCAATGACTTCGCCTGAGCCACCGCCCAGCATCAAGTTACCGTAGTTGGTAAGGTCGAGGTCGCCTTCCTTCTTGTCCACGTTGTGGCAGGAAAAGCACTTCTTACGAAGGATGGGCAGCACGTCGTCTTCGTAGGTGACCTTGGGCGGCTTCTTCTTGGCAGTCTCTTCGCCGAAGACGGCCGGAACGGAGACTGTGAGGCCACAGATGATAAGGGGTAGCAAGTTTCCTGCTATGTGCCGCGTTTTCATCACGGTCATCCTCCAGCAAAAGTTGTGATCCCCAGGTAGGCGACGCTAACGTCATGCCAACGCCGGCGGGGCATGTGTGCCTAATTCCATACTACATAGCCAACGCACCATGACGCACAATGACGCCAGCATTGGCAGTCTCAGCCGGGTGTGATGGCCGGCCTTTTTCGCTTAATGATTGAATACAAACTCTCGGGCATTCAGCAGAGCCCAGAAGACATCCTCCAGTACCTGCTTTTTATCCTCGACTTCAGCGAGAACGGCGTTCAGGTCCTTCTTCTCTTTGTCCGTTGGCCTCCGGGTCAAACTGCGAATGTACAACTCCTCGACAATCTGCTCGGGAGCGACCTTCTCCTGCAGCCGGCGACCGATCAAGTTCTCCTGACCGATTTTGCCCTGCACGGTGTCACCATTGAGCAGATGCAGCGCCTGTGAGAGATTTGGTTCGACCTTCACCTCGCAGGCACAGACGGATTCACGCTTGGCGCGTCCGAATGTCGTCAGGAAATACGTGCTGGTATTACCGTTGGCAATCTGAACCGCTCGAGCACCTAGCGGCAGGCCGCCGAACTTGTTCTTGGTGTCCGTCACCTGGCTGATCAAGTCAAGCAGGATCTCGGCACGCACGCGTCGCAACAATGCGTGCGAGAAGTTCTTGGTATCCGTCGCATTGGTGTCGTTCGTGGCAGTGCTAAGTTGATACGTCCGCGAGGTGCAGATATCGCGTACGAGCTTCTTAAAGTCGTACTTATACTCCGTGAACTGCTGGCCCAGCATATCGAGCAGTTCTGCGTTTACCGCCGGATTGCTGACTCGGACGTCGTCGACTTCGTTGATGATGCCCTGACCAAAGAAGTGATTCCAGACGATGTTCGCCAGGTTCTTGGCGAAATATGGATTTTCTGCTGATGCCAGCCAGTTGGCCATCACGACGCGGCGGTCCTTGCCTTTCACGTCGGGCACATCGCCACCGAGGAACTTTGGCGCCATCACGCGGCCGCCGACGGGATGCTTCACTTCACCGCCGCCGCTGTTGAAGATGATCTGCTCGCGGGGGTCTTCGCCGCGTTTGCGACCTATCTGTGAGAAGAAAGCGGCAAAGCTGTAGTAGTCATCCATCGTCCAGCGATCCAACGGATGGTTGTGGCATTGGGCACATTGCACTCGCATACCCATGAACACCTGGGCGACGTTCTCCGCGACTTTCTTTGGGTCGCCTTCCATCTGGTAGTAGTTGGTGGCGGCGTTTTCGAAAGTTCCGCCACTGGCACCGAGCAACTCCTGCACCATTTGGTCCATCGGCATATTGCTGGCGATTCGCTCCTGGATCCAGTTGTAGTAGCGGAGCATCGGCTTGTAGGCGATGGTCCTGGTGGTGCGCACCTGCAACAATTCGGCCCACTTCATCACCCACAACTCGACGAATTCCTTGCGGTCGAGCAAGCTATCGACCAGCTTATCGCGTTTCTTGGGGTCGGCGTCGTCTATGAAGGCATGATACTCCTTAACGCTTGGCAGCACGCCAACGACGTCGAGATAGACGCGGCGGAGGAACTCTTCGTCCGTACAAAGTTCCGAAGGTTGGATACGGAGCTTCTTGAACTTGTCGTACATCAGGTCATCAACATAGTTGTTGGAGGCGACTTCTTTCCATTTGAAGTCCAAGCCCTTCGGCAGCACGATAAAGTGTGTGCCAACGGTGTACGTCTCGAAGCGGGCCATGATAAACGCCTCACCTCGCTTGGCGGCGGTGACAACTCCGCTCTGTTCGATCGGAGCCGAGTTGTCATTGTTCGACAGGAAGAAGGCCAGCGATGTCACATCGCGATCCGTGCCGTCAGAATACTTGGCGCGAACGTTGATCTGTTGAGTTGCTCCTTCGCCGTCGAGCACAGCACCCTTGGGGTAGATTTCGACGGCGACGACCTTCGGCACTTCGCCTTGATCTTTGGGGACGCTGGCCCGCAGCCATCGCAGTAAGGTGTCGGAATACTCGCTGTCCAGGTCAAAGCGCTTGCCGCCGTTGTGAGGAACCGCACCGATCGTCTTCTCAATCAACAGACTTTTTTCCGGAATTGCCAGGTTGACGCGGCGGCCGGGCATCTCGCGGGTCAAGCGGTGGTAGTCGCCGTCGGGGTCGAAGCCGAACAGCGAAAGGCGAAAGCCGTCCTTCCCACTGGCTGCACCGTGACAACTCCCGGTGTTACAACCTGACTTCATGAAGATCGGCATGATATCGAGCTGAAAGCTGATCGTCGGGTCTTCCGTAGCACGTTGGACCTCGACGGGAACCTTCACCGCAAATCCCGCGTATTCCACCGTCAGTTCCGCAGCGCCATCGGCCTTCGGATAGAGAACATTCCTGTCGAGTCGAGCGAAGTTGGGGTTGGAAATCGTAAGCTTAGCCTCAGTCGTCACATCGTGCGTGATCCCGTTGGGATATTCGGCTTGGACGATGAGCGATTGGCGATCGCGAACAGTTGTCAGTTGAACGTCGGCTGGATAAACGACGATTTTAGCCGGCTTCGGAGCCTCGCCTGAGGCAACCTGCGTGACGGCCGAGATCAACAACGCGAGTGTGATAATCCGTGACGGTTGAAGTCGCATGGTCGTTTAATCCTGTGTTAAGTTCGGTCTGCTCTTCTTGTAGGACGGACTTTTTTTGTAGGCCGGACTCTTGACACCCGCCGTCGTGATCTAACGGGGCGGGTGTTATTAAGAACCCATCCTACGAGTGCTACTCCGCACCGCCTCCCGCGTTGGCAGCGTTGCGAGCCTCTTGTCGCTTCTTCGCGGCTAAGCGAAGCTTCTCAAGTCGCGTGAGCGGCTTCGGTGGTGCTGCTGGCTTGGCTTTCGGCTTCGCTTTCGCCACCTCCGGCTTCTTCGCCGCAGGTTTTGGCTTAGGTGCATCCGGAGGAGGTGGCAGCGGCTTGTCGATCTGTAATTGAACGCTGCCTGCACGGCTGACGATTGGTTCGCCGTTCTGCGTAATCGTCAACCGGCAGATCAAGTTGTGCTTGCCGACGGGGCTGGCGGGATCGGTCTTCAACGTGAACACCAGTTCCTTAGTGTCCTTCGTCAGCTTCAAATCGGTTGTAGTGACCTTCGGGGGAATACCCAACAGCTGGGCCGTGGCTTCGCCCTCGAACGTCGTACTCTGGTTGATTTTGCAGAGGACTTGCGCTTCCTGTCCCTGCTCGCAAGCTGGGCGTTGCATCTCAATGGTGACATAGGCATCCGCGATCTCTAGATTCGCCAGTTGTGATGAAGCCCACATCCCACCGGAGGTGCCGAGCGCGTATATTTTCCACTTTTTGATCTGAGCATTGCCGTTGGCGCTGATCGAATAGAGGGCCTCCGTCTTTCCCTTCGGGATGTTGATCGAACTACTGCCTCCAAGTCCCGGCGGACGGAACGGAAGCTGGACGTTGATCTGTTCATCCCAGCCTTCCTTCTTCGTGGCAACGATCTTCAATTGCATCGAACCATTCCGCACGATCGGGACTTTCGGCTGGACGATATCGATTTTGAAAGGCAACTCGTCGACGACGGCAACCGCCAACTGTTTGACAGCTTTGCGGCGATAGATCGACTGACCAGGCCCACCACGAACGAAGTCGGCTGAATTACCAAAGCTGCCTCGGATAGCTTCGTTCTCGACGTGGCGAGCCGAAAAGGCGAGCAGTTTTCCGGAGAGTGGCGCATCAGCTGCAGCTTCAAACACAACCGGCATGGAACTCATGTTCGCGGGCATGTTCTCGCAGATCATCTTGATTCCCTCAGGCAAGCCCTTGCCCTCCAGAACCAACTCGCCACCGAAATTTCCACGCCCTGCATTGATGAGGGTGGCAAAGCGGCCGCCGCGCGGAACAAAAATCTGCTGGCGGTATTGGCCGTAACGCTCGACCCTGGGAATCGAGAGCGAGAGGTTTGGCTTGACGGCTTGAAATTCAATTCGATAGACAAGATCGGGGCCGCCACGGCCGAGATGGTCCGTGACGCGAATGATGTACTCGCCATCGGCGGGAACGTTGAATCGAAAGTAGCTGTCCGGGCCACGAGAATCATCATTACTCGCGATTCCGTCCCCGTCGGCCTTGTACAGGTGCATCACCGGATCAAGTCCGGAGCGAATCCGCCGGGCGTAGCATTCGACTTGAAACTGCTGACCCTTCTTGGCGCTGAACTTGAAGAAATCGATATCGCCGGCCTCTTGAATGATACCGTTGAACGCCAAGGGTAATTCAACGGGTGAAGCAGCTCCCATCTCGTTGTTCGGCTCGGCTTCAAACGCGTTGCCGTGCTCGAACAACCGGAAGTTGTTTGGTGTGGGAGCGATGCCGCCGTCGTCCTTGGCAAAGATACCGAAATCGGTTACCTCTTCAGCCGGCAGCGTGAACTTTTGCTTCAAATCGCCAGATGGCAAGCCGAGGAACTTGACTTCCAGTTCCTCACCCAGCTTGCCACCAGCCGGGTAGGCGGCCGTCGGCCGAGGGAACGTTCCGACATGCAGGCGGTAGTTGTTCCCGCGAGCGTAAGCACTCTCGCGAACCTCGATGACGTACTTGCCATCGGCAGGGGCGACGATCGAGGCGTAAGCATCTTGCAAGGCGAGGGGAGTGTCGTCATTGGCGGACAACTCGAAACGCTTTTCGTCCAGAATTGCAACGTAAGGGTCGAACAGTGCAGTGCTCAACCGCATCGCGACGACTTCCGCCGAGATCCGCTGGCCTTTTTTGGCTTCAATCACGTAGTAGTCGACGTCTTCGTTGCCAACGTTGCCATTGACGACTCTGTCCAACTCGATGACCTGCGGTGCGGCGAAATCGCTATTCGGTTCCTTCTCCTCAACGACTGCCAGGTTCTCGACCCAGAATGTTCGATAATCCGAGAGGCCGGTCTTGGTGCGGACTTGCGCGACGTGTTCGCCCAAGCGGGCGTCCGGGGCGATCTTCAACGTTACGTTGACCTTGTTACCCGCGGCTTCAAGCTTGGTGACCTCAAAACTCTTGCCCTCGTAAAAGAAGATCTCTTCAGCATCGCCAAGATTGGAACCGTTGAAAGAAACGGTTAACTCCTGTCCACGCTGAATGCCACGCGGCGTGATGCTGCCAAGCCTCGGTGAGGCAGCAAAGACTGAAGCGGCCAATGACAGGCACGCCAGCGTGGTGACGAGCATCTGGGCCAGATGAAAACGTCGCAACATGGCTTATTCTCCAACAAATCAAGAAGTGCGAAGCACGCCTTTCGGCTCGGTCCGCATCGTGCCTAAATTACTCGGTCCGAGGCACAGCCTCGCTAGACAATCAGCTCTTTACGAATCTTGCCACCCTTAACGATTTCGATCGGACGATCGCCAGGTGCCATCAGCTCTTTGTCAGCGACGATGCCCAGTCGGCTGTAGATGGTTGTGGCCCAGTCTTCGACATTCAAAGGACTTTCTTCTGGCTCGCTCGCGATCGAGTTGGAAGAGCCGTACACGATGCCCTTCTTGATGCCGCCACCGGCCAGCACAACGCTGAACACCTTCGGCCAGTGATCCCGGCCAGCGTTGCCGTTGATCTTCGCCGTCCGACCGAATTCTGAGGCGATCGCGATCAGTGTCGAGTCCAGCAGGCCACGGCGATCAAGATCGCGAACCAGCGTCGCAAAGGCTTGGTCGAATTGCGGAACTTGTCCCTTGATAGATCCCTCGATATTGGAATGCATGTCCCAGCTACCGTAGGTCGTAGTGACGAAACGGACACCAGATTCGACGAGACGACGGCAAAGCAACAACCGCGAGCCAGCTGTGGTGCGGCCATACTCGTCTCGAAGCTTGCCGTCCTCCTTGTTGATGTCGAACGCTTCACGAGCTTTCTGCGAACTGATCATCGCATAAGCGCGATTGTAAAACGTGTCGACAGCGTCCAACGAGTCGGACTTTTCCTTGTTCTTGAAGTGATCATTGACCACGTCCAGGATGCGACGACGCTTCGTGAAACGACCTTCATCGACACCACCCGGTAGATTCAGGTCGCGAACCTTGAAGTTGCCACTGGCGGGATCAGCACCAAGACTGAAGCCAGCATACGACGAACTCAAGAAACCGGTACCAGCAAATTGGTTCGGCTGGTTCGGGACGCAAACATACTGCGGCAGGTTGTTCCGCGGTCCAAATTCATGAGCAACGACGCTGCCCATACTGGGGAACGTCAACGCCGGACTGGGGCGATAGCCCGTGAACATGTTATGCGTGCCGCGCTCATGTGCAGCTTCGCCATGCGTCATTGACCGGCAAATGGCAAGCTTGTCGGCGACCGTTGCTGTCTGCTTCCAAGTCTCGTTGATCCGAATGCCTTCGACATTGGTTTGGATGCTGTTCATCGGACCGCGGTATTCGATCGGAGCGTAGGGCTTCGGATCAAACGTCTCTTGATGGCACATGCCGCCAGGCATATAGATGAAGATCATCGACTTAGCCGGCCCCTCTTTCGACTCGTAGTACTTCTGATCGGCTTGCGCTTCTTTGACGCGGATGAAGTCTGTTAACGAGAGGCCGATGCCACCAGCAAAACCAACTGTTAAGAAGTTACGACGACTGAGAGCGTTTCCCTTGCAGGCCATTGACGTTTCTCCATCAAATAGGGCTCAGGTTTTTACCGCGAAAATCAGGCCGTGATCGAAACTCGATACGCGTCGCGGTGATCGAAAACCAGGTGGGGGGGTAGGTGGGGTCCGACTGCTGCGGAACAACTCAAAACAACCAGATTTCGCAACCATCATTCAATAACTGTTCTGGATGGTACAGCCTGTTAGATCAATCTATGTTGATTCAATCGATTTAGATGATACTCGACCAAGAGGCGGAGTCAATCACCTATTCGTGGATTTCCGAGTTCCCAGAGTTGCGGCTACCCCCCCCAGGAGTCGGTGATTGAATCGGGGAGAGTGTGACTTGCCAGGTTCGTGCGCCGTCCGGCCGGTGAGAGAAATCTCAATGGTGATCGCTCACCTGCGACGACGCCAGTCCCCGAAATGCCAGCCCAAGAAATACCAGCCCAAGAAATGCCAAACGGCCGGGCAAATATGCCGGCCGTTTGGGAAGGACGTTTTTTCGCCGTCGACGTTACCTGCCGACCGAAGCAAGCGCAGTTGTGGATGTAGTCTCAGGCTTTGATGGCAAATCCAATTCAACCTCCAGGGCGGCTGGGGGTGTCCCCTGGCTTTTCCTGTGGCTTTCCAATTCGTCTCGTAACACCAATACATCAGGTGGGGCCTCGATCCCCAACCGAACCTTGTCACCGGAGACTCGGACAATCGTCACCACAATTGACTCACCGAGTCGTACACGCTCTCGTTCCCTCCTTGACAGCACTAGCATCGCAATACCTCCGTGTATGATGGTCGTTTGTATATGTATGTGTAACTATGTACACTGCCTGGGTCAACACTGCTTTTGGATCCTGCCGAGCGGCTAGGCTACCAAAGGCTGTAAAGAGGGTGCTCCCGTTAAGTGGATTTTGTGCAGTCGTTCACCATTCGAACCGTAAAAGAGAACTGTGTTGCGGTCGGTTTCCCAAATGGCAGTCAACTTCACACTTCGCGGGCCGTGCAGACAAAAGAAAATGCCGCAAGGAAATCCACGGCGTACAAGGATTCGTTCAGTTGTTGGAAACACGTTCTCCTCCAGTTCGTTGTTATTGCAGATGGTCTCGTGGACGTAACTTCGTAGCGCATCCAGATTCTGGATCAGAACCGAGTCTCCATACATGCGGACGGTAGCTCCTTCGAGAGAAAACGCTGCGCGCAGAAACACAGCGGTTAGAGAAAGAGGGAAGTCTAGAGCAGCTGACTATAGAAGATACTATCGGCAGTTTAGGCCAAATGGCTTTGCTGCGAAAAGTAAGAACTTCGGGCAAACTTTTCTAGCCGTGCTCAGTTGGCCTTCTCCTGACTCGCATAGTCCGCAAAAACGTCAGCGACGCAGCCGGTTTCCTCATCGCCCTTGTGCAAGAGAACACGATGTCGGAGTGTAAATGACTCACCTTTCTTCAGCGTGTGTGAACCATCATGGTCACTGGAGCCTTTGAAGTGGTGCAGCCCAAACGGGTTGGCGGTAAACAGCCCGTACGTCCTGACATGCCAATAGGTGGGATAACGAAAACTTGACGGGTGGTTCAAGATCGCCACGCCCAACATTTCACCATTGACGGGCCCGTGATAGTCGACCCATTTTGCTGGTTTTCCCCATGCATCAGCATCTTTCTGGCCTTCGCTGTTGATGATCGTTCCACCTTTTTTCGAGGTCACTTTCATCGTTCCTGCAACGCGCACGCCGAAGCATCCTTCTTTGGTGTCGCCGAATTTGACTTCGCCGTCACTGGCCCGAATCACGACGTCAAAGTCTACCCAGCGTGCATTGTCGTCGGCACCAAAGGTCAGATGGCGCTGATCTTCACAGATTTTCTTACCGTCGGGTCCAATCCAATCATTTCGCGAGACAATTGTCGCATTCTTTCCACCGGCAACTTCGACGAATTCACGGTGAACGATGTTTCCATGCCCTTTGGTCTCGGCCCAAAAATCAACTCCATTGACGTCGCCATGCGTGAACCAGAACGATCGATGGTGGACATGGTCGTTGCGTTCATCAGTTCCGGCGTCTCGCATTGGGTACGCCCGCGTCATTTCCTTGCCGGTCGGGCCGAGTACTGGCCAGAGCACCGGTTTTGCACCTGACTTGATCAGGTAGCGTGTAAACAACTTGCCATCCACGTTAACGGTCAGGCCGTCATCAGCTTGAACCACGTCAAATTCAGCGGCCACGCAGGGCATGACAACAATGTTGGGCAGAATGAGCAGCAACGTGCGGAGTAAGTTCGACATGGGTCGGTGAACCTCGCGTGGAGCAGATGATGAAATTGCCGTTTGAGCGTTGGCAGTATCTTACCGCGGCAATCCGGCGAGTGCCAGTATTTCCGTGTTTCCCGAATTGCCACATTTCCGCACTTTGCGACTTGCCACTGTCGACATATGAGCGGAACGCCGTTTCCACTGAGAGGTAGCGGATCGCGAAAGCCGGTGAGCGATGACGGAAGGGGGCGTGAGTGAGTTACTGTTTGGCTGCGACTTCGGTCTTGATGCCCCAGTATTCCTTCAGTGAGACCGGACGCAGGTTCGCCATCATTTGGCCGGCCAGGTCGATGCGTCTGCGGTCTGTGTTAGAGAGGGTCCAAATGACGGAATGCTTGCTATGCGCTGCCGTTTTCTTTCTGTTGAGCACCGTGGTCCGCTCGATCTCCAAGGGCAACAGTCCTTTTTCTGCCAGAACACGATTGAGTTCGATACGACCGAATGGTGGTACATTTCCCCGTGTGGCGTTCAGTCGCGCGTACCAATCAGCGAAATTGCTGTAACGTTTGGCGGCGGTGGGGTCTTTGGGGGAAACGCCTTTGGCACGATACGTTAGTTCGTCACTGGTCATGGTGATCTGCCGACCCGCTTCCTCGTAAGCAACTGTAAAGACAGGGCTAAAGAGTCCACTGTTCGGCTCGTCGGTGGCACGCTTGCGGATGGCCGCAGTGAATTTTGCGAGCTCTCGGGTGGTCAAGGTTGTTTGGATCTTACGTTTTGCATCAAGCAGCACGATGCGACCGAGACGCTTGTTCAGTACGGTAACTTCCTTGGATTCGGTGCGATCAGATTGATCACCCAGTGCGAAATCGTAGACAACGTCGCCGGCAAACAGGGTCAAAGTCTCAAACACGGGTTCTGTGTCGCTGCCCAAATAGACCTCGCTCTCTACGCGAAAATCACCCCCTCGAGTGGTGGCTAGGACGGACCCCAAAGCAAAGGCAAGTACGAACAGGAAAAGTGGTCGAAGCGCCATTTCGATCCCCATAGGGCCAATGATAAAAACGCGGTTTTCGCGGCGAGAGGATAGCCGCGGAACCACCAGTTGTCTATCGCAATTCAGACGAGAATCTCGTGAAAAAGCTGGCCAATCCAGCAAAGTTGGCGGTCCTCCATGATGGAGGATGCGTTCCCGGAAGATCACGGTGCCCAGGTCGTCGGGGTTTGCCAGCCCTGTCAGATCCCGTACAGTCACTACCAGATTGTCGCGACCAGCCCCAGTCGCAACCGAATTTCCGACGATCGATCCACGCGACGATCGATCCACATAAGGACGCTAGACCGTTGAACAAAGTCAGGCGAATTCTGATCACCGGTGGTGCCGGTTTCTTGGGCTCGCACTTATGCGACCGCCTCGTGGAGGAAGGACACGATGTGATCTGCCTGGACAATTTCTTTACCAGCCAAAAAACAAACGTGTCGCATTTGTTGGGGCGACCGAACTTCGAACTGATCCGGCACGATGTGACTCAGCCGATCTGGCTGGAGGTGGATCGGATTTACAATCTTGCTTGCCCGGCGGCCCCTGGTCACTACCAGTTCAATCCGATTAAGACCATGAAGACGTCGGTGATGGGGGCAATTAATCTGCTCGGCATGGCGTTACGCTGCCGGGCTCGTATCCTGCAAGCATCGACCAGCGAAGTTTACGGTGATCCGGAAATCCACCCGCAACCGGAAAGCTATCGTGGCAGTGTTAATCCGATCGGGCCCCGAGCGTGTTATGACGAAGGAAAACGGGCTGCGGAAACACTGTTCATGGACTACCACCGCATGAACCAGGTAGATATTCGTCTGATCCGCATTTTCAACACATACGGGCCGCGAATGCACCCATTTGACGGTCGCGTCGTGTCGAATTTCATTCGTCAAGCGCTGGCCGGACAAGACATCGTTATCTACGGTGACGGTCAGCAGACGCGTTCGTTCTGTCACTGCGACGACCTCGTCAACGGCATCATACGCATGATGGAGGGGCCGGCCGATTTTATTGGGCCGGTGAACCTTGGTAATCCAATGGAGTTTACCATCCGAGAACTGGCCGAATTGACAATCGAATTGACGAGTTCGAAATCGAAGCTGATTCACGCGCCGTTGCCAGCGGACGACCCAACGCGCCGGCAGCCTGACATCACACTGGCAAAGACAACCCTTGGTTGGGAACCCAAGATCGAACTGCGTGAAGGCTTGGGAAAGACGATCGAGTGGTTTCGCACGATCAACTTGGACGCTTTCCGCCCGCCAACGCCGAACTATTGAACTGCGGCGTTCACGCGTCCTCGTAGGGTGAAGTCTCTGAGAGGTTGGGTTTATGCGGCGACTTTGGTTTGTTTGCAGGCATTTGTCATGTAAGGTCGTAAATCGCTTGGGCAGGAGATCTTCAAGCAGTCAGCGAAAGTGCTAGACCAAGTCTTGCTCAGCAA
>PVBE010341639.1_pt1 | contig 35558 bp, 34 predicted proteins | sample 1631181 | NCBI WGS metagenome assembly PVBE01 (sample SAMN08397723, study PRJNA350692) | Marine metagenome, whole genome shotgun sequencing project. | isolation source: water | place: Pacific Ocean | collected 2012-04
AATGATGAACGTCACGATGAATGAGAAAGCTATTACCGATCCCATAGCTGCGAGTTGGTCTACAAAGAGTTCCCCGCCGCCGAAGAAAACACCATCCTGGAATCCACCGGGCTCGCTGTTGATAGCTGAGTTATCTGCGAACAAACCGAGGAGTAACCCACCGATGATGCCGCCTCCACCGTGAACGCCGACCACGTCAAGGGAGTCGTCGTATCCAAACTTGTTTTTCAGCCCAATTAAGAAGTAACACCCTACTCCTGCTACAAGCCCAAAGATAACGCTTGAGAGGCCACCGACATATCCGGCTGCAGGTGTTATAGCTACCAGAGCAGCTACGACGCCAGAGCAAGCTCCGAGAGTTGTCGCTTTCCCATCGCGGTACCATTCGATGAGCATCCACCCAATCATTCCAGCGGCAGCAGCAACAAAGGTGTTAAGTAACGCTTGCACAGCTTGCCCGTTAGCTGCTCCAGCTGATCCTGCGTTGAACCCAAACCAGCCAAACCAAAGGATGCCGGTTCCCAGCATGACAAGAGGCAGGTTATGTGGGGGGGATGACTCGCTAGGCCAGCCCTTCCGCTTTCCAAGAACAATAATCAGCGCAAGCGCTGCAGCTCCAGCATTTATGTGAATGGCAGTACCACCTGCGAAGTCGATCGCACCCATACCGTCATGCCACCCGCTATACACCCAATAAGTAACCGGTGTATACACAATCAAGGTCCAGATAGGGACGAAGATCACCCAAGCTGAAAATTTCATACGATCTGCGACCGCTCCGGATATAAGGGCAGGTGTTATAGACGCAAACGTCATTAAGAAAGCAACCAAAATAAGATCATCAGGTTTCATATTTAATCCATCAAGGCCGAACTGATCCCAGTTGCCAATCAGGTCACCGCCCCAGAAACCTGACCCATCTGAGCTATTTCCAAGTGTCCAAGAAAAAGTAACCCAAAGCAATGGGACAATCCCTATGCAATACAAATTCATATTAAGCATATTGAGGACATTTTTGGATCTATCCATGCCCCCGTAGAACAACGCCAACCCCGGTACCATAAATACGACAAGTGCTGTCGAAATCAGCATCCATGCAAAATCACCTGTTTCCATATTGTTCCCTTCTATTGCATGCGCTAATCGAGCGCAGTTGTAAAAAATTGAGTAATTTTCTTCATAGTAATGGGCGTTGATTTCTGATTTGTTTCGAGAGTGTTAACTCTTACCCATATTTACTTGTATGTAGGTTCATTAGAGGTGAGAATGAGAAAATGGGAGTACGCGATGATTGCAGACATTACAGCAGTAGGACAGTCCAGTCCGGAGAAGTAGTACAACGCTGCCGAATCGGAAGTAACGAAGAAATGCCCTTTGGTTGCCCAGATAATTGCCTTTTTTTTGAAGGACGCAATATATCTGACGCTGGCTGGAATCGGTAATCCATAGAGTCGCCAATAGAAAAACTTCACTGTTGCAAGTTTGAGTTAGGACGATACAGATCTTCCGATTAAAGTCCTTTTGTGACAAAAAAAGTAAAAGGAATGCTTATTTTTGCCTTAGCTGCGTTCTGCGCGAGTATGGCCTTCCCTTTTGTTGCTTCAGCTTTAGACAATGAAGCTGTATTTCGTGGCACCGTTAGGGTAGGGCGAGAAGTTATTCCTGACGTTACGATAACAATCTTGGATGATGCCGGTAAGGAAATTGGGTCAACTGCTTCGGGTGAAGATGGCAAATGGGAGATCCCGATCCCTTCTATAGGTGAATATAGCGTTCAACTAATCGGCCCTCTCCCAGAGGGAGTTACCGTGAAAGAAGGAGCAGCATCAGAAGTTGCTGTTCTAGTAGAAGAAATTCGAACAACATCAGTAGGTTTTCAGTTAGAAACAAGCGAGCAGAAAAATATTTTAGAAATCCCACCTACTTGGGAGAGATTGCTCAACCGGATGGTTAGCGGGTTAAAGGTAGGACTTCTCGTTGCTTTAGCTTCCATAGGGCTTTCACTAATTTTTGGTGTAACAGGTCTGGTGAATTTCGCTCATTCAGAAATGGTGGCTTTCGGGGCAGTTATAGCTCTTGTTCTTGAGTCATCTATGGGGCTAACTGGAGGTTTATTTCCTATAGCTGTACTTCTCGCTGTTGTTATAGGTGGGTTTCTTGGTCTTTTCCTGGAAAAGGGTATCTTTGGGCCGCTTAGGCGAAAAAAGATGACAAATATTTCTCTTATGGTTGTTTCAATCGGACTTGCTTTTCTTATGCGCTACCTAATGCTGATCTATCACGGCGCCGAGCCAAAAACGTATACCTCATTCAAGATTCAGACTGGGGTTTCACTTGGCCCGATCGAACTCCCACCGAAGGACTACTACATCATTTCAATTGCCTTTGTTACTCTTGTTGCGGTCGGAATCCTGCTTCAGCGGACGAGACTGGGAACATCGATGCGCGCTGTGTCCGATAATCCAGCATTGGCCGAGTCATCAGGAATAGATGTGAATAGAACCATCATGTGGGTATGGATTTTCGGCAGTGCTTTAGCCGGTATGGGGGGAATCATGATCGGACTTACCCAAGTTGTTGAATGGCAAATGGGTGAGAAAATTCTTCTCTTAATTTTTGCCGCTGTTACTTTAGGGGGGCTAGGAACGGCATATGGCGCGATGGTCGGTGGTATAGCAATAGGTCTCGCTTCGGAAACATCAACGTTCTGGCTTGACAATGACCTGAAGTTCTTAATTGCTTTAGCTGTTCTGATCGTGATTCTGCTTGTTAGGCCTCAAGGTATTCTCGGTATCCGTGAAAGGCTCGGATAAGTGTCATGATTATGAACCTTCTCGCCGGAATTGATATAAGTAAGTTGCTGGGCTTGGCTTTGCGAACTTCAATTGGAGTTCAATCTGCAGTATTTGCTTTAGCTGCTGTAGGGCTAAACCTTCATTACGGCTATACAGGGCTACTGAACTTTGGTGTTGTGGCTTTTATGGCCGCAGGAGCATACGGGATGGCGATTTTCTTCACACAAGGATGGCTTGGAGGTTCTATCCTGCTAGCCATTGCTGCTGGTTTAGTTTTCGCAGTCGGTATCGCTTTAAGTATCGGCCTTCCCTCTCTGCGATTACGGGCAGACTATCTTGCAATAACTACGATTGCGATTGCTGAAGTGCTTCGCATTTCCTTTAGATCCCAGAGGCTTCTAGACCTTACAGGAGGGCCATTCGGACTTCCCAGTATCGAAGACCGGAATGCGGAAGTGTCATTTTCCGAAGTCATAACGGTTGATTGGAATCCAATAAACGATGGTATATACGGATTCTGGCGATTGAGATTTGATGAACAGACGCTCTGGGTCATGATTCTTGGATGGACTCTGGTCCTTCTCTCGACCTTACTGATTTGGGGGTTGATGCGATCCCCATGGGGGAGAGTCATCAAAGCAATCCGAGAGGATGAAGATGCAGCTCGGGCCTTAGGGAAAAATGTCTTCTCATATAAGCTCCAGAGTTTAATTATCGGGGGGATGATCGCATCGCTTGCTGGGGTTACTCGAGCAATGAATACAGGATTTGTTGAGACTCAACAGTTCAAACCTCAAACGACATTTTTTATCTGGACCGTCTTAATCTTAGGTGGAGCTGCATCTATCTGGGGTCCGGTTATTGGAGCGATGGCCTTCTGGTTCATAATCATATTTGTAGAGGAACTCCTTAGGCAGATGGTTGATTCAGGATGGGTTCCGGAAGCTGTTCTCGCATCAAATGATATTGCCAGCGTAAGGATGATCATGATGGGCGTCATGCTTGGTGTTTTGATGATCTGGCGACCTCAGGGCCTTGTAGGGAAAAAAGAGGAGGCACAGATCGATGTCAGATAGCGCTCCCCTGAATTCGTTTCCAGCAGAAATTGGTTCGTCTAAACCTGATCCGATTTTGACTGTAGATGATATGGTGCGCACTTTCGGAGGTTTACGAGCAGTAGATATTAACCATCTTGAAGTTCAACGCGGCATTATCACAGCATTTATCGGCCCAAATGGAGCAGGAAAAACTACCCTCTTTAATCTCATTACCGGATTTGATAAACCGGACTCTGGATCTTGGGTCTTCGATGATGCTTCTATCGGGGGGAAAGCTCCTCATATCATCGCTCAAGCAGGAATGGTCCGAACCTTTCAGTTAACAAAATCATTAGCCAAAATGACTGTTCTTGACAATATGCTTCTCGGGGCGTCAAATCAACGCGGCGAGCGACTTCGATATGCATTGGTTCCGACCCAATGGAAGAAACAGGAACGGCAAGTACTAGAGAAGGCGGAAGATTTACTCGATAGGTTTAATTTGGCTCATATGCGAGATGAATACGCCGCAACACTCTCAGGCGGCCAGAGGAAACTACTTGAAATGGCTAGAGCTCTAATGTCGGAACCAAGATTAATTCTTCTCGATGAGCCTATGGCGGGAGTTAATCCTGCGCTTGTCGAGTCCTTGTTGCAGCACATTGAAAATCTCCGCGATGAAGGTGTAAGTGTTCTCTTTATAGAACATGACATGGATGTGATAATGGGGATTTCGGATTGGATAGTTGTTCTTGCTGAAGGAAGAATTATTGCCGAGGGGACACCGAGTGAAGTATCAAAGAACCCAGCAGTAATCGATGCTTATCTCGGTAGTTCAATTGCAGAGGAGCTCAAAGATGTCTAAGAATGGTGAAAGAGAAGTAGTTCTATCCTCAAAGGACGTAGTAGCCGGATATCTTCCAGGTGTTGATATTCTGACTGGCTGCAACTTTGATCTCTACAAGGGTGAGTTAGTTGGAATTATTGGTCCCAATGGGGCAGGAAAATCAACTTTGGTGAAAAGCATGTTTGGACTTGTTGAAGTGAGAAGTGGAGTGGTCGAGCTTATGGGAGAAGCGATAACGAATCTTCCAGCGCATCAACTTGTGGAAAAGGGTGTTGGATTTGTTCCTCAAACAGAAAACGTATTCCCTTCCCTTACAGTGAGTGAAAATCTTGAAATGGGAGCTTACCAACTTCCAAAGCAACAAGTAGAGAAAAGAATTCAGGCGATTACAGATCTTTTCCCAAGGCTTGGAGAAAGAATCCGGCAACGAGCGGGGCTCCTCTCAGGTGGTGAACGACAAATGCTTGCTATGGGAAGAGCATTAATGATGGAGCCGAAGGTGCTTCTCCTCGATGAGCCTTCTGCTGGGTTATCTCCTGCGTTGCAGGTAGAGGTATTTGAAAACGTGACATCTATTAATAAAACCGGGGTTTCAATTGTGATGGTCGAGCAGAATGCGACAAGATGTCTAAAAATAAGTGACAGGGGCTATGTTCTCGATCAAGGGAAAAACGCCTACGATGGCACCGGCAAAGACCTCCTAAACGATGAGAACGTTATCAAACTCTATCTTGGGACTTTAGCTCAGTCTTAGAAATTCAAAAGTCCTTGTGGGTCTATGCGATGGAATAATTAGAAGTGTTCGTCCAATAATTTATCTATGGGAAGGACATAACCTGAGTAGAAAGATCCAAACTCGGCGTATTCTGCAGAAGCTTCGTCAAAACGCATCGTGTAAACGACATCTTTTAAGTCATCTGGGTGAACACAAAATAACGTAACACCCCATTCGTAATCATCTACACCGGTTGACCCAGTGATGACTTGTAAGACTCTGCCGGAAAACTTTCTTCCTGAGGCACCATGTTCATACATCAGTTCTTTTCTTTTCTCAAAAGGTAATGTGAACCAGTTCTGTTTTGGATTCCTTCTTTTAGACATCGGGTAAAAGCACCATGCTTTTTTATCCTCAGGGGGAAGCACTGGGTAAAGTCTGGCCTGGCGCATCTCTTCAGGAACACCTTCGGCATATTCAGAAATCTCAGTTAGAGAAACATACGAGTCAACTACATCTAACCCAGCTGCACTAATGCTGGTCTGGAACTTACGTAATTGAACCCAGTCTTGACTGAGAACCATAAAAGCTATATCTGACTTATGACCAAGAATAGAAACTGTAACTACTTGCATCGAAGATGCACGCGCATCGTCGACTATCTCAGTAACTTTTTGCTTATCAATCCCTTTTTGAATTTTGCAAAAAAGGTGCAGAACTCCGAGGCCTTGGGATGGTCGCAGTTCGTTACTTTCCATAATTCAAGTCTAGGGTAGAAACTCTTTACCAGTTCATTTGGTCTATATCTGAAGCGATTCTAGAAATCCATATCTGGCATGCCGGCGGCCGCTGCACTCTCTTCAGGCGCATCAGCGATTACTGCCTCAGTAGTTAGAAATAAAGCTGCGATTGACCCAGCATTCTGTAGTGCTGATCGGGTTACCTTCGCTGCATCTATGATTCCAGCCTTCACTAGGTCCACATATTCTCCGCTTGATGCATTGAGTCCGTTTGCCCCTTCGAGATTTCGTACTTTTTCAACGATAACTCCACCTTCTAGCCCAGCATTAACTGCTATCTGTTTTAGAGGAGCTTCTAAGGCTTTTGCTACTAGACGGGCACCAGTTGCTTCATCATGATTATCAATTTCTTGCATTGTGGCCAAAACCTCTGCCTGGGCGCGAAGTAAAGTTACCCCACCTCCAGCAACGACACCCTCTTCGATTGCAGCTTTTGTCGTTGAGACTGCGTCTTCAATTCGATGCTTTTTCTCTTTTAATTCAACTTCCGTTGCGGCGCCCACTTTCAGAATTGCTACACCACCTGAAAGTTTCGCTAGCCTTTCTTGAAGTTTTTCTCTGTCGTAATCAGAATCAGTATTTTCAATTTCAGCTTTAATTTGTGCGATTCGGCCGTCAACGTCTTCACGGTTGCCCGATCCTTCGATAATTGTTGTTTCATCTTTTGTTATGACTACCTTGCGTGCTTCTCCAAGTAAGTCAAGCGAAACTGACTCAAGTTTGAGACCAACTTCTTCACTAATAACTTGGCCACCTGTCAAAATAGCCATATCTTGGAGCATCGCTTTGCGACGATCACCAAAACCTGGAGCTTTAACACTTACAGAGGTGAATGTTCCTCTGATCTTGTTGACGACAAGAGTGGCGAGAGCCTCCCCTTCTACATCTTCCGCGATGATAAGGAGTGGCTTTCCAGACTGCATGACCTTTTCGAGAACTGGAACAATATCTCGAACTGCGGAGACCTTAGAACTAAGAAAAAGGAGATAAGGCTCCTCCAGTACTGCTTCCATACGTTCAGGGTCAGTAACAAAGTAGGGAGAGATATAGCCTTTGTCGAAACGCATACCTTCAACAAAATCCAAATCCATCCCGAAGGTCTGTGATTCTTCAACAGTGATGACCCCATCTTTGCCAACTTTGTCTATGGCCTCGCTGATTTTTTCACCGATTTCGGAATCTGCCGCTGAAATTGCAGCGACGTTTGCTATTTGGTCCTTGTCTGAAGATACATCCTGAGATTGACTTCGGATAGAGTTGACAGCTGAGTCAACTCCTGCCTCAATTCCCTTTTTTAATGACATTGGGTTAGCGCCAGCAGCAACATTTCGGATTCCCTCACGAACCATTGACCAAGCTAAGACTGTCGCTGTTGTTGTCCCATCTCCCGCAACGTCATCAGTTTTTTTCGCAACTTCCTTCACTAATTCAGCGCCGATACGCTCGTATGGATCTTCAAGATCAATTTCTTTTGCAATAGAGACACCGTCATTTGTAATTGTCGGCGCTCCCCATTTTTTATCGAGCACAACATTACGGCCTTTAGGGCCAAGAGTTACTCTTACAGCATCTGCAAGGGTATTCATCCCAGCTTCAAGCCCACGTCGAGCTTCTTCATCGAACGAAATAATTTTTGCCATTGAATCTCTCCTATTTGGCTTGCTAATTTATTAGAACAATATAATTTCCACATTTATTCCATTTTTCGATAACTAATCTCGGTTGAATAAGTTGGAAATGATTAAAGCGTTAGTAATGGTACTGAAACTCGGAAATGATTCCGACTTACTTTGAAAGATCTTTTCCCAATGGGAAGTAACAACCGCCTGCAACGGCAGGAATAATTGAAATTGTTTGCCCATCTGCCACTAATGTCTCCAGCCCTTGGAGAAATCGAATATCCTCATCTTCTACATATACGTTGACAAATCGCAATAGATTTCCTTCATCATCAACAAGCCTTCCTTGAAAATCAGGGTAACTTTCGCAAATCTCATCAATGACTTCGGAAATGGTTCCTTCTTTGGCACTTAGTTCTGCCTCACCGGAAGTCAAGATTCGCAAGGTAGTTGGGATACGGATCTTTATAGCCATAATGTGAATTTATCGGAATTCGGCCTCTTTGCTTCCATTAACTCTCAATTTCTAGTTTTCCCTCGATGGGGAAACTTAGGGTGTAACTAGCTTTGTAGACCTCTACGGTAGGCGTAGTGAAACTTCATGGCGTCATTAACGCTTCTCATGATTCTTTAGCTGATTTCTCGATTGCTCTGACAATTGAGGAGACAATGTCGCGAGCGAAAGAATTGATTCAAAAGGGCTGCGTAGGAATTGATATAGGAGCAGCTGGGTCAACACAATTCGCAGATCGTGTCGATACGGACGAGGAATGGAGTCGGCTTGAAGGAAAAATAGAAGCATTATCAGCATTAGAGATTGAACTATCAATCGATACTTGGAACCCGGAGATTATGAAGAGGGCTCTTGATGCCGGAGCAAATTTTATGAACGCTTCAGATGGACTTCAGAACCCATTGATGGTTGACCTTGCAGCGGAACGGCAAGTTCCAGTGGTGCTTCCTTTCTTAAACGGCAATGACCCTAAAAGTCTAGAGTTCGTTTCCGGAGATCCATTAGAAACGATTCTTCCTTGGTTTGATGAGACACTAACGAAATTGGAAAAATCTGGGATTAAACAACAGCAGCTGATCTTGGACCCTGGAACTGGATTTGGACCTGCTGATTGGGCATGGGAAGAACGGCAGCAATTTCAAGAAAGAATATATCGGAATCTTGAAAGACTCCGTGTCTTCGGATTACCGGTCTATATAGCGTTGCCGTGGAAAATGGAAGAAGGCAGACGGGAGCTTCTGGACATTCTTCTCGAAGTTGGATTCGATTATGGTCGAACGCATATACCTGAACAGATACTTGATGCTCAAAAGGAACTGTTCGAGCAATAAACTATTTCTCTACAGAATCGTATTAGGTCTCTACTAGATGCGTTCACGTCGAATATGGACCGCTGAGTGTTGAAGGTGGTGAGGGACGGGGGGTCGTAATTTCCTGACAGTAATCTCAACCGCTTCGACAAGATCAATCTTAAGAGTTTCCTCTGCTATCCGTTGCGCAACCCGTTCAAGAAGGAAATGTCTTTCACCAGTGATAACAGCTACAACAGCCTCCGTTACTTCTGCATAATTTACTGTGTCTGTTAGCGAATCTGTTTGTCCGGACTTGGATAAACTGCTTTCAATAGTTATATCGACTTCAAATGGTTGGGCCCGTTCTTGCTCTTCAGGTAGCACACCTATGGTGCCTAAGGCCTGAATACCTTTTAGCTCTATTCGATCAGTCATAGATACCTCTTTATCAAGTCTCTATGTTATCTTCATTTTTCAAAGTTCGAGATAGCCTTTTGCACAACTTGTTGAATGGATTTTTCTGTATCCGAAAATGCGGCCTCTCTCCCTACTTCTTCTTCAAGCCCATAGATTGGGGCGGGACAAGAGATTGATTTCTCCCAACTCCCTGTTATTACTATCGCAGGAGTAGCTGTTTCTTGAGCAAGTGCTAATACGCCACCGACAACTTTACCTGCAAAGCTTGATTCATCGACATGGCCCTCTCCAGTAATTACGAGATCAACCGATTCAATTAAATCTAAAAGTTCCACTGCGTCAGAAACAGCATCGAAGCCCTGTACCAAGGATGCACCAACTGATGCTAGTCCCCCAGCCAAACCTCCGGCTGCTCCAGCCATCTTCATGTTCAAAACATCAACCGCTCGATCCTCTATGTACATCTGAGCGACTCTCTCTAAACGGCGTTTCAGGAACTGCACTTGTGATGGGGTTGCACCTTTCTGAGGTCCGAAGGTTTCTGCAGCTTCGACAAAATGTGTTCTGACGTCGCAGGCAACGGTGATAGATACCTCACGAAGTCTCTGTAAAGGATGTAAGGCCTTTAGGGCTCCTAAACCGCCATCTGTAGTAGCTGAACCACCTGCCCCAACAAGGATCTTTCTTGCCCCCCGTTCAATCGCTATCCCAATAAGCTGACCCGTGCCGAAAGTAGTTGCAGCTATAGGGTCATTTCCTTCAATGCCGCCAGCTAATGTAAGCCCTGACGCCTGCGCCATTTCAATAACTGCAGTATCTCCATGTAGCCTCCAATGAGCTTCCACGGGGGTATTAAGGGGGCCTGCGACAATGTCAACACGATTAGACCCTCCGAATGCCGCAACTGTTCCTTCACCCCCATCAGCTAGTGGCTGCAATAAAATGTCATGATTGCTGCTTAGAGCTTGAGAAATGGATTCAGCAACAATATGTGCAGAGGCCGTGCCTTTGAATTTGTCAGGAGCAACAAGAATCCTCATGAGAGGTCGCCAGGATTACTCTTCAGGTGGATATAGATCAGAACCTAAAAGAACCAGAACGTTAGCTTCAGCTAAATCTGTAACAGGAAGAGCTGCCGGTATCGGAAGAATATTTGCTGAATCAGCGCCTATTATTAATCCGACGTTTCTCGCATCAAGTTCATAACCGTTCGCATAGTATACGAAAGAAAATTCGGGTACTTCTTCAGTTGTTGCGTTCACTGGGGGTAGACCGTTATAACCTTGGTCTGAAATCAATACTTCTCGAATTGCTCCAGCTGCACCGCCTACTTCTGTTCCATTAGCTACAAGCACTCGAACTTCTGCAGGAGGATGGAGGACTGACTCACTACTTGAGACAGGTGCTTCCTGAACTGGAACGGTACTTTCGGTTTCTTCAGTTGCTGTTTCTTCTTCGGCTACGGTCTCTTCTTCAGTTGTATTTGTCTCTTCATTCGACTCTTCAGTAACCTCTGGAATAGATAAAGATTCAGATCTTTCAGTTGTGTCATTGAAGCCTTCGCTTAAGACAATGATTCCTATCGCAACAAAGACACCAAGGAGTAGAACTCCTTTTCCTGCAATATTCATATCAAGCGTCTCCTGAGATCTCTTCTTTAGCTTTCCCTATATTAAAACTTACAGATAGTTTTAGCGAATTGGGGAATGAATCTGAGGTATCCCGTAATGTATTGAGCGTCGTTTTGTTCGGGATTTACGTAATCGGCGGACCAAAAGAGGGTCATATTCTAGAGATGCGGGAAGGTCTAGTAGCACGTCTCGTATTTGGTAGTAGCGTGAGGGTGAAATCCCAAACCGTTCACGAATAGCGCTTTTTTTGGACCCGTTGATCTCCCAAGGTGTTCTCTCAAAGTCAAGAATTGCTATTTCTCTATCGGTAAGCTCCACCCATGTATGGTATACCTCAGCAGACTATTAGTTTGCGATAGGTCAAAGCGGAAAAAAGTAAGTGTGGAAATCTTGCTTTCTAATTTTCGAGATTTGGTTCTTAAAGTGAGCCGGGTGTCGGAATCGAACCGACGACATCTTCTTTACAAGAGAAGTGCTCTACCAACTGAGCTAACCCGGCGTATTTTTAGTTTAGGAACATTACATTCCTATCACTATATTTTATCATCGCCGCCTTTGAGCAATCTCAAAACAAGCAATAGCTGCAGCTACTGAAACATTTAGAGATTCTATGGATCCAAATATTGGAATCTTCGCAATCAAGTCACATCTCTCTCGAGATAGCCGCCCTAAGCCCTTTCCTTCGCTCCCTAGAACAAGCGCCAAAGGCTCATCGGCGACTCCTAGTTCATATATTTCAGTTTGGGCATTTGTATCTAGTCCCACTGTCCAAACTCCCTTTTCTTTCAATAGCGATATCCCTTTGGGTATTCCGCTGACAGATGCTATTGGAAGGTGTTCGATTGCGCCTTGAGCAGTTTTTGCCACTGTCGGTGTGATTTTTGTCGAACGATGTCTTGGAAGTAAGACACCTGTTACTCCAGCGCATTCTGCACTTCGAAGTATGGCGCCTAAGTTCCTCGGGTCTACAATCCCATCTAGAACTAGAATAAAAGGTTTTTTCTTTGTGGATAAGAGATCATCAATTTCAAGGTTCTGTAAAGGTTCTGCAAATGAGACGACTCCTTGGGGAGATTCCGTGGTCGCAATTGAATCAAATTTTGATCGCGCCATTTCATATACAGGTACTCTGCTTTCCGCCGCAAGATCCCTTATTTCAGCTAGGACCGGTGAAGGATCTAGACCAGCAAGAAAAATTACTTCTCTTACTTTGCGTTTCCCAGCTAGAAGAAGCTCACGAACCGCTTGCCTTCCTTCAATAACATCTCCACTTATGCCTTTATTCGTGGTTCTTGCAGAACTTTTTCCGAAGTCGTGTTTCTCTTTTGAAGTTTTAGACTTTGGTCGTTGATGAGTATTGGGCGCTGATCTGCTTCGATGGGTTTTACGCCGATTTTGCTTCTTAGTCATCTGACTTGTTTAGTAGGCAGACAGCGAAGCACGCAATCCCGTCAAAATTGAGCAGGCCTTCAGGGGTTTTTCCTTTGAGCGTTGCTGGCGCTTGGATAACCTGAGAAATTTTTGATTCCATCAATGACCTGCTTGGTTGAATTTTTGGGATTTCTGCAATAATGGTGCAGTCGATATTGATAATTTCCCATCCGGCATTGTTAATAGTTTCAACCGAATGTCGGAGCAGCTCGAGGCTATCAGCGTTCAGGTATTTCTGATCACTATCAGGAAATGAGGTACCTATATCGCCGAACCCAGTTGGACTGAGAAGAGAATCGATACATGCATGGATGACTACATCAGAATCAGAATGCCCATCAAGGGCATAGTCGGATACGAAAGTCACTCCGCCGAGAACTAATGGACGTTCATGATCAGTTATATAGCTATGGGAATCGAATCCATGGCCGATCCGCATCATCTATCTACTCTCTCTCTTTGGACGAAAATATTTCAATATCGTATGACTTAGTACGATATTGACTTTTAGTTTACATTGAGCAAAATTATGGATTTTGTTTTCTTTCGAATGAACTTGCACCACTTTAAGATGATTGAAGTGCTGGGACGTATTAGGCTACAAGCACGATGATTGACGTTAACTTTCTTTCCTCAATGGACCTCTTCGCTGAAGTTCAGCGGGAATTACTCGAACCTATAGTAAAAGAATCCAATGTTCGCGAACTTCAGCGTGGAGATTTTCTTTTTAGCGAAGGGGATGACGCTAATGATCTTTTTATTGTTCTTGAGGGTCGAGTTGCAATAGCGAATAGATCGTTTGATGGACGTGAGTCAGTAGTTGCACTTATGGAAGCAGGAGATCTATTTGGTGAAATGCCGCTTTTCCGCCCAGATGGGCGGTCAGCTGATGCTCGAGTGTTAGAGAATTCTTCAGTTGTAGTGATTCCATACGCCCCGGTGAAGTCTCTCTATCTCAAGCACCCAGAATTGTTGTGGAGAATTGTCGACATGCTTGCTGAACGTCTAAAGGTTATGGATATGGCGTTAGCTGATTCGATGTTTCTAGATGTTACCGGTAGGACAGCTAAAAGGCTGCTTGAGCTTGCAGGTGGTGATGATGAATTTGAACTTCCAGTAACCCAAGAAGAACTTGCAGGAATGATCGGAGCTTCAAGGGAACGAGTAAATAAGTCTCTCGCCTCTTTCATTAAACTCGGTTGGCTCACTCAAAAAGGCGAGAAGTACGTTATTCTCGATCGGAAACAGTTAGAAATACGGGCAACTTAACTTATCGGCGCGTAAATTCTGAAAGCTTCCTTATAACTGGGTGATCAGAGGAATGCTTCAAGTTTTCTTCATGAGTGAGCAACACTGTTTTCATTCCGAGGTTCACTGCAGAGTCTAAGACGTTTTCTGATCCGTCAATTACTAGACAAGATTGAAAGGGAATCTCTGCGGATTTTCTGAAGATCTCGAAGGCTGCCGGATCCGGTTTTCGAACTCCGGACTCTGCACTCACAATCCAAGGTTGCATACCTTGAAGTCCATATAGATCGCGAAGTGCATGAGACCATTCTGCAAGATCATTTGTAACTACTCCTATTTGAATTCCTCTTTTGTGCATAGCTATAAGAAAATCTTTTGCTCCGGGTCTCAATGTCAGGCTTTTCACATATTCGTTATCTATGTCATGGGATTCTCCTTTTACGCCAACCTGGTCCCAGAAGTCATGGGATGAAAGTCGACCTAATGTCCCTTGACGGTGAAGTTCTCGAAGTTCTTCTTCTTCTAAATCTCCACCTTTCGACCGAATAAATTGAGTGAGGTGATCCATGGCGTCATTTCCTTCGGTGAAAATGACCTTATACATATCAACTACTAAAAGACGCACTGAAGCGGGTTGTTGGATGGTAGTGGTTACTGAAGATTGAGTGGATCCTGGAACTTGACTAGTTACTGGTGAAGGTCGTCGGGGTGGTTGTTTCTTTGCATGACGGATATCAAGAAACCAATTTAGTGCGGTCATGAGTAACGCTAAGGCAAGAAGAGCTAGCAAGGCCCATATCGCCCATCCTAAAATTTGACTGCCTCTGTGCACCTTCTCTCCAGTCACATCGACTGAGCGTCGTTGTCCTAGCGGAATATCATATGTTTGCTCTCCTGAGTCCGGAAGGTTAACTACTACTTTCATAGAAACGCTATCTTCTGGCTTCTGTCCAAGGTCGGCTTCAAGCTTCTCTAGAGAGATCCCTAAAGGGGGTTCTTCCAATAAATCTGAAAGCTCAGAGTCCGTAAAGATAGTAAATCCTTCTCGAAGGTCTACTTCTCCTGTGAGTCCATAGATGCGCTTTTCTTTTGAGGAATCTACTGAAAATTCCCAGCCGGTAAAAACATTAGGAGAACTTGTTAGTTCTTCGAGGACGCCTTGGATATCTTCGGGGCTTAAAAACCCCTTAGATACTTCATACCAAACACGGCCATCAGGTAATTTTCCAGCAGCTTGAAAATCCCAACCTCTTACGGAAAGGTCGGATGTTCGAAGTATAGATTCAAGGTCTGCAAATACTTCTTGGTCTTGAGCTATGGGGTCTAAGCCAACTGCAGCGGTGACTTGTCCGGATCCATCTTCTTGCACATCGATAGTCACTTGAAGTTGGATATTGCAAGCAGTAGCGAAAAACGCTATTGCAATGGCGAGAAATGCGATTTGAGTTTTTCGGAAAGCCACCTTTGCATGGTAACCCGAACCGGTAAAGACTCCGAATGTTTATTGAAAGTTGATGAAGAAAGTCAAATGGTTTTATTCTGCCGTTACGAATTCTTCAACAGATGGCGGTTCAAAGCCTTCTACAGCTTTAAATACAATAGATTTTTGATTTGGCTCGTTCTCATCCTCTTCAACGTCCACAACAATGATTTGACCAGCTTTGAATTCTTTAAGAAGGAGTCTTTCTGACAGTGGATCTTCCACAAGGCGTTGAATAGCTCGGCGCAGAGGTCGAGCCCCGAGTTCTGGGTCATAACCTTTATCCGAAAGGTGATGTTTTGCATCTATCGTTACTTCGAGCCCCATCCCTTGCGATTCGAGTTGAGCAGCAACGCGAGCGACCATGAGGTCTACAATTTGGGTTACTTCGCTGCGGGATAATTCGTGGAAAACAATTACTTCATCAACTCTATTGAGGAATTCTGGTCGGAAATGATCCTTAAGGGATTCGATAACTTTCTCTTTCATCCGCGTATAACTAAGTGATTCATCATTTTTGGTAAACCCTAGATTTGCCTTTCGGAGATCGCGAGTTCCTAGGTTTGATGTCATAATCAATACTGTGTTGCGGAAATCCACTGAACGCCCTTGACTATCAGTGAGCCGCCCTTCTTCTAATATTTGAAGGAGAGTATTAAAAACATCGGGATGCGCTTTTTCAATTTCGTCGAAAAGTACAACTGAGAAAGGTTTTCTCCGGACGGCTTCTGTTAATTGTCCCCCCTCTTCGTATCCGACATACCCTGGTGGTGAACCCACTAGACGGCTAACGGTATGCTTTTCCATATATTCCGACATATCAAGGCTAATTAATGCTTGTTCATCTCCAAATAAGAATTCCGCGAGAGTTTTCGCTAATTCGGTTTTTCCGACTCCTGAAGGTCCAAGGAAAATAAATGAACCAGATGGACGTTTGGGGTCTTTCAGGCCAGCTCGTGTGCGTCGTATCGCCTGACTCACCGCCTTTATGCTGTCTTCCTGGCCAATTACTCGCTTGTGGAGTTCTGTTTCCATTCGGAGGAGCTTTGCGGTCTCTTCTTCAGTCAGTTTGTAAACAGGGATACCTGTCCACACGGAGAGAACTTCAGCTATAGCCTCCTCGTCAACTTCATCATGAAGGTCGACACCAGAATCCTTCATTTCAGTTTCCATGTCTTCCTTTTTCTGTAGAAGGTCCTTTTCTCTATCTCGGAGCCGTCCGGCTTCTTCAAAATCTTGAGCCTCCACAGCAGCTTTCTTCTCTAGTGTTACTTGAGAAAGATCATTCTCAATTTCTTTAAAATCAGGTGGGGTTTCCATCCTCATAAGTCGAAGTCGTGAACCTGCTTCATCAATTAGATCTATCGCTTTGTCTGGAAGGTGCCTATCTGAAATATACCTATCAGCCAAATTAGCTGCTGCGACTAAAGCTTGGTCAGTGATTGTTACTTTATGGTGATCTTCGTATCGTTCGCGTAGGCCTTTAAGAATTTCGATTGTTAAGGGCACTGAAGGTTCTTCCACAATAATCTTTTGGAAGCGCCGCTCAAGCGCAGCATCTTTCTCTAAATGTTTACGGTATTCGTCTAATGTCGTAGCTCCAATCGTTTGGAGTTCACCTCTTGCCAGCATTGGTTTAAGAATGGAAGCAGCGTCTATTGCTCCCTCAGCTGCGCCCGCTCCAACAAGCGTGTGGAGTTCATCAATAAATAAGATAATATCGCCGCGCGTTTTTATTTCTTTAAGAACTTTTTTCAGGCGTTCTTCAAAATCTCCCCTATAGCGGGATCCTGCTACCAAAGCTCCAAGGTCTAAGGTATATAGCTGTTTGTCTTTTAGCGGTTCAGGTACTTCATTCGCAGCGATTGACCTTGCTAAACCTTCAACAATGGCAGTTTTCCCCACTCCAGGTTCTCCTACGAGAACTGGATTGTTTTTAGTTCGTCTACTTAGAACCTGCATGACCCGTTCAGCTTCTCGATGCCTCCCAATTACTGGATCGAGTTTTTTCTCACGGGCCAGTTGAGTAAGGTTTCTTCCGAACTGATCAAGGACAAGTGACCCTGAAGCAGAATCCCCACTGCTTCCTCCAGCTGTCGCTGAGGCTCTTTCTTTCCCCTTACCTTCTGGTCCAGCTGAACCTGATCCGGAATATCCAGATAGTAGCTGTATCACCTGTTGACGGACTCGAGATAAATCTGCTCCGAGCTTCGTTAGCACTTGAGCAGCGACACCTTCACCCTCTCGGATAAGGCCAAGTAATATATGTTCAGTTCCAATGTAATTATGGCCAAGTTGTAAAGCTTCACGAAGACTTAACTCTAAGACTTTCTTCGCACGAGGAGTAAACGGAATATGGCCACTCGGTGAAGAACCGCCTTGCCCAATAATTTCTTCGACCTGATCACGAACGGCTTGAAGTGAAATGCTCAAAGACTCGAGGGCTTTTGCAGCGACACCTTCACCTTCGTGGATGAGGCCAAGCAATATATGTTCAGTGCCAATGTAGTTATGGTTGAGAAGGCGGGCTTCTTCTTGCGCAAGTACCACAACTCGTCGTGCTCTATCTGTAAACCTTTCGAACAAAAGCTTAACCTTTCATATACTGTTATTTTTTATCTTAATGCTTTGTGCATCAATACGATAAACGTACTTTAAAGACACTACTTTTCCTTATCACATATGTACAACGCAAAAACAGCGTGTTTTCTTCCCAAAAACCTAAATATCTTTTTTCATTCATCATAAATATCTTCATAAATTAATAATGCTCGGAGTATTTAGTGTATTTCTTGCGTTAAAAGGCATCTAATCAGAACAATTTTGATAACAAAGTGGCGTCTCCGTTTTGGGGTCATACACTGCCCACATATGGCTCTTTTATCTCATTTGTCGGCTCTTCCAACGCTTGAAAATGACCTCGCGTTGCTTGAAACAAAATTAGAGAATTCAGTAGTAGCTAAGGATCCTTACTTAACTGAAATAGCCAAGCACCTAATCACAGCTGGCGGGAAGAGAGTTCGACCAGGTTTCACAATCGCTTCATCAGCCATAGAGCAGCAAGATACTATTCCGGTAGCAGTTGATGTTCTTATGGGTGGAGTAGCTGTTGAGCTAGTTCATCTTGGTTCTCTTTACCATGACGATGTAATGGACGAGGCTGAGATCAGACGGAATACTCCATCAGTAAATGCGGTGTGGGGAAATCATACTGCCATTTTGGCTGGCGATTTTCTTCTTGCTCGAGCTTCAGAAATTGCCGCTTCCCTTGGAACAGAAATAGCAGGTTTGTTGGCAAGGACAATCGGAGAGTTGTGTGAAGGACAAATCCTTGAGCTCCAGTCAACTTTCAAACCATCTCGAACTGAAGAAAGTTACGAACAGTCCATTGCTGGAAAAACCGCTTCACTTCTTTCTACTGCTTGCAGAATAGGGGGATTAACTGGAGGGTTAGAAAGGGACACTGTTGACCAATTGACAGATTTCGGCCATTCGTATGGTATGGCTTTTCAAATCGTTGATGACATTCTTGATGTTATTGCCACTGAGGATCAATTGGGAAAACCTACAGGAAATGACCTTATAGAAGGGGTATATACCCTGCCGGTCCTTCTCGCTCTAGAGTCAGATCTAGGAAGTCAACTCCATGATCTCCTTGGGAAAGAGCTTGATACAAAATCAAGAGATCGCGCACTTGGCCTAATACGTTCAACAGATGCTGTCGAAAAAGCCTTCGATCGTGCACAATATTGGGCCCTAAAAGCCAAAGCATCGTTGGAATCTCTTCCACCGTCCCCAGCAACTAATGCACTATTTGCTGCTACAAACCACCTTCTCGAACAGGCTCATAACTAACCAAATTTAGTCTTTAGGAAGTTCAGAATCGCTCGAAATATTTGTTTTATGCTCTGGGCGGAGGGTCGGGAAAAGAATCACATCGCGAATTGTCTGCACATCAGCGAGAAGCATTATCAGCCTATCGATACCTATACCTATGCCTCCAGTAGGAGGAAGGCCGTATTCTAGCGCTCGAACATAATCGGAATCGACAACCATTGCTTCTTCATCGCCAGCCTTATTTTGTGCTAGTTGTTCCTCGAATCGATTTTGCTGTTCTTTAGGGTCGACAAGTTCAGAAAATCCATTGAGTATTTCTCTTCCTGCAATAATCGCTTCAAACCGCTCGGTATAACCAGGTTTCTGGCGATGTTCCCTTGAAAGGGGTGAGACTTCACTAGGGTACTCAGTAACGAAACAAGGTTCCCACAAATTTGGTTCGACTGTTTTCTCGTATATCTCGAGAAGTAATTTTCCAGCTCCATAAGTTGGTAAGACTTCGATACCTAATCTGTCACAGATACTTCGTAGTTCATCTACTGGGGTTTCTAAAGAAACCTTGAGGCCCGCATGTTCTTCTATCAGATCAACGAGTGGCGCTCTTCTCCATGGGGAAGTTAGATCAATTTCTTTTCCGTCATAAGTGATAGTGGCTGAACCTGTAAGTTCGACAGCGAGATGCTCGATAAGGTTTTCCGCCAACTCCATGATGTCGTTCCAATCAGCATATGCCTGATAGAGCTCAAGCATTGTAAATTCTGGATTATGTCGGGTGGAGATCCCTTCGTTCCTGAACACTCGAGCTATTTCGAATACTTTTTCGAAGCCTCCAACAATCAACCTTTTTAGGTACAATTCGGGGGCAATCCTTAGGTAAAGTTCTGTGTCGAGCGCATTATGATGTGTTGAAAATGGCCGAGCTAGTGCACCACCCGGAATGGGGTGAAAAACTGGAGTTTCTACCTCTAAGAAATTTTTGCTTTCCAACCATCGGCGCGTAAGTGAAAGCATGTTGCTTCGCATTAAAAAGGTTTCGCGTGCTTCTTCTGTTACCCACAGGTCAACATATCTTTGCCGGTAACGTAAGTCTGGATCTGTAATACCATGCCACTTATCGGGGAAAGGCCTAGTAGCTGGAGCTAACACTACCCATTGTTCAACTTTTACTGATAGTTCGCCTCTCTTTGTCTTCATGATCTCGCCTGAGATCCCAATCCAATCTCCAATATTGAGACTTGTGAAAGATTCATACTCAGGAGTTATCTTTGCAGGTGCAAATAGTTGAATACGCCCAGTCATATCCTGTAAGTCGCCGAATGCGACCTTGCCTTGTACTCGGCGCAGCATGAGTCTTCCGGCAATAGTTACGCTCTTGCCTGAGCTCTCACCTTCCGCTAGCGAATCATTTTCGTCACGAATTTCTTGCGTAGTTGCGGTAACGGAGAATTGGTAAGGAAGTTCCATATGTGACTAAGTGTCGCAGGCGTTGGGGCACATTACTTGGAATTAAAGAATTCTCTTTGTTCTGGAATGCATAGATATCGCTAAAAGGCTTGGTCTACTGGATTCCGACATATGGGTCGACATTATCAATCAATCTCGCTTCCCCAACGTTTGCAGCTAGAAGAATTCTTGATCCTTCTTTAATCTCATTGATACTTTTTAAAGAACGACCTTCGACTATTTCAATATAATCGAGACTGACTAATGGTTCGGTGGTAATTTCTTCAATGATTTGAGCCATTATTACCGAAGCTGATCTCTCGCCTGACTGGACAGTTTCTGAGGCTTTCTGTAAGGAACGCGAGAGAACTGTCGCAGATTTACGTTCCTTTGGTGTTAAGTATGCATTCCTGCTCGAAAGGGCAAGCCCATCTGAATGCCGAACAGTTGGGCATCCGAAGACACGAACTCGAAATGATAAATCATGTGCCATTTTGGTAATAACTTGTAGCTGTTGCCAGTCCTTTTCTCCGAAATAAGCATTACATAACCCAGCGATGTTAAAGAGTTTCGCTACGACTGTAGCTACACCAGAAAAATGTGTCGGCCTTGATTCCCCTTCCATATTGCTCGTCAGGTCTTTGATTTGGATTGAAGTAAGAACCTGCTGAGAGTACATCTCTTCATGAGAAGGAGAGAAAAGCAGATCAACACCAGCAGCGTCACATTGCTCTTTGTCATTGTGTAGATCTCGAGGGTAGCTGGAGAGGTCTTCCCCTTCAGCAAATTGAAGAGGGTTAACGAAGATAGTAACTATCGTTATGTCGTTTTCTTTGATGGACCGTTCAATTAATGAAATATGGCCTTTGTGAAGAAATCCCATGGTTGGGACAAGGCCGATAGTTTTCTTTTGAGCTCTGACTTCATCAAGGAACTCATGCACTTCGTCTATTCGTGAAATTACTCTCATATATCCACATTTTGGGATTTGGTTAACTGTGTTGCAAATTCTTGCGCTGCTTTAGATAGACAGCCATATAGAAATCTTTCATTTTCTGGAAGAGCATCTAGATGCAATTGGATTGTGGTTAAATCTCCTCTGGCTGCAGGACCTGTCAGAGATTTTTCTGCTCCTAGTATTTTACGAGATTCTAAAGTTCCCTGAATAAGATTCTCGTAGGCCTCGAAGGGGACGCCCGTAATTTCACAGATCCTTTCAACTTGTGCCAAGAGAACAACCAAATGATTTGCAGCGATGCAGGCTCCAGCGTGGTAAATCGCTCTTTTCTCTTCAGGTACGTGGAAATATTGACCTCCGAAAGCCTTGGCAATATCTATAGAAATCGGATCTCCAGCGACAGCAAACCATGCCCCCTCAAGGAGTCGGTTTACCCCCACTGAAGAGTTAGGCAAGGAGAGGAGAGGATGGCAAGATGCTACTCGTTTATGTTGTCCCAAAGGACTTAGAGTAAGCGATCCAGAGACGTGAACGATAGCAGCGGATTCATTTGTATCTATTTCCTTAGCGATGTCACCTACTAATTTATCTGGAACTGTTAACAGGACGATATCTACCCCTTCTGCAGATTTTGAAATATCATCATTTCTCCCTAAATGCCCTAGGACTTCCCATCCGATTTTTTTAAAAGCATTAGAGAAACTTAATCCGGCCCTACCAGGCCCTATAACCCGTACACGCATGTGCTACCAATCTGCAATCCGTTTAACTTGACCCTTATCTGGGTCATTCCAATCTTTAAGAAACACTGGCGCTAACTCTCCCAAAGGAACCATTACGAAAGCTCGTTCTCTCATCCGTGGGTGAGGTACTTGAAGGTCAGGATCTTTTGCTTCTTGCCCTTCTACCCAAAGGACATCTACGTCTAGGGTGCGAGGACCCCAGCGAATCTCTCTTTTCCTATCAGCGCTTTTTTCTAATGCCTGCGCTAGTTCAAGAAGAGCTCGCGGATCAAGGTCTGTTTCTAATTCAACTACTATGTTCAGAAATTTGCTTTGGTCTGGTCCGCCAATTGGGTCAGTTTCATATACACCGGAAATACCAACTAGGTTGGGAATTTCTTCCACGGCATCTCTAAGGTATTTCATCCGGTCACCGAGATTTGATCCAAGTCCAAGAAATACTTGGGGCATATTAGGACCTCTATTCGGTGGTGATCTCTTCGAAGTTTGGGCTCTCTTGAAATTGAGAGTCTTCATCTTCCATGGACGATTCTGGCTCTTCATCAGGAGTAAGCTCTTCAGGTGATGGAAGCTCCATTGCTGCTGAAACAATCTCTCTCCCATGTGAGCCTATAACTCGATTAATCATCCGTTCAATAACGGTTACAGCTTTGTGAGGAGTGTCAACAAAACCATTCCATACCAGGTATCCAGCCATAGTTCCGCCAATATCATCGCCAACATCTTCATGGTGCATCAGAAGTCGTTCACCGTGAGCGATAAGTTTATTCAGATCCACGTACAAAACTCCGAGGACTTCATGTAGGTGGTCATCGATAGCTATCGGACGGTGGACATAATCAATATCGAACTCTTCGTAATTGTGAAGATTATGTGCGGCAGGGATGATGGAGATGACGCGTTTAAAGTCATTTCTCCGAATCCAGATTAACTCCTCAATACGTCTAACTTTCCGATGTTGTGGCCCATACCCTCCTGGCCGCTCACATACAGCGAGTCGATCTTTCACAATCCATATGAGGTTTCGGGGCACTATTCCTTCTGCCCATTTTCCTCTCATGTTCATTAATGCCAAAAAAACTCCAAACAAAAAATAATAAATACTAGGCGGAGCTTAGTGTTGTTCTTAGCTTCAATGTGAAGGTTTACGAAATATTTTTAAAAATTTTTCTGTGTCTAACGCTTAGGTTTGGTCATAGCTCCATAAGTCAGACAGGTTTCTATACCGCTGAGCCACATCAAGTCCATAACCGACAACAAAATCTGGTGGAATTTCAAACCCTATATACTTGAGACCTAAATCCCCCGCTTGTCTTCCAGAGCGAACAAGAAGAGCGCACACTTCAAGGGAGGATGGGTTACGCGAGTTCAATATTTTTCGAAGATAATTGAGTGTTAATCCGCTGTCGATAATGTCCTCGACAACGATCACGTCGCGACCGGTAAGTTCTATATCAAGATCTTTAACAATTCTTACAACTCCGCTTGTCTTTGTTGCATTCCCATACGAAGAGACCGCCATGAAATCGAATTCAACTGGTAAATCGATAGCTCTGGCTAAATCAGCCATGTAAATAAAGGCTCCTTTAAGAACACAGATAAGCAATGGAGAGCGACCTTGATAGTCCTCTGTTATTTGCTTGCCTAGATCCTGGATCCGGTTATGTATTTCTTCTCGTGTGAGAAGGACCTCTCCTGGGGGCTTTAACTCTTTAGTCATAACGTCGGAACCCTACTCCAAATAAGAACTGCATGAGTGCATGGTTTCATATAGCTTCAGGTTTCTCAATTCGTAGCACTCTGTCTGTCCGAGCTACTCTCCACCCCTTACCAATATCTGTTGCGACTGATTCAAGAAAGGCAACATCAAGAACACGATCGATAGTTGCTAGATCCGGTGGATGATCATCACCTCGTGTTTTCCAAATCCAATTTCGTATGGCCTCTCGAGAAATAATTTTAGGAGCATTTTCTAAAGCCCTTGAATCAGTGGGGTCAATTTTTCGTGCTTCTTCCGATATAAAGGTACTTCCATCTCGGAATAGCTCTGCCTGCCTTACAAGAATTGGGACAAGGTCTCGTTCGGCAATCTCACAAACCAGCGGAAGTAGTTCGTGGCGTATACGGTTTCGTCTGAATTGCGGGTCCAGATTACTTGGGTCTGTAACCGTTTGAATATCAAGAGAAGAGCACAATCCTTCAGTTTCTGATCGGCGTAACTGAAGTATCGGCCGGTCATTTGAGGGCGTTATTCCACTCATTCCTTGCCACGCGCTTCCTCGAAGTAAAGCGAGAAGAATAGTTTCCGCTTGATCATCTGCAGTATGCCCAGTTAAAACGTTTTCAGGAAGAATACTGTACCTAGCTTTCCGTGCACGTTCTTCTAAGTTCGGGCCAGCTTCAACATGGATAGTTCTGGATTCAAATTTTGCTCCGAAGCGTTCAGCGGCAAGAGCAACAATATCGGCTTCGTTCTCTGAGTCTGCTCGTATGCCGTGATCAACGTGAATGGCAGTAACTTCTAGTCCTGCTGAAGAAGCTAGAGCAAGTAGAGCCATTGAATCTGGCCCTCCTGAAACAGCACAATCAACAGGCCTATCAGGAAAGGAGCAGCGCTCGAGTAGAGATTCGATTTTGTTCTTCACTTTAGTTTCTTCTCAACTTCGCTCGAACCTCCGGATTAGGCTTCGGTAGAACTTTTTCTTTCTGACTCTCCTCTTATTCGGCTAACCCAAAGGTCAGGAAGCTGGATTTCCTCCATAGATGGGAGATTCTCTGGCTTTTCCCATGCACTATTGAGTAACTCCTTACCTCCTGCAGTTTCTACTGCGGAAATAAAGGCTTCACCGGCCTGATACTGATTCAGTTTTGCTTCTAAGCCGATAATTTTTTGAAAGATCCTGCTAAATCCTTTTGCGGAGTTTCGGCGATCGCGAAGGGTTTTAGCGAAATAACCTGCACTTGGGATGTGATCTGCTCCGGCACGGTCCATAGTGACATCACCATGTCCTTCAAGAAGGCTCATCATGCCTGAAATTTGGTTAATTGTTTCTCGTTGTTTGGGTGTTGTGAGAAGGTTCGGGATACCGCCTTCTGCAAATGGGTCTTCGCCGTTTTTTTTAGCTTCCACTATGCGCTTGATCGCTTCTTTGAGAACTTCAGGGTCAGGGTCAACCGTGTCAAGAGTTTGGTTGACTAATCCAAGGAAGTGTTCTCGTAGCCAAGGAACGCCAGTGAATTGGGCCCGATGGGTGCATTCGTGAAGCGCTAACCAGAGGCGGAATTCTTCAGGGGGAAATCCATACTTTTTTTCAAGAGCTAACACATTTGGCCCTACGTAGTACACCATGTCTTGATCTTCAGGATTTTCGTCTTCAACTATGAGTAGATCATATTGGCCGAGGACACGGCCTGACATCCAGCCGAGAAGCATCCCCATTTCAGCCCCACTAGCTTTAATACCAAATTCTCCTAAAAATGATTTCTCTTTTTTTGCGAGTTTTCCTTCTAGAGGACGAAGAAGACGTTGGAAGGAGTCTATATTCGCCTCAATCCACATTGGTCGGTCCGCAACTCTACCTCTTGCATCTCCCATATGTGAATAAAGTCCTGTTTCTTCCGCTACTAGTTGTTCTGCCTGAGCAGTAAACCGTTCGAAATCTGGAGCAAGTGTGGCATAGTGATAGGGAGAACTAGAAGCTCTACGCTCGCCTATTCGAACAGCAACTCGGCGAGCAAGATCCCAATCAACCGAATTGTCTTGCACCTTTAAATATCCGGCGTTTGTCTCTTGTAACGGGGAGGATATTTCGGCTTAACTACTTTAAGCAAGTAGCCTCCTATCACAGCGAGAACAGTCAGAATGGTAGCTGGTGTGAGAACAACGGCAATCCACCAATGCCATTCATTTGCTGCAAGAATATCCATGGTCTGATCGTAGACGCGAAAAGGGGGCATCTGACACCTTAAAGAAGGGAATTACAGAATTCATAAACTGCCATACCTATGTGAAAGCGTTGAGACCTTCGTTAGAAGATATACGATGCGCTTACTAGGAACAGTTTTGCCCACTGACGCCTCGCATACACAACGGACGGATTTCCGCACTGGTAACTTCTAAGCTTCCTTGCCGACTTGGGAACCTTTGAGTCGTGAGTGTCAAGCGAATCCCGCTCGCAGAATCGTCACACCAACCCCGAATATCAAAAGTAACATCACCACCGATTGCACGTGTTTGAAGGTCTGAAAGCACAATTTGGGTTCCGACCCCAGCATACTCTGGACATGCGCCTCCGAATATTGTTTGAACATCCTGTTCAAAATCTTCTAAGTCTGGGCGCACAAGACCGACCAGTCCATATCCGCTCCACGCTGTGCTTGAACTGGCAAGCATACTTACGTAAAAATCGGGAACCCACCCATGAAAACCGTTATAGGTTATACAGTGCCAATTGTTGTATGGCCATGAATTTGTTGAAACGCTCCTTGAGTACCCCTCATATGCAATAGTTTCGTCCAATGCTGGGATCGTAAGCACTACGGATGAGGTCACATCTGGTTCTTCATATAAGTTCAAAACTTCCCCATACCCAACCATGACAACATCGGGATGTTGTGAAAATGGGTAAAATGGAACTAAGTCAACCCCGATTGTTGTGGAGCAAGTTCCTACCGTTGGCGGTGGAGGGCCAGAAGAGCCACTATCAGCACTGGAGCCGCCACCCTGGTCAGGTTCCTGGGAGTCTTCTCCTGGGGCTTCATTCACTGCGATGTATTCCTCTTCTGCTGCTTCTTCAGCTTCTGCTGCCTCGTCCTCTTCTGCAGCGACTTCCTCGAAGAGCTCAAGCTCATCCGACGTCAATTCGGAAGCACACGTTTCTATTGCCTCATCAGCGGCTTGATCGAATTTGGGAGTTTCCGCATCAGAAGTTATAGCGTCTAATAACCGCTGATAGGTGCCACCAAAATTTTCTCGTGTCGTATCCACGATGCAAATAACGAATGCTTCATTTTCGATTGGGATGGAGGAAGCGAGTATATCGATAAGAGTTTCTCTCACTGGGCCACTTTCTTCAGGTGACTCCTCATTCGCGTTATCAGATGCTTGTTCCGAAGTTCCCTCAGTGGTTTCTTCGGATTCCTCGTCCGAAACCTCCTGAGTAGATTCTTCTTCGGAGTTCTGCTCCGAGGCCTCCTGAGAGGAACCTTCGGATGATGAAGACGAGCTCGTTTCTGAGGAACTGGAGTCTTCACCCGAAGAGCTACATGATGTCATCGCCAATATTGTGAACACCGAAAGAAGCATGAAACATTTCATGTATTTTTCTACTCTGCGAATTAGAACGTTACCCATATCGACCTCCAGTAAATTTTTCTAAATAAACAATACGCGAAAAAAATTGATAAGGGAAAAATACTTAAAAGAATAAGTTCCTAGAGATCAGAGATCGTGATGTCTTTCAAGTCAATTCGCTGCAAAGATTCACTTATTCGAAGTTGAAGTGAAGGCGGTGCTTTGTCCGTCGCCCGCTGTGCCATGGCTAATTTAAAACGTATTTCAAGATCAAGCGCATTCAAACACTGCATGCATGAACCGAAATGACTTCTCACTGCTTGAATTAATTGAGGATTCGGAACACCTTCAAGGGCCTGAGTAATGAGCAGTGCAGAATCTTCACACTTATGGGCATCTGAGGAAGCGCCATGGGGCATTTCAGAATATTTCTGACCTAAACCATCATTTTTCTCGGGAAGATCTATCATGCCCTGCCACCTACTCCAACTATTTCTTGCTGCCTATCTCGAGATGGTTTATCTTGGGTAGACCCGATCAGGAGTCCCCTTTTGCTTGCGAACTCCAGAAGATCTTTTTGAAGCTTTGCCCTCCCACGATGCAAACGTGACATCACAGTTCCATCAGGGATTTCCAGTATCTCGGCTATTTCCTTGTACGAAAAACCTTGGACATCTGCGAGTAGAACTACTTCTCGGTATTGAGTTGGCAGAGTCTCAACAGCATCTTTGATTTCATCTTCTGTTAAACGTTCAAACAGCTCGTCCTCAGCGCTCATCCCTAACGTGCCAGAGTGAATACCTCCTAAACGTCGATAAAGGTACATATCCTCAATCTCATCGAGGTCTTCCTCTTCAAAGCCCCGTTGCTTCTTTCGGTAACTGTTTATGAAATTATTTGTGAGTATCCGGAATAACCAAGCTCGAAGATTTGTACCTTCTTCAAAACTTGAAAATGCCCGATACCCCTTGAGGTATGTTTCCTGTACTAAGTCTTCTGCATCCGTTGAATTCTTTGTAAGTCGAAGGGCATGCGAGTAGAGCTGGTCCATGAAAGGCATAGCCATGGGTTCAAATTCAGCTTGATCTGCCATATTTATAGTCTACAGACGAAAGAAATAGTGGACTCCTTCGCAATTTCTATTTCTCCGTCTTTCTTCTATATTTCGTATCTGAGCCCGAGAGGGGAATTGAACCCCTGACCTATTCATTACGAGTGAATCGCTCTGCCAACTGAGCTACCCGGGCAAGAACTCATACCGTAGCAACACATATGCGGGTTGACGACCTAGGTCATGTTTCTTCATCTGAAAGAGAAATGAGTAGTGCTTGAAGTAGAAGACTTTCATTCGGGTTTCTTCTAAGTGCCGCGTTTGCTCTGCGGATATGTTCAACGGAACGAATAAGAGCATCAGAGGGAGTTTCTTCAATCTTTTCACGGAAAACATTTGCTAGCGTCGCAAAGCCAAACTGAAGTTCATCGATTCTAAAACGGCGGACTTCTCTTTTTTGTTGAGCCTCAAACTCTTTTCTTCCAGATCCACGAAGACCTAACGTTTCTTCGCGCTTTCGCAATTCTTCTATTTCTTGAAGATGCCGCTCATCGATCGTAACCTGCGCTTCATCAAGACTATTTCGAATATTTTCAACAATCTCAGCTATTACATATCCCTCTTTGTTGAGATGATCAGGGATTGATCGCCACAACAGGAACCGGTCAGTGACTTTAGGGTCGTTAATGAGGTCAGATGCCCGATGTAGATCTCCTCTCGAAGCAAGGGCTACTGTCTCGGCGGTTGTATCATCAACGTTCTGGTCAAGAAGCCAATCAAGGATTCCAGAAGTTGAAATTGGTTGAAATTCTAATGTCATGCACCGTGAAGCTATCGTGACTTGCTCATCAGGGATATTCTCCCCGAGAAGAATAATTATGGTTGAGGGCGGCGGCTCTTCGAGAGTTTTCAGAAGGCGTCCTACTACGGTGGCATTAGCGGTGTGGAACCGATCAGCAACAATAATTTTCTTTGCACTCTCCACTGGAGTTCGGCTGGCTTCATTGATTAGTATCTGTACTTCTTCATCACGGTACTGGCTTCCCTGTGGCGATATTCGAACTAAATCTGGGTGTTCACCTCGAAGCACTAGGCGCACTGTTCTGTCAGTATCATTTGGGTCTAAACCTGTGCTTAAAATTAGAGCAGCGAATCCTTTGGCAGCCTCCCAACGGCATGAACCAGACGGACCTACAAAGAAATAAGCGTGCAGCGGATTCGAAGCCGAAGTTTCTAATTGCTTGATAATTTTTTCCTGTTCAATCACCCGATCGAAAACTTTAGTTTTTACGTCCATTTCACGAACTCGAATTACCTAAGACAAGCTTAAGGTGGTCCATAATCGCATCGTCAACGCGGCTACTAACTTGTTCTAAAGAACCGGAACCGTCGATCACTACCCATTTCTCTGGAGCGGTTTCTGCAAGTTCCAAATAGCCTTCACGGACCTTCTCGTGAAACGCAGATGCTTCACTTTCAAAGCGATCAGGCATCTCTGTTCTTCGGCGCATAGCTAAATCCACTGGAAGGTCTATGAGTATGGTTAAATCTGGCAGGAGACCATTTGTCGCAAAGATCGATAGGTCTCGGACTTCGTTTAGAGGTAGCCCTGTTGCATACCCTTGGTAGACGATAGATGAAGCGAGAAATCTATCGGAAACAACATGTAATTCACTCTCCAGATTCGGTCTAATGACCTCTTCCACTAACTGAGCTCTTGATGCAGCCATAAGAAGAGCTTCTGTCCGAAATCCAAGAGGAGTTTCAGCATCAAGGAGAAGTTCGCGTAGGGATTCTCCAACTTCTGTTCCGCCAGGTTCACGAGTAAAGACTGCTCCTAGAAGTTCTGAGATTCGGCGCGCTTGGGTGGTTTTCCCACAAGCATCTCCGCCTTCGAAAGCTATAAAGAGTCCGGTCACTAAGTTTCTTCCTCCCCACTTAAGGGTAGATCATCCTCTAAAAAGTTTCTCACTGAACTGAAAGCGAGGAAACCAGCACCAAGAATAATTAGTGCTGCGATCCATAATGTTATTCGAACCCCCGGAATAAAAACTTCCCAGCCGAAGATACTTGGTCTCTTGTCGAAGATCTCTTCGGAAAGCCCATTAAGAGTTGCGGCAACGAATGGTCCGATAGACATTGCGATAATCAAAGACAATCTAACAATGGTGTATACAGCTGAAAATATTCTCCCTCGAAGTTCTTCGACAACACTGACTTGGAGAAGCGTAAATCCCAGAACATAAATAGCTCCAGCGAAAACTCCAAGAAACCCTATTAGCGCAGCGGCCGGCCATAAGCTAGACATCGACGCGGCAAGAAGCAGACTAACGCCAGCAGCGAATACAGAAAAAACGAAGAGTTTAACCTGTCCGATCCTATTTTTTGACATTGCTAGGGATGCAACACCGATTGCCACACCAACACCTAATGCTGTCTGGAGTACCGACATGCCATCGGCTGGGTTCACGCCTAGGACATCTTTTGCAAAGATCGGTCCAAGCGGTATGAGCATCCCACCACCAATTAGACCAGCGCCTAAAGCAGCGCAGACAGCGCGAACAACTGGATTTACAAAGATAAATTCCCAACCCTCACGCAACTCTCTAATCGTTGAAGATAAATCAAGTCTGGGTTTCTGTTTTGGCACAGTTTCTGACAAGGACCGTTGAGGAATCGCTATAAAGAGAATCATTAATGCCGAGAAGAAGAAAGTAAGAGAGTCCGCATAAAATCCTAAGCCGATTTGATCTGCGTTGAATGATGAGGCTCCCGGCCACGATGAAATTTTGTCAGCAAAACGGCCAAGGAAGATAAAGATTCCGGCCGCTACTGGAACAGTTCCGTAAGTTGCAGCCATCTGTAGTGAATTTACGGTCGTCAGACTTTCTTTTGGAACAATGCTGGGTACAACAGAATCTTTTGCTGGGATCCATAAAAGTGTGAAGATTTCTAGAGCAAGAGAGGCCAGTACTAAATGCCAGACAGCTGAGGCAAAAGGAAGAGTAAGTAAAATAAGAACTCGCGCTACGTCGCAATTAATCATGACTTTTTTGCGATCCCAACGATCTACAAGTACACCTGCAAGCGGTGCAAGGAACAGACCAGGAATTATTCGGACAGAAAAGACAAACCCCACAGCTGTTTCTGGTGTTCCCCCTCCTAGTTCAGTTGCTGCTGCAGCAATCGCGAGAAAACCGAGCCAGTCACCTGTAGACCCCACGGCCTGAACGATCCATAAACGGAAATACTGATAACTTCCAAATATCTTCTCAACCCAAAGATTTCCGGCAAGACTTTGATGCCCTGCGACAAGATCTCCATGATGAGAAGTTGAAGATTGTTCTGAAGTCACGCGATCAGAGTAGTTTGAAGTCTCTTAAAAGGCATAAACACAGGAAAGAATTCGGAAAAGGTAGTGCGGAGCTAGCACTTTTTATTGTTGGGCTCGTCGTTCCGCTAGAAGTTCTTTGGCACGCTCACCCTTCATCTCCTCAATGGTATCTCCAAGTTGGAGACTCGCATTTGTTTCGCCATCGGTAACATATGGACCGAATCTTCCTTCTTTGAGAACTATAGGTTTTTCTGAGACTGGATCAGTGCAAGGACTTCCGTCATCATTTTTAAGTGAGATTTCTTTTGATTGCCTTCGGCGGAATTGTTTTGGCTGAGCTAGTAATTCACGGGCACGTCCGTAGGTAATTGTGAATGGGTCATCGTCATCAGCAAGACTTCTGGTCTCATCCCCAAAACGTAAATAAGGTCCATAAGGTCCATTATGAACAGTGATTTCGGTTGCTTCCTCTAAAGTTTCATTGGGTAGGTCTGCATTTTCTAGTTTTGAGTCCAATTTTGCGCTTTGGGAATCGCTGTCTGGTTCTAGGACCCTAGGCAAGCTGAGGAGCTGTAACGCTTCTTCATTCGTCAGTGTTTCAGGGTCCATCCCTTCAAGTAGGGAAGCTGTTTTGGGCCTTGGGGTATTTTTGAGCCTCTCTCGTTCTAACAGAACATCAACAGCTGCTTGGCAGCTATCGAATTTTGAAAGGGCTGCTAAAAGCAATTCGAGATTTTTTATTTTTGCTTCAGGTTCCTTTAGCGTCAGAACCTCATCCCAATATCCCGATTCGTGTAATAGATCACGGACAAGCGAACCAGGTTTTCCATGTTCCTGATTTTTTTGATAGTGCGCTACCAGGTTCGTTAACTTTTCTAAAGCTAATTCGGGTGCACTCTTGGATTTAAGAACACCACCGATTTGGAAAGCATCAAATAAACCACACTGTTTTTGTTCTGCAATTCCTTGAAATTGTTCAATCGATCTTTTACCAATTCCACGTTTTGGCGAATTCAATAGGTACAGAACTGCTTCATCATCTGTTGGGTCCACTATTGAGCGAAGGTACGCAGCAGCTACCTTGAGCGGTTTGAGGTGATGAGGAAGGCGCATTAGTTCACCTTCAGGCGATGAGGATCTAGGCCATTTGGGGAAATGCCCTAAAGAGACATACCATCCATAGCTTCCTTGTCTGAGGACTACATCTAATCCAGTTTCGGGATCTTCACATAGAACTTGATCTGGTTCAGCTGCTGCATTCAAATATTCTTTTGCCTTTAGAACCGAAAGTTGATCTGGAGGAAGACTTTCGGGGACGGATGCTGTTTCACCATCGATTTCGTACTGGACATATGGTTTCTGATTAGCGAAACGGGCGAAAATATTTTGATTCGAATCAGTATCGAAGCCGACATGATGGGCAATTTGTTGACGAAGTTCAGGTAATTCACCCAATTGGATTTTGTCTTGGACCTCGGCGAGTTTGTGTTTAAAACCTATTTCTTTTTCATACCACCATTTGTCAAGTGTTTCAGTTCTGTTCTTGTTTCCATTAGCAATTTTATCGAGGCTCTGTTCTAAGTTGGCCCTGTTGTGGTACTGGACCTCTTCATTAAACTCTTTTTCGAGAAAATTTGTTCCGACTATTCCTTTAACAGTTGGTATTAATGACCGACCGTCTTTAAAGGTATATTCTCGTGCACGAATTTTTCCTATTGTCGCTGAAAACGTTGAAGGCCGCCCAATTCCTACCTCTTCCATCCATTTCACAATCGATGACTCAGTGAATCTCGCAGGGGGTTTCGTAGAGTGACTCTTTACTTCGATATCTCCAATAGTTACTACCTCACCTTCCGGAAGATCAGGTAACACTTCTTCTCCTTCTACCTCCTCATCGTTCTCCAACGTTTCTTCGTATATATAGCGGAAACCTGCATGGGTAATAACACGACCACTTGCACTGAAAGTAACTGCTTCAGACTCTGCACCGTTCTCTAGGAAAGCCATTCCATTTAATAGCATTCGTGCCGTTTCACCTCGTTCATCGGTCATTTGAGATGCAATCGTTCTTTTCCAAATAATTTCATAGACCTTAAGCTGGTCTTTATTGAGATCTCCTGAGAGTTCATCAGGGTGGCGGAATGTCTCTCCAGCAGGCCTTATCGCTTCGTGTGCTAGTTGGGCACTAGCTGTCTTGTTTTCATATGTTCGAGGTTCCGGTGGAAGATATTCGATACCACATACGGTTTCTACGCTTGAACGGGCTGCGTCGATAGCTTGGTCGGAAAGCGCTGTGCTGTCGGTCCGGTGGTAGGTGATATATCCATTTTGATACAGACTTTGAGCTATGCCCATAGCCGCACTCGCCGATCCTCCAAGCTTGTTGATTACTTCCTGCTGGAATGTCGATGTAGTGAAGGGCGGCTTTGGCTTTCTTTGGTATGGAGATCTTTCAATGGAGCTCACTGTAAGGTCTTTCGCCGTTAACGATTCTCTTAGAGAGTCCGCATGTTCTTCTTCGAGCACGATAACTTCGGTACTTTTCTTGAGTTCTCCATTCTCATTGAAATCATTTTTTCCCGAGACAACTTTTTGGCCATTGACCTCTACAAGTTTGGTTTTAAAATTTATATCTTGTTTTGAACGAACACTCGCAAATAGGCTGCAGTAGTCGGCACTTATGAACTTGATACGTTCACGTTCACGTTCGACGAGTCGTCGAGTAGTTGGGCTTTGAACGGGACCGCCGGAAGCGCCACCACCAATTACCTGCCGCATGACTCCAGACCAACCGAACCCTGACATTCGGTCCATTATCCTTCGCGCCTCTTGTGCTGCTACTAGATCCATGTCAATGTCACGTGTGTGATCAAGCGCTTCGAAAATAGCTTTTTCCGTTATTTCGTGAAAAACCATTCGGTAATAGGGGATTTTGGGTTTAAGGACTTCCACCAAATGCCAGGCTATTGCTTCACCTTCGCGATCTTCGTCAGTAGCTAGGTATAGAAGGTCTACATTCTTCATTGCTTTACGTAATTGCGTTATCGTCTTTTTGCTATTTTCACTGACAACGTACCAAGGTTCCCATATATTTTGAACAGGGTCCTCTCCAGTGACGTCAATGCCGTAACTGTGAAGTTCTAGGTTCGTTACGTGGGTATCAGAGTTGTATCGCTTATCGTTTTTGACATTTTTGGGTTGGATAATGTCTCTAATATGCCCAACTGAAGCCTCAACCGAGTAATCAGATCCGAGGTAGCGTTTAATCGTCTTAGCTTTCGCTGGTGATTCAACTATGACAAGTGCTGTAGGCACAATCCATCCATTTCTATTTTAGGAAAGCATGAAAAAAAACTGTGTTTGCTTTCGGGGCGTGAGAGTAACCTAAAATTTCGCGTTTGCAACGCATTCTACGAAAAAATGATTTATTTGTTTACAAATACGTTTGTTGTCAGTTCTGCTGTTGGTCGTTAAATTTTGTAACTTCTCGGCGCATAGGGAGCGTTTATCTATAGCTTTCTTGCTTAACATTTCTATGTTTTTTTGTTCCGTAATGTAAGAATAAGACCCCTAT
>PVBE011762999.1_pt1 | contig 35545 bp, 20 predicted proteins | sample 1631181 | NCBI WGS metagenome assembly PVBE01 (sample SAMN08397723, study PRJNA350692) | Marine metagenome, whole genome shotgun sequencing project. | isolation source: water | place: Pacific Ocean | collected 2012-04
GAATGGCGATGGTCAACAACCACGGCGGCGGGCTGTGCATGGCGTCGTGGGGCGGCGTCGAGCGCAGGCTCTCGCCCAACCCAATGGCGTGCGCGATACCGACGGGCCGAGACCGGCCCTTCTTGCTGGACATGACCTCCAGCGTCTGCGCTGAGGGCAAGCTGAGGGTCGCGCGCAACAAGGGCGACACGCTACCCGAGGGGTGGATCATCGACTCCGATGGCAACCCGTCGACCGACCCGGCCGCGTTCTACGGCCCTCCCCAGGGAGCGCTGCTGCCTCTTGGCGGATCGGTGGGCTACAAGGGCTTCGGCCTGTGCATGATGATGGACATCATGGCTGGCGCGCTCAGCGGGGCCGGCTGCAGTGGAAGCTCCGACGCGCTCGGACTTCAGGCGCTCTTTATTACGGTCACCGATATCGCCGCCTTCGCGACTCCTGTTGAGTTCGAGAAGCACGTGGAGCAGTTGACCGAATACGTCAAGAGTCCGCCCCTGTTGCCCGGCGTGGACGAAGTCCTCGCGCCCGGCGAGCCCGAGTTCAGGCGGGAAGAAGAGAGACTCGCGGACGGCATCCCCATCGATGACGGCACGTGGCGTCAGATAGTAGAGGCCGCCGAGTCCGTCGGGGCCGATCTCAGCGCAACCTCCAAGAACTCCGCCTCACACGGCTGACCCCGCGCCATCAGGAATCGGCGCTGCGAGGGGATGGCGACGTAAGCCGTCGAACTCCACATATCCTCATTCCCGTGTTGGCAGACCTGGCCCGATGCCGCGTGGTCGCGGACGAGGCTCTGCATCCCTTCGACCGTATGATCCAGCGACTCCGACAGGCGTTCGATGTTCGCGAGACGCCGCCGGCTGTTCTCAACCAGGCGCAGCTCCGCGTTGTCTTTGCCCTCATCCGGCCCAGCGCAGAAGTGATTGGTGACCGCAACGTGCGTCGCGCCGGGCCCTTGGCAGATCCGAGCGCCCTCCGGCGTCAACTCGGTGGCAACCAACGCGCCGGTCTTATCGGCGAACACGTTGTGAGATGGATGGTGCATCACGGGCACTCGTCCACACAGCTCGACCATTGCTTCCACCGTCTCGCACTGATCCATGATGACGCGATACATGCAGTTTGATGGGATCCCTGCCTCGTTGCGAATGTCCATTCCCAGACTGGCGCCGCCGTGCGCCAGCCCCGCCTCGTTGACGAAGCAGTTCGACCACACCGTGCCGGGCCAGGTCGCCCACACGGCCGCCAGCCCGTCGCCCGAGCGGCGCCTGAACGGGTGGTGGTACTTCTCGTGATCGCGGCCGATGTCGTTGGTCTTGCCGATGATGATGCCGTCAGGCGTGTCGGCCCAAGCCGCCGTGCTGCAGAACTTGTGGACCATCCAGATATCCGCGAGCGCGTTGTATGCCAGAATGTCCTCATAGGCCGCCCCGCTGCCCTCCGCGATACCGTCGATCTCCTCCAAAACGCCAGGCGCCGAGCGTCTGAAGTTGCCCTCTATCGAGAGCAGCAAACTGTCTACCTTCGCCGCGTCCCACGTGTCCTTCGTCAGCACCTCATCCATGATCTCTTGGATGACCGGCGCGAGAGCCTCGCCATGCTGTCGGCCCTGATCTCGGTAACTCCCGCTGACTTCGATGGTAAGCGCGTTCAAGTTGGACCTCCCGGCGAATCGCCTCTGGTTACCGTTGGACGTTTGTCGTTGGTGTCGGTCTCTCCTGCGCAATGCGGCGCATGATCCGCATCCTGCCGGGAGGTCAACCGCCCCCCGCTCGGCAACATGCGTCGCGACTGGGCCGAAGAACGCGTCCTGGGAGAATGCCCGTGAAGATCTATGATGTCGGCGTGATGGCACTCGGAATGGCTGGGCAGGCACAGGTCGAGGCCTTCGCCAAGAACCCGAGGACGAGGGTCAAGGCGGTCTGCACGCGTGACGAGGACGTGCTGCGTGACACGTGCGAGCGGCACGGCATCGATGTGGCCTGTCAGTCCTTCGACGACCTGCTCTCCGCCGGGCTCGACGTAGTCGTCATCTGCACGCCCGACCACCTACATGTCGAGTACGCGGCGGCGGCGCTTCAGGCGGGGCTGCACGTGGTCTGCGAGAAGCCTCTCGCAACATCCCTCGACGACGTCCGCGAGTTGGTGAATCTGACTCGCCGCACCGATCGGCTGTTCATGACCGGGCAGTGCGCGAGATTCTTCGCTCGCTCGCAGTTCGCCCGTGGCCTGATCGACCGCGGGGAACTGGGCTCAATCTTCTTCGCCGAAGCGGACTATCTGCACGACATCGCCGACTTCTTGCGCGGCTGGCGCGTGGACCCCGAGTCGCCCCAGGATATTGTCCTGGGCGGCGGTTGCCACCCCCTCGACCTGCTCCGGTGGCTTGTCGGAGACGTCGACGAGGTCCATGGCGTGGCCAACAAGATGGTCTTCCCCGATAGCAACCCGATGACCAGCGATTGCGCGCTGCTCAGCCTGAAGTTCGTCTCTGGAGCTATCGGCAAGTGCGTCGTCTCCGTCGGGTGCCAGCGCCCATACTCGCTGGGCCTGAGCCTCTACGGCGACGCGGGGACGATGGTTGACGACATGCTCCACCTCGCTTCCGACGAGGGTGACGAATTCGCCGACACCCCGTTGGGAGCCCAGGCCCACGATGGCGCGGATCTGTTCGGCGACCAGGCTCAGCACCTCGTTGAGTGCCTCGACGCCGGTAGGCAACCGATGGCGGATGCTGTTGAGGGAGCGAAGACGGTCGCCACGTGCCTCGCTGGCGCCGAGTCCATCCGCACGGGGCGCCCGGTCAAGGTCTGCAACGATTTCTGATTCTGTTCCGGCCGTCTATCAGTCGAAGCCCCGGAAGTGGCTTCAGTATTCCCGTAGGTCGGATCTCCTGATCCGACAGGCCTAGTGGTTCGGGTCCTGAAACCACCTCCAGCAAGTGGAGGGTCTGAAATGTCGAAGAAGCGCGTTGTGGCTGCGGTGATGGGTGACGGTCGCATCAACCTGATCGAACAAGACGTCCCGGAGCTGAAGCCCGGCGCCGTGTTGGTCGAGGTGAAGGCTTCGCTAGTCAGCCCGGGCACCGAACTAGGTGGCTGGCGGGGCCTCCAACGCAGGATCGAGAACCCGGACCCCGACGCCAAACCCAGGCTCTTCGGCTACCAGAACGCGGGTGCCGTTCTCGAGGTGGGGGAGGGCGTGGACGAGTTCAAGCCCGGCGACCGCGTCGCGTGCATGGGCGGCGGCTTTGCGTATCACACTGACTACACGGTCGTCCCGCACCACCTCTGCGCGTTGCTCCCGGATGAGGTCACGTTCGCCCAGGGCGCCTACAACCATCTGGCCGCCACGGCGCTGCACGCTATGCGTCGCGGCGAGCCCGAGTTCGGAGAGCGAGTTGCCATCATCGGTATGGGGGTCGTCGGCCAGCTCGCCGGAAGACTCTACAAGCTGGCCGGCAACTACGTCATCGGGTGGGACATGATTCCCCTCCGCCTCGATGTCGCGCGGGGATGGGGCATCGACGAGACGGTGCTGGTCGGCGACGAGGACGAAATCGAGAAGACGAAGGCCTTCACCGATGGCTACGGATTGGACGCGGCGATGTTCGCCTTCGGGGGAGACGGCACCGACGCCTTCGCGACGGTCACGAAGTGCATGAAGCTCACGCCTGATGGCCACCACATGGGCAACGTCGTCGTGGTTGGCGGGACGACGTTCACCCACCCGGCCACCACGACCAATATCAACGTCCACAAGGCCAGCCGCACGGGCGCTGGGTATCACGACGAAGCGTGGGAGTATGGCCTGGCTTATCCGCCCGTGTTCATGCGATGGACGACGCGCACGAACATCGAGCTATGCCTGCGGCTGATGGCTGAGAAGAAGCTCGACGTCGACTGCCTCACGACGCACGTGGTGCCGCTAGAGGACGCGGAAGCCGGCGTAGCCGCCGCGATGGAAGATCCCGACGGCATCCTGGGGCTCGTTTTCGAGATGAACGACTGACCCCCGCGCCGGTCACTTGCGCACCTCGATGCGGCGCACGCGGACGTCCTCGCCCGTGGCCCACAGCCGGAGATCGGCGCCTTGGTGCTGGCGGTTGGCGAGCCTGGCGTCGGCGAGGGCGAACACGTGCGCGCGCCACTGGCCGGTATCGGCCCGGACACATGGCGGCGCGTCCTTGAAGGCGCCATCGATGGGCGCTGAGGCGTCGGTCGAGTCGTATGCGATGCCGAAGGGCTCCGTGCCCTCGTCGAGGTACTCGACCTCGATTTCGACGGGCCCATCGGGGTCGCGAATGAAGGCATCGGCGATGGTGAAGTAGATGAACCGGTTCTCGCCGCCGGTAGTGATGTCCGTCCGGCGATGATCCCCCCCCCGGGCACCCCCTGGATGAAGATCAGGTTCATTCCCTGCCCCGTCGGCCGTTCCCCGAGTTGCAGGAACGCGCCCTCAGGACGGGGCGCGGTGGAAGTGGGTTGCAGGCGCGCCGGCGCGGGAGCGTCGCGGACGAAGAGATACGGACCCTTCAGGCTGTTCGGATTGTCACTGGCAACGGCAATGAGATTCCAGCCGCCAAAGACGAGGAACGAACTCAGCGAGCACTCCCCACTCGTGCCGATGCGGCCCGATGGCCAACCGTTGACGTAGACCAGGTTAAGTGTGCCGCCGGCTCCCCATGGCGCTCCCATGGTCCCGAGCCGGAGTTGGATGTCGGCCCCGCGCCATTTCGCCGGCAGGAAGACCATACGCCGGTAGATCGCCCACGAGGTATCGCGGCAGACGTCCTTGTCGAGCGCGATCGGCGTCGTCATCGATTGCCACTCGCCATCCCAAACATCCGGCGTCACGGCCTCGGTGTCGAGGTTGTCGTTCTTCTCGGCTCCCCCCACCCGAGCGCGGCTGCGAGGCTCGAGGTGGACGCGCCATTCGCCGCCCAGATCCATGAGACGGGTTCGCGGGTATGCGCTCGTCTCGAAGACCGTCTCTCCATCCATCGTGACGCGGATGTCCGTGGGAGCCTCGGGGACGCCCGTGCAGTCGAAGTCGAAGGTGGCGCTGGACGCGTTCCCGGGCCGAGAGGCCCTGTTGTCGGTCCACTGGCGTAGCGCGCCATCGGGATCGGTCAACTCCTCCAAGGAGACACCGGCCACGCTATGCGATTCTGTCCCGGATACCTGGGGGCCCGTAACGGCAATCTCAACGTCGGCATCGTCGGCCGTGTTGTTGACGCAGGTGACCGTCAGATGGGCGGGCTTGCCGGGATCGACGGCGTAGCCGTCCGTGGAATTAAAGCCGTATAGGACCGTCAGCGGCTCCATGACGAGAACATTCCCTGCCCACGTGCGCTTGGCCGCCTCGGACGTGAAGACCGCTTTGAGCGGATAGCAGCGACCGAACACGCCCTCGGGAACCTGGACGAGAACCGTGCCGCTGAACGAGCCTTCGGCCGGCACCGAGATCGGCTCGACCGCTGGCCATCCGGCGGGGAGTTCGATGGCGATCCGCCCGGGTTGAGGGTCGTCTTGAGAGACAGTCAGCCGCCATTCGAACGAGTCGCCGGGCTCAGCGCGTCGAGGCGCCTCGCCGTCGAGGAACGGACTCTCGGAGACCTCCAGCGCGAAGCACGTCGGATCGGGGATCTCGACCTCAATGACGCCGTCCACGGCTTTGGCGCTAGTGGGCACTTCGCCACGTTCGTCGAGGAGTTTCACGCGCGGGTTGGTGAGTGCGGTCGGCACGCGTAGGCGGATGGGACGCGGGTCCATGCTGTCAGGAGCAAAACGCGCTGCGTAGTAGGGCGTGTCGCTGAGCGGGTACCACTGGCCGAGCGTGGCCTCGCGGCCGCCGCCCGAGTGGGTCACCGCGATGACGGGTCCGGGGTAGTCGCAGCGCTGCCACTGTCCATCGATGAGAGCCTCGGTAACGATGTCAGAGGCGTCGCCCTCGACCACGGCCTCCGCCAACCCCACTCGGAAGTCGTAGTACCGCCGCCACTCACCCGTGTAGAAACGGTACCGATGCAACAATTCGCCGGGCGGGCTCTCGGCCTCGCGGACGCCGGGATTGAAGGACCACGACGGCCCGCCACCATGGAAGCCGTGGCCCATCCCATTCGCGTATGTCCAGAAATCGTTGGCGCTCTGGCTGGGCATCTGGAGCGCCGCGTGTCGCGGCAGCGTGTGGCGAAACAGGATGGGCATGAGCTGCGCGTCGTCGGGAGGGTTGTGAGCGGCCACGAGCGTGCCGGTCACGAAGAGATGGGCGGTCGACGTGAGGAACTCGGGATAGAAGAAATCCGCGCAGTGCTCGGCCCGCAGGATAAACTCGGGATTGTGCTCGCGGCATGCGTCGCGGATGGCGCGGTACAGTGCCTTGAAGTAGTGCGGCACCTCGTTGGGCCGGTGGGGCGCGCCATACGATGGGCCGGCAAGCCCGGCGCCGGTCGTGGCAGCGGTGTCGTAGTGGATCTCGTCCAGGCCGAAGGCTTGGACCCACCTCACAGCCTCGCCGACGCGGGCCTTCACGAAGGCGGGATCAAATGGCGAGGGCATCATGTCGCGGAAGCCCTCGGCGAAGCTGCGGTTGCGGTCATGTAGCGTCCAGCGCGAAGCGTACTCGGCGTAGTTCGGGCGCCCCATGAGCGGAGCGCGGTCGAAGGTAAAGAGAGCCGGCGATCCACCCTGGGCCCTGATCTTGTCGAACGCTCGCTCGTACTCCAGCGCTGAGCCGCGGAACCCATCCCAACCCTCGGGGATCGACGTGTTGAGCGACTTCATGAGGTACGAGGCGTGGATCGGGGCCTGCTGCTGGATCTCGAAGAGATCGCCCACGTCGCCGTCGCTGGCGTGGTGGGCGAGCCAGCACTGGGATGTCGGCATGTCCCAAACGCGTTGGGGCGGGTCGAGCGGGCCGAATGCATCCTGGGCGAACGGGCGGTACATGGCAGCCCCGGATCGCCAGTCTCCCTCGTGAGCGGCGATCTGCACCCAAGGGGTCGTCCAACTATCGCCGCGCTCGGCGATCCAACAGCCGGTGAAGCTGATGCCCATGACGCTGTCGCCGGACTCCTCGCGGCCGATGAACAGATCCTTGCTGTAGCCATAGTCGTCGAGGCATCCGACGTAGACGCCCCGGTCCGCATCGTAGAGGTCGAGCCACTGCATGTACATGAAATCCGGATATGCTTCTGACAGCATCTGCCCGGGGTCGAGACCCTTCACGCGGAACCGCGCGCCGAGGGTGTGAGGCCACGTGAACCAGTCATCAGCCGGATCGCCCACCTCGATGCCGCGCAGGACGGGCAGGCGGATCGTATCCACGAGCGCCTGACCGGTCGTGTTGCGAACCGTCAGGTGAAAGCGCGGGCCGAGGTCTTCGGCGGCGAGTTCGATCTCGCCGATGATGCGCAGCCCGCTGGGGCGTCGCCAGAGAATGCGCGCCCGCGAGGTCTCGCCGACGATCTGGGTCGAGATCTCCGCCTCGCCGCCCGCGAAGACGTTCTCCTCGCCATGCTCCCACGTCTCCCATGGCGCCAGGCCGCTTCGGTCCTCCTCGACGACCTCAAACCACGAGCCCCGCAGCGACTCCGGGCCGGGCGTGAGCGAGGCGATATCGCCCGTCGCGGGATCGATCTCCAGCCGGCAGTGAGCGTTCTCGAGCACGACGGAATCAGCGGCGCCCGCGGCGAATGGGAGCAGCGCCAGAGCGAGGCATGTGGAGATTGGCATCAGCGACCGCCTCTCGGAAAAGTGGTGTGACCGTGTATTGGATACCTCGACGCGCAAGCCCTCCGACGCAGGGCCCTGGGCAACTGCGGTAGAAGACAGCCTCTGGCGAGGCCTTTCGCTCAATACTACCCACACGGGGGCGGTCCAATGGGTGTCTTGGTGTTGCTTTGCGCGGCGGCTGGCGACGCGCAACCTGCCGCGGAGAAGGCTCCGTTCAAGCTCCTCTACAACAACGATGCCACCAACATAGTGAGTTGCGAGTCACCGTTCCACAGCCGCGGCGAGCCTATCACCGATGACGCGATCGCGGGATCGATCGACGATGTCGCGGGCAAGGGCGTCGACGCGTACATGCTCAGCCCCGGCCTGGGCCACTTCCCGTGGTGGAAGAGCGACGTGGTGCCCGATCACTACCAGTGGTGGATGGCGAAGTCCGGGCTCAAGCCCGACGAGTACGGCGACTACCTGCTGGCCGGCGGCGATTGGGTCAAGGTGCTTGTGGAGCGCTGCCGCGAGCATGGCATGGCTCCCTTCATCAGCCTCCGACTCAACGACGTGCACATGATGGAGTTCAGCGGCGAGGAGCACGTCCGCTCCTCCTGGTCAAGCCAGTTCTACACCGAGCATCCTGAGTACTGGATCGAGCCCGAGCACAAGACCAAGTGGCCCACGGGCTACAGCCACCAGCGCGGCCTCAACTGGGCCGAGCCCGCCGTCAGGGAGTACAAGCTCTCCCTCATCACCGAACTCCTTGAGAACTACGATCTCGATGGCTTCGAGCTGGATTTCCTGCGCGATCACGTGATGTTCCGCAAGGACTTCCCCCTCGACGAGCGCGCCGACATCATCACTGACTTCGCGCGCGACGTGAGAGCCGTCCTCGACCGCACCACGAAGCCCGGCCGGCAACGTTGGCTATCGGTGCGCGTGCCGCTCGACTTGAAGCGCTGGCCAGAGACGGGTCTTGATGTCGAGCGCCTCGTTGGCGCGGGCGTCCAGATGCTGAACTGCTCCGGCTGGTACCATACCATCATGGTCCATGACCTCGCGAAGATACGCGCGCTCGCCCCGAACGCGGCCGTCTACCAGGAACTCACATTCAGCGCGGGGAGCCTGTGGTTCATCGCGGAGCGTTCGGGCTACGGGACAATCGGGCATCCTCGCACGTGGGACGCCCAGTTTCAGACCGCCGCGAACCTGGCCTATGCTCGGGGCGCCGACGGCATCAGCCTGTTCAACTTCGTCTACTACCGGGGCGGCGGCAAGGGGTTTGAGTGGCTTGTGCGCGAGCCGCCGTTTCACGTCCTCCCGCGCCTGCGCGATCCCGCGTGGCTGAGCCGGCAACCGCAGTATTACTGGCTGGGGCAGTGGACCTACCTGAGCCAGCTAAACCGGAAGATCGAGCCTGGAACGGAGCGGTCATTCCGATTCGACATCGCGCTGCCAGAGCGCGAGCTTGCGGAATCAACGCGTCTGCGCGTGCACTCCGAAGACCCCATCGACACCGCGCAGCTCACCGTCCGCTTCAACGATGTCGAGTTGGAGCCGACGGACGATACCAGCCCCTTCCTGGACAACCCGTATGACCGTATGATCAGCGACGGGCCGCGCCGTCGAGCGTGGACGCTCACGCAAAGTCTCCTCCGCGATGGCGACAACGACCTGACCGTGGCGTTGGGCGAAGGCGGGGAATCGGTGAGGTTCACCTGGATCGATCTTGCCGTCGAGTGAACTCGGAGGCACGACCCATGAATCCCGCTCTGTGGATTGCGTCATTCCTGCTAGCCGTCGCCGCATGCGAGGCTCCCGCCGACCGCGCGGTCATCCACGTCGATTCTCTCGGCGCCGTGCCTGATGGCGAGACGGATTCCGGGCCAGCCATACGGGAAGCAATCTACCGCGCGAAGTCCCTCGGCAGGCCGGTAAACATCAAGTTATCCAAGGGCGAGTATGCCATCTGGCCCAAGAACGACACGTATGATTACCAGCGCTTCGGCATGGCGACCGGCGGCGAAGACAGGTGCTGCCTCGTCATCGACAACGCCAAGGACATCACCTTCGCGGGAGCGGGGCCTGAGACGGTCCTCTCGATACGGAATCCTCAGTTCGGAGGCATCGCTGCCGAGTTCTCAACGAACATCGTCCTCAGGGACTTCGCTGTCGATTACGACCCCCTTCCGTTCACCCAGGGCAGGATCACGAGCATCGACGAGGAGCAGGGGTCGTTCGTCCTCCGGCTCGACCCCGGCTTCGCTGAGTTCGACCATCCGGGCTTCACCGACCCCGATCTGTGTTTCGGCAACACCTTCGACCCGACCGCCCTCCAGCACCGCACGGGCCGCCCGCTCTTCCTTGAGAGCTGGGACCGCCTCAGTGACACTGAGTACAGGCTGCACGCCGCTGAGAGAACTCCCATCGGCACGAAGCAGCTCAAGGTCGGCGATCGCTACTTCCATTGCTTCATCCGCTTCAACCGGTCGCCGGTCGAGGCCTGGTTCGTGCGTGGCGTGGTTCTGAAGAACATCACCGTCTACGCGGGCATCACGATCGCATACCTGATCGGCCACACCGAGGAATCCACCCTCATCAGGAACTGCAATATACTCCCCAGGCCGAGGACCGATCGAGCGATCAACGTGAACGCGGATGGCATTCACTCCTTCGGCGTGCGCGGCGAGTTCATCATCGAGGGATGCGACTTCCGCGATAACAACGATGACAGCATCAACGTCCACAACCGCGGCCTGAACATCAAGGAGGTGCTGTCGGATCGCGAGGTCGTCCTCTACAGCGAGAAGTTCACCATCAAGGCGGGGGACAGGCTGTACTTCTATGACTACGCGACGAAGCTCCCGATCGAGCGCCTCGCCACCGCAACCGAAGTCGAGGAACTCCCGGGCTTTATGGAGCGCACTCATTACTCCGTGGCGTTCACTCCTCCGATCCCAGGCCTCGAAGCCGATTCGGGCAAGCGCGTCTTCAACTGGGATGCCTGCGGCTCCGGCGTGGTCATCAGGAATAACAGGCTCACCAACGCGGGCGGCATCAAGCTGAGATGCCCCAACGCGGTGGTTGAGAACAATCGCCTCTCAGTGGCTGGCGGGCTCGTGATGTTCGACATTTACTACTACAACGAAGGGCCGATCCCGCACACCATGGCAGTCAGGAACAACGACTTCGGCGGCGCGGGTATCGTTGTGGGTGATCGCTGGGAGCGCGCCGCGGGGGATAGACGGGTGAGGGACATCGAGATCGTGGGCAACCGTCTCGGCGAGTACCGTCCCCAGCAAATCACGCTCTGGTCCTGCGAGAACGTGATCATCAGGGACAACGTCGTGACGGTGTCAGGCGAGCCCGCGCCCGGCGATATGGCCGAAATCGTGGACATGGTGGACTGTGAGAATGTGGCCATTGAGGACTGGCGGGTCCGCCGACAGCGCCCGAAGTAGGCTTGCCGTTGCCTTCGCCCGCGTGGCAGCAGGGCAGAGCGCAATGCCGTTGCCAATCATTGCGTTCTGCAGAGGAAACTCGTCGTCTGAGTTTCCGAGTTTCCACGCCTCCAACCGTCTCTCCCACGAGGGCCATGACCCCCGCCTGACGAAACTCCTCCACGAACGCGTCCGCCGTCGCCCGTGTCGTCCGTGCCTGCGGCTCTCCTGAGCCGCGCCGTTGCCGTCGCCGCGCAGCCTTGTCCGCCCGTCTGTCTCATCCGAGGAGGTCGCGTAGTGCTCCAACCGCAGCTTCCCTTCGCGCCGTTCAACAGCCACCAACTGCTCGCCGGTCATTACCTCCAGGACGTCCTGCCCGAGGCCGAACACCCCTGGCCGCCGGAGGGCCTCGACGGCGCCCGCGCGGAGTTGCTGGCGCTGTGGGACGATCGGTACGATGAGGTCGAGCAGTTCAACGAGGCGCAACTCGAGGACCAGTTCATCAAGCCGGTGCTCGCCATCCTCGGCCACACGTGCGAAGTGCAGCCCCGCGCCGGGCAGCACCAGCCTGATTACGGGTTCTTCATCGATGACGCGGCGCGGGAGGCGGTGCTGCCCGCGGACGGCCGGCGCGAGTACCTGGGATCAGGCCATCGCCGTTGGTGACGCGAAGGCGTGGGGCATCAAGCTCGACAAGGCCGTGAGCGGCGCCAAGGGCTGGAGCTTTCAGAACCCGAGTTTCCAGATCTACTACTACCTCGCCGAGACCGGTTGCCGCTGGGCGATCCTAACGAACGGTCGGCTGTGGCGGCTGTACTCATCCGAGCCGAAGCCCGACATGCAGGTCTACTACGAGGTGGACCTGCCCGCGCTATTGCAGTCGGGTAACCCCGACGACCTGGCGTACTTCTGGCTGTTCTTCCGTTGCTCTGCCTTTGTGGCAGGCGTCGAGGGCGTGTCGTTCCTGGAGCAGGTCCAGGCCGAGTCTGACCTGGCCGCCGACAAGCTGCGTGAGGATGTCCGCGAAGGCGTCTACCGCGCGCTGCTGGAGGCGTGTCGTGGATTCTTGGGCTACGCGCCGAACGGGCTCGGCGAATCGGACCTCGACGAGGTGTACGACAACGCCCTGGTCTTCCTCTATCGGTTGCTGTTCGTGCTCTACGCGGAGGCGGCGGAGCTATTGCCGCTGCGCGAGAACGTGCCCTACCGGGATCAATACTCGCTTCATGCCATCAAGAACCGCGTAGCGGCAAACCCGGACGGGTTCATCGACGGCATTGCCGCGGAGTGGCCGAAGCTTAAGGCGCTCAGTGGGATCATCGACAAGGGTCACGAGGCGCTCGGCGTGCCCGCGTATAACGGCGGGCTGTTCGACCCCGGGAGACACCCGTTCCTGGAGCGGAGCGAACTATCGGACGCCGCGGTCGCGAAGGTCGTGGACCTGCTGGCGAGGACGCCCGAGGGACGGTTTGCGGACTACCGCGACCTCGGCGTGAGACACATAGGGAGCATCTACGAGGGGTTGCTGGAGTATCGGCTGGCGGTGGCGTCGGAGCCGATGGTGGTGGTGCGTAAGGGCGGGAAGGATCTGTGGGTGCCGGATGAGAGCGTGGCGCAGGCATTCTTGCCTGCGGACGCTGACGCGGCGGCGGGCAAGAATGCCCGCCCCACGAAGACGAAGGCCACGGATGAGGCAGAGAGGTGCGAGGCGGGTGAGGTGTATCTCGTCACCGATCGAGGCGAGCGGAAGGCGACGGGAAGTTACTACACGCCGCAGTTCATCGTCGAGTACATCGTCGAGAACACCATCGGCCCGGTCATCGATGCGTGTGAAACGAGCGAGGAGGTCCTGGACCTTAACGTGCTCGATCCAGCCATGGGGAGCGGGCATTTCCTCGTTGAGGCGACGAATTTCATCGCGCGGAAGCTGATGGAGCGAGGCGCCAGCTTGGGCGTGTACGGGGATGGGTTATACGCGGCGGCGAAGTATGGGAAGGCGAAGGTCGACGAAGAGGCGGACGTTGTCCGACTGAAACGCATGGTGGTGGAGCGGTGCATCCACGGGGTGGATGTGAATCCGTTGGCGGTGGAGTTAGCTAAGCTGTCGCTATGGCTGAACACGGTCTCCAAGGGCGAGCCGCTGTCGTTCCTCGATCACCATCTGCGCTGCGGCAACTCGCTGATCGGCGCGCGGGTCGAAGACCTCCCCACCCCGCCGGAGCCGAAGAAACGCAAGAAGAAGGCCAAGACGGCCAAGGCCGAGGCGGCGGGACAGCTCGCGCTGTTTGACTACGACGACTTCGCGCTCGCCGCGAACCGCCTCGTGTTCGGCTTCGGCGAGATCAGCCACGCCCTCTCCGATTCCCGCGAGGCGGTGCAGCAGAAGGCCCGGATCCTCGCCCAGATCGACGAGGCCCACCGGCGGCCGTACCGCGAGATCGGCGATGTCTGGTGCAGTCGGTTCTTCGGGAATGAGATCGACGCGACGGTCTACGGCGAGTTGGTCCAGCACCTCCAGACCTCGCCTCCCTCCCAAGCCAATGTAAGAGCGGCTTCAGCCGCGACGCCGTCTCCCGAGGACCTCGCCGCGCTATCTGCCAACGGCGTCGCGGCTGAAGCCGCTCTTACGGGGGCCGGCGCAGAGCCATCCGGCGAGGCGGCAACGGCGCTTGATGTGGCGAGGTCTCTGGCGGAGCGCTATCGCTTCTTCCACTGGGAGCTTGAGTTCCCCGAGGTGTTCTTCGACCAGCATGGGCGGAAGCTCGACGATCCGGGGTTTGATGCGGTGGTCGGCAATCCGCCGTGGGAGCGGATCAAGCTGCAGGATAACGAGTTCTTCGCCCGGCGCGCGCCGGTGATCTCGCTGGCGCCGACGGCGGCGAAACGGAAGGCGATGATCGCGGCGCTGCCGGAGACGGATCCGGAACTGGCGGAGCAGCATGCACGGGCCAAGGAACAGGCGGAATTCCAACTCGCGTGGACACGGAGTTCGGGTCAGTACCCGCTCATGGGTAAGGGCGATACGAATCTGTATGCCGTGATGACCGAGCGCGCCCGCGACCTTCTGGCGGCTCGCGGGCGGACGGGACTCCTCGTGCCCAGCGGCATCGCGACGGACAACACCACGAAGGACTTCTTCGGCGATCTCATCGGGACCAAGACGCTGCAGACCTTGCTGGACTTCGAGAATCGGCAGAAGGTCTTCGCCGATGTGGACAGCCGGTTCAAGTTCACCATTCTGGTGATGACGGGCGAAGAGCCGGTGGAGGAGATCAGCGCGGGGTTCTTCTTGCACGGCGCCGAGGACATGCGCGATCCGGAGCGCGTGTTCCCGCTGCGACCGGAAGACTGCGAGCTGATGAACCCGAACACGAAGACATGCCCGATCTTCCGCACGCAGCGCGATGCGGAGATCGCGCGGAGCATTCATGAGAGAGTGCCGATCCTCGTTAGCGAAGGCTTCGACAACGACATCAGCCCGTGGGGCTTGAAGTACTACCGGCCCTTCCACATGTCCGACGATTCACACCTGTTTCGGACGGCAGGAGACCTGGACGCGGATGGCTTCTGGCGGAGTGCCGGGAATCACTACAGAAAGGGGGGTGAGGCATACGCTCCACTGTACGCGGGCAAGATGGTGCGCCCGTTCGATCACCGAGCTGCATCGGTGGAACACCACCCGGAGAACACATACAACCAGTTTGTCGCGGTGTCGATGACGCCCGAGGAGAAGCGCGACCCCGATATGTCACCGGCACCCCAGTTCTGGGTGCCATCCGACGAGGTGAAACGCCGGGGCCGAGGGGTCCCGTGGGTGCTCGCGTATCGAGATGTTGCACGGTCCACGGACGAAAGAACTGTCATTAGCGCCATCGGCCCGAATGTGGGCTATAACGACAAGCTGCCCCTTCTCGCGTGTGCCACGTCCGCGCCGAAGGAGTGCCTGGCCGCGAACCTGAACGCCTTCGTTCTCGACTTCGTGGCCCGGACAAAGGTGTCGTCGACCAAGGTGGCGTTCTTCGTGGTCAAACAACTCCCCATCATCCCGCCTTCCGCCTACACGGACGAGCAGGTGGAGTGGATACGGGAGCGCGTGTTGGAGTTGACGTACACGGCGCATGACATCGCGGGGTTTGCGGAGGACATGGGCTATGTGGATGAGGAGGGCGAGGTCAAGCCACCGTTCGTGTGGGATGAGGAGCGGCGGCTGCAATTGAGGTGTCAGCTGGACGCGCTGTACTTTGGGCTCTACGGCATCGATCGGGATGACGCCGAGTATATCCTCGAGACGTTCCCCATCGTGAAGCGCCACGACGAAAAGAAGTTCGGCAAATATCGGACCAAGGAACTCATCCTGCAGTACATGAACGCGTATGCCGCCGGGGATGGGGATGCGTGGGTCAAGGGGTAGGAACGCCACGGTCCCCTTCCGTTGATTCAGATTCGTGGGGGTGAATGATCCTATGAAGAGAAGAGATTGAGATTAGCTTGAAGAGCGAATCTTAAGCTCTTCTATACATATAGTCGCCAACTCCCCCGAGTTTGTCCCAACTATCTGTCTACGACCCCTATACGGCCCGTTCCTGCTCGGCCCGCTTCCCTCGTCGGCGCTCGGATGAGCCCCGCTCCCGACCCCGAAGGGCGACCCATCAACCGCGCCGAACTGCCATGCCTATCCTCCCGGAACCGAAAGAGAGTCGCCCGATGCCCAAGCTGATGCTCGTCGTTGCGCTGCTCGTTGTTGCCACCACCGCCGGCGCCGCGCGTGGGCGATCTCGCCTGCCGCGCCGCGAACTCAACCTGGTCCTCGAAGCGCCGATCACCACCTGGGACGAGGCGATCCCCCTCGGGAACGGTCTGATGGGCGGGCTGCTGTGGGGCGAAGGCAACACGCTGCGGCTGTCGCTGGATCGCGGCGACCTGTGGGACGAGCGGCCGGCGCCTGGCATGCCGTGGGACGAGTTCAACTACCCGAACATGCAGCGACTGGTCGCCGAGGGCAAGCAGGGCGAGGTGAACCGGATCTTCGACGCGCCGTACAACGGTACGCATCCCACCAAGCTACCCGCGGGCCGAGTGGAGGTCACGCTCGATCAATCGCAGGCCATAGAATCCTTCGAACTGGAGCTGGCCACCGCCGAGGGCCGCGCGCACCTGGCCTACGGGACAGACGTGGATGCGTTCTTCAGCGCCGCGAAGCCGGTTGGGCTCGTGTTCATCCCCGGCCCGGCGCCCGAGGCCATCAGGTTACTGGCTCCTGGCGCGGTGAAGGTCCTCGGCTATCCGGATGCGGCGGTCGGTTCGGATCTAACAGCTCAGTGGTTCGTGCAGGAGGCGGCCGAGGGGCTGAGTTACTGCGTGTGCGTCGAGACGCGAGATTTGAAAGCCGGGACGCTTCTAGCGGCGACGGTGACATCCAGCAACGATGATGATGATCCACTCGGGCTGGCGAGAGAGCGAGTCGATCAGGCGCTGGAAACGGGCTACAAGAAGGCGCTGAGACCGCACGCGGCCTATTGGCGCGAGTTCTGGTCGGAGTCGACGGTCAGCGTGCCGGATATCGATGTCATGCGGCAGTATTACCTGGTTGAGTATTTCTACGGGGCGGCCTCTCGTCGGGGAGCCCCGCCGATGCCGCTGCAGGGCGTGTGGACCGCCGATTCGGGCGGCTTGCCACCGTGGAAGGGCGACTACCACAACGATCTCAACACGCAGATGACCTACATCGCCTACCAGGCGGCGGGGCACTTCAATGAGGGCGCATCGTACCTGGATTTCCTCTGGAATCTTCTGCCCACGTTCCGCACGTTCGCTCGCGACTTCTACGATGCTCCGGGCGCGGCTGTGCCGGGCGTGATGAGCTTGGCGGGGCAGCCTCTGGGTGGATGGGGTCAATACAGTTGCTCGCCGGCGATGGGCGCGTGGAGCGGGCACCTCTTCTACCTGCACTGGCGCTACACGATGGATGAGGACTTCCTGAACGAGCGCGCTTACCCGTGGTGTCGCGAGGTCGGCGAGTGCCTCGAGCACCTCCTGAGTCCGAATGATGATGGGGTGCTCGTGCTGCCACTGTCGACATCACCGGAGATTCACAACAACTCGATCCAGGCGTGGTTGATCCCCAACACAAACTACGACCTGGCGTGCCTGAAGATGTTCTTCGTGGGGCTGGCTGAGATGGCTGATGCGGCCGGCAACGCGAACGACGCGGCCCGCTGGGTCAATATCGTCGAGGGCTTGGGTGAGTTCCACGTGAGCGACGATGACATCCTGCTGCTCGACGCCGAGCAGAAGCTCCCGGGCAGCCACCGGCATCTGTCGAACATCATCATGATGCACCCGTTCAACCTGATGACCTCCGATGGAGGCGCGGACGAACAGCGCATCATCGACGCGAGCATGGAGCAGTGGGACGACCTAGGCACGATGGGCTGGACGGGCTATAGCTTCTCGTGGATGTCGTGCCTGCGAGCGCGAGTGGGTGATGCGGAGATGGCCGCGCGGATGCTGGATCTGTACGTGAAGGCGTTCATCCTGCGCAACGGGTTCCACGTGAACGGCGACCAGACGGGAAGCGGGTTCTCGGGGTTCACCTACCGACCGTTCACGCTGGAGGGCAACTTCCTGGCCGCCCAGGCCGTGCATGAGATGGTGCTGCAGAGCTGGAGCCCGACGCCCGGCGAGCGCGACACGGGAATCATCCGGATCTTCCCGGCGATGCCATGGCTGTGGCATGACGCGTCGTTCGACGATCTGCGAGCCGAGGGCGGCCACCGCGTGTCGGCGCGCCGCGAGGGCAATGCGACAACCTGGCTGCGCGTGGTCGCGGGGCGCGATAGCGTCATTCGCGTCCGCGACAACTTCGGCGGGCGAGAGCCGGAGTGGAGTCGCCGGGGCGTCGCCAAAGTCGGCGAGAACTACGAGGTCGCGCTGAGGAAGGGGCAGACGATCGAGGCGCGGCTGGATGCTCCCAATGGACCTGCCGCTAGACCAGACGACGCCTTCGAGCCGCTCGTGATCCGACCGCAGGGGATCATCCGCGCGAACGCGCTGCCGCTGAGGATCGGCGCGGACAGCGCGGGCGGGAACGCCTTCAGGGGTGATCTCGCGCGCATCGCCGTGTTCGATCGGCCGCTGAGCGAGGTGGAGATGGCGAAGCTGTTCGATGGCGATGCATCGCTGCCTGGAATGCTGGTCGCTCTGGACCTCGCGGATCTCGACGGCGAGGCTGCGAGGAACACGGCAGTCGCCGACCTCCCGGCGCGTGTCGTCGGGGAGGTTGAGCTGATCGATAGCATCCACGGCGCAGCCATGCGGGTCGGCGGCACTGGGTACCTGGAGATCGGACATGACGCGCGGCTGGACTGTTTGGACGGCCTGACAGTGGCGGCGTGGGTACGGCCGACCGACCTTGTTGGCGCCGGGATGCGGATCATCGATAAGTCGCCTGTGGGAGTGGCGAGCGCGTACTTGTTCGATACGCATCCGGGGAACTCGCTGCGACTGACGACGCGCGATCCGGCGTTGGTCCACGCGGCCGAGCTGCCGCTAGGCGAGTGGACGCATGTGGCCGGAACGGTAGACGTCGAGGCGAGAACGTCGGCGCTGTACGTCAACGGCAAGCTCGCGGCGGGGTCGCCCTAGTCTTGATAGTGACAGGACCAGAGAAGGGGTGAGCCGCCCGTCTAGTCAGCCATCAACACGTACACGCCAAACTCCCCGTCAACCGGGACGGCGATCTTGCCGTCCGCTACCTCGCCCTCGGCGAGCGGCGTGCCGTAGAAGTCCGAAGGGTCAAGCAATCGATACCTCTCCCCGTTCTCCAGCACCTCACTGACATCGACCTGGACACTTCCCGTGCCCGCCCAGTTGACAACTGCCAGGTGAGCCCGCCCCTCCGCGTACTTGTGCGGCTTCACGTAGACCCACGGTTCCGTGGGACGCGCGTCACCCTCGTTCCAGACAACGTTGTCCTCTGTCACCGCCTGACGGTACTTCACAATCTCCAGCCCGCCACGCACGATGGTGTTGTCCGTCACAACGCAGTCCTCGTTGTGCTCCGCCGTGTAGCCGATTCGCATGCCGATCCCATGCAGCACGTTCCCCCGCGCCGTGATGTTGTGGCTCGGCGCGCCGCCGCCAATGAGGAACGGCCCGGCGCCGTGGCACACGTTATGCTCGACCACGAAGTTATCGACATTCGCGCGCGACGATCCGTACGCGTGCATCGTGTACGAGCCCCCGCCCGGCGTGCTCATGATGCAGTTCGCAATCGTCTTGGTGCCCTCGGCGTTCTGCGTGTAGATGCTGTGTCCGTGGTGGCGGTCTGGCCCCTGCCATCCGTTCCCGTAGAAAATGCAGCCATAGACCTCCGCGTCGAGCGCCGGCTTCCACAGGTTCATCCCGCTGCCCGTGTTGTCGTGGATCAGGAGGTCGATGAACTTGCATCCCGGCGCATCCGCGACGCTGACCCCTCCTGATGGGCCCTTGAGCGACTCCGGGTGAGACCCGGACTCCTCAGTCGTCTGATGCGGCTCGGAGACGGTCACCTCGAGGTCCCGCAACCACACGTACGAGCACCCAGTCAGCATTTCGATGCCGCCGTCAATGGTCGCCCGCGCGCCCGGCGGTGCCCGCACGACGATCGGCGATCCCTCGGCGCCGTTCAGCCGCACTGAAAGACCCAGACCCCCGCGGTTCCATTCCGGCCACCGGTACGTGCCCGCCGCCAGCCAGACGGTATCGCCCGGCTGCACGTCCTGCGAGCCGCTGAGAGCCGAGGTCAGATCCCACGGCGAGTCCGCTGTGCCCTGATTCTCCGCCTGCCCGTCCGGCGTCACATGCCAGTCAGCCGCCCCGGCGCAAGTCGTCGTCAAGAGCACTACCACAAGCATATCCTTGATTCTCCTTTCCTCGCACTCCCCACCGCAAGCCGGGATTCCCCATTGGGGAATCTGCGGGTCGCCCGACCCGCGCGCCCAACTCTCGATCCCAAGTGCATCGTGCGGGTCAGGCGACCCGCAGGCACGGGTGGACACTCCGCCGTCTGGGCGGGGCATGCTCACCTTCCGTCACTTTGCGTGTCGGCGGCCGGGCTACGCGCTCTCACGCCCCCCCCAGCGAACGCCTCCACAAGCTCCAACTCCTCCCCCCTCCAGCTCCACCGCCATTGCATACCTGCTCGCCACCAACCAGGCTGGCATTCCGTCGGCGACCGCCAGGATGTCATCCGGCCCGAACGGCTCCCCGCCGCCCCCCTTCGCCAGCACTGGCGAGGCATCTCCCACCAACAGCACCGGGATGCCATCCGAACTTGCCGGATGGTCCGTCGTCAACATGCCTATCCCTTCAATTTCTACCTCGGCCATTGTCCATTGCCTCCCTGTTGAAGTGTCGGGCCGGTGCCCGGTGATGCCTACTCGACGCGCTCCACGGTGATGATCCGGCCGCCCTCGGGTGGCTACTCCGTCGGGCGCAAGGTGATCGACTTGACGCTGACGGCTTTCCACGGCGTGTCGGTTAGCGGCTGGATTGTGACGGCATGGCGACCGGCGTCGGGGATGGTGGCTTCGCCAAGGGCGAACGTGCGGTAGTCGCGCCACGTGCCGGTCTCCTCCGAGACGATCCTGAAAGCCTCGTCGTCGACGCGCACCTCGAACGTGCTCCCTCCGAAATCGGTCGCGCAAGCGTATTCCAACTCCACCTCGAAGGCGCCTGGCTTCGCCACGTCGATTAGCCATGTGACGGAATCCGCCGCGTTGCCCCAATGGCCGATCTGCCCGTCCGCGATAACCGGGCTTGTGCCATGGGCGTTGGCGGTGTCGGGCCTGAGCACGATCTGGCCATCGGCCTGTTGCTCGACGACCATGTCCAGCGGCGCGTCGTTGTAGTGGCGAGCGAGGACGGCGATGTTCCGGTCGTTGCCGGAGAAGCTTGCGATGGGTTGGTCGCGGTACTGCTCGATGGGCAGAGGGAGCGAATCCGGGCGGGGCTTGGCGAAGCCGTAGAGTCCGAAGTCTTGGTCGCCGGCCCCAGTGATGATGGCTCGCGCGTCGTGGCGGTCTCCCCAACCTACCACGCACTGTATGAGCTGCTTGCCCTCGCCCCTCACCTGGCTGACGCGCTCGAGGACGGCCGGGTCTGTGGCCTCATTCATGAGCCAATCGACCTCGCGGAACATGTCCGAATCGGCGACCATCGGGTTCAGCACGTCATGGCAGGTGAGCCAGATAACGCAATCCGGATTCGCAGCTTTGGCCGTATCGCGGATGCGCCCCCAGCAGCGATCGACCGCTTTCTGGTTGAACTCCAGCATCATCTCGTCGGTCACCGCGTCCTTCCCCGGGAACGGCTCGCCCATGAGTTCGACATACATCGCTTGCTCGCACTCGAGCCACTGCCCGGTGGTGTTGAAGACCCAGTCGATCATGAAGCCATCCATGCCGGTCTTGCGGAGGGCGTCATCGATGGAGGCGGCGAGGTAGTCGAGGTACTCGGTGGTGAACGGGATGTGCATCGTGCTGGAGTGGCCGTAGCTGAGATCGGGATGAGTCTGGCCCCAGAGCGTGTTGGCGCCGACGCAGAAGTAGCCCATGACGCGCATGTCGCCCGCGTGCCCGAGCTTGACGACCTCGGTCAGGAAGTCGCGCTTCAGACCCGGTTGCTCGGGGACGATTCCGTCCTTGTACCAGGCGTAGCCATTGCACGACACGGCGAAGGTCTGGATCACGTTCGCTCCGAGCCCCTCATACCAGGCCACGTGCTCCTCGGGCGACGCGTCTGCCCAGAGCCCTGGCTCGGCGAAGGCGTTCGGCCCGCCCTCACCCCAGTTGAAGTCGATGCAGAACGCCTCGATGGGTTGGGAGGAGGCAGGCGCGCAGGCGAGCGCGAGGGCGGCGCATAGGATGTTCATAGCAGCTCCTTCACCATTGCGCGGGCAGGAAGTCGCCAACATCGCCCGCGGTGATGATGTGTTTCTTGAGGTAGTAGATCGGCCTGTCGAACTCCTCGCCGCTGAACCAACGGGCCGCCATCTCCATGGGGAGCGCGCCGTCGCCCTCGGCGGATTGGTACGTGACCGCGTGGAGCACGCCTTCCTGGATGTACTCCAACCCCGTGCGGCTGTTGCCGGCCGAGACGCAGATGACGTCATCGCGGCCCGCGTCGCGGAGGGCCTCCACGATGCCGACCATCGCCTTGGAGTCGTCGGCGCTGATGATGCCCTTGAGGTCGTCGCCGAAACGCTTGAGCCACGCGGCAACTTGGGTCTTGGTCTTCTCAGTGTCGAGGTCGGTGGCTTGCATGTCAAGGCAGACCATGTCCGGCGCGATCTCCTTGAGTTCGGACACGGCGCCCCACGTGCGGGAGAGGTAGCAGCTCGTCCCGGCCACATGGCGGACGATGCAATAGCCGCCCTGGTTGCCCATCTGGTGGGCGAACTCGCGGGCGAGCATCCGGAACTGCCCCCAATCGTCAGGACCCGTCCAGCAGAGCGCGTACTTCTGGCCCTCATCGACGGGCAGGAGATTGCTGACGATGATGGGGAGCTTGGCGTCATAGAGGCGCTTGAGCATCGGCACGACTCCGTTGGCGTCGACCGGGTTGACGATGACGAGATCGGGAGCCATCTCGATGACCTGCTCGATCTGATCCATTTGGACCTTGTTGTCGTTGCCGGCCTCCATCTGGGTGAGGTCGATGCCGTAACCGTCGGCGACGCGCCGCATGCCATTGCCGTATCCGGTGAAGTAGGGGTGGTCCATGTACTGAAGCGCGACGACGCGCTTGCCGCTCGGGCCGTCGCCGGGGCTAACGGGCTGCGGGAGTTTTTCTCCGCTCCACCCGGAGAACTCCTGGTCATACCACCGCAACCGGTGGTCATCAGCCAGGCTCTCCGGATCGTCCGGGCGCTCGGGAGGGTCGAGAGGCGAATCGTCAAGCCACGTCAGCGGGCGGCCGTCGGTGGCCTTGAGCTGCGACACGTCGGTCTCGCCTGCTGCGAGAGCGATGGGCGCGGCGCGCTGCGTGACGACGGCAGGCGCGGGCGCCACGGGGGCGCGCCCCTTGCTCCACATGGCATAGATGGCTACGATCGCCACGCACGCGGTCACTGAGACGCAGACCATCGCGAAGGTACGGTCGGGCTGTCTTCTCTGCATGTCACTGCTCCCCTTGGAGTCGTCATCCATCTCATCGACATCCGGTAGTGATTCCAACTCATCGAGCAAGGCGCGACGTTGGCCGCAAAGTCGGTTGCGCTTCGCTTCGCGCCACGCGTCGTGGAGGATGATGCTAGCGAGGACCAGTCCTTGGGCGACGAGTTTGAGCGACTTCGTCGCGCCCAGGAAGCTCAGCCCATTGGTCAGGCCATTGAGCAAGAGTAGCGCGGCCACGCTGAGGAGGACGCTGCCGCGCCCGCCGGCCATGGCGGTCCCGCCGGCGATGACTGCGGCGACGACGAGCATGAGCGACTTGTCGCCGAGGTTCGGCATGACGGTGTTCTGGGCCATCGCGGCGCCCGCGCCGCCGAGCGCGGACAGCACTCCCGACATCACGAAGGCGCCGATGATGAGGCGGTCGACAGGAACGCCGGCGTGCCACGCGGTCTCGGGGTTGGCGCCGAGGAGGTAGACGTTCCGGCCTTGGCGCGTCCGCCGGAGGCAGGCCTCGAGCCCCAAGAGCGGGAGCAACACGAGCAGCACCCTCGGCGACCAGAGCGCGGCGGGGCTGAGCCACTCGACGATCCTCATGCCCTCGGCGACATCGGTCAGCGACTTGCTTCCGCCCTGCAATACGGCGCGACAGAGGCCCTGGAGGATGATCATCATACCGAGCGTGACGATGAACGAGTTGACCTTGACCTTGGCGACGAGCAGGCCGTTGATCAACCCCACTACCAGCCCCGCCAGAGCCGCCGCGAGCAGCGCGCCCGTCCAGCCGAGAGCCGGCTGGCCGAAGATGACCGCGACGCCGCCGAGGCTCATGGTGGCCCCGATCGACAGATCGAGATTGCCCGTCAGCATGACGACCGTGAAGCCCGCCGCCGCGAAGGCGTCAGTGCTCGTCGCGCGGATGATGTTGCCGATGTTGGCGAGGCTCGGGAACTGCTCGGGCGCCAGGATCGAGAACGTGGCGAAGACCACCAGCCCGAGCACGAGCAGGCGGAAGCGGTAGATCAGTTCGGCGGCGCGGTTGCTAAGCGTCACTTCGCCCCGCCTTTCGCTGGTAGACGGTGCTGATCGCGACGACGAGGACGAAGATCACGCCGCGGATGGCGAGCTGCATGTCCTGATCGACGCCGGGGATAAGCGGCAGGATTCTGCCCAGCAACCCGATGACCAGGACGCCTCCGATGATACCGGCAATGCTGCCCCGGCCCCCCGCGAGCACCATCCCGCCGAGAACGACGGCCGTGATGGCCTGGAAGTCATAGGTCAGCCCTGTCTCCACGTCGCCGTACATGCTCAGGCTGGTCTTGATGATCCCCGCCAGGGCCGCCATGAGACCGGAGACCCCGAAGGCGACGGCGACGACGCGCTTGACGTTGACGCCGGTCATGGAGGCGACGCTATAGGCCGATCCGGTGAGGGTCAGGCGCCGGCCGTAGACGGTGTTGTGGAGCACGAGGTGGGCGACGATGGCGGCTGCCGCCAGGAGGATCACGGCGAGAGGCACGGCGCCAAAGATGTTGGCACGGTAGATGCCCTCGAAGAGCGCGCCACTCGGCGTCGCGGCATCGGCGTAGATCCACTTCCCGCCATACGCCCAGCGGGTGATTCCGTCGATGAGAGCCATGGCGGCAAGCGTCCAGATGATCGGGTTCAGCCGCAGGTAGCCGACGACGAGACCGTTTATCAGACCGAGTAGCGTGCCGACGGCGAGACCGGCGAGCACGGCGATGACGAAGCCGTGCGGAAGCAGCGCGACGGCGACGATTCCCGAGACGGCCATGATGCCCGGGATCGAGAGATCGACGTAGTGGCCGCTGACCGTGATGAAGCCGACGCCGACTGCGACGATGCCGAGGATCGAGACATCGCGCACGACCTGAAGAAGGTTGCTCGCGGATAGGAAGTCCGCCGACAGCGCCCGACCGATGATGAGGAGGAAGATGACGAACAGGTAGGCGCTGGACATGCCAAGCCAGCGGTGCCAGCGCGGAGCGGCCGGAGCGTTTTGGGGCGGCGGGACGGGGCAATCGATGGGGTGGGTCATGACGCGCCATCCCCCGCGACGAGGCCGGCGTACTCGCCGCTGGCTGCCAAGAGCACTTGCTCGGGCGTGAGGTCGCCAGTGGGAAGCTCCCCGGTGAGGCGGCCCTCGCGGAGCACGATGATCCGGTCGGCCAGGCCGACGAGTTCGGGGAGATCGCTGGAGATGAGAATGACGCCGCGTCCCCGGTCGGCGACCTCAGCGACGGCCCGGTGGATGATGGCCTTGGCGCCGACATCGACGCCGCGCGTCGGCTCGTCGAGGATGAGCACCTGCGGATCGGCCGCCAGCCACTTGGCGAGCAGGGCCTTCTGCTGGTTCCCGCCGGACAGGTGGCCGACGTCGCGCTCGGGGTCGGGCGGCTGGATCCGGAGACCGTCGATCATGGCCGGCACGCGCTCGCGGCCCCAGGCCGAACGGAACAGGCCGCCACGGCCGATGTCGCCGAGTATGGTCGAGATGAGGTTCTCGCCGACAGTCAGCGCGAGCGCGAGCCCGTGGGCTTTGCGATCCTCGGTCAGGTAGGCAATGCCGCTCTTGACGGCGTCGGCGCAGGATTCGAGCCACAACTCTTCGCCGCGAAGGAGCAGCTCGCCCTCGTCGAGCGGATCGATGCCACAGATCGCGCGCGCCAACTCCGTGCGGCCCGCGCCGTTCAGCCCGGCGATGCCGAGGATCTCGTGCTCGCGAAGCGTGAAGCTCACGTCGTGAAAGAACCCGTAGCGGGTGAGCTGCTGGGCCTCCAGCAGCGGCCCGGCCGGCTGCGTGGAGCGTTCGGCGAACAGATCCGACGCGGCGCCGCCGATCATCATCTCAACCAGCGATTGGGGCGTGACGTCGGCGATTGGGTGGGTGCCGACGAGTTGCCCATCGCGCAGGACGGTGACGCGGTCGGCGATTCGGAAGACCTCCGGGAGGTGATGGGAGATGAAGACGATCGCCAGGCCGTCGCGCCGCAGGCGATCGATGATCTCAAACAGGCGGTCAACCTCCTCGCGCGAGAGCGCCGAGGTCGGTTCGTCCATCACCAGGATCGAGGGCTCATCACCCAGCGCGCGGGCGATTTCCACGAGTTGGGCCTCATGTTGGCTGATGTCCTCGACAGGCGTGCGAGGGTCGAGGTGCAGGCCGACTCGCTCAATGCATCGGCGGGCCTCAGCGGTCATGGCGCGGCGATCGATGACGCCTCCCCAGCGGCAGGGCAGACGCCCGGCGAGCACGTTCTCGGCAATGCTGCAGGCGGGGGCAAGGCTGAGTTCCTGGTACGTCATGGCGATGCCGCAGGCCCTGGAGGCAGCCGGAGAGCGCAAGTCTGAAGCGCAGCCATCGACCTCAACCTCGCCCGTGTAATCCGTAAACGAGCCGGCGAGGACATGCATCAGCGTCGACTTGCCCGCGCCGTTTTCGCCCATCAGCGCGTGGACCTCGCCCGGACGGACGTCGAAGTCCACGCAGTTGACGGCGAGCGTGCCGGGGAATTGTTTCGACACGCTTCTCATGCTCAGGGCGAGGCGCACGTCAGACCTCCTCGTCGAACTCGCCGAGGTCGAGCGGGTACTGGCCATACTCGCGGACGAGGTTGACGACGAATTCGTATGTCTTCCCGCTAACGCCGCTCGTGACGGAGTGGTCGGACTGGAAGATCAGCCCGCCGCCCTTGGCGGCATTGAGCTTGCGCAACACCTCGCGGCGGATGGCGTCTTCGTCGCCCGATTCCCACACGGTGATGTCGCTGTTACCGCAGAACGCGAGTTGGTGCCCGTATTGGCGGCGCAACTCGAACACGTCGAGCCCGGCCTTGGCCTCGAGCGGGTTGTAGGCGTCGAGCCCGATCTCGATGAAGTCGGGCAAGATCGGCGCGACGTTGCCGCAGCCGTGGTAGATGACAGGGATGTCGCGCGCGTGGGCAGCGTCGATGATGGCCTTCACGCAGGGCTTGAAGTGGTCGCGCCAGTAGTCGGGAGCAAACAGCATGGCGCGCGCGTACGCCACGTCGCCCCAGATGACGAAGCCGTCGAGCAGGCCGTCGGCGGCATCCATGGCGGCGGCCGCGCAGGCGGCGTAGTGCTCGCCGGCGCGGGCGATGAACCGGGCCATACGGTCGGGATAGAGCCCCAGCCAGAGCAGCATGTTGGCCTGGCCGATCATGCGGGTCAGCAATTCGGCGACCTCCATCATGCTGCCATATACGGGGATGTCGGGGCGCAAGGCCTTGACGCCGTCGAGCCATGGGGGAGAGTCGCGCGTGAAGCCATCGCCCACGCCGGCGATCTGGTTGTCGCCGCGCCCGAAGAACCGGCGCGGATCGGCGGGATCGTCAAACTCGACGGCCTCGAGCTTCTCAATCGAGTCGATCTCCCAGTCGATCATCTCAGGCATGGGCAGGGCGAACACCTTGCGGATCACAGCCCCGAAGCCCGTCTTCACGATGACCTGGCTCTCGGTCTCCTCGATGGTCTCAAAGGAGCGGATCCAGGGATCCATGTTCGGCATCGTCACGATCCAGTCGAGGTCGTAGTAGTCATACGGCAGGACGTCCGCGTCCAGGCCGAGTTCCGCGCGCCAACGGTCCGTGAAGGAGCCCCAGTAGAAGTCGCTGATGGGGACGCGGTCGGCCTCCTGGTGGCTGAGGGCGGCGTTCATTCGGTTGAGTTTGGCGAGCGTCTCGGGCTTCCGCGTCATGGCAGTTCCTCGTTACTGGGTGGCCAACTCCATGGCGATCGTCTCCCACTCCCAGAGGCGCTTGGGATCGTATCGCACGGTGGAGATGTCTTTCAGGATGATCTCGACATGGCACCCTTGGGCCTCGTCGAGCACGCCGCGCAACTCGTCACGCATGGCCTCGGGCCGCCAGGAGTGCTCGGCCAAACCGGCGGGGCTCGGCTTGTAGCTGAAGACGTAGTCGCCGCCCACGTTCTCGACCGCGCGCGGCACGTCGATCCACCCGCTCATGGAGATCTTGCGCAGGTTGGGTATGCGGCGGAGAATGTCAAGCTTGTCGTCGAGCGGCTCGCAGCAACCGTAGTAGTTCATCCCCCAGCGCGAGAGCCACGGGATGTCGTGCTTCATGGCGAATTCCCAGTGGGTCTCGGGGGATACATCCGAGAAGATCTGCGCGTTGGAGCATCCCCACATGTTGTGCGGCTTCACCCAGCCTGGGTCGCAATCATCGCCCGGCAGTTCGTTCGTGAAACCGTAGCCGCCCGAGCCGACGCGCGTGCTGTCGCAGTCGAGCGAGAGCAGGTTCTGCTCGACGAACTGGTCGAGTTCGACCATCCACGCTTGGACCATGCGGTCCACTGCGGCGTGGACCATCTCCGGCCGATCGTGGAGGTCGAGCATCGCCTCGGTCACGCCCCACCAACGGATGAGGTAGTCCCAGGGCGTGAACCAGATGTGGGTCTGGCCGAGCTTGCGGACGGGCATGAGGCCGTCGCAAACGTCGCTCATCGCCTGGAACCAGAACTCGGTGGCCTCCGCGTTGTGAGTCACGGTCGGCATCTGGATATTGTCTACGTCCTCGGGCTCTCTGATCTGGATGTTGAAGTGGCGCGAGACGACCGGGTTCGCGTCATCGGTGGTGACGACATCGACATCCTCGATGACCCCGAAGTCCGTGCTATGGATCGCGAGAGGGCAGTCCATCACGTCGGGCACGACCATGTCGCCCGGCAGGTGACGCCACTGATAGAGCGTCTGGCGCAGCGTGGTCTCCCAGTCGCGGGCCCACGGGTGGGTGGTCTTCAGCGTCAGCTCGTCGTCGACGTCCATCTCGTGCCAGGGGATCTCGTTGATCCAGACAAGGGGGCGGTCGGACTTGAGGTCATTGAGTCGACGCCAGAGGTCGGCTGTCTCCCGCTGCTGGGGCAGCGCGGCGATCTCACCGATCTCGCTTACGAGCCGGCGCAGGACATCCCTCTCGGCCGGTTCGAGCCTGATCTCCTCGGCGACCGCCGGCGGCGTCCGATGGCTGGGATCGTGCAGCATTCGCGTAGACCTCCGCGCGCAGACGAGTCCTCGTCGCGCCTGCAGCGGTTTCGCACGTGACGCGCTCATGTCCTCCCTTGGGGCTCTGGCTGACCGAGCGCCCGGCGAATCATGCGTGGAACACTGGCCCGGTCGGGCGAGTCCAACGCGTGGGGTCCTCGTCGGCCCGGGGAGTCCTCAGGTAGCGTCGAACACTGCGTGACAGGGAGTGGTGGCAATGCACGTTGTTCTGGTAGGCCCCGAGATCGAGGAGAATCTGTCTCTTCGTTATCTGGCGGCGGCACTGCGGCAGGCGGGGCATTGGGCCAGCCTGGCCAGGTTCGATTCGCCCGAGCACGTGGACCGTGTGGTCGAGCAGGTCCTGCGCGAGCGCCCGGATCTCGTGGGGCTGTCGATGGTGTATCAAGCGCGAGCGACGGAGTTTTACGAGCTGGCTCGCGCGCTTCGTCGAGCGGAGTATGGTGGGCACGTGACGGCAGGAGGGCACTTCGCCACGTGTGCCTATGAGACGGTGCTGAGGGAGCTAACAGAGCTTGACTCGGTCGCGCGGCAGGAGGGCGAGGAGACCATCGTTGAACTCGTCGCCGCGCTGGAACGCGGGGCTGGTCCCCAGGAACTGGCGCTGATCGCTGGGATGGTCGTGCGAGGCCCGGAAGGCAGTCCCCTCGTGGCGCCGCCGCGTCGACAGGCGGATGATCTCGATGTCCTCGCGTTCCCCGCTCGCGACACGCCGCCCGATCTGCATCTTGGCGTGCCCACCGCTCACCTGGTAGGCAGCCGGGGGTGTTACGCCGCCTGCGACTACTGCTGCATCCGTTCCTGGCATGCCGCTGGGCTGGGCAAGCGCTACCGGATGCGCAGCGTTGAGAACGTCGCGGAGGAGATGGCGGCCCTGTACCACGAGCGAGGGGTCCGCAACTTCGTGTTCCACGACGATAACTTCTTCCTGCCGACTGTCGCCGGCAACCGCGCGCGCTTCGAGGGCTTGCGCGCGGCGATCCGCAAGCACAGGTTGGAGGGCATCGGCCTGGTGCTGAAGCTCCGGCCCAACGATTGCGACCGCGAGAATCTGCTCATTCTGAAGGACATCGGGTTGTTTCGCGTCTTCGTGGGCATCGAGAACGCGAGTCAGCGGCAACTGAAATCGCTCGGCCGGGACGTGGAGCCCGAGCGCCTGGCAAGCTGCACTGACTTGCTGCGCGACCTTGACGTCTACTTCGCCTACAACGTCATGCTCTTTGACGCCTACACCACGCTCGACGATGTCGCAACGAACACTCGCTTCCTGCGCGATCGGCCACACTACCCGTTCAACTGGTCTCGGGTGGAAGTGTATGCAGGCACGGAACTCGAGAAGCGGTATGGGCAAGAGGGCAGGCTGCGGGGGGATCGTCTCGCCCGGGGTTACGACATGGGCGATCCGCGGGCGCACCTGATGTTCGAGTTGCTGCTACCTGCGGTCTATCGCTGGAACTTCGACTGCGATGGCCTGGCGAATATGAACATCGGCCTGGGCTATCATCATCAGCTATTGAGGCACTTCCATCCGGGCGTCCCGTCCTCGGCCGATCTGTCCTCGGAAGTGCGAGGCACGATTGAGGCGGTCAGCGCCGGCGCCCTCGATCTATTGGAACGGACCCATGCGTTCGCGAGGGCGGTGGACCTCGACGACCACTCCGCGATCTCTCGCTTCGGAGAGCAACTGCACGGAGACTCCCTCGACGCGCAGGAGGTGTTGCGCCGAAGAATGGGCGCGGCGCTCTGCCGGATCGACGGGCTGGCGGATATCGTTCGGGATGCGCCAGTTGGTCCGATGCTCGATGCCGGCGTCACATCGCGGCTTGCCACGCCACGCTTGGTGCCTCGTCGGGGTCTGATGGCGGCGATTGGCGCCGGGCTGATGTGGGTTCTGAGCGGGTGCGGCCAGCACAGCCCGCCGCCAGATCCGGATCCCGTTCCAGATCCGCCAGGTCCGGATCCGGATCCGGTTACAGATCCGCCAGAACCGCCAAGACCGGACCCATGGTGCCCACATCCGCCGTGTCCACCGGTGCCGGACCCGCCGCCGTCCGCGATGGATAGGCCTCGGCCGTCGGATGGGCGCCCTCTCTCAGTTCGTTGGCCCGCGCCGCCGAAGGACAGTTGAGCGCGTGGCTCATTGGTCGAACTGAATCTCACCGACCACGAGGACGCCTCGGTCAGTCCCTCGGAAGCGCGTTTCGAGGTTCTCTATTCGGAGCGAGTTTTCGCCCTCACGCCAGAGGTCGCTCACGTCAAAACGGAACCGTGGGCTGTAGTCGATCGTGTCGTACTTGCGGCCGCCGTCTGGGGCAACTTCGAAGTCGGTGTCATACTTCACGCGCCAGGCCTCGCCGGCTTCTACGAACGCGGGCAACGACTCGTATGCTTCGTGGTTGGGGGTGCGGATGTCGGCAGGCCGATCGATTGCATGCTCGGGCCCGAGCACCGTGTCGTTGAGCGTCAGCCGCATCACCGGCAGCAAGCCATTCTCCATCGAGTAGTCGACGCGGACCAGTAGTTCGAGGGTGTCAGGTTCTGTCTGTGAGAATACGAGCGTCGTGCTGGTCTCCTGGGGCACTCGAAAGCCACCGGCCATGGCGGCGGCGACCTCGGCGGCCACATCGATCACCCGATCCGCGGTCTCGATCTCGTCGAGGCGCTCGGTGAGGAAATCAATCCACTCATCCCACGTGGCGCGGGCCTTGACGCTCCCCGACTTCGCTCGCGCCGCTTCCGCGTCGGCGGTCGCATCCGGCAGCGCCGCGCGGGTGACGCCCGTTCTCTCTAGACTCAGGGCGATTCGCAGCAGCTCGCGACCATCAGCTTTCGCACCGAACCACTCCGCGAGACTCTCGTCCGCATACTCGTCGAGAGTGTTGGTCGGACGCTCCAGGAAGTAGCTCCACGCATCGTAGAACAGCCTCATGCTGGCGATGGACGATGGGTCTTCCCCGTACGTCGCGAGTCCGACGAACTCGGCCTCGGTCGCGCGACGGCAGACGTCACGGATGTGATCGACCAAGAAGCCATTCACCGACGCCGTCGACTTGTTACCCCAGTGGAGGTACCCCGTGTTGACCTCGGTCGGCGGCTTGAGGCCGGTCGGCCACGCGGCGTCGCCGACCATGCCCGTGAGCGTCCATTGGCAGATGATCTGAGCGGGCACTAGGTCCATCCAGCTTGGCGGATCCTGGGCCATTTCAGGCGTGAAGCCGGTGTAGGTGGCGTAGGTGAGCCACGCGTCGGGATCGAGTTCATGGGCCAATGCTGCGACGGGCGCCGTAGAAAGGGCCATGTCCTTATAGTAGTCGGGCGCGTCGCCGGGGATCGCGGTCCTCGCCGCCACGCAGTCATCGCAATGGCAGACTAAGAAGTCGCCGATCTCGAAGTTGATGCCGCCGATCTCAAAGGTGTCGAACAGCCATCGGCAACCATCGTTGAGCCATTTCACGTTCTCTGGCTTGGTCGGGCAGAGCGCGTTGGTCGCCGAGCCGTCCTCGCGGACAGCGGCCAGTTTTGGGTGCAGCTTGAGCCACGTGGCGGTGTTGTACTTGTGGTCGCCCTCGAAGTAGTATCCCTCGTAGCCGCTGGTGCCGACGCCTGGAATGATGCGGATCCCGCGAGCATTGGCATAGTCGCAGACCTGCCGGCCAGCCTCCACGCCGCCATGCGTGTCGCGCAGAAAGCCCCAGATGATCACCGCGTTGAAGGTCGTCTGCTCGTGCATGAAGTCGATGAGCCGCGTGTAGTCGAGCACGTATTCCTCGGCGGTCTTGTGGTACTTCCCGCCGCCGCCCATTTGGATGCGTCCAGGCGTCTCGCCGGACCAGTCCATGCGATGGTCCCATGTCCAGAGGTAGCGTTGCTCAAAGCCCTCCGCGCAAGCGAATCGCGCGAGGAAGCAGAACGCCATCGTGACGAGCAGTAAGCGGGGCTGGCTGTGACGGGATCTCATCGGCGATGACTCCTCCGCGGGCGGTTGGCCTCCGTCTTCGCCCGCCGGTCGTCGAATCCCTCATAGGACCTCCGCAGGGGCGGGAGGTCGAATGGCGAACCGTCATGGCACAGATCGTCCGGGAGGAGAATGTCTCATGGTATCGGTGGCTACTGGAATTGCGTTGGGGACGCTCGTGGGCGCTGGCCTGTCGGGGCAGGATGGACACGTGTTCGAGACGATCGGCGATCCCGTGAGATCGATGGCGCTGAACATGTGGCTGGCGACCGAGGGCCCCGACGGCCACGCGATTGGGTGGGCGACTTACGAAGCGCCGGACGGGTTGCTGCTCCTGGGCGTGGGTCTGGACGACGGCCGCGTCACGAAGGTCGACCTGGCCGGGTATGGCCGCAGCCACACCCGCATGACCAAAGGTCCTGGTGGGAACATCTATCTCTACTCGGGCAACCCCGGCCACTTCCTGCGGTACGACGTCACCACGCGCGCGCTCGAGGACCTGGGCGTCCCCGCGACTCCGGCGAATTACTGGCTGGGGCAAGCGGTCGGGCCTGACGGGCGCTTCTGGGTCGGGACCTACCCGGAGGCGACGCTGGTGAGCTGCGACATGCAGACCGGCGAGATCCAGAACCACGGCCAGATGAGGGATGATGACAAGCAGGCCTATATCATCCGCACCGCGGTGAGTGACGCGGGGATCGTCTACAACGCGGTTGGGCTGCATCACCGCGAGTTGTGGGCATACGACCCGGCGACCGGCGCCAGGACGCAGATCCTGCCGGAGGAGATGACGACCCAGCAGGGAGCGCCGGATCTCTGGATCGCGACCGACGGCCACGTGTACGGGAAATCCGGGGCGGCGACGTTCCGCTGCAAGCCCGATGGCATCGAGATCGACGAGTCCGGCAATCGCTACTCCGACCCCGAACAGAAGCGCGCCGGGGGGGTGGAGATTGGCCACATCGATGCGAATGGCGAGCTGGCGATCACTGACCTGGATACGGGTGAGACGCGGATGCTCGCCACGGAGTACGGGGGCCAGGCGAACCCGATCTACTGCGTTTCATGCGAACGAGACGGGAAGATCTACGGAGGTTCAGGCAGCGGATCGAGGACGTTCAGCTACGACCCGGCAACCGGCGAGTTGACGGATCTGGGGAGGCTGACGAGCGGGAGCATCCAGGTCTACGACATCGTCAACATGCCGCGAGGGCTGTTCCAGAGCAGCTACATGGGCGCGTCGATGGACGTGTACGACCCAGACCAGCCGAGGGAAGCGGGCAAGAACCCGGTGAGAATCGCTTCCGCTCCAGGCCAGGAGCGACCGGTGCAATGGACCGAGGGGCCGGATGGGAAACTGTACCTCGGCACGGTTCCGGTGAAGGGGCATCTGGGCGGGGCGCTTACGCAGGTCGACCCGGAGACGCTGGAATCGAGACACTGGTCGCAGATCATCCATAACCAGAGCATCTACTATGTGGCGCCGGTGCCCCAGACGAATCAGTTGGTCTGCGCCACCTCCGTAGGAGGCGGGTCGAGCGCGATTCCTACCGAAAAGGAAGCCTGCATCTTCATCTGGGATATCGCGACGGAGGAGGTCGTCTACCGATGCGCACCGGTGCCGGGCTCCCGCGGCTACGGGCGGCTGGTGACGGCCAATACGGGCATCGTGTATGGACTCACGGGGAACAGCTACTACGCGTTCGATCCTGTCGCGCGCGAGGTGGTGTTCGTGGGCGAGTTGCCGGTCCCGGGCAGCCGTTTCCCGGGTCTCAATGACGGGCCGGTCGGCGAGCGCGGGCTGATCCATGGCGTCGCCGGTGACGCGGTGTTCGCCATCGATCCCGCCGACCACAGCGCCACGGTGATCGCGCGGCACGGGTCGCTGAAGAAGGCCCACGGGTTCTTCGTGACCGATGACGAGGTGCTGTACTACGGCTCGGGACCGACGCTCATGCGCTGTGACCTGAAGTAGTTACTGCAGCGCGACGAGCGCGTCGAGAACTTCGATCCTGACAGTATCCGCGACACTGCGCTCCTTGGTCAGTTCTGCCCATATAGCCCTTGGCAGTGACCTCCCCCCATTAACGGTACCACTCACAGTCTCATGGATTCGTTGCCTTCAGCCATGTCCGTAAGGCGAGGTATAACCGAGTCTGGAGGGCATGGCTGGATCGCCTCAGGAGCCGGCGGCCGGTAGCCCAACGAGC